>Ga0137409_10008551_pt1 | contig 10445 bp, 7 predicted proteins | sample CZODoug1_16funga_FD_122059 | JGI IMG/M metagenome (GOLD analysis project Ga0137409, IMG submission 122059) | Vadose zone soil fungal communities from Angelo Coast Range Reserve, California, USA - CZODoug1_16fungal (Hybrid Assembly) | ecosystem: Environmental > Terrestrial > Soil > Vadose zone... | reverse complement strand
CACCAGATCATCTCATTTGCAGGCTAGAGTGCACCAAGAGTGCACCAAAATTACCCCGCTCCCTCAATTGCACAAACCGCTGGCGCCGGCAGTTGCAATGCGCTCCTTTAAGTTCTCTCAGAGAGTCCCGAGACTTGCGCCACCGTCCACGAACAGGGTTTGACCGGTAATGAACCCAGCTGCATTGCTGGCAAGAAACGCGATCGCGGCAGCGACCTCACTCGGATGCGCGAATCGCCGCATGGGCACTCTGCTCAAATACCGGGCCTCGCCTTCGCTGCCTTGCGGATTGTTCGAGCGAAACAACTCTGTTTCAGTAGGGCCTGGCGCAACGGCATTCGCGGTAATGCCGTCGGCTGCGAGCTCTATTGCCATGGTGCGTGTGATGCTTTCCAGCGCTGCCTTTGCTGCCGCGTAGCTTGAACGAAACGCGAGCCCGCGCGTCACAAGACTGGTGATGTTGATAATCCGTCCAAAGCCCGCAGCCCGCATTCCGGGCAGCAGTGCCTGAGTGAGTTGTAGGGCTGGACGCACATTCAAGTCCATCACCATCGCGAAAACGTCAGGATCGACTGCATCCACGCGTTCGTGCCGGGCAAGCCCGACATTATTGACAATTCCCACCACGTTTCCGCGGGCGTTGAGGTCTTCGGCGAGGTCCTGCGTTTTCCTGCGATCGGCGAGATCCGCTTCGACAAACACTCCGGGAAAACTGGCGGGCGAACTTCTTGCGACGCCAATCACCGACCATCCACCTTCTGCCAGGGCATCAGCGGCCGCCCGGCCGATCCCCTTTGAGGCTCCTGTAATGACGATGGACCTGACCATGGCTGCAGCCCAGTTACTCCCCTCGTTACTCGCTTGTCGTCAACCTACCTGGCGATGGCGCGAAGAAATAGGCCCGCTAACCCGCCCCCAATCAACGGGCCGAGCACCGGCACAAATGCGTAGTTCCAATCCGAAGCACCCTTGCCCGCGATGGGCAGTATTGCGTGGGCTAGACGCGGCCCAAGATCGCGAGCGGGATTGATCGCGTAACCAGTAGTTCCACCAAGCGAGAGCCCGATTCCCCAAACCAGAGCAGCGACTAGATAGGGGCCGAGACCCGCTGCCGGACCTGAGGTAGCAACCGCCTTCGAAAAAATGGCACCAACCACAAAAACCAAAACAAAAGTGCCGATGATCTCGCTGAGCAGGTTTGCGCCAAATCTCCGAATCGCAGGCGCGGTGCAGAAACACGCGAGTTTCAGGCCTTGGTCAGGAGTCTCCTTCCAATGGGGCAGAAAGTGAAGCCAGACAAGAGCGGCTCCTACGAAAGCGCCTCCCATCTGCGCAACCACGTACGGCACGAACTTCACAAACTCACCTGAAGAAATAGCAAAACCCATTGTCACAGCCGGATTCAGGTGCGCATCGCCGCTGCCGCAAGCGATGGCCGTGAACACACCCGCCATGACTGCGAACGCCCAACCGCTCGTTATCACCATCCAGCCGGCGCCTTCTGCCTTTGAACGCTTGAGCAGTACGTTCGCGACCACTCCATCGCCCAACAATACCAATACGAGCGTACCCATGAACTCACCAAAGCATTTCGCAAGCATGTACGAACTCCTTTTCTCATCAACACGTTGATTGAACTATGCTGCCCAATCGAATGAGCGAGTAACCGCCCTCTTCCAGAGGTTGTACATTTCGTCGCGCTTCTTATTGTTCAGGTTCGGTTCCCATGTGTGATCAACGGCCCAGTTCGCGCGCAGATCTTTGAGATCTTTGAAGTACCCGACTGCCAGACCGGCGGCGTATGCGGCACCGAGCGCAGTGGTCGCATCCTTCGTGACCGGGCGGACAACTGGTCTGTCGAGAATGTCTGCCTGAAACTGCATCAGCAGCTCATCGGCGACCATGCCTCCGTCAGTACGCAGCACGTCCAGCCTGATACCCGAATCCTTTTCCATCGCCTCGAGCACGTCACGGGTTTGAAACGCCGTTGCTTCAAGGACCGCGCGTGCAATGTGTCCCTTGTTTGCGTACCGCGTCAGGCCGGTGATCACTCCCCGTGCGCTGTCTTTCCAATAGGGAGCGTACAAACCAGAAAACGCAGGAACAAAATAGACACCACCGTTGTCGGTTACGGTCCTTGCGAGTGATTCGATTTCAGAACTTTTTTCGATCAAACCGAGGTTGTCGCGCACCCATTGCACAAGCGCCCCGGTGATGGCGATGCTCCCTTCGAGAGCATAGTGGGCCGGCTGTTCGCCCAGTTTGTATGCCATCGTTGTGAGCAGGCCCGATTTGGAATCGACCTTGCGCGTTCCGGTATTCATCAGCAGGAAACAGCCCGTGCCGTAGGTGTTTTTTGCTTCCCCCGCTTCGAAGCAAGTCTGCCCCACCAACGCGGCCTGCTGGTCACCCAGAATTCCCGCGATGGCTACATTCTTTATCGATGGTTCCTTGGCCAACCCATACGTCTCGCTGCTGGAACGGATTTTCGGCAGCATCCTCTCGGGGATTCCAAATGCATCAAGGAGTTCTTGGTCCCAAGACAGGGTCTCGAGATTCATCAGCTGTGTGCGGCTGGCGTTCGTGACATCTGTGATGTGAACGCCGCCTTTGTTTCCACCCGTCAAATGCCACAGCAGGAAGGTATCAATGTTGCCGAAGATGACGTCGCCTGCCTCCGCCAGTTCCCGCACACCCTTCACGTGTTCGAGAATCCAGCGAATTTTCAGTGCGCTGAAATAAGTGGTCAGCGGCAGCCCGGTCTTCCCGCGAAAGCGGTCCTGCCCTCCGCCTCTTGCCATCTCACTTACGTAGTCCGCCACACGTGTGTCCTGCCACACGAGTGCGTTCGAGACAGGTTCGCCCGTCTTGCGGTTCCATACGACGGTGGTCTCGCGTTGGTTTGTGATTCCGATCGCGGACAGGTCCTGTGGCTGAAGGCTGCCTTTCGCCATCGCCTCCGCGATCACCTCGCGCGTGTGCTGCCAGATCTCTTCCGCGTTGTGCTCAACCCATCCTGGCTTGGGATAAATCTGTTCGTGTTCCTTCTGGGCAACCGCGTTGACTCGTCCTGAGCGGTCAAACACGATGAAGCGTGTGCTCGTTGTGCCCTGATCGATTGCACCGACATAGTCTGACACTTGATTCCTCCTTCTTTCAGCACTGAGCAGCCGCGGATTCGGGGCTCATCGAGGCTGAAGACCGTTCCCGGGACAAGCCTGCCGAATCCAGCAGGTGGTTGACCTTTTCGACGTAGTGCATGATTGCCGTGCGTGTGAACGAACTGGTCCAGGACAGCTCTTCTGCGATCAGTGAACCCACGACCGGGGCGGCTTGAATTGCATCGCGCCACGAATAGAGTTGCATTCCAATCCTGCGCGCAAGAATGTCCTCAATGGTTGCCGCCATTTCATGGCGAACCGCATAAACGACCTCCGCCTTGATTGCGGGATGCGCCTCGAGAATTGGGTCCCGCAACGCGGCGTTTTCACTTACGAGTGCTAGAACCTTTTCGGCTGCGGTCCCGAATTTGGCGGCCAGATGATGCGCTGTCTTTGCGGGAAGTCCGTACTGGCGACAGAGCGTATTCCAGTAGTCATCCGTGAATCCTTTGCCGCCGTAGAGGACGTAGTTGCGAGTCTTAGAAATTGCATGAGTCGATCCCAAAACCTGCTGCACGCGATCAATCGTGTCCTCGGCCATCGCACGGTGCGTCGTCCATTTACCGCCCATGATGCTGATGAGCCCGCTGGCCGGATCCACTTCAATCACATCGTCGCGGGCCAGCTTTTTTGTATCGCCTCCATCGTCCGAACCCACCAGAGGCCGGGCTCCAGCAAAGCCGCTCACGATGTCGTCGCGAGTTACCGGGCGTGCCAAATACTGATTGAGATGGCGCAGCAAATAGTCAACATCCCCTTTCGTTACCACCAGTTCGGTTTCTGGCGTTACTTCCTCGTCGGTGGTTCCGACGAGCAACCTCCCACCCCAAGGCACAGCAAACAGGACGCGCCCATCCTCGGTTTTTGGAATGAGCAGGGCGTCTTCGGTCGGAAACACATCCAGCGGCAAAAGGATGTGCGCGCCTTTGCTCGGCCGCATTCGCTTTTGCACTGTAGGGGTGGCCAATTGGCGAATGGAATCCGAGACCGGGCCCGTGGCATTCACGATGGCCTTGGCGTTTACCGTAAACGTTTCTTCTGCCAATTGATCTTTCACCACGACGCCGGAGATCTTCCCGCCTGCTTCTCGCTTGAAATCCGTAACGCGTGCGTAGTTCAGCGTGTTTCCGCCAGCTTCGCTGAAGGTCTGGACAAGCGTGATGTTGTAGCGCGTATCGTCGAATTGGCCATCGGCATACGCGACGGAACCGACCAACCCGTTCTGGTTCAAGCCAGGCATGCGCTTCAAGGTTTCTTCTTGCGAGAGATATTTGCTCGGAGAGATGCGGCCTGGTCCTGCAAGCCAGTCGTAGATTTTCAGACCGACATCGAGGTAGGCCACGTCGATCCAGTGGTAGCCGGGCACCAAGAACTCCAACTTCCGCGTGAGGTGAGGTGCGTTTTCCAGCATCCGCACGCGTTCGTGCAAAGCCCGCACCAGTACGTGGTACTCCTGAAGATCCGCTCCCTTGATCGCTTCCTCCAGGTAACGAACTCCGCCGTGGATGATCTTAGTGGCGGCACTGGAAGTTGCACCGGCAAAGTCGCCCGCTTCGAGGAGCACCGTCCGACCCCCGCGCAGCTGCGCATCCAGTGCACAAGCTGAACCTGTCGCTCCCCCGCCGATAACACACAGATCAAAGTGCTGGCCAGAAATGTTTGTGAGTTCTTCCACTCTGCTTTTCACGAGCGCCCCTGAATCAAAATGTGATTTTGGTTCTGAACCCCAAAACCGGGGCGTTCGACAACGAGGGATTGCCACCTACGTTTGCGTAATATTGAACTGTGGGTTGCACCAGCCAGTAGGGCCTGATCTGCAGCGAATAGTTCAACTCGAATGCTTTTTCAGAACCGAGCGGCGCGCCACCCAGTAACGTTCCGAAGTTTCGGAAAGGATCGCTGATCTTGCTGTACACGAAACCAATGCCTATGCGGTCCTGCGGACGGCGCACAAAGGGAGCATTGATGCGGGCCCCGGCCGTGATCTGAACATTTTCGCGGCTTACATCGCCCGGGCTGTAGTCAAAGCCAATCGTTGCATCCAGCCCGCGGTTCGAACCGGCGTCAGGACGGTACAAAGCCTGGCTCGCCATTCCATAGATCAGATAGTTGCCGCTGCTCTCGATGCCGGCGGGATTCGGAAACTTGCCGCCGTTGTACACACCGCCGAACTTGTATTCACCGGGGTAAGTTCTACCCGTCAAATAGCCAGCTTCGAACAGAAAGTTCGCAGAATTGCGAATTGCGAAGTTGGTGCCGGTAGGATCCTGCTGGTAGGGATTCCGGTTGCCGGCCATGACGGCGCTCTTCACGTAGAAATGACTCGTCGGCGCAAAGTAAATCTCTGCTCCAGGCGTGCCTGCGGGGTTGAACGACTCGAATACGGAACTGAACAGATTGCCGAACGCGTAGCCGAGGGGCTCGATAAGCCAGGTACCGCCGTATTCCTGATTGCCATAAAAATCCAAACCGGCCAACTGTCCCGCTCGGATTCTCACTCTGTTGTGGAGAAAGAGCTGCTGCACCCAGAAGGAATCCAAGCGCGTACTGTGTTGACTCACCAAATCGCTCGGGTTGGCGAGAGTCCCGATCTTGCCGCCCAGGTTGGCTCCCGATTGCCAGAGCCCCGTGGCGTGAAAGCTAAGTCCCTGCCACTGGATCATCTTGTCGAAATTGATGTCGATCGTTCCTCGAATTCGTTCCCATCCGGCATAGGTCTGTTGTATTCCGCCGCTGGGATTGGCCTGCATGTCCGTGATGTAGAAAAAGTCGAACTTGACGCCTTTTTCTTCCAAGCCGCTTCTCTCGCCTCCCCAATCTCCGAAAAGATACTTTCGCGATGACAATTCGAGAGGCGGCGTACTGGCGTTTGACGGTAGCGCGCTCTGTGCCTTCGCCGACGCGCCAAACATCAGCAGCAGAATGAAGCACAACAGACTCCTTTGTGCTTGCGCACAGAACTTGCAGCAGAACTGAACAAGAGCCATTGCATCGCTGCACCGGCTAGTTGCTGCGCGAATGAATGAACGGCTGAGACTGAGAAGCGCATGTGTGTTTTTCATAGCAACTCGGAGTAAGGCACTTGCATTACCAAACGCGCGCGCCCCAATGCGTTTTGCTTGATTCACGTTTTTTTTCGTGTTTGCGTAGTCTGAACTCAGAAGAAATTGATGTTTCCGAAGTGCTGCCGCGTCACTGCACGTCGCGATTTTGACAACGAGTCCGCCGGGCGTCGCGAGGGGGTTGCTATTTTAAGAATCGCAACTTTGTGCCAACGGGCGCATCCAGCCCGTGGCAGGCTCACAAGCTCTCCCGGCAGAATCTGATCTGCTTGACGCGACATTCTCGGAATTCCATATTCTGATTCATGTGGGGACGTCGGCTTCACGCACGTTCCTTGCGTTCAAAATCGATGGCACTCCATTTGCTCCCAGTTCCTCATCTAGGAGAATTCAAGCGATGAAAAAGTTTATTAATCGTCCGGAGAATGTCGTTGAAGAAATGTTGCAGGGATTGGCCGTCTTGAACCCTGGTGTGGCGCGATTGTCGGGACACAAAGTCATGATTCGCGCGGACATAAATAACATCCGCGATCCGCAGGTGGCGATCATCTCGGGCGGTGGCAGCGGGCACGAGCCGGCCCACGCAGGCTACATCGGCGACGGCATGTTGAGTGCCGGAGTAGCGGGCGAAGTCTTTACTTCTCCGGATACCGACTCCATTCTTGCCGCGATCAAGGCGGTCGCCGGGAAACCCGGAGCTCTCCTTGTGGTCAAGAACTACACCGGCGACCGGTTGAACTTCGGCTTGGCGGCGGAAATGGCGCGATCGGAAGGCATTCCAGTCGAGATGATTATTGTCGATGACGATGTTGCACTCAACGGATCAACCTCCGCTACCGGTGCCCGCGGTCTTGCGGGAACGATCTTCATTCACAAACTGGTCGGGGCCGCCGCGGCGCAGGGCAAGAACCTGGCCGACGTTGCGACCATTGGCAGAGCGGCGATCAAATCGCTGGCCACCATGGGCGTCTCGTTTTCCGCCGGCACCTCCCCTACCGTCGGAAAACCCAGCTTTGAGCTGGCCGCTGATGAGATGGAACTCGGCCTCGGTATTCATGGTGAACCTGGCGTGACACGCACACACCTGCAGTCCGCCGATCAACTGACGGAAACGTTGTTAACGCAGATCTTGAAACAGGGAAAGTTTGGCAATGGCCGACGCGTCGTGACGATGATCAATAATCTCGGGGCAACTACCGAGATGGAACTCGCGATTGTCGCGCGTCATGCGCTGGCTTTTCTCGAGCGAAACGGATTTACCGTGGAGCGGATTTATGCGGGGACTTTTCTGTCATCCCTAGATATGGCAGGAATCTCCATTTCAATTCTCGGCCTCCAGGATGGTTGGCTGTCCCTGCTCGACGCGCCGACTTCCGCTTTAGCGTGGCCAAACGTTTCGAAACAGCGCTCGACAAACCGGGCAGCCGAAGTCGCGCCGATTGTCAGGTCGAACTTGAGCATCCCGACGCATCCGGATGTACGGACGGAAACGGGCCGGCTCACAAAACGCGCCATCGATGCTGCTTGCGACGCGCTGATCGCCGCGGAAAGTGAACTGACGGAAATGGATCGTATTGTGGGCGACGGCGATCTCGGCACAAGCATGAAGCGTGCGGCAGCGGCCGTGAAAGACGCAGTGGCGACATATCCCCTCGATGATATTGCTGAAACGTCGAGGGCCCTCGGCCATACGCTTCGGCACGAGCTAGGCGGATCTTCCGGGCCACTCTACGGCGTGCTTTTTCTGCGCGCCGGCAATGTGATGGAAAACTCCGGTCGCGCGGGACTGCCGAAGTGGACCGAAGCACTCGAGGAAGGCTCCCGCGCTATCAGCGAGCTGGGCGGCGCGAAACCTGGCGATCGTACAATGATGGACGCCCTGTATCCCTTCGTCACGTCGCTGAAAACCGCCGGAGCAAGTTTCTCCCATCAAGTACTTCTCGGCGCCGTTGACGAAGCGCAGCGAGGTGCGGAGGCGACTACCCAAATGAAGCCCAGGTTGGGACGCTCAAGTTATCTTCAGGATCGCGTATTGGGCCACCCAGATCCGGGAGCCATCGCGGTTGCGATCTGGTTGCGTGCAGTCACGGCGGTGCTGGCTGGAACCCTCACTTCGGTCTAGATCCGTTCAACAGAGTTGTGAAACTTCTCGATCCCCATAGCGTCCTGTCCCATGGGAAGAATACGAAGGGCGGGCGCAAACCGCTTGCCGTGGCATGCTCGAAGAGAAGATTAAGAGCCTCGGGATTGCCCTTCTGCGCGTGCTGAAGAATCAGTTCGTTCTCTCGAACGGAAATTACCACTGTCTCCTCGCTCAAGGACGCCCTCGTGTTTTTCTTTTTTCTTGCGACCGAAATCTTGTCGGCGTGTATTCCGGTCACGAGAATTCGAATAAGCATTCGTCTTGCTAGTTTCTCCCAATGAACATGGCCAAGGGAAATCACAACTCATCGCGCCGTGCACGGAAGTGACCTCGGTCACTTCAACGCGAGGGCAGCCGAAACGAAGTGTCGACACGACGAAACACTGTCGACATAAGGTCGCGCCAGTCAATATGTCAACACGAACGGTTCCCCGCGATTCGAAGAGCCGGTGATTTCTCGGTTCACACGATTCGCGACGAAGCTATCCCCTTGAATCCGTGGCAGCACAACGAAGCACGGCCCAATCATTCATCTGCAATCGCGATGGAACATCAGTTGCTTATCTGGGCTGAGTGGCCGCGTGAGGGCACCCGAAACGATTCAAATACTGATTTTGTTCGTCAACCAAGGAGCAGATGAATGAAGTTCGTCACAAATATATTGGTGAAGCTCGGCATCCTCAAAGAGGACCTCGATTACCATTTTGTTCGCGCTTCGATGGTGATCATCTTCTTGTTCTTTGGATATCAGAAATGGTTTGACTATGAGGCCCAAGCATTGATTCCGTACATCAGCAATGGCCCTCTGATTTCGTGGCTGTACCCTGTTTTCGGCATTCGGGGCGCCTGTTGGTTTTTGGGAGTTGCGGAATGGTTTTTTGGCGCACTTCTGTTCGCGGGATTTTGGAATAAGAAGCTAGGGGTTTTTGGCGCGCTCGGCGCCATTTTTTCGTTCATCTCAACCATCACGATTATTCCATTCATCCCGAATGGCTGGGCCCCATCTGCTGGCGGGTTTCCAGCGATGACCGAAACCGTTGCTTTTCTGATGAAGGACCTGGTTCTTCTGTCCGTATCTGTCTATTTGCTGCGGCAGGACGTTCTGAGAGTGTCACAGTCCGCCAAAGAATCTTCTCCGGCAATCGCCGCACAGCCGCAGCGCATCTGATCGTGGCTCAACTAAAGGGGGAAATCCGTGGAAAAGAAACGCACGAACAAAGGTACGGAAGTCAGCGCGGAGATTGGTCTGGGCTCTGCCAAGCGTGGGCGCCGTCATTCGGAACGGCGCAAGGTGCTCGTCACCGGCGCGGGACTTCTGGGTGTTGCCGCGATCGAGAAGTTTCTGTCCGCGGGCTGGGATGTGGTCGGCGTCTCACTACGCAAGCCCAAGCTGCCCAGCGGTCGAGAAATTGAGTTTCTGTCGGTCGATCTCCGGGACGACAAAGCGGCCCGCGCGGCGTTCGAGCCGCTGACTGACGTCACTCACATCGCCTACACGGCTATACACGAGAGGCCGGAGCTGGTCGCTGGCTGGTCAAGCAAGGAACAGATCGAGACGAACAACGCCATGCTCCGCAATGTGGTGGAACCGATCGTGCACACCGCCTCCAATTTCCGGCACATCAGTATCATGCAGGGAACGAAGGTCTACGGCGTGCACCTGCACCCAATCCCCATCCCGGCCCGCGAACGTGATGCCCGAAAGGACCATGCGAACTTCTTCTTTGACCACGAAAACTATGTGCGTGAGATGGGCGCCAAGCACGGCTTCAATTACACGGCACTGCGTCCGCAGCTCGTCATTGGGCCTACCCCAGGCGTGTTGAATGTTCTCCCGGCCATCGGTGTCTACGCGGCAATTCGCCGCGAGAAGGGTGAACCCTTCAGCTTTCCTGGGGGTCCGTCGTTCGTCTGGGAAGTCGCCGATGCAGACCTCGTCGCGGACGTGATGGTCTGGGCTGCCGAGTCACCCCAAGCGGCGAACAAGGCGTTCAACATCACCAACGGCGACGTATTCGAGTGGCGCAATCTGTGGCCGGCCCTGGCCGAAACTCTCGGTGTCGAAACCGGACCAGACAT
>Ga0137409_10008550_pt1 | contig 10446 bp, 7 predicted proteins | sample CZODoug1_16funga_FD_122059 | JGI IMG/M metagenome (GOLD analysis project Ga0137409, IMG submission 122059) | Vadose zone soil fungal communities from Angelo Coast Range Reserve, California, USA - CZODoug1_16fungal (Hybrid Assembly) | ecosystem: Environmental > Terrestrial > Soil > Vadose zone... | reverse complement strand
TCGGTTCATCAATCGCTCGCTACGCTCGTGCCCGTGTCGGTGGCCACGGCGCTCCTGAGCCGGCTGGCGATCGACGATCGCATGACGCTCGCGCATTTCACGCGGGACCATCGCCGGCGCCTCGTGCACGCGCTCGTGCGATGGCCGCTCGCAGTCGAAGGGTCGCGCGGCTACAACTACGCCGAGGTGACCGCCGGCGGCGTGTCGCTCGGCGAGATCGATCCGTCCACGATGGCCTCGCGGATTTGCCCGGGGCTGTTTCTGGTCGGCGAGATCCTCGACGTCGACGGCCGGATCGGCGGCTTCAACTTCCAGTGGGCGTGGTCGTCAGCATGGGTGGCGGCGAACGCTATCGCGACAACTCTTCGAGCGTGATCGGCCGCACGAATTCGCTCGCCAACTCGCGGTTCCACCAGCGCCCCGTCTGCCGCCGCTCGTCGGCGGTCGTGAACCAGTACCGGTAGTACCTCGCGCGCAGGAATCGCGGCGCGCGGTCGGGAAACGGGTTCGTCTTCAGCAGCGCCAGCGTCGCGGCATCGCCGCGCAGCAGTTGCCGCAGCAGCGCGATGAACCATTCGTCCTGCGGCTGCGGCGAGAACGCCTCGAACCACATCAGCCAGTCGAGCCGGAGATGATACGGCGCAATCTGAGGGCCGCGCCGCGACGGGTCGCCGGGCTTGCCCTTGAATTCGTACTCGCGCCACGCGGTGTTCGGCGATACGGTTGCCTCGTCGGTCCCCTCGATGACGATCTCGTAGCGGGTCCTGGTGATCGTCCCGAACGCGCCGTAGGTGTTCACCAGGTGAAACGGCTCGAACGACGTGTTCATCACCTGCGTCGCCGACAGCATGTTCAACGTCGGCGCGACGCTCAACAGGGCCACGACCGCGGCGAGCACGTAGATGGCGCCGCGGTGCACGAGGTCCGGGTCGTGCAGCGCCGGCGGCGAGACGGGCAGCCACGAGAGGAATCGATCGTCGAGTGCCGGGATGCAGAGCGCCACCGTGATCCAATTGAGCCACGACAGGTTCCCGCTGACGATCAGCACGCCCTGGAACCCCACGGTGACGAGCGCCGCGATGCCGGCAATGGGCTGCGGCGCGAAATAGGCGAACGGCACGATCAGCTCGACGAAGTGGTTGATTGCCACGCCCGCCTTGTGCGCCGCTTCCGGCAGCCAGTGAAAGTACCAGCTCCAAGCGTTCGGTATCGGCTGGGTCTCGAAGTAGTAATTGAGGCACGTGAGGTCGCGCCAGCACGAATCGCCGCGGATTTTGATCAGCCCCGCGCCGAACATCACGCGGAAGAGCAGCCACCGGTACATCCACGCGAGCCAGATGCTCGGCGCCGTCGACCAGCCGCCCAGAAAGATCGCGAGGAAGCCGGCCTCGAGCAGCAGCGTCTCCCAGCCGAACCCGTAGAAGGTCTGGCCCACGTTGACGAATGACAGGTAGAGCACCCACAGCAACGCCCAGACGATGGCGGAGACGGCCGTGCCGCGCTGCTGGGGCCAGCCGGTGAGCGCGAGCACCGCGAGGCCGACGCCCAGCCACGCGCCGACGCGAAACGCGGTGTCCGTGGGGGACAGGAAGAAGAGGCTGGGGGACGAGCGGAACGGCACCAACTGCGTGAAGCGCGAGACGGGCAGCAGGCCGCGCTCACCAAGCAGCGGCACGAACTGGTTGGCCGCGACGGCAAAGCCCACGAGGTACATCGCCGCGAGCGCGCGCTCGAACAGGAAGCGCGAGTACCAGTAGCTCACTTGACGCAATATAGATCGATGGCGCAACCGGACGCGATCGTGATCGGCTCGGGACCGAACGGTCTCGCCGCCGCGATCGCGCTCGCACAAGCGGGATGGAAGGTGACGGTCTTCGAGGCTGAGCGCACCATCGGCGGCGGCGCGAGGTCCGCCGAGCTGACGCTGCCGGGCTTCGTCCACGACGTCTGTTCGGCGGTGCACGCCACCGCCGTCGCGTCGCCGTTCCTCCGGACGCTTCCGCTGTCGAAGTACGGCGTCGAATGGATCGAGCCGCCCGCCATGCTGGCCCATCCGTTCGACGACGGCACCGCGGCGATCGTCGAGCGATCGGTCGATGGCACGGCCGCCGGCCTGGGCCAGGATCGCGGGAGCTATGCGAGCCTTTTCGGCGGCCTCGTGCGCGCGTGGCCGCGGCTCGAATCGTCGGTGCTGGGACCGCTTCGCTGGCCGCGCCATCCGTTCGCGGTGGCCGCGTTCGGGTTGCGCGCGCTTCGTTCCGCGAACGCGTTCGCCAGGAGCACGTTCGCGGAGGAGCGCACGCGCGCGCTCTTTGGCGGCATCGCCGCCCACGGGCTGCTGCCGCTCGACCGGCCGCCGACCGCCGGCTTCGGGCTCGTGCTCGGCGCGATGGCACACATCGTCGGCTGGGTGATTCCGCGGGGCGGCGCGCAGAAGCTGACCGACGCGCTCGTCGCGCACCTGCGCGCCCTGGGTGGCGAGGTCGTCGCGGACCGCCGCGTGACGTCGCTCGACGAGCTGCCGCCGGCCAGGGCCGTGCTCTGCGACCTGTCGCCGCGGCCGTTTCTTCGAATCGCCGGCTCGCGCCTGCCCGTGGCGTACCGCCGTAGCCTCGAGCGATATCGGTACGGCATGGGGGTGTTCAAGGTGGACTGGGCGCTCGATGCGCCGCTTCCCTGGCGCGCCGCCGCGTGCGCGCGGGCGTCGACCGTGCACATCTGCGGCACCATGGCGGAACTGAACCGCTCGGAGAACGACGCGTGGGCGGGCGTCGCCCCGGAGCGGCCGTTTGTCCTGCTCGTGCAGCCGTCGCTCTTCGATGCGTCACGCGCGCCGGCGGGCAAGCACACGGCGTGGGCGTACTGCCACGTCCCCGCCGGATCGAAGGTGGACATGCTGCCGCGCATCGAGGCGCAGATCGAACGCTTCGCGCCCGGCTTCCGCGACCGCATCCTGGCGCGCGCCGTCGCGTCGCCGGCCGACGTCGAAGCGCGCAACGCGAACTTCGTCGGCGGCGACATCGGGTCTGGCGTCTGCGATCTGTCGCAGTTCTTCACGCGCCCGACGTGGCGCACGTATTCGACGCCGGTACGCGGCCTCTACCTCTGCTCGGCCGCCACGCCTCCCGGCGTCGGCGTCCACGGCATGTGCGGATATTTCGCCGCGCAGAAGGCGCTGGCCGACGCCGATCCCGGCCGCTGATGATGCTGTCCGCCCTCTCGACCGATCTCTACGAGCTGACGATGATCGGCGGCTATTACGTCGCCGGACTCTCCGGCCGGGCGACCTTCGACCTATTCGTCAGGCAGCTGCCGCCGACACGTACCTACCTCGTCGCCGCCGGTCTCGAGCAGGCGCTCGATTTTCTCGAGTCGCTGAGATTTACCGCCGACGACATCACGTTCCTGCGCACCGTTCCCGCGCTCGCGAAGCTGCCGCGCGCGTTCTTCGACGAGTACCTGCCCGCTCTCCGTTTCACCGGCGACGTGTGGGCAATGGAAGAAGGGACGCCCGTGTTCGCCCAGGAGCCGATCGTGCGGGTGACGGCGCCGGTCGCCGAGGCGCAGCTGATCGAGACGGCGCTGATTTCGGAAATCATGTTTCCCACATCGGTCGCCAGCCGCGCCTCGCGCGTCGTCGAGGCCGCGGACGGCCGCGGCGTGATGGAGTTCGGCGCCCGACGGGCCCACGGCATCGACGCAGGCATCCGCGCCGCCCGGGCGGCCTACCTTGCCGGCTTTGATTCCTCGTCGATCGTCGAGGCCGGCAGGCGCTTCGGCATCCCGCTGTCCGGCACGATGGCGCATTCCTGGGTGATGGCGTTTCCGGACGAGGCGGGCGCGTTTCGCCGGTATGCGGACGTCTACGGCGAGGGCGCGGTCTTCATCCTCGATACCTACGACCCGCTGGCCGCCGCGCGCATGATTGTCGCGTCCGGCCTCAGGCCGAAGGCGGTCCGCATCGACAGTGGCGACCTGATCGAGCTCAGCCGCCAGGTCCGCCGCATCTTCGACGAGGCGGGGCTCCGCGGCACCGCAATCGTGGCGAGCGGCGACCTGGACGAACTGCGCATCGCGGAGATCGTCGCGTCGGGCGCGCCCATCAGCGGGTTCGGCGTCGGCACCGCGGTCAGCACGTCGAGCGACGCACCCGCCCTCTCAGGTGTCTACAAGCTCGCCGAAATCGAGCGCGGCCAAACCCTGGTGCCGGTGCTCAAGCGGAGTCACGGCAAGCAGACGTATCCAGGGTGCAAGCAGGCATGGCGCGTGGTGCGCGACGGCGTCGCGGCCGAAGATGTGCTGAGCCTGGCGAACGACGACCCGCCGCCTGGCGGACAGCCGCTGCTCCGAGAGGTGATGAAAGGTGGAGTGCGGACGTGGCGCCCGACGCTCGCAGACATTCGCGAGCGCTGCCGTCAGCAGGTCGCGCTGCTGCCGCGCGACGTGCGGCGCGTCGTCGATGGCGACAACTATCCGGTGCGGATCAGGCTCGGGTCCTGATGGCGTCCTCGACAGCCGCTGCGGTCACGCGAAAGTGCGACGCGCTCCACACCACGCGGCCGTCCCGAATGAGGAGCGCCTGCGGCGTCTCGTGGCGTACGCCAAGCTTCTGCGCGACCGCGTTCGACACCGCGCGGTGCGTTTGCACGGTCACCATCGCATACTGCGGCGGTGACGCTCCCGCTGGCGGAACGGAGCCACGCGGCCCGCGACCGTTCAGATGAGCCACGATCTCGTCGAGCGCTTCCATGCTGACGCCGCAGGCGTGGCTGTGCTTGAAGAGCAGCACCGGCCGCGAATCGGATTCGGCAATCAAACGGTGGAGCTCGTCCACATGCTCGAGCAGCGTCAAGTCGGGATGCATGTGAAATCAGTGTAGCAGCCGCTCAAAGCGTCCTTGCCTTCCCGAAGCCCACGTTGGCCCCTGCTCGGGCGTGCCGCTTGCAAGGCGCGCCAATGGCAGAGGAGGAATATCAATGGCTCTGAAGTTCCGGACCCGCTCGCAGCGGGCGTCCGTCACGGGACGCGAGCACGAAGTCCGTCCGATGGTGTCCGACTCGCGCGACCCCGATGACGATCGCTCGCCGACCGAGAAGGCCGCGCTACTCGCTGGACGGCTCATCTTTGGCGGCTACTTCCTGTACAGCGGCATTCATCACTTCACCGATCGCGAGATGCTGATCGGCTACGCGAAGAGCAAGGGCGTCGCCTGGCCGCGGGCCGCGGTGCTCGGCACCGGCGCGCTGCTCGTCGTCGGCGGCCTCAGCCTCATCACGGGAGTGAAGCAGAAGGTCGGCGCCTCGCTCGTGACGACGTTCCTGACCGGCGTGACGCCGATGATGCACGACTACTGGAACGTCGCCGATCAGGCCCGGCGCATGAACGAGATGATCAACTTCACCAAGAACCTCGCGCTGATCGGCGGCGCGGCGTTCGCGGCCGCCGCGGGCGCACGGCCGCGCGCCACCGCGTAAACGGGTTGCGATACAGGCGTCCGGCGGACGGCGCCGAACGCTGTGCAAGCTCGTCCGTGCCGTCGCACTAAGATCCGTGGGCCGAAAGGGCCCATGGATGCGCGATGAGCGTCTGAAGTTCCTGATCACGCTGAACGATCGGCTCCGCCCGTTGGAGGATCCCCTCGAGATCCAGGACGCCGCCGCGAGTCTGCTCGGCGAGTACCTGTGCGTCAACCGCGTCGTCTACGCGGATGTCGATGGTGACGAGTACGTCGTCGGCCGTTGTTACACCAACGGCGTCGCGCCCTTCATCGGCCGCGGCCAGATTGCCGCGTTCGGAAAGCGGCTGCTCGATGGCTACAGACGCGGCGGGACCTTCGCCATCGACGACGTCCTGAACGACGAGCGCTTCGACGAAGCCGAACGAGCGGTATTCGTCAAGAGCGAGATCGGGGCATTTATCGGCGCAACCCTCCACAAGGAAGGACGATGGCTGGCCGGGTTCGGCGTCCACAGCGCGGCGCCGCGCGTCTGGACACAGAACGAGGTCGCGCTCGTCGAGGAAACGGTCGAACGGACGTGGGCGGCCGCCGAGCGGGCGCGCGCGGAAAATGCGCTGTGGGCGAGCGAAGAGCGCCACACGTTCCTGCTCACGCTGAGCGATGCGCTGCGGCCGTTGAGCGATCCTGCCGACGTGCAGGAAACCGCCGCGCGGCTCCTGGGCGAACACCTGGGCGTGAACCGCGTCGGCTACGCGGAAATGTCGGACGACGGTTACGTGATTCGCCGCGAATACGCACGGGGCGTCGCGCCGCTCGTCGGCCACGGACCATCCGGCACCTTCGGGGCGGCGCTGGGCGAGGCATACCGGCGCGGCGAGACCGTCGTGGTGAACGACGTGTCCTCCGATCCACGGTTTACGGACGCCGAGCGCGTCACCATGCAGGCGAGGGAGATCGCCGCGTTCATCGGCGCGACGCTGGTGAAGAACGGTCGGTTTCTCGCTGCCTTCGGCGCGAACCACGCGACCCCGCGCGACTGGACGCCGACCGAAATCGCGCTCGTCCGCGACGTCGCGGAGCGGACGTGGGACGCCGTCGAACGCGCCCGCGCCGAGGCGGCGCTGCGTGAGCGCGAGCAACGCCTGCAGTTGTCGCTCGACGCGTCCGCGGCCGGCGTCTGGACCTGGACCGCGCAGACCAATCGCCTCGACTGGGACGACCGGGTGTTTGCGCATTACGGCCTCGCCCCGGGACGTCCGTTCAGTCTCGACACATGGATATCGACGCTGCACGCGGACGACCGCCAGAGGGTGCTCGACCACTTCGACCACGTGCTGCGCTCGGCGGACGACGATGAGTGGAACGAGACGTTCCGGATAGTGCGCCCGGATGGCACCGAGCGCTGGATGCACGGACTCGGCAGAGCCGAACGTGATGCAGACGGGCGGGTCACGCGGATCGGAGGCATCTGTCTCGACGTCACCGAGCGCCGGCGCGCGGAGGAGGCGCTCCAGGCGCGCCGCGACGAGGAGCACGACCGCGAGCTGCGGCTCCTGCTGGAGACGGCCACGCAGGGCATCCTCTCCGTGGATGCGCAGGGCACAATCATCTCGGCGAATCGTGCGCTCGAGGCGATGTTCGGCTGGGCGCCGGGCGAGTTGATCGGCCAGTGCATCGAGCGGCTGTTGCCCTCGCCCCTTCGTCACGAGCACGCGCGGCATCGGATCGGGTACTTCTCCGCTCCGCATCCGCGCTTGATGGGCGGCGGCCTCGACCTCGTTGGCCAGCGGAGAGACGGATCGACCTTTCCGATCGAAGTCAGCCTGAATCACATTTCCACCGCCGGAGGCGGCCGCGCCATCGCGTTCGTGACCGATATCACGGAACGGGAACGGGCTGCCGCGGTGCTTCGGGAGCGGACGGCAGCGCTGGAGCACCGGACGGCGCAGTTGAGCCGGCTGGCTTCCGACTTGACCCTTGCCGAGCACCACGCGCGCGAACAGCTGGCCAGGACGCTCCACGACGGGCTCCAGCAACTGCTGCTCGTCGCGGCGGTGAACCTCGATCAACAACTGAAGCGCGACGCGCATCACGCCATCGCGCCGGGCGTACCGGTCGTGCAGGCGCGGGCCAGTCTCGACGAAGCGATGGCCGCTGCGCGATCGCTGAGCGTCGAACTGTATCCCCCGGTCCTGCAAAGCTCGGGGCTCTCAGCCGCCCTCGCCTGGCTGGCGGCCCAGACACGCGAGAAATACGGGCTCGTCGTCGAGGTGTCGGCCGACCCGCTCGCCACCCCCATCCGGAAGGACATCCGTACGCTGCTGTTCGAATCGGTCCGGGAGCTCCTCATCAACGCGGTGAAGCACGCCCAGGTCGATCGGGTCGACGTGACGCTGGCGCTCGACGCGGACGATGCGCTCTGCATCACCGTCAGCGACGAGGGCATCGGGTTCGACCCGGCGGCGCTGGTCGACCGGGCGAGGACCGGAAGCGTCGGATGGGGCCTGTTCAGCATTCGCGAACGGCTGACGCTGCTGGGCGGCCGCTTCGAGATCGAGAGCGCCCCGGGCCAGGGCACCGTGTTCCGGCTGATCGCGCCGCAGGGCGCCGCGCAGGACGGCGGTGCGCGGGCACCTCGTGGCGGCGCGCGCTTCCAGTCGCCAACCGCGCTCAAGATCCTGATCGTCGACGATCACGCGCCGGTGCGGACGGCGCTTCGCAACGTGCTGCAGGCGCGGCGCGAGCTCCTGGTCGTCGGCGACGCGGCCAACGGCCTCGAGGCGATCGAGCAGGCGCGCGCGCTTCGCCCCGACGTGATCCTGATGGACATCTCGATGCCGCAGATGGACGGCATCGAGGCGACGCGGCGGCTGCGCGCCGAGTTCCCGTCGATCCAGATTCTCGGGGTGTCGTCGCACCCGCGCACCGAGTCGCGGCATCCGATCGAGGAGGCCGGTGCGGCCGGCTACTTCGTCAAGGGGATCGACACGCAGCGCCTCATCGACCACGTGCTGAGAATCCACGCCGGCCTGACGCTCGGGTTGCCGGGTCAGCCGGCGTAGCGCGCCCGGCTGCGTCCTTCATGAAGTGCCCCGTCTTTCACTTCCCCAGCGAGCGGCGCATGTCCTGCGCGTCCTCGCCGAGAGCGCCAGCCATCGCTCGCGCGAGGCCGTAGCCTTATCGCGCAACTTTGTCGCCGCCATCGACGAATTCGCGCGGCGACTGCCGCGGGCTCCCTCCCTCGACGGCGACTAACTCGTTGATCCTGCAGGGTAGATCGCATCGCACTCGCGCTGGACGCGACATTGCAGCCGCGGCCCTGCTCCGCGCTACCGCCGGGGCACCGGAGACATGATGACGAAATCGAGATCGGTGTTCGGCTTCCAGACGGGCCTCGCGTTCCTGCTCGCCATTGGCACCGCGCCGGCGCTGTTCGCGCAGGATGCACAGAACTACATCGTTCAGTTCCGAGCGGGTGTGACGGCGGCCGCGCGTCGAGCCGCCGTCGGAAACGCCGGCGCGAGCGCGCGGGTTGTCTACAACGGCGTCAGCGCCGCATCGGTCAGGGTGCCCAACGATCACGCATTGCGAGCGCTGCAGGCCCGTGCTGACGTGGTGGCCGTGGTTCCCGACCGCGTGGTCTTCGCCGATCAGAGCGCCAACGCCAAGGCGGCCGGGAAGCCCGGTGGTGGGGGCGGGACGACGCAGGTTGTTCCGGCCGGTGTCGTTCGTGTCGGGGTGCCCCGCGCTGGATCGGACGGGTCCGGGGTCGGCGTGGCCATCCTGGACACGGGGGTCGATCTGACACATGCGGACCTCGCCGGCACCATCGACGCCTACAGCGCGTTCGGCCCGAGCTGCATGGACGACGAGGGGCACGGGACACACGTCGCGGGCATCGTCGCGGCGCGCGACAACACGAGAGACGTCATCGGCGTGGCGCCGGCCGCGCAGCTGTATTGCGTGAAGGTGCTCGACAGCACCGGTTCAGGCTCGGACGAATCGTTGATGGCCGGCCTCGACTGGGTCCTGATCAATCACGATCTGGTGACGCCGGCGATCCGCGTGATCAACATGAGCCTCGGACGTCCAGGCACCGTTGACGACAACCCCGCGATGCGTGATCTGTTTGCTGCGCTCGATGCCGCCGGCGTCCTGGTGGTCGCGTCCGCCGGCAACGATCCCGCCGCGGACGCCGGCAACCAGATTCCTGCCGCCTATCCACAGGTCGCCGCCGTGGCGAGCACCACGGCATCCACCCCGTGGCCTTCCGTCCAGGTGCGGACTTCCTCGCCGAGGTTTTGTTCGCCCGGCAGAATAAACTTCTCCGCGCCCATCGCTTCGGAGAAGGCTTTCCGTGGAGCGGCCAGATCCACGGCCATGACGCGGACGCCATTCGCTCGCAGCAAGGCGGTGACAATCAAGCCGACCAATCCCTGCCCCATCACGAGCACTCGATCCCCCAGCTTCGGCTCGAGCTGGCGCAGGTAGTCGAGGTAGTCCGCCTTCTCGGCGTCGATGAACGCAAAGTCGAAGCGGCCGGGCAAGATGGGGATCGCGCGCAGCGCGTCGGCGGCGATCACGCGCACGCGCTTGGCCAGGCCCGCGGTCTCCACGTTGGCTTTGACCAACCACGCCAGGAAATCGTTGGCCTCCAGGCACGTGAGCCGGCCGCGCGGCGGCATCGACCCGGCGATGAGGATCGCAGAATAGCCGATCAGCGACCCGATCTCGACCCCGCGCGTCGGGCGATGGCGCTCGATCAAGCGTCGCATGAGGCGGCCCTTGGCGCGGCCCACGACCGGGATCGTCCACAGCGCGGTCGCGCGGTCCATCTGCGCCAGCATCCGGCGCGCTTTCTTGCTGAGCGCCATCAGGCGGACTTGGGCAATCTCGCCGCGACGCCGTCGGGCACGGGATAGTGGCGATCCCACTTGCCGGCCTTGACGATCTGGCCGGGCAGCGCGCGCCCGATGATCTCCTGCACC
>Ga0137409_10008548_pt1 | contig 10448 bp, 9 predicted proteins | sample CZODoug1_16funga_FD_122059 | JGI IMG/M metagenome (GOLD analysis project Ga0137409, IMG submission 122059) | Vadose zone soil fungal communities from Angelo Coast Range Reserve, California, USA - CZODoug1_16fungal (Hybrid Assembly) | ecosystem: Environmental > Terrestrial > Soil > Vadose zone... | reverse complement strand
GTCCTTCTATCTCGTTTGAATCCAGCGTGTAGCAGCGAAAGCGTGGCGGATGGCGCGGCCGTGCAGTTCCGCGCAGAATGGCCCGCAACGGAACACGCGCAGCGCCGTCGTGCGAATCGGCGCGAGATTTCGAACGTACTGGCGCGATCGTGCGTGTCGCACTCTGGAACGGCGATCCGGCTGCCGTGTCTCACTGTGAACCTGCCGAAAGCGGTCGCGTGGTATGCGCGGGGTGAAACGCTGACGGAAGTGACCGAACACTTGGCCGCGTTGCTACAGATCCAGCATCCCGGCGAGAAATTCCCGCGTACCCGGTGGCCCGCTGAATTCCAACCAAATGGCGCGCTCGTCGGGCTCGACGGTGAGATCAAAACGAAGAAACCGGCAGCATTGCCTCTCGGTTTCGATCACGCTTGCTATCGTGCCCAGCACACCAGGTTCGGCATCGAAACGAACGCGATAGCCACTTGGCAGGTCGATCCGCTCTGCGGCTTGGCGTACGAGCCCGCCAAGCAGATCTTCACGGCGTGCTTTGAGCGCGGCAGGTCCTAGCGTGCAGGCGATAGGCAAATCGGACATGAAATGCTCCAGTGTCTGTTTGGCGCGCGGAAACATGGGGCCTCGGTTCAGTTTCAGCCGCTTGATCACGAGCGTCGCTCGATTGAAGATCTGCTGGTCGCAGCGATGCTGTACCGCCTGCACACGGGCAGATTGAGGCGCCGTGGGAACCGTCCTAACCGCCGCACGGTGGCCACCGATTCTCGCCGATAGCAAACCGGCGGCGAGCTTTCGGCGGAGCCACGGTTGACCTCGACGCGACAATTTACCGGGCTTGCTCGGGGCGCCGGCATGATATTTTTGACCGATCCGGGCGGCACGTGGCGCCCGCGTGGAGGGTTCAGATGTCACGACGTACGCTGTTCGGGCTCCTGGTCGGCCTCGTGTTCAGCGGCCTCACCGCGCTCGCACATCACAGCGCGGCGGCGACCTACGACGTCGACCACAAGATCACGCTGAGCGGAAAGGTGACGCAGGTCGAGTGGAAGAACCCGCACGTCTTCTATTTCATCGACGTGTCGGATACTTCCGGAAAGGTCACCAACTGGGCGATCGAAGCGTCAACGCCGAATCAGCTGTACCGCGCCGGGTGGCGCAAGGACGATTTGAAGTCCGGCGATGCGGTGACGCTGGCCGGATCGTCGCCCGCGCGGAACGGATTGCCCAAGGCGTCCGGTGGCACGCTGACGCTCACCGACGGCCGCAAGGTATTCACCGGTTCGCCGAGCTCGGATCAGTAGGTTCGTTATGAGGAACGCCGCTAAGGCGTTCCGGTAGGTCATAAGGAAGGCCGCTAAGGCCTTCCGGAAGACAGCGTCGGGAACGTCGGCGGTTTCTTGTGCTCGGGTCCCTGGACGCCAGCCACGGCGTCGGCGAGTGAGCGCTCGTTGTCGGCGCAGCGCGCGGGCATCAGCCGCGTGTCCTTCGGCATCCGCCGCAGGTTGCGCCCGTAGGTGAACGGCTTCGCATAAAACACCGGATCCTCGATCGTCGTCGTCAGGCGAATGGCGTCGGGGCCGGTCTTCTGGAAGCGCTCCGTGATGTGCAGCTTCGCGCTGTGCTCGAAGCCCGCCGTATCCAGCCACGTTTCCTCACGCATCCCGATCGTGTCGACGACGAGCGTGTCGCCGTCCCACCTGCCGATCGAGTGACCCATCCACTCGGGATAGTCGAGGATGTCAGCCGGGTGCGCGCGGCCATCCATGTAGATCAACCGGTAGTCGATGTGCTCAGTGATGAGGGCGATCAGATCCGGCGTCTGGATGATCTGAAACGGATTGGTCGACTGCAGTCCTCGTGTTGGCCCGTACGGCAGGCACTTGTAGGCCGGCGAGTTCGCCTGGTCGACCTTGCGGTACCGCTCGGCCCCGTACGGCGTCAACGAGACCTCTTCGCCTGGCAGCAGCACGACGGAGATGTCGGCGGTCGGACCGATCCAGAGTCCCGTCAAATCGGGTCGTGACTGCGCGCCGGCGGCCGCCGCCATGCCGAGTGCGAGCGTCACAATCGCAAGCGTCGTTCGCATGGGTGGCGAATTATACTCGCGATACGCCGCCGCTCGATCGACGATAAATCTCGCGCACGGTCTCAATGGTGTCAGCTTCGGCCGCCATTTTATCGGCCCGATAGCTCTTCACGCGCGCGAATCGCAGCGCAAGCCCACCCGGGTAATGCGGGCTCCCCTGCACATCGTTGAACGCGATCTCGGCGACGAGCTCCGGCCGGACGTACACGGTGTGCTCGTCGCGCGCGACCTCGAGCTGCAGCAGCTTCTCGGTCTGCCAGGCCAGCATCTGGTCCGTCATTCCCTTGAACGTCTTTCCGAGCATGACGAACCCTCCGCCAACGGGATCACGCGCGCCCAGGTGCAGGTTGCTCAGCCATCCTCTTCGGCGGCCGTGGCCCCATTCGGCAGCGAGGACGACGAGATCCAGCGTGCGCGCGAGCTTGACCTTCAGCCAGTGCTGACCGCGGCGGCCCGCGGCGTAGCCGGACGCGAGCGCCTTCACCATGACACCTTCGTGGCCGCGCTGAAGCGTGTCCTCCACGAAGCGCGCAGCGTCTTCGCGGCTTGGTCGCAACAGGCTCGGCACGATCGCAGGACGCGCAATCGCGGTGAGCGTCCCGAAGCGTTCCGCCTGCGGCTGGTCGACGAGCGATGCGCCGTCGACGTACAGGCAGTCGAAGAAGAATGGCGTCAACGGGAGCTCCGCCCTGAGCCGATCGACGTCCAGCTTGCGGCCGAACCGCTGCATCGTCCGCTGGAAGGTTTCCGGCGTGCCATCGCGGCGCAGCGCGATCACCTCACCGTCGAGAATCATCTCCCTGGCTGACAACCGTCGTGCCGCTTCCACGACTTCCGGCACCGCCGCCGTGACCTCCCGCAGGTTCCGTGAGAACACCTTGACCTCGTCGCCGGCCTTGTGCACCTGGATGCGGGCGCCGTCGAGCTTCCATTCGAGCGTGACATCCTCTTCGAGATCAGCAAACGCCTCGTCGATGCCGGACGCCGTCTGGGCCAGCATCGGTTGCACGGGCCGGAAGATCCGCACAGCGAAACGGGCGAGGCCCGATTCCCCTTCGACGAGCACGGCAAGCGCGACGGGCATCAGCTCGCCGGCCATCATGGCGGCCCGGCGGACGGCGCCGGGTGACACATTGGCGGCGCGCGCCACGGCTTCGAGCAGCACGGCCTCGAGCGCACCTTGCCGGAGCTCGCCAAAGAGCAGCCGGATGAGGAAGTCCTGCTCGTCGCCGGTTGCCCGCGCCAGCAGCTCACGAAGCATCCGCACGCGGTCGGCCGGCGAACCGCGGCCCGCTGTTGCGGCAATCCGCTCGAACACTTCGTCGACGTCGATCAGTTGGAGTGCGGGGCTCGCCGCGCTGGCGAGCGGTCTCGCATCACGAATGGCCGACGGGCCGATGCCGATTCGTCCCTGCCGCGGCTCGCCCGACAGGAACGCGATGGCGATCTCGACCTCCTCCGGGGAGAGACGTCGAAGCAGGGTGGCCAGCTCGCCGATCTTGGCGAGGCGGCTGCTCGCGTTCGCAACCGCCGCACTCGTCACGACGAGGTCATGAAGGAGCACCTGATCTACAGACCGCTCGATGACCTCAGAACATGTATTTGATCCCGAACTGGAAGATCCGCGGGGTGCCCGCCTGGGTCGTGATCTGGCCGAAGTTGCCGGCGTCGAAATTGGCGGTATTGGCATTGCCGCCGCCGCCCAGCGGCGGGCCCGGATTGCCCCAGTTGAAGTGATTCAGCAGATTGAACGTCTCCACCCGGAGCTCCACGTTCTGCGCGGAGCCAAGCGGAATCCGACGCGACAGCGCCAGATCGATACTCCAGTACGCGGGTCCTTCGATGCTGTTGCGTTTGTGGGTGCCCAATTGCCCCGGTGCCGGATACGCGAACGCGGCGGGATTCAGGTAATTGTCAAGCGTCTTGTTCCCGTACGGGTTGGCCAGGACCTGGTCGACGCGCTGCTGGAGGATGCCGTTCGCGGCGATGTCACGGAGCGTCATCACGGTCAGCCAGGCGCCCGAGCGCGCGCTGAGAATGCCCGCCACGTTCCACCCCGACGCCAGGACATTCAGCCCGCGGTTCGCGAATTGCGGCGTCTCCACCGTCACCGTCGCGTTGGCGATGTGGCGTCGGGAGAGCGAGCAGTTGCCGAGATCCCAGTTCGGGTCGTCGGGATTCTGCAGACTCTGGCCGCCCGTGAAGAACGTCGTCTGCGCGAAGTTCCCCACACAGTAGGCGCGGGTGTAATTGGCGTTGAGGCTCACGCCGCGCGCGGCGCGCCGCTGCGTCGACAGCCGCAGCGCGTGATACGTCTGCTCGCCGATCGCCTCGTGACGCTCGATCGAGCCGATCAGCCGCGACGCCTGCGGGTTCTCGAGTGACAGCAGGCGCCGCTGATTCAGGTTTGCCGTCGTCGTGCACGTCGGATAGAAGACGCCCGCGAGCGTGCACGGCCCGGTGCCCATGAAGACGCCGGCGTTGCGCTGCACCTGGGCCCAGATCCGATCCGTATAGCTGCCGAGATAACTGGCCGACACCTGCCACGCTGCACCGACCTGCCGTTCGACGATGACGTTCCACGACTGGATGCGGGTGGAGTTGTTGTCGGGGTCGACCGATGCGAGCGCGCCGTACGCCGGAAACTGGGCGTCCGGACCCGGCGCCTCCGGATATGGATGCGGCGGTCCGCCGGGGAAGTCGCGATACGGATCGTCGAAGCCGCCAGGCAGCTGGGTCACACGCAGCCGGCCTCCGAACGGCGGCGCCGTCGCGCTGATGAACAGGTAGGACGCGCCCTGGAAGTCGTAGCCGAGACTATACGAAGAGCGCACCGCCGTCCGGCCGTCGCCGGTCGCATCCCACGCCATCCCGATGCGCGGCGCAACGTTGGTCCACTTGTTGTTCAGCCCCGACTTGCCGGACGGAAAATCGGCGTCGCCGGGATACAGGAATCCAGGCGGCGCGTTGCGAAAGACCGTGCTCGTGGCGCCCTGGCGGAACCGGTCGAGACTGAAGTTGGAAATCGCCTTGTTCTCGATGCGCGCGCCGAAGAACGGCTCCCACCGGACCCCACCGTTCAGCGTCACGCGCCTGCCGACGCGCCACGTGTCCTGGGCGTACAGGCCGAGGTAGTCCTGCTTCATGTCGAGGATACCGGGCCGCGCGTGCTCGAGACGGGCCAACCGTCCCGTGAGGAAGTCCGCCATGCCGAGCCCGGTGAGCGATCCGTCGAAGGTCCAGAGACCGACGCCGCGCTGACCGTCGACCGTGTAGTGCTTCCAGTACGCCACGTTGCCGCCCAGCGCGAGCTGATGACTGCCTCGCACCACCGTGAGGTCGTCGGAGATCTGATACGCGTCGGTATCGCCCTGGAAGAGCACCGACCCTCCCGACGCTGTCGTGAATCCGCCGCTGATCTCCAGCCCGATCACGCCCGGTACGTAGTTGTAGAAGTTTCGGATGCCGAGCGTCTCGGCGCCGAAGAACGGCTCGAGGTTATAGTGCGCGCGGCTGCGGTTCCACCCCCCGCGAACCGCATTCACCACGTTGGAGCCGAAGACGCGGGTATCGCCGAGCGTCAGCGAATGCGCGCGATGGTTCTGCGCGGCGTCCTCCGGCCTCGTGGTCAGCACGTTGCCGGACGAGGGCCACGCCGGGAGCTGCTCGTCGAACGTCAGCATGTAGCGGCCGAACATCGAATGCCCACCGCTCTGCTGATAGTCGATCTTGGCGACGATCTGGTTCTGGTCGTAGTGCAGGGGCGCGGCAAACCGGACGTCGCCGCACGGATCGGTCGTCGTCGGCAGCTGTCGCGCTACCGCCATTGCCGCCGGGCTGAAGAGGCGCGGATCGATCTGGTTGCCCGCAAACGGGGCGCGCAGCGTGACCTGCTGGCCCCGGTTGCAGGCCGGCGAGGCGAACGCCGTGAAGTCGCCGGCCAGCATCGCGGGCGTCGGAATGCGCGTGATCGCGTCGGGCGGCGTGACACGGAGGAACGTCCCCTGATAGGCGCCGAAGAAGAACAGGCGGTCCGTCAGAATCGGCCCGCCGAGCACGCCGCCTGGCTGATTCCGCTTGAGGCCGTCGTCCAGGCGCTTGCCGTCGGGACCGATGGGCGCAAAGACGGCCTTGGAGTTGAACCGCTTGTCGCGCAGGAACTCGAAGAGCGTGCCATGCAGCACATTCGTGCCCGACTTCGTCACCGCGCTCACCGTGCCGCCCGAGTGGACGCCGTTGTCGGCAGAGAGTCCGCTCGTCGCGACGCGGAATTCCTGCAGCGCGTCGGGAAACGGCAGCGGCATGTTCAGGTTGTCGTACGGGTTGTTGTGCACGGCGCCATCGAGCAGGTACGCCACACCGAATGGCAGGCTCCCGGCCACCCCGGTAAAGATCGACCCGGGCATGCTCTTGTTGTTGGGCGTGTCCTGCACTGCGGCGCCCGCGAGCACGATCAGGTCCGTGACCTGACGTCCCTGCAGCGGCAGCTCGAGTATCCGCTCCTGCTCCACGACCTCGCTGATGCCGGTGCTCCGCACGTCGACGAGCGGCGCCGCCGCCTCCACCGAGACCGTTTCCTGGAGGTTGCCGACCGACAGCACCACGTTGATCGTCGGCGTCGCGGCCACCTGCAGGACGATGCCGGTCTGCACGTAGGTGCGGAACCCCTGCAGCGCGACCTCGAGCCGGTAGGGACCGGTCGGCAGGTTCGAGACCACGTAGAGACCGTTCGCCTCCGTCACGACCGAGCGGGTGAACCCGGTATCGGTCTGCGTGACGGTCACAGTCACTCCCGGCAGCACGCCGCCGCTCTCATCGGTGACGCGTCCGTTGAGTTCTGCCGTCGCCTGCGCCCAGGCGGATGTGCTCGTCAGGAGAAGAATCAAGCCAAGAGCGAGACGCCTCGGAAAACGCATGACTCGGTACCTCCGCGTGAAAGCAGGACCGGACGCCGAACTATGGAAGCCGTGCCCGCGACCAACACGGGCTGGATCACGTCGTCACTGCGTAGATGTCTTCTGCGCGTCCGACGCGGTGCAATTCCCCCCGCGGCACCGATCGTTGTCGTCGCAGACGAACTCGAAAATCTTCCACGTGGGTTTCATCTGCATCGACCAGTTTTCAACCCACGGCGCGGTAAAAATCGCGGGGTCGTCAATCGTGACGTCGTAGGACGCGTTCATGCGATCGGTGAGTGTGATGCGCTCGACGACGTGCGCCCGATCGCTGTGCCATCGCGATCCCCCGTCGTCCGGGTGATAGGCGTCGAGCATCCACCTGTTGAGACCCACCGTGTCGATGACCAGCGTGTCGCCGTCCCACCAGGCGAGTGAATCGCCCATGTACGTCGGCTCGATATCCGCCGCATGGGGCCGGTTCGGCGCGCCGAACGGAATCACGCGGAAGAAATGCATGTACTCGTACAGGATGACGAGCTGATTCGGCGTCTGGATGAACTGCTGCGCGTAGGGCGACGGAATCTGGCGCGTCAGGCCGTTCGGCAAACAGATGGCGGTGGGATCGTCGATTCGAACGTTGCCCGTGTGCGCCCGGTAGAAGAGTGATTTGGCCTCTGGTTTGATCGAGGCCATCTTGGCGTCCGTATAGAGCCTCACCGTGGCGCTATCGGTGTCCTTGCCGGTGTGTCTGAAGCCGGGGCCCGCCCAGACGCCCGTGAAGTCAGGCTTGCCGTCCGATGCGCGCCGGATGTCCTGCGCGTTGGCCGCCTGCTGTGGCGCCTCGGCGGTCGAGCAGCCTGAGAGGCCCGCTGCGGAGAGAACCCCGACCGCCGCGAGCGCAACCAGCGAAGACGTTCGCAGACACGTGCGCATGGCTCACTCCTCAGTCGGGCCGAGCGTCCTCGGCCGATGCGGTAAAGACGCTGCGGCCGTCCGCAAACGTCACGCGACCACCGGAGGCGTTGTTCGATCCGTCTCGCGCCCTGAAGCCCTCGACCTTCACGACGTCACCGATCTTCATCACGTCCTGGCGGATGCCCTGGCGCATCAGAAACGCGGGAGGTCCACCTGAAAACCCCCAGGTGACCATCCTGCCGCTCGCATCCTTGACGTCGACGTAGAACCAGATGTGTGGATTCCGCCACTCGACCTTCTTGACCACGCCGGTCACGGACACCGGCTTGGTCCGGTCGTATTCGGTGGCGAACGAGTGGTGAGCCAGGACGGGAGGAACCGTGACGAGCGCGACGAGTACTGCGGAAACCGCACCCGTCATCTTCACGCCTGTCGGTGACATGCACATTCTCCTTCTGCTTCTGGTTGACTGCCCTCGTTCGAACAGTCGAGAACTGGTCCGGTAGACTACACCCGGAGCGCATCAATGCGGCTAAGATTTTCACCGCCTGAAACAAGGCTGTTTGTGCCGCGACGTTGCTGCCCAACGGGCGCGTGCTCATCGCGACTGGCGACGTCCTACTGCGGCCAGGTGGCCGCACCGTCGACGTTGATGATCGACTGCCCCGGCTCGGTTGGAACCATAGGACGCAGATACGGCTTGCCCGATGTCTTATGACAGCCGTAGCAGGCTTGCAGCGTCTCGCGGTACGCCGCCAGGAACGCGGTTGAATTCTGCGCCTGGATGGCATCGGCGACCGCCTTGAACGCGCTCGTGTCGATGCTTTCGAAGATCGGCACCAGGTTCACGTCGCTTCCGTCCGGCCCCTTCCGCACGGGCCTCAATTGGATCGTCCAGAGAATGTGCTGGCGTGATTCCTCGAAGTAGAACTGGGCCAGCGGCCAGTTCTTTTTTTCGGCAGCGAACCAGAGATTGGTCCAGTGATATCCGACGTCGGACATCGTGTGCGACTGCGATGGCGCATTGGTCTTCAGGCGGGCGACGTCCGCGCGCAACGCATCGAGATTGTCTTTCACTCCGCCGTCGTCCGCGGCACTGGTCGTCCTCGAGGCACCCGCCGCCGTGACATCGTTCCGATGGAGGTACGCGACCCCGCCTCCGCCAATCAGCGCGCCGATTACCGCAGGAAGGATGACTCGTGCGAGTGCGTTCGATGCTGGCATTGCTCCCTCACTGACGTTGTACACTCGATGTTCGCCTTCACATTATGTGGCGGTCCGTCTCGACGCTTCTCATCGCCGCCATGCTGTCGGCATCGTGCGGCGGCGGCGTTTCGGGCTCGCGCGTCTCGCGCATCCGCCAGCGCGGCTTCCTCGTCTGCGGTGTCTTCCCGGGGATCGCCGGGTTCGCCCAGGTGGACCGCCAGGGCCACTATACCGGCTTCGACGTCGACTTCTGCCGCGCCGTAGCGGCCGCCATCGTCGGGTCCGCCGAGCGGATTCGGTACCAGCCGATCGCCTCGATCGATCTCCTTCAGCGCTCCAGCGATATCGACATCGTCTCGCGCCGGTTGACATGGTCGCTGCGCCGTGAAGGGCTGCACGTCCTGTTCGGTCCGGTCACGTTCTACGACGGTCAGGGATTTCTCGTGCCCGAGCGCCTCAAGGTCGATCGCGCGGCGGATCTGGCAGGCGTCCCTGTGTGCGTCGCCGAGGGTTCGGAACACGACGTCACGCTGACCGCGTACTTCTTACGACACCAGATCGCGCTCGATAAGGTTCGCGTCGTGGACGGCGCGGCTGGTGGACGCGCGTTGGCGGAAGGGCGTTGCCAGGCATTCAGCGCCGACGTGTCCGAGCTGGCCTCGGTCCGTAGTGAGATGGAAAATCCGCGAGGCTTCCGTATTCTCGCCGATCGGATTTCGCGGGAGCCGCTCGCGCAGCTCGTACGCCAGGAGGACGTCGACCTGTTCAACGTCCTGCGCTGGACCGTCTTCGCGATGATCGCCGCCGAGGAACTCGACGTGACGTCTGCCAATGTCGCGGAGATGGCGGCGCGGGACGATCCCGAGATCGCGCGACTGCTCGGGGCGAGTCCCGGGAATGGCGCCGCGCTGGGGCTCGACGAAGCCTGGGCCAGGCACGTCATCACAGACGTCGGCAACTACGGCGAAGTATTCGAGCGCAACCTCGGAATGTCCACGCCCATCGCGATGGACCGCGGGCTCAACGCCCTGTGGACTCGGGGCGGCCTACTGTTCGCGCCACCGCTGAAATAGCCGCCAGACCGAAGCAGGCCGCCAACAGGAAGATCGTCGGCTTTGCCGAGTCCGTGGGTGCGCTGCTGCTGTCGCCGCCCGGCGCGCCGGGTTGACTCGCGGCGGCGATGGACGCGCTGGCGCCTGTGTTGTCGGCGTTCGTTTTCGGCTCCATCTTCACGTTGAGCTCGACGGCGCCCTTCGACTGACGAGGGATGTACCCAACTTTTATCGTCTGATAGCCCGCCGCGGTGACCATGACTTCCATCTGCTTGGTGTCGATGGGCCGAGAGC
>Ga0137409_10008546_pt1 | contig 10449 bp, 10 predicted proteins | sample CZODoug1_16funga_FD_122059 | JGI IMG/M metagenome (GOLD analysis project Ga0137409, IMG submission 122059) | Vadose zone soil fungal communities from Angelo Coast Range Reserve, California, USA - CZODoug1_16fungal (Hybrid Assembly) | ecosystem: Environmental > Terrestrial > Soil > Vadose zone... | reverse complement strand
GACTGCGCCGGCTGGGCCTGATTGTGCTCGATCTCGTCGACCAGCGCAGCGAAGGTCGACTCGATGTTCCGCCTCAGGACCAGCGTTCCGATGAGCGGTGGCACATAGAAATCGGGAACCATGCGCCCGGAATAGCGCAGCAGCACGCGCCCCTGTCCGGCTTCCAGCACATAAGTGCCGCGCATTTCCCGGAAGTTCCCGCCGACGGCACGTGAAACGACGCGCTCGCGGGGATATTCGGTAATGGCGAGCCGCACGTCGATGGGGAAACTGAGAAACAGCAGACGCGCCGCCCCTTTCTGCTCCAACTGCACCTCGTTGCCATCGCGGGAGATCACGCGGCTGGTGTGCACGTCAGGGATGAATTCGGCGAGCCGGCCGTAATCGGTCAGTACCTGCCAGGTGCGGGCAATGGTGCCGTCGAACTCGGCGCTCGCGGCAATTTGCAGTGCATCGCCGCTGCGAGTGACGTGAACGACGACCTCCGCAGCCCGCACAGGCGCGGCAAACAGCAGCAACGGCAGGAGCAGCGGGAGCAGACGCGCGATGGGCATGACGGCCCATAGCGTAACACCCGGTTTTGCCCGCAGGGGGGTATTGCAGGACCGGACTACGAAACCGCGAGCATGCGGTCAAGCGCGATCCGGGCGAGATCGGCGTCCTGCTTCGGCACCTTGATCTGGTTGACCACCTTGCCCGCGACCAGATTTTCCAGCGCCCATGCAAAATGCTGGGGATCGATGCGCGCCATCGTCGAGCACATGCAGACCGTGGGGGCCATGAACTGCACCAGCTTGCCCTGCGATTTGAACTGCTCGGCAATGCGGTTCACCAGGTTCAGCTCGGTGCCGACCAGCCAGCGCGTACCCGGGGGGCTTGCCGCAACGGTCTTGATGATGAAATCGGTGGAGCCGACATAGTCCGACAGCTTGCACACGTCGAAGCGGCATTCCGGGTGCGAGATCACCATGCCCGAGGGGTTTTTCTCGCGCCAGCGCAGGATGTGCTGCGGCTGGAACATCTGGTGCACCGAGCAATGCCCTTTCCACAGCAGGATCTTTGCCATCTTGATCTGCTGCGGCGTCAGTCCGCCCAGCTCTTCGTCGGGATCCCATACCAGCATCTCGGCAAGCGGAATGCCCATGAGGTAGCCGGTCCAGCGTCCCAGGTGCTGGTCCGGGAAGAACAGCACCTTCTCGCGCCGCGCAAACGACCAGTCGAGAATCTCGCGCGCGTTGGAAGACGTGCACACGATGCCGCCGTGCTCGCCGCAGAACCCCTTCAGGTCGGCGGCCGAGTTAATGTAGGTCACCGGCGTGACGTGCTGGTCGGGATCGAGCACGGTGGCGATCTCACGCCAGGCGCGTTCGACCTTGGCGAGGCTGGCCATGTCCGCCATCGAACAGCCGGCGCCCAGGTCGGGCAGGATCGTCACCTGCTGCGGCTTGGAAAGGATGTCCGCCACCTCGGCCATGAAGTGCACGCCACAGAACACGATGTACTGCGAGTCAGTCTGCGCCGCGAGCTTGGACAGTTGCAGTGAGTCGCCGGTGAGATCGGCATACTTGTACACGTCGGCGCGCTGGTAGTGGTGCCCGAGGATTACGGCTTTCTTGCCCAGCGCGGCGCGCGCGGCGCGAATGCGCTCGTCGCACGCCTCGTCGGCGAGCGGCTTGAAACGGTCGAACGCGATGGTTGCAACTTCCATTTTCTCTGCCTTCTCAGGAAGCCTGGTGCTTATTATATATGACAGAAATTCGCCGCTTGAGTGCCCCAATTTTCTGAAAAGTCCGTATTTTGGTCAGGGTTACTCCACCGTCGGTGTAACGCGTTGCGGCAATTCGCGGATTGCTTCGGCGTTGCTCCACGAAAACACCCGTTCTGCCGCTTCGCGCCACGGCAGCCACTCGTAGCGCAGATGTTCCCGCGGCGCGAGCGCGATCGCAAGCGGGCCGGGCACGCTGAGCGAGAACACATGTTCGGTGTTGTGCGTCTCACCCGGCGCGTAGCGGTTGCGCCAGCGCTGGTAGATCTCGTAGCGGTTTTGCTTGTGCCAGTCGCTGAGGTCGTGGTGCGCGGCATCGAGGCCGGTCTCTTCCTTGAGTTCGCGCACTGCGGTTTCGCGCAGGCTCTCGCCTCCATCCTGGCTGCCCGTTACCGACTGCCAGAAACCGGGGCGGTCGGCGCGTTCGAGCAGCAGCACCTCGAGCGACGGCGTGTGCACCACCACCAGCACCGACACCGGCGTCTTGTAGCGCGGCTCCGTCATCGCAACGGCCGCAGGTCGTACCCCGGCGCGCTGTCGCGGCTCACCGCCACCAGAAAAACCCGCCCGCTGGCCCCCCAATGGGTAGCTGTCTCGAGCAGGATTTCAAGGGCCGTTTTTACCACTTCGGGTGCGCGCTTCGCCAGCTCCGTCCCGCGATGCCAATACACGACGGCGCCCGGTGTGCCGCTCCCGGCCAGGTCCAGCAGGCACTCGTGCAGCGCATCCCAGTTGTGCCCGAAATGGTCGGGCAACTCGAATACCCCGGCACAGCGCCGCAGAAACCCTTCGCGGTCGAGTACGCCGGCGAGGTCGAGGTCGTGCCAGGCAATGCCCGCATGCCTCGCCGCCGCGCGCAGCGGCCCGATCAAGCGCGGCGCGGCGAAAATGCCGGCACGCCCGGAGCGGATGATCTTGGTGTATTTCATTTATAAAATTCGTGAATGGTGAATAGTGAATGGGCCGGGGGAAAACCCGGTGGATACCGAATCAATACGCACTGCATCGAGAAAATACAAGCGTCTGACATCGGTTCAATCCATTCACTATTCACCATTCACCATTCACGGCTCTTTGATGCGCCTGAAGCTGTTGTAATGATCGTCAGTATAGTAAAGCTCGCCGCCGCGGCCGGTCACGATACGCCTCGCTCCCCGGCTCTTCACCCCCGGCGTTCTGACCGTGTACTCGCGGTAATAACCTCGCGCCTGCGCCGGCAGCCGCCTCTCGAAGTTGCCGAAAATAACGCCGTCGCGCTCGAATGGATAGGGCCCGCCCTTGCGGATCAGCGTAAGCGTACCGCGCGCTTCTGCCGGCAACTCGGCAACCGCGACGTCGGGCAGCGCGGCTTTCGAGGACGGTTCGCCGCGAGCCATCGCGACGGGCGCCAGCAGCGCTAGCCCCAGCAACGCCGCCAGTATTCTCACCATCATTCTCGCTCGACCCGGCCCGAACCTGAGAAATGCCGGCGCACGTGACGCCCCGACAGCTATTTCTTTGCGGGTTCCTGCTGTCGCAGGCGGATGTGCAGCTCGCGCAACTGCTTCTCGTCCACCGGACTCGGCGCATGGGTGAGCAGGCACTGCGCCCGCTGCGTCTTGGGAAACGCGATCACATCGCGGATCGATTCGGCGCCCGCCATCAGCGTCACGATGCGATCGAGCCCGAAGGCGATGCCGCCGTGCGGTGGCGCGCCGTACTGCAATGCGTCCAACAGAAAGCCGAACTTGGCCTGCGCCTCGTCCGCCCCGATGTTAAGCGCGCGGAATACTTTCTGCTGCACGTCGGAACGATGTATGCGCACGGAGCCGCCGCCGATCTCCCAGCCGTTCAGCACCATGTCGTGCGCCTTCGCGCGCGCGGAGCCCGGATCCGATTCGAGCCGGTCTTCGTGGCCGTCAGCCGGCGAAGTAAAAGGGTGGTGCATCGCGTTCCAGCGCTTTTCCGCCTCGTCCCATTCGAACATCGGGAAATCGAGCACCCATAGCGGGCGCCAGCCGGGTTGCGCCAGGCCGCGCTCATGGCCGATCTTGTCCCGCAACGCGCCGAGCGCGTCGTTGACGACCTTGGCCTTGTCGGCCCCGAAGAAGATGAGGTCGCCGCTCTTCGCGCCGGTGCGCTCGATTGCCGCTTTCAGCGCGGCGCCGGACAGGTTCTTGACGATGGGCGACTGCAGCCCGGCCTCGCTCAACTGGCCGGCGTCGATGACCTTGATGTAAGCAAGCCCCCTGGCGCCATAGTTCTTCACGAACTCGGTGTAGCCGTCGATTTCGCCGCGCGTCAGCGCGTTGCCGCCCGGCACCCGCAGCCCCGCCACGCGCCCGCCCGGCGTGTTGGCGGGCCCGGCGAACACCTTGAAGGCAACGTCCTTCATCACGTCGGTAAGCTCGGCCAGCTCCAGCGGCACGCGCAGGTCCGGCTTGTCGGTACCGTAACGGCTGATCGCCTCGTCGTACGGCATGCGCGGGAACGGGTTTGGCAGCTCCACCCCGATCGTTTCCTTGAATATCTGGCGCACCAGCTCTTCCATCATCCCCGTGATTTCGCTCTGCCCGAGGAAGGAGGTCTCGATATCAATCTGCGTGAATTCGGGCTGGCGGTCGGAGCGCAGGTCCTCGTCACGGAAACATTTGACGATCTGGTAGTAACGATCGTAGCCCGCGACCATCAGCATCTGCTTGAACAGCTGCGGCGACTGCGGCAGCGCGTAGAACTCGCCCGGGTGCACGCGCGAAGGTACCAGGTAATCGCGCGCGCCTTCCGGCGTCGAGCGCGTCAGCATCGGCGTTTCGATGTCGATGAAGCCGTGACGGTCGAGGAACTGGCGCACCGCCATCGCCACGCGGTAGCGCAGCCGCAGGTTTTTCTGCATGACCGGGCGCCGCAGGTCCAGCACGCGGTTTTCGAGGCGCACGGTTTCGGACAGGTGATCCTCGTCGAGCTGGAAAGGCGGCGGCAGCGAAGCGTTGAGAATCTCGATGCCGCGCGCCAGCACTTCCACTTCGCCGCTCGCGAGATCGCGATTGACGGTTCCCGCCGGCCGCTCGCGCACCTTGCCTTCCACGCGCACCACGTACTCGGCGCGCAGTCGATCCGCGGTCTTGAAGGTCTCCGGCGCGTCGGGGTCGCACACGATCTGCACCAGCCCCTCGCGATCACGCAGGTCGACAAAGATCACGCCGCCGTGGTCGCGGCGCCGGTGCACCCAGCCGCACAAGGTCACGGTCTGGCCCAGATGTTTGCGGCTCACCAGGCCGCAGTATTCGCTACGCATAGAGCTCTTGATGTTGGATTGATAGCTTGCGACCCGTGACCGTGATCGAATCACGATTCACGAGTCACCACTCACAGGTTTATTGATTGACGGCCTTTTGCTGTGTTACCGCGAGGCGGGAGCGGCCGTCGTGCTCGCTGACTTTGCTCGTGACGACCCCCATGGAAACGATGTACTTGAGCGCGGTCTCGACAGACAGGTCGGTCTCAATAATGTCCTCGCGCTTGACGTAAAAGTAGAAGCCGTTGACCGGGCTGGGCGTGGTCGGGATGAATACCGCGACATACTCGCCATCGAGCCTGCTCTCGACTTCCGGCGGCACGTTGGTCTGAAACGCGAGCGACCAGGCCTGCGGATGCGGATAACGCACCAGCAGCACCTTGCGAAAGGCGTGGCCGGTTCCGGAGAACAGCGTGTCGCTCACCTGCTTAATGCCCTTGTAGAGCGAATTCACCACCGGGATGCTGGCAAGCAGACTTTCCCAATACTTCACCAGCCGCTGGCCGATGATGTTCGCCGCCAGCACGCCGGTGACGAGCACGATCACCAGCGTCAGCACGACGCCCAGCCCCGGGATGTGCATGCCGAGCCAGCTTTCGGTACGCCACTCGGCCGGCAGCAACAGCAGTGTCTGGTCCATCGTGCCCACGAGCAGGTCCAGCACCCCGAGCGTAATGACCAGCGGCACCCAGATCAGGAGCCCGGTGATGAGATAACGTCTGATGAGGAGTTTCTTGGACATCTTTATGGCCTGCTGCGGCGCAGAAAGCCCAAGAGCATAACAGGTAACGGTGCTATTTTCAGTGCGCGAACCGGTGAGTTCGCCCCTGCGCCGGCACCGCAACCGGCTCAGGATTTGGCTTCGGTCGTAGACCGGCTAGGTGCCGGCGCCGCGGCAGGTGCGGGCTTGGACGTTTCCTTGGCGGCGCCTTCCGCGGGCTTGGCGTTGTCCGCGGGCTTGTCCGTCTTGCCGGTTTTGGCCGCGGGCTTCGAGTTGTTGTTCTTGAAGTCGGTCGCGTACCAACCCGTGCCCTTCAGCTGGAAGCCGGCGGCATTGAGCAGCTTGTTGAAGGTACGCTTGCCGCATTCCGGGCACTTCTTCAGCGGCGCATCGCTCATGCGCTGCAGAAATTCCTTCTGGTGGCCGCACGAGTCGCAGCGATATTCGTAGATCGGCATGCTCGTTCCAAATCCTGAAAAAGCATTATACCTTAACAAGTTAGCCTGCACTAACGATATGGGGCCGGGACCGGTTATTGCAAGACGCGGCTGGCGCCAGACGTTATGATTCCCCCCGGTCGAGGTAGCGCGATCGGTTGCAACGCTCGCGCATCACCGCGACTCATCACCCATCACGCTTTATCTGGCCATGAGCGGCGAACTCCTCGTACTCAATTCCGGGTCGTCCAGCATCAAGTTCGCCCTGTTTTCCGCGGAGCGCGAGCCGGCCCGCCTGCTTAGCGGGACGATTTCCGGCCTCGGCACCTCACCCGGCTTCAGCGCGCACGACGAGGACGGGCGGCCGCTGCCAGCAGAGCTGCCCGCGGGCGGCGCGACCCCGCTTACCCACGAGACCGCACTGGCGCGACTGCTGGACTGGCTGGCGTCGCACGGATACGGCGAACGCCTGCTGGGCGCGGGCCACCGCGTTGTGCATGGCGGCGAGCATTACGCCGAGCCCGTTCGCCTCGATGCCGTTGTGCTCGCCAGGCTCGAGCGCCTGGAGCCCATGGCGCCGTTGCACCAGCCGCACAACCTGGCCGCGATCCGCGTGCTCATGAAACTGCAGCCGACGCTGTCCCAGGTCGCCTGTTTCGACACCGCCTTCCACAGCACGCTGCCCGCTAACGCTCGTCATTTCGCGCTGCCGCGCCACATCACCGATGGCGGCGTGCGGCGCTACGGTTTCCACGGCTTGTCGTACGAACATGTCGCCCGTGTGCTGCCTTCGCATATCGGCGAGCGCGCGGAAGGACGGGTCGCGGTCGCCCATCTCGGCAACGGCGCCAGCCTGTGCGCCATGCGCGGCCGCAAGAGCATCGCGACAACCATGGGGTTCACCGCGCTCGACGGACTCATGATGGGCACGCGCAGCGGCGCGATCGACCCCGGCGTGCTGTTCTACCTGATGCGGGAAAAGTCGATGACCGCCGCCGAGGTCGAGGATCTGCTCTACCGCCGCTCAGGGTTGCTGGGCGTGTCAGGCGTGAGCAGCGACATGCGCGAATTGCTCGCGAGCAGTGATCCCCGGGCGCGTGAAGCCGTCGAGTTGTTTTGCTACCGTGCTGCGCGCGAATTGGGCTCGCTCGCCGCCGCGCTGGACGGACTCGATGCGTTGGTCTTCACCGCAGGCATCGGTGAGCGCGCAGCCCCGGTGCGGGCGATGATCTGCGAACAATCACGCTGGCTGGGCATCGAACTGGACCCAGCCGCGAATCGAGAACACCGCGCCGTCATCAGCACGCCGGCAAGCCGCGTCACGGTCTGCGTGATACCGACCGATGAAGAGCGGGTCATTGCGCGTCACACTCGCAACGTGTTGCGTTTGTGACGCGAATTGCGGGATAAGGTATACGGGATAGGGGTCAGTTCCCGCGCTGTGCGCGGAAAGCCTTATCCCTTATCCCCTATCACGCATTTCTTCCAATCCCGTTCCTTAGAACGGGATGTCGTCATCCATCTGCTCGAACGCGCCGCCGCCACCCTTCTTGGCGGCCGCCGGCTTGCCACCGCCCGACGCAGCTGCCGCCGGCTCGCGCGGTTCGCGCGCCATCGATTCCGACCCGCCGCTGCCGCCACGCCCGCCCAGCAACTGCATGCGGTCGCCCACGATTTCGGTTGAATACTTGTCCTGCCCGCTTTCCTTATCCTGCCACTTGCGGGTGCGGATGCGGCCTTCGACGTAGACCGGTGAACCCTTCTTGAGATATTCGCCCGCGATTTCAGCGGTCTTGCCGAAGAACGAAATGCGGTGCCACTCGGTGTGCTCCTGCTGTTCGCCGCTCTTGTCCTTCCATTTTTCGGAAGTCGCGATGCGGATGTTGGTGACCGCGTCTCCGCTCGGCAGGTAGCGCGTTTCCGGGTCGGCGCCGAGGTTGCCGATGAGTATCACTTTGTTGACCGAGGCCATTTAGGCGTCTCCTGCTGTTAGTGAATCACATTTTGTTCGTCAAACTGCGCGCTGTCCACCCGTCGCCGGCATCCGCGCGCCCGCAGCGGCTCCAAGCCAGATAACGAGCAGGACGACGTTGAAGATGACAACGCCGGTCGTCCCCCACCGGCCGTAGAGGAACCCGCCGGCGGCAGCACCGAAAAAAGTCCCGAAAAACTGGAGGCTAGAGAAAACGCCGATCGCGATACCCCTGGAATTCCCGGGGGCTAGCCTGGACACCAGGGTCGGCAGGTAAGCCTCGAGCACGTTGAAGGCAGTGAAGAACAGGAGCAGAAAGGCGGCGATCAGCCAGGCGTCATGGTCCAGCCAGGACATCGCAAGCTGTGCAATGAGCAGCAGTACGATCGCCCCGATGAACAGGGCCTTCAGCCGGCCAGGCCCGCCCCCACCGAGCACTGCAGGCAGCATGAGCAGGAATGACCCCGCCATCACGGGTAGATAAACTTGCCAATGATGGTCCACCGGCAGCCCCGCCGCACGCAGGTTGAGCGGCACGGCAATGAACAACGACATCAGGATGGCGTGCAGCACGAATACGCCGAAGTACAGCCGGGCGAGCTGGGGATCGCACAGCGAGGCCTTGAACTGGGCCAGGCCGCCGGCGGCGCGGCGCGGCTGCTCCGGCACGTCCGGCACCAGCGCGTAAACCACCCACATCGCGCTCAGCACCAGCACGCCAGTCATGGCGAAAATGCCCGGCACGCCGATCACGCGGTTCAGCCACGGCGACAGCACCAGCGAGAGAGCGAAGGTCGCGCCGATCGTGGAGCCGATCATCGCCATCGCCTTGGCGCGATGCTCGTCGCGCGTGAGATCGGCGGTCATCGCCATCACCGCCGCGGAGATCGCTCCCGCCCCCTGCAGCATGCGTCCCAGGATCACGACGTAGATGTTCACGCCGAGCGCGGCAACGAAGCTGCCGGTGGCGAAGATCGCAAGCCCGACGTAGATGACCGGCTTGCGGCCGTAACGGTCGGACCACCATCCGAACGGGATCTGCAACATGGCTTGCGTGAGACCATAGATGCCGATCGCGATGCCCACCAGCGTCAGGTTGTCGCCCCCCGGCAGGCCTTCGGCGTAGATCGCGAACACCGGCAGGATCACGAACATGCCGAGCATGCGCAGGCCGAAAATGCTCGACAGGCTCAGCGCCGCGCGCAACTCGACCGGGCTCATGCGGCTGCCGTTAGACATGGGAAAAGTAAAACAGGTTGGGAAAAGGCGGAAATCTTAGGTATATTAGCAGGTTTAGGTTCTTTTCCAGCCTTGGCCACCCAACGACCGACCGTAGTACGGCTGCAGACTGCGGGTCCTGATGCTGCGCGCAGCATCGAGTACATCCGCGTGCGCGGCGCGCGCACGCACAACCTCAAGAACGTCAGCCTCGACCTGCCGCGCAACCGGCTGGTCGTGCTCACCGGCCTGTCGGGCTCCGGAAAATCCTCGCTCGCGTTCGACACGCTCTACGCGGAAGGCCAGCGTCGCTACGTGGAGTCGCTCTCCACCTACGCGCGCCAGTTTCTCCAGCTCATGGAGAAACCCGACGTGGACCTGATCGAGGGGCTCTCCCCCGCGATCTCGATCGAGCAGAAGGCGGCGAGCCACAATCCGCGCTCCACGGTCGGCACGGTCACCGAGATCCACGATTACCTGCGCCTGTTATTCGCCCGCATCGGCGACCCCCATTGTCCCGATCACAAGATCCGGCTCTCGGCACAGAGCGTCGCGCAGATGGTGGACCACGTGCTCGAGTTGCCCGAGGACACGCGCCTGATGATCCTGGCGCCGCTGATCCTCGGCCGCAAGGGCGAGCAGGTTGACCTGTTCGAAGAGCTGCGCGCGCAGGGCTTCGTGCGCCTGAGGGTAGACGGCCAGGTCCACGAGATCGATGCGCTGCCCAAGCTCAAGAAGAACGTCAAGCACACGGTGGAAGTGGTGGTGGACCGGCTCAAGGTGAGGCAGGACGTCAAGCAGCGGCTCGCCGAATCGTTCGAGACCGCGTTGCGCCACGCCGACGGGCGCACGCTCGCGGTGGAGATGGACACGGGCAAGGAGCACCTGTTCTCGGCCAAGTTCGCCTGCCCGATCTGCAGCTACTCGCTGCCGGAGCTCGAGCCGCGGCTGTTTTCCTTCAACAACCCGATGGGCGCGTGCCCGCGCTGCGACGGGCTGGGCAGCATCACCTTTTTCGACCCGAAGCGGGTGGCGTCCTTTCCCGACCTCTCGCTCGCCTCG
>Ga0137409_10008545_pt1 | contig 10450 bp, 9 predicted proteins | sample CZODoug1_16funga_FD_122059 | JGI IMG/M metagenome (GOLD analysis project Ga0137409, IMG submission 122059) | Vadose zone soil fungal communities from Angelo Coast Range Reserve, California, USA - CZODoug1_16fungal (Hybrid Assembly) | ecosystem: Environmental > Terrestrial > Soil > Vadose zone... | reverse complement strand
GATCGGCGGCCTTGCGGATGTCCATCACCCGCCGCGCGGCATGGTCCAAGGCTTCCTCGGTACCCTCGCCGAAGGCCACGTAGCTCTCAAACAGGTGGTCGAAGATCAGGCCGAAGTCGCGTTCGGCGTCTGCTGAGAATTCAATCGCGAACCGCATATGCCCGGCGTTTCTTGGCAATCATCCGGGACAGCCGGCTATCCATCCTTGTGGCCGACAAGAACGGGCCCGAACGCCGCTTGCCGAGGATCTCAGCCAACGCGGCCCGCTCGACGGCTTCATCTTCCATCTTCTCGCGAAGAAGCTCGATACCCTGTTGCAGGACGGCGCTGACGCTGGGAAAGCGGCCCGAATCGACGAGCGTCTTGGCGAAGGAATGCTGATCGTTGGTGAGCGAAATCGAAGACTTTACCGTCACGGGCCTACCTTTTGGTCGGATCAAGCATAGTTTACGGTAATACCAGGTCGTACCGTCGTCAAGGATCGGGAGCCGCCGTTGCTGCCGAAAGCCACATCTGCACCGGATTGGCCGATGGAATGGATTAGTGGCGCATCGGCACTTGGCAACGTCCGCGTGCCACTCGTTTTTGCAGACATTGTCCTGCTGTCTCACGATATCGGGAAAAGGCCATGAGCGGTCACCCGGCTTCGGCGCCTTTGTGTCGGTCACTCGCGTGCCCCTTGCGGCCGATCACCGGGTGGTCGTGGATGACGATACCCAGCGCCTCCGCGGCAGTCTTGATCTCGCGCGTCATCTCGATGTCGTCGCGCGAGGGCTTGGGATCGCCACTGGGATGATTGTGCACCATCCATCGACGACTTCTAGCGCGTTGATATCAGCGAGGTTTGCAGTCGTCACAAGTTAGCAGGGGGCTGCAATTGGGGGCGGTTCGCAGTGCGTATTCGTGATCATCCCGGCCGGTCACGCACCGTCTCGTTAGATCATTTTTCGACACGGAGAGACGACACGATGCTTGTCCTTAGGGATCACCGGCATCAGCTTCAATGATCGTAGTGGAGCTGCACCTCGGCCATGGTGCCGGATGCCTTGCAATTGATCCGATCCGCGCTTTGGCACAACAAGTAGCCGGCGAGCAGCCGCTCTCCTTCTTCGCTGGCGATGATTTCCCGCGGCGTTGGCTTCCTCTCGGGAATTACTAAAGGCGCGCCCTTGTATCTCACCCGGACATCGAGGTTGAACTCGTCGAAGCTCGCTTCGATTTCGGTCTCTTCCGGTACGTCGCCGACGACCTCGAGCACCTGCACGACGCCGAAGATGGCCCGGCTGATGATGTCGCGCCGGGCGCCCCATCGCCCGCCCTGTTCGGTCAAAAACCGCTCGATCGTATCTCGATTGACGTGGCCGGCATCGAGCTTCATCGTCACACGCTGCCGGACACCGATGCGCATGATCAAGTTAAGGAGCACGGCGGAAACCGTGCCGAGCACCAAGGCATTGCCTAGAATCGGGTGAAGCAGGGCCGGAGCCCGCACCAGCAGATCTTGGCTGGTGTCGGCGATCATCGCCATTGCAAACGAGAAGCCGATGACGATGATCTTGCGGGAGTCCAGCAGGCGCGCAGTTATCGCTTGCAGGCCACTGGTGAAGACGAACGCCGCTGTGAAGAACAGCGCCCCACCAACGACAGGAGCAGGAATAGTGGTAATTAGGGCTGCCGCCGCTGGTACCATCGAGAGCAGAGCGAAAGCGATGGCGATCATATAGGCGAGAGAGCGACTGGTGATTCCGCTCGCCGCCGACAGACCGACGCTTGGACCGTAGCTGTTGATTCCCATGCCGCCGATCACAGCGGAAATGACCGAAGCGATGCCGTTGCCGCCCAACCCTCCTCTCAGTGACGTGAAATTGGGCCGCGCCCAGTCCGCATCGTTGATGCGTTGCGCATACGATACATTGGCGATCAGATTCAACGATCCGGCGATGGCGATGATTGCGAATGGCGCGAGCATGCTCGCGTCGAAACGCCATTGCAGGAGGTGTAGGCTGGGGAAGCGCAGAAGGGGCAGCCCCTCTCTTGGGACTATGGCGAAAAAATCGAGTATGCCCAGTGCAGCGCAAGCGGCGTAACCCACCACCATGCCAAGCAGAAGGCAGAACATTCGCAGATAGCCTTTGGTCCAAACGTTCAGGATCACCATTGTCGTGAGCGAAATGGCGAAAATCGCGAAATACTCGGACGTCATCCCATTGTTCGCGGCGCCGCCCAGGCCGTAGCGCACGCCGAGCACTGCAATGGAGAGGCCGACCACGGCGATGACAAGACCCGCTATCTCGGGCGGCAGCAGAAAGCGGACCCGCCGCAATACAGGCGCTATGGCAACTTGCAGGATACCGGCGATGGCAGTCATGCCGAACACGAGCGGCAAGCCTCCGATCTGCGCTGCGGACAGGGAGGGACCCAGGTAGAATTGTGTGTAGCCTGCGGGACACAGATACCCGCAGCCGATGAAACGGCTTTTCGCGCAGAGCAGCAATGTCGCCATTCCAAGCGCCAGCATCGAAAGTGAAACAAAATCGAGAAGTTGGTCCGGCGACAGACGTGCTTCTCGACCGAGGATTATGGGATAGAGCAGCGAATTCGACATCACGGCTACCTGTTGCAGCCCCGCGACGATGAACACCGCGCGCGGCGGCGTTTCATCAACCGAGTAGAGCAGTCCTGGCGGGCGCAACATTTTCTAAAGGATCCCGGCCCGTCAAAGCCTGGCCAGCGCATCTTCGCGCGAACCGTGGACCGTAAAAGCCTCGAGCAGACCGCCCATTTCGAACAGCTCCCGTACCTGGCCCGCGACGCCGCACAGCACGACGCGCGCGGCGTTTCTTTCTGCCTCGTCGGTGGCGACGAGCAGCACGCGGAACGCCGCGCTCGTGAGATAGAGCACTTCCTTAAGATCCAGCAAAATCGTCTTCTCTCCCGACGAAATCAGCTTGTTGAGCCGGTCGAGGAGGTCGGCGGCGTTGCCGCTGTCTATACGGCCGCCGATCGACAGAATGCATACCGGGCCGGCATGACTGTCTTCCATCCTTAGTGCGGTTTTGTTCATTTCCGCCCCCCCCGAGGCCACGGGACCCAACGCACAGAGTTTTGTCAGCGTCGTGTGGTTGCGGTTGCCAACTCTTGCGTAATCGATGCCGTCAACGAGCTGCTTGGTCATTTGCACTCCTACCCCGCCTGGACGCGGTCTCTGGCCGGTCAGCGATTTGTCGCGTTTGGGCGCATCGCGCGGGTCAAACATCCGCCCGTCGTCGATGATCTCCACTTCGATACCGTCATGCCGCGCAGTGATGCGAATCTCGATGTCATGCGCATTTGGCTCGGGCCACGCGTACTTGATGACGTTGCTGACCAACTCATCGAGCGCGACCTGCAGCTGAAACAGTGACTTTTCCGGCATCCCGTGCTCGGCGCCCACACGCTCCATCACCGTCGTCAAAGCAGCAAGGTCTGCAACGTTGTTGCGAATGACAATGAGCGTGGTCTGCGGCAAGGGCATTGGCACGGGCCTAGTGGTGCGCGGGCCGCCAGCGAAGCGCGAGCATCGTCACGTCGTCGGACTTCGGCGCCTCCCCAGTGAAGACATCGACCTTGACCTTGATCGCCGGCACCATTTCCTCAGGCGTCAGTGCGGACGCAGCGCGCAAATCGGCGTGCAGCCGCTCGTTGCCATAGAGCTCATCCGCGACATTCATCGCCTCAGTCACGCCGTCGCTGAAGACAAACACGGCGTCATCGGGCTGCAGGGTCACGGTCCGCTCCTGGTAAGCGGCGCCAGCGCGAACGGCAAGCGGCATTGCCGGCTTGCCGTTGATGGGTTCGATGCAGCCGGAAGCATGCAGCAGGCATGGGGCGAGATGACCCGCGTTGACGTATGTGAGCACGCCGGTTTTGGTATCCAGCATTCCGAGGAACAGCGTCACGAACATGCGATCGCGATTGTCCTGGCAAAGCTCGCGATTGACCGCCTCGGCGATCTGTACGGGCGTGATCTGGTCGACACCGATCTTGCGCCAGAGCTGTACGGCCATACGGACGAGACTGCGCGTGCGCGCCATGAACATCGCCGCCGCGGCTCCTTTTCCAGAGACATCGCCGACGAGAAAGCAAAACAGTTGTTCCGAAGCGTAGAAGAAGTCGTAGAGATCCCCACCCACCTCGCGCGCCGGCTCCATCAACGCATGCACCTCAACCGGCTGCGCCGGCGTGCACGCCGGAAAAACCAACGGCAACATGCCCAGCTGCAGCTTGCGGGCTGCATCCATCTCCTGCCCCAGCCGCGCCAGGCCTGCCCTGACTTCATCGCGCAGTCGCTTCTTTTCCAGGCTGGCGCCGACACGGGCGCGGAGCAGCGTCGGATTGAACGGCTTCGGCAGATAGTCCTCGGCGCCGAGCTCGATGCACCGGACGACGCTTTCAATCTCGCTGAGCGCAGAAATCATGATGACGGGAATGTTGCGCAGCTCGGCGCCCGCCGCCTTCATGCGCTCCAGCACCTCGTACCCGTTCATATCGGGCATCATGATGTCGAGGAGAATGAGATCAAACCGCTTCGATTGGAGGAGATCGAGTGCTTCGCGCCCGTTGGTCGCTGTCGTCAGATTGGTGTAGCCCTCGCGCGTCAGGCGTCGTGTAAGCGTGTAGCGATTGTCGTCGTTGTCATCGACGACGAGCAGGGCCGGACCATCGGCGCTCACGAGCCGGCCCTCTCTCCAAGTTCTTTGATCTTTGCCAGGAGGCGCGGCAACTCGACGGGTTTCGTGTCGAAGTCGTCGCAGCCCGCGGATAGCGCCTTCTCGCGATCGCCGGCCATGGCGTGCGCGGTCAGAGCGATCACCGGGATATGCTTGGTGTCGGGAGTGGCCTTGATTTGACGCGTCGCCTGCCAGCCATCGAGCACCGGCAGGCTCAAATCCATCAGGATCATGTCGGGTCGTTCGCTCAGCGCCATGGCGACGCCCTGTGCGCCGTCGGTGGCGATGATGACGGTGTGACCCGCCCGGGCCAGACGGTTCTTCAACATGAAGACATTGTCTTCGTTGTCTTCGACGTACAGAATTCTCATTTACGTCCCTGCGGGCATTGCGTTGCGCTGGCGCGCCACGCATTTGGTCAACACGCCGCGCACCTCGTGCAGCATGTCGTCGCGGTTGGTCTTCAAAATGATGCGCTCGACGCCGCCGTTGAGCCGGAGGCGGTCCGCGTCCGTGAGTTCCTTGGCGGTTACGACGACGACCGGGATGTCGCGCCATTCGGCCTTGCGGCGCTTCTCCTCCAGGAACTCGAAGCCGTCCATCTGCGGCATCATCAAGTCGAGGATGATCACGGCAGGCTGGGCTTCGCTCAATCTCGTCAGGGCGGTGCGTCCATCGCCAGCCTCGATCACCGACCAGCCCTGCTGCTCCAGGGCCGCTCGCATCTGCCGGCGTCCGACGTCGTCGTCATCTACCATGAGAATTGGCCGGCCGGCGGAGCCACATAGCGTGCGCAGCACATCGAAAAGCTTCTTCCGGTCGACCGGCTTCACCAGATATTCGGCGGCGCCGAGCGCATATCCGCGATTCTTCTCATCCACGATGGTCATCAGGACGACAGGCAGGTCGGCCAGTTCCAGATCCCCCTTGATGGCGGCGAGGACCGTCCAGCCGTCGATATCGGGCATCATGATGTCCAGCGTCACCGCGGCGGGACGAAGTTCTCGCGCCAGGCGCAAGCCCTCTTTGCCGCCGTCCGCCTTCACGACTGAAAATCCCTCGCGCTCGAGGAAGCGGCCAACCACGTCGCGCACCGTCGCGTCGTCATCGATGATCAGGATCAACGGCGCATTGCCTGGTCCGGTCTTGAAGGTCGGTGAGGCAGAGGCTCGAACAACGACAGACGCTGCATCGCCATCAACGGCCGACGGCAAGCGAATCGTGAAGCTCGAGCCGCGGCCAAGCGCGCTTTCGACCGTGATATCGCCGTCCATGAGCTGGCAGAAGCGCCGACTGATGGCGAGTCCGAGGCCGGTCCCGCCATATTTGCGCGTCGTCGACGAATCGGCCTGTGAAAAATCCTGGAAGAGCTTACCCATCTGCGCCGGCGTCATGCCGATGCCGGTGTCGCTGACCGCGATCGTGATCCAGTCGCGTCCGGCTTCCTGATGAGGCTCTGCCCGCACCGTGACGGTGCCGTTCTCGGTGAACTTGTTGGCATTGCTCAGCAGATTGAGCAGCGCTTGCCGGACCCGCGTTTGGTCGGCCTGCATGACTCCGATGGCTGGCGGGCAATCGACCACCAGCCGGTTGCGGTTCTTAGCGGCGAGGGTTTCGACGGTCTTGACGGCGTCGTCGATCAAGGGAGCGATGCCGAACTCCTCGATATGGACCTCCATCTTGCCGGCCTCGATCTTCGACAGATCGAGAATGTCATTGATCAATGCGAGCAGATGCCGCCCGGCGCGCAGGACGCGGTCGAGCGGCTCGAACTCGTCCTCCCGTTTGAGGTCGGCGGCGTCTTCGCGCAGCATCTCGGTGACGCCGATGATGGCGTTCAAGGGGGTGCGCAGCTCGTGCGACATGTTGGCGAGGAACTGCGACTTGTGCTGGCTCGCGGCTTCGAGCTGCCGGCCTTTTTCCTCGATCTCGCTGAACAGCCGCGCATTCTGGATGGCGAGCGCGGATTGCGCCGCGAAGGTCTCCAGCAGTTCGATGGTGTTCTTCGGGAACTCTCCTGGCGCCTGCCGCCGCACCACAAGCGCGCCCACGAGGCGGTCAGCCGCGAGCAGCGGCACCACGAGGCGCGCGTGATAGCCAGCTTGCAGCATGACATCACGGGACACCGATGGCGGATCTATCCGCAAATCAGGCGTTTGCAGCGGTTGACGCCGTTCGATCGCCAGCGTGAGCGCTTTGGAGATTTCGGCGTTCTGGTCCTTGACCGCATCGATCAATGACTCGGTCATGCCGTAGGTGGCACGCAGCTGGTGCTCCTGCCGCGCCCCGCTGACCACGTAGATGGTGCCCGCCTCGGTGCCGGAAAGTTGCGTCGCCTTGCTGACGATCGCGCTCAGCACAGTTTCCAGATCGAGCGTCGAGTTGACCGTCTGGCTGACCTCACCGAGCGCGCGAAGCTCGTCGATGGAACGAGAAAACGCCTGCGTGCGTTCCTGCACTTCGTTGAACAGGCGCATGTTCTCCAGCGCAATCACCGCCTGATCGGCAAAAGTCGTTACCAGTTCTATTTCGCTCTGATCGAACGCCCGGGAGTGGCGGCGCATCAGGACAATGACGCCGATCGGCGTGCCTTCTCGCAGCAGGGGGACGCCCAGAAGCGTGCGGAAATGCGCCCGTCCCTGGACTTCCGGCAGTGCATAGTCGGGGTCGGCCGCGACATCGGTGATGTGAATGGTCTTGCGGTCGGCCACCGCCCGCCCTGTCACAGTGGCCCGCCCAGCCGGGATCACGGCATCCTTCACGGTGTCACGCACCGCCGCGTCGACGCCGTAGATCGCGGCGTGATAGTAGGTCGCTCCCCTCGGTCGAACGATCGCGGCCATATCGGCGTCGCACCGCAGGGCGGCAGATTTGACCAGGGAGTCCAGCATCGTCTGCAAATCGAAGGAGGAACGGCTGAGGACCTTCAGAACGTCAGCCGTTGCCGCGTTGCGCTGGCGCGTCTGGCGCAAGTCGCGCGTCAGGCTTGCAACCTCTCGCTTCGAAGCGACGAGCCACGCGATGTGCACGACGCTGACAAAGATGACGATGGCAGCGAGGACGATCAACCAGGTTGCGATGTACATGGGGTTACTGCCGGAATGGAGGTGCACGCAGACCCGATTGATAGCAATCGCGTGCGCGGTTGCGGGGACGTTCATTGACGACGCAAATGAGATCTGCGGGTTTCCTCATTTCAACCCCTGCGGACCGTCGGTGGATTGGGCACGCGCGAGCAGCTCCGATTCTCGGATGCCTTGCGAGGGCGTGCGTCGGAAAGGCCCTGGCGCTCCGGCTGCTGCGAAGCAGAAACTTGCGACGGCCGGCGAGCTTGCCGCTAGGAGGCGCGGAAATATGCGGCGGCGGACGACCGGCTATGTTCCCCCCAAGAATGTGTTGCCCAGCACACCCCGCGCCAAGCCCTGGCAAATCATGCACTCAGGGAACGCGCCGGTGCACGCGCAATTTGGGGTTGCGCCAGAGATTGAGATGCCCTGTCAATGAATTGATCTCCGGCGTCATATTTCACGTGAATTGACCGCGTGCCGTGGTAGAAATCGGTCCAGTGGCTCGGAGCAGCGCGTCCAATGGCCAAGAGCAGCGTCAACGTTTCCCAAACGGACATCCCCGCGAAGCCGTTCGCGACCGACAAAGGCGATGGCGGCTCGTCGCCCAAGCTGCAAGGGTTGGACAGTAATCCGCAAGGCGCTTTCGGCCCGCGGTTTTGGCAGGCCTTTCGCGACACCGTCACGCACATTTACGACGCGGTGTCACTGCCGGACCCGTCGGAGGAAGCGCGCTTCACCCTCGCCACCCGCACCTATCCGACGCCTCGCGCGGTCCTGATGCGCTGTCAGGGCACGGCGTTCACCATGACGCGGGGGCCCGCCATGGTCGCGCGCGGCGGCGACCAGCTGATAATCCTTCTGCAACTCGAAGGATCGGTGGACACGGACAGCGCCGGACAGCGCGGCCGCCGCGAGCCCGGCGACATTGCGATCTCCGACTATGCGCGGCCGTTCCATGCTGCGGCGACCGACTACGCGAATCTGATACTCGTCGTGCCGCGCGACAGCGTGCCCGCGGCGTTGCTGGCGCTCGAGCCGCACGGCCTTGTCTTTCCGAGCGGGAGCGGCGCGGCGCGTCTGATCGGTGCAGCGTTGCAGGAATTTTATGCCCAGGCCGACAATCTGACGGTGAGCGAGGCCGAGGCGGCGGTCGAGGGCATCGTGGCGCTGACGACGGCCTGTGCACGTGCGAGGCTGGCGGACGATGAAGCGGATCGCGTGAAGTCGAAGAGAAAGGCCGCGCTGGATTATGTCGACGCTCATCTTGGAAACGCGCAGCTCGGACCAGACGAGATCGCCGATGCGGCCAACGTCTCGCGCGCGTCGCTCTACCGGCTCTTGGCGGCGGAGGGCGGCATTCGCGCCGTGCTGTTGAAGTGCCGGCTCGAGCAGGCTCTGCGGCTCATGCTGGCAGACAGCAAGGACGAGCGTTCGCTGACGGACATCGCGAAGTGCTGCGGCTTTAGCGGCACGAGCCAGTTCAGCCGGGCGTTCCGCGCGCGCTTCGGCTCACCGCCGCGGCAGTACCTCGCGCTCGTCCGTCAGCAGGACCTCGACTGGCACGAAGCGCGGCTCGTCGCCGACGGTTTCGATCCGGAGGCCTTCTTATGGCGGCAAAAGGGGTTGAGTTGATCTGCAGCATTTGGAACGCGGCTTGTACCGGTTCGTGCGGCTGTGCCGGGTGCTGAAGACTTGAACCTCAATCGCTCAGGCGTGAATTCGGTGGGCGCCTGGCTGATACGGTTGATAGCAGCCGATCCTCCCTTCAAGCCTTCAAGTGAGCAGTCCCAGGCTCCTGAAGCTCGCATGCCCTTTGCGGCCGATCACGAGATGGTCGTGGATCGAGATGCCGAGCGCTTCGGCGGCCTTTCGGATCTCCTTCGTCATCTCGATGTCGTCGCGCGACGGCTTGGGATCGCCCGAGGGATGGTTGTGCACCAGGATCAGGGCAGCTGCATTCAGCGTCAGCGCACGCTTCACCACCTCGCGCGGATAGACCGGCGTGTGGTCGATGGTGCCGCGCTGCTGCACCTCGTCGGCGATCAGCACGTTCTTGCGATCGAGGAACAGGATGCGGAACTGCTCGGTCTTCTCGTGCGCCAGCGCCGTGTGGCAGTAGTCGATGAGCTGCTGCCAGTTGGTCAGGACCGGCATGTCCTTGACCTTGCGCTCGGCGAGCCGCCGACCGGCCTCGCGCGAGGCCTTGAACAGCACGAGCGTGCGCTGGTCGACCTCGAACTCGCGCAGCTCGGCGGGCTCGGCGGCAAAGACGTCGCCCAGCGTGCCGAAACGATCCAGCAGCCGCTTGGCGAGCGGCTTGGTGTCGATGCGTTCGATCGAATAGAAGAGCAGCAGCTCAAGCAGCTCATAGTCTTCCAGCAACTCGGCGCCCGCCCTCATCACGCGCTCCCGTACACGGCCGCGATGGCCGTGATAGTGAGGCTGCGGCTCGGCCGCGTCGGCATTGTGTCCGGCCCCCGCCGGCTGGCCTTCAAGCGCCGAGGCGAGCCGGGTGGTTGGATCGTCGCCGGCGAATTCCCAGCACTGGTCGAGCCTGTTCCAGATGCCACCCGCCTCGCGCAGCAGCAGGCGGTATACAAGAGTATTGCCGATGACACGCCAGCGATCCTCCCCGGCCTGGACGCGCAAACCCGCCGACAGAAGCGTGCACAG
>Ga0137409_10008543_pt1 | contig 10451 bp, 8 predicted proteins | sample CZODoug1_16funga_FD_122059 | JGI IMG/M metagenome (GOLD analysis project Ga0137409, IMG submission 122059) | Vadose zone soil fungal communities from Angelo Coast Range Reserve, California, USA - CZODoug1_16fungal (Hybrid Assembly) | ecosystem: Environmental > Terrestrial > Soil > Vadose zone... | reverse complement strand
GTCGCGGCCGGGCCGACTCGGCTTGACCTCCAGGACGAAGAAGCGCGCATCACCGAGGAATTCCCGCCGCACGAACTTGAATTCGTACCGCGCGCGCTCCAGCAGACGCCAGTCGGGCACGACCATCGCGCCGAAGCCGTCCGGCAGGAACTGGACGCTCCGACCGGTGTTGAGGCGCGAAACCAGCGCGGACGCCTTCTTGGCCTGACCGAGCGGCCGGAGCCGCGGGGTTTCCTTCAGATCGAATTGTCCGAGGAAGTAGTCGTCCCGCGCCGCAACCCACCCGAGTTGCTCGTCAGGCACCAGGTTCTGAATGTAGACCTCCACGATCGGGTGATACATGCGCATACGCACCAGCAGCGCTGCCTCGGCACGGTTCGCGCGGTCGACGATGTCGTCGATCTTCAACTCGACGGCGGCGGACGTGTCGGGCGGCTGCGCACCAGCCGGCGGCGCCGGAGCGACCGTCAGCACCAGAACGACCATGCTGAGAACACGCATAAGGCACCTCATGCCAGTCGGAACGCGGGGTGGGGTTCGTCGGCTCATTCAGTAACTCAACGGGTTGTGGTTCATGCCGTGACACGTCAGATAGCAGCGACCGGTCCGGTTGCCAAGGTTGTCGTATCGCAGCATGCCGCTGCTGCTCGGCGTCACGAACCGCTTGTCGAAGTTGATCAGGTTGCTGTTGTTCGTCGATGTGCCCTGGGTGCTGCTGATGCCGTGCGGATCGTGACAGACCGAGCACGGCGCGCCGGCGGTCGTGACGTGTCTCGGATGCAGAGGCCACGACGTGCTGCTGAGGACAGTCGTACGGCTGTGGCACTTGTAGCACAACGCGTAGGTCGTGGCGCTTTCGCTGTACGACCCGTTGTCCATGTCGTAGCGCCCGGCCAGCAGATGCTTGAAACTGGACCCGTGCGGGCCGGACGGGCCCGGTCCCGGCACCGCCGCCTTGGGGCCCTGGTCATTGTCGTGACAGTCGGAGCAGTACATGACGCTGGCCGTCGTCCACGGCGCGATCAGGCTCGGAACGGATGGGTTCCTTCCCGCCGTTTCGATCGGATGGAACGACGGGTTCCCGGCGTCGAACATCAGCCGCATGTCGAACTGCAGCGCGACACGGTTCGGGTACGGGGGTGCGAAGGTGCCGTTCGGCTGCGGCTTGTTCGCCGAACCGGCGTGGCACCTGTAACAGACTTCGTATTCGTTCACCGAGGCCGGCGTCCCGCTTGGCAGCCGCAGGAGATTGTTGCTGTCGATTCCCCAGACGCCCGCAATCTTGCCGGAGCCTTTCGGCGCCGTCGCCACGCCCGGATACGAGGCATGCGGGTTGTGACAGTCCGCGCACTCGGCGTGCCGTGCCGCGGCGGCCGACGTTTCGGGAAGCGCAAACGTGACGCTCGTCGGCGACTCGGACGCGTCATGCGCCGATGGCGTCAGGTCGTACGTCGGATGGCGGTACATCTTGGCGAATTCCCCTTCGATGTTGCGGCCGATCCCGCTGGACCCGTGACACGCCGATCCGCCCGACCCGCACGAGCGCTCCTCCGGGGCCTTGAGACCGCGTTCGGCCGCCGCCGCGCTGTGCGGCTTGTGGCAACTCTCGCAGCCGTTGGTGGCGACTGTCGTGTACCCGGTGTGGGCGCCCTGTGCCGCCGTGTAATTCTTGGTCGATGTCTTGTGCGTGCTCGGGTTCGTCGCCCAGAACTGCTTGTTGTGGCAGACCACACATAAGCCGGAGGCCGAATTGTTCGCCACCAGGAACTTGTTCGTCGTGGAATCGATGTCCATGCGGTGCGGATCGTGACAGCTTGCGCATTGGAGCTGACCTGAAGGGTCCAGCTTGATCGGGCTTCCAGCCGGCGGCTTGACGATCTGCGGTCCGGTGACCGGCACCAGCGCGATCGGATGACTGCTGCGCAGGTCTGTTCCGAGTGCGGATGGGCCGGTCAACCTGCCCTGCGCGCCAACGCCCTGCATCGTGAGGCTGCCGTTGTTCACGGTATTGCCGATGGCCACGGTGCCGTCGTGGCAGCTCAAACACAGCTTCGACGATCCCGAGGGCGCATTGACGGTCGCGGTGAGCGTCGAGCTCGTGTAGGTCTGGTACCCGGCGCTGGACAACGTCTGATTCCAGAGCGGGATCGCCGGGTTCGCGTTGTGCGGCGTATGACAGAAGACGCACACCTCCGTCATCGTGGCCGACTTCACCGGGCCCGGCCCGCTCGTCGATAAATTGTGTTTGTTGGCCGGTGAATTGACGCGGACCTGAGCGAACGCCCAGGCCGGTATCACCAGGACGGCGATGATCGTGCTGATGCGCCCGCGAACGGTCACCGCGAATCCCCCAGATACTCGAAGATCGCCACTCGCCGGTTCGCCGAGTCCGCGACGTAGATGACGTCGCTCGTGATGGCGATGCCCGACGGCAGGTACAGCTCGCCCGCGCGCGTTCCCGATTTGCCGAACACCAGCAGCAGACGGCCGGTGTCATCGAACACCTGAACGACGTCGTTCAGGCCCTCGACGACGTATATGTGCCCGCCGCTGTCGACGGCGATGCCTTTGGGCTTGTCGAAGTCACCCGACCCGTCGCCGAGATGGCCGAATTCGCTGAGATGGCGCCCCTCCGCGTCGAAGATCTGGACGCGGAAATTCATCGTATCCGTCACATACAAACGCCCGTCACTGCTCCGGGCGATGTTGGTCGGGTAGTTGAACTGCCCCGGTTCGCTTCCTGCTTCGCCGAAGCTACCGAGTATCGTGCCGTGGAGGTCGACGATCACCACTCTGGCGCGCTTCGTATCGACCACGAACAACCGATCCGCCGACGCGACAAGCCCGGTCGGCCGCTCGAACCCGTCCGACGGTCCGAGCGTCCAGCGCGGGCGTCCCTTCGTGTCGAGGGCGATCACGCGACCCGACGCGGAATCGGTGACGTACAAGCCGACGCCGACGACGGCTACGCCGATGAGCGAGTCGCCGTCGACGCGAATCGAGCTGTAGCCTGGTTTCTTGAGGTCGTACACGTGAATGGCACGGCCGAACGTGTCCGCGACGTAGATCTTGCGGTCCGGTCCCACTGCGATTCCGTACGGCTGGCGCATCGAGGGCGTCTCACGGTCGCCGATGAGCACGGTCAGCATCTTCGAGAAGAACGATGGCTTGCCGCGGACCGCCATCGGGTCGAGCGCGCGGAGAAAGCGCACGCGCGCCGCGGCTGGCGCGGGAGGCCACGACAGCGTCTCAGCGGGCGGCTGCGGCCAGGCGGATGCAGCCGTGACCAGTCCGAGGCACAGCGTCAGCACCGGGACAGCGCCGCGCACCCGGGACGCACCGCTCAAAACGTCACCCCGAAGGTCCGGGAGAGATGAATCAGCCACTGTTCCCCGCGGAACACGTAGGGATTCACCAGCCGCTCATAGCGGAGGTCCTGGTTGTTGCGGCGGTACTCGATGCCGAACCGGAACTGTCGGTAGCGGTACTCCAGGTTGCCGTAGCTCGCGAGGTTGCGCTGATCGAGGCGCGTCTCGGTCGCCGACGTGTGCTCGAGACGCAGCCACGCGCTCGCCCGCAGCGCCCGGGACAGTTGCCCCTGGTACGCCGCGCCCGAGAACAGCGTTTCATCCCGGCCGAGCTCCGACCGGTTCTTGAAGCCGCCGGTGTTGGCCGTCCACATGTGATCGCGCCGGCGATACGACGCGGATGCCGTGAAGGTCTGCTGATGGTTGCGCGCAAGCGTCTCGCCCCGCCCCCGCTGAACCACGGCGTCGTCGAACGTGGCGCTCATCGAGGCACGGCCGATGTCCCGCTGCGCGGATCCGTAGGCGCGCGTGCTCTGGTAGTTGCCGAAGACGAGGATTTCGTCGCGGCTGGCGGCCTCGTCGAATCCGGCGTTGAGGTTGATCCAGGGCGTGGACAGTGACAGCCCGGCCTGGCCCGACTGCGAGTCGAGCGCGCCCGAGTCCCCTCCCGGGGTCTCGCTCGAGCCGATGCCGCGGGTGCCGCCGATCCGCCCCTCGAGCCAGCGCGTGCCGGCCCGATAGCTGGCGCCCACCTGCGCCACCCGGGTCATCACGCTGATCGGGACATTCTCGATCGACTGGCCGCGCTGCCCGTACGTGCCACTCGCGTTCAGCGAGAGGCCGCGCACGGGATCGTACCGGGCGGTCGTCGTGGCGAGTTTCGCGCTGGTGGCCACATCTTGAGATTCCTGACGATCCGCGTTGCCGCTGATGTCGACCGAAAACTCGCCGGTCGGCTCGTACGTGAAACCGCCGATGACGTAGCGGGTGCCCACGTCGCCGCGCGACGGCAGACTGTAGCCCGCGGTTCCGGGATCCACGACGATCGACGGCAGGTCGAACTGCGAGAAGGTGGCCCGCTGGCCGGCCCGCGCGCGCGCACGGTTCCGAACGCCGAGCGTGGCGCCGAAGTCGTAGTCGAACTCGGTCATACGCTGGTTGAATACCTGAGAGACGGCGTTTGCGAACGCCGTCCGCTGGAAGCGCAGCGACTGGCGCGTGCGCTTGGTGTCCTCGAATACGCCGACATGCACATCCCCCTCGGACTGCTCCGCATCGTAGGGTCCGCCGGACACCTGCGACTCGGCGCTGCGGTACGCGAACTCCACGCGCGGGAGCGTCGCCACGTTGAGCTGCCACCCGACATTGAGTGACCTGTTCAACGTCCTGAAATCCGGCAGCGGCACGCCTGGCGGCAGCGCGACGCTGCCGCGGATCCCGTTGGAGGTGGGGTAGGCGCCGCTCTCGCCGATCGCATCGCGGGTCATTTCGATGTAAAACGGAAACGCCCGTGCCGGAAACAGCTGCACGCCCCACTTGTACGCCACGTCGCGTTGATGTCCCTCCTGCATTTCGCCGCCGCTGCCGGAGTTCAGGCTCGAGGTCCGGAACGACCCTTCAGCCGTACACTTCATCAGCCGCGGATCGATGACCGGCGTCGAGTACCCCAGCGTGTACCGCTGCCAGAACGAGCCGTTCTCCGCCGACGGGACGTCGTTGGCGTAGTTGCCTCCGCTCACAACCGTCCATTCCGCCACGCCGTTGAGGGTCTGCGCGCGCGCGACCCCCGGCAGCAGCAGAAGCAGCGTCAACGCCGCACACGTACACTCCCGCACGAGCACGCTCATCGAAGCGCGATCGTCGCGGCGGCGCGCAGCTTCGCTGCCCACGCATCCTGCATTTCAGCGCAGCGCGTCGACGTCAGGTCCCGGCGAATGTCGCTGCTCACTTCCGCGAGGGTCTTCTTGCGAGGCGGCAGAATCTCGGCGACGCGGACAAGGTGATAGCCGTAGATCGTCTGGACCACGCCGCTCACTTCGCCGGGCCGCAGCGTGCGGGTGGCCCGTTCGAACTCTTCGATGAAGCTGCCGCGGTGGACCAGACCCATGTCGCCGCCCTTGGTCCTGCTGGGATCGGTCGAGTACTTTCGCGCCATTTCCTCGAACGCGGCCCCGGACGTGATTTGGCGAAGCACATCCTCGGCGCGCGATTTGCCGGCCGCCCACCCGTCGCGGGACGCGCTCGGCTCGACGCCGATCGTGATGGCGTACACGTGCAGTTGCTCGGGAAGGACGAAGCGATCGGGATTGGCCGCGAAAAACCGGGCCGCGTCGGCGCGCGTGGCCGCGCATTTGGCCGCGACCGCCTGATCGCGCGATTTCTTGATCGTGAGAGTCCGCCGGATCTCGCGACGGACGTCCGCGAGCGTCGCGCCCGATCGGCGCAGCGCGTCGTTGAACGCCGCCCGGTTCGGGTACTTCGCCGTCGCCCTCGCAAGCCCGGCGTCGACGTCCGCGGCCGTCACGGTGACGCCGCGCTGGACCCCGCTCTGGTACTGCAGCTCCTCGTCGACGAGAATCTGCAGCGCCTTCTGGCGCAAGTCCGCCATCTTGGGCGCGCCGACGGTCCGGTGAAACGATTCCTGTGGGATGAGCGCGTTGAGCACGGCGTCGAGCCGATCGCTCGTCAGCGACACGCCGTTGACCTTGGCGACTTCGGCCGCGAGCGGACGTGCCGATCCGCCGGTCGCATGCGACACGATGGCCTGCTGCCCCGCCACGGCGGACACTGCGGTGAATACAAGGAGGAGAAAGGTGAGCACGTTCACGTCGGTGTACCGACAGAGGGGGGCTGGCCGCGCGAGAAGACGATCGTGCGCGGTCAGCGTGCCCCCCTTTAGTTCTGAGTTACTTGATGTGGCAGGACAGGCACAGCGAACTGCCCGTGTTCGAGCGGCGCAGGAAATTGCCCAGCGAGTTGTTGTGCGCATTATGGCAGCTCGCGCATTCCACGGTCGCATTCGCCGTCGACGTGCCGAAGATGGGTACCGGATTCGTGGCGCCGACCGTAATCTTCGCGCCGGAAATCACCTGGGCCACGAACTCGAGCGGTGTGGCCGCGCGAGCCGTTTCGTACGCGATCGCGACCGGATGATCGTTGCGAAGGTCGATGCCGAGGAACGGCAAGCCGCCGCTCATGACGTTGCCCGCGCCGCCGGCGGCCGTCGCGTAAACCGCTTTCGACGTGCCCTGCCGCGTGAAACTGACGGCGGAGCCGAACGGGACGCCGTTGACGTTGGTCAGCACGTCCACCGCAATCGTCCCGTCGTGGCAGCTCAGACAGGCGCCAGAGCCGCTGTTCGCCAGCTGCGCCGACGTCGTCGTCACGTCGCTCGTCGAGCTCGTGTAGAGCTGGTATGCGGCGCCCGTGGGCCCACGGCGATTCCACAGTGCGATCGTGTTGGACCCGCCGTGCGGCGTGTGGCAGAAGATGCAGGTCTGCCCGTCAATAGTGGCGTTCGTGTTCCGAAGGGCCGAACCGTTGCTGAGATCGTGAGGCCCCCCGGCGATCACGCTGGTGTTCTGGGCAGAGGCGGCGGCGCTCACTGCCAGCAGACCGGTCACTACGAAGATTGGCAACTTTACAAAAGACAACTTCACGAAATCCTCCTTCAGCCGATTGCGCAACGAAGGACGCCGCCCAGATGCCGGGCATGCGTCCCATTGTTAGGGCTGAACGGAGCAACCGGTGTTCCCACGGGAACGTGGCGGTCGACGATCGTTCGAGTCGTTTCGCTGCGCAGTACCGCGGGCACGCGGAGACCGTCTGAATTACACACTGAGGCACGCGTAGACACTTGTGATCACCGGGGCCCGGAGCGTACGTACTGGAACACTTGAACGCGGGAATTCCCCTGATCCGCCACGTAGATACGGTCGCGCTTGTCGATGTAGAGACCGGAGGGAAGCAGGAATTCTCCTGGGCCGCGGCCGGCCGCGCCCACGTAGGACTTCGTCGATTGCGATGCCAAAACCGTCTGTTCCGCACGCCGCATGCAGTCGAGGATCGGCGTATTGCCGGTGAGATCGCGCAGTTGGTCGAGCTGTTTTTGCACTTCCGGAGATAGCGGCACGACGTGCGGCGTCCGCATCTTCGTGCGCGGTCCTGGAATCCGCCATGTAGCGCCATCCTCAAACTCGGGCCAACGCGCTTCCCGCAGCTCTGTGGGGCGAACGAAGAGGAGTAGCAGGAGCCGTATGCCGATTGCGGTGTCCTTCGCCTGATAGTCGTCCAGCGCCCGCCACAGGTTCGCGATGTCCGCAGGGTTCAGAGGAGATTGGTGCTTGTGCTTATGCGCCGGCAACTCGGCTTGGCTCACTTCCAAGACTACGTCCTGAGCGACGCGGCCGCGCTTGCGACCCCACGTCAGGGCCAAGCGCAGCCACTGCTTGAGCAGCCGGCCGAGCGGGCTCGGCGCTCCCCGGCGCGTCCGTCTGGCGCTCGACTCCGCGCTCACGGCCGCCACTATACGCGGGCGCCCGCGGGCCGCCAATTACCTCCGAGGTAATGGCGTCAAGGACTCGGCGAGGCGCACGGCTCGGGAGCTCTGGCCGACCACGGATCGAGCTCGGCTGCGCGCGCGTACGCCTTCGCGGACTCGGCGCAGAGTCCTTTGATCGCGTAGGCCGCGCCGAGGCCACCGTACGCGTCGGCGTAGAAAGGACGCAACGCGATCGCTTTGGAATAGGCCTCGATCGCCTGCTCGAAGAGCTTTCTCGGCTGCGAGAGGTACAGATCGCCAATAGACTTAATGGGCTCGGGCATTCTCGAGTCAAGCTGAGCGGCGGCGCGGAACTGCGCCGCCGCCTTCCAGCGATTCCCGATGACGGCATGGACCGTGCCGAGCGTGTAGTGGGCGACGACGAAGCCGTTGTCGTCTTCGATGGCTCGCACGAGCAAATCGACCGCGTCCTTGTGTGCTCCGCGATAGGTCGCCATCTGCCCCTGCGTGAAGAGCTTGAGCGCCTGGAGCTCGGGCGTCAGTCGTGAGGCCTGCTCGATGCGAGAGCTATCTCTCGGCGTGAGCGCTATCTGGAGCGCCCGCGCGTATGCGAGCGGCAAGGACGCGATGCCCGTCGCGAACGCGCCGTCGTCGAAGGTCATCGTCGGGAGCGACGTCGCCTGCGCGCTCTTGACGTTCAACAGCCGCGGATAGATCCCGAGATCCGTACCTTGTCGATCGACGCGACCGAACATCGCCACATCGGCATGGACGGCCGATGCGGCCTGGTGCACCGCCGCCTCGGTCCACACGCCCGGCGCGCCGTCGGCCGTCAGCCGCGCGCGCTCGATCTGGACGAACGCGCGATGCTGAGCGAGCCCGCGCGAGAGCACCTGCGCGACGGCTTCGCCCATCCACTGGTCGCCCGGCGCGAGACTCGACGCGTCGAAGGGCACGATGATGACGGCGAGCGGCTTGACCTGTGCGCTGGCCGCCAAGGGCACGAGAGAAGAGAGCAGGGTCGCGAGCGCAAGCACGGTGAATCGAACCCGATGTCGAGAAGTCATCGTCGGGCCTCGCTTTCCGTCTTCCGGCCCACATAAAAGACGTACCCGTAGCTGCCGGCGCCGCGGCGTTGGAGGTCGATCTCCTCCCGCGCGCGGCTGAGGAATTCTAACGCCGCCGGATCGTCTCGATACTTGTCCTCCAGCTCGGCGACGCGCGTCTCGATCGGCGTGTAGTAGTCGTCCCACCACGCGCTCTCGGGCAGGGCGAAGTGTCCCAGTGGAGCGTAGCCGGCCATTTCGATGGTTCTGAGATTGCCGGCCGTGTCGGCCATCGCCGGGTAGGCGGCGGTCCAGAAACGCCTCACGTCGTCGGGGATGGGTGGGCCGAGCCAGGAGACCTCGGTGACGGCTATCGCGCCGCCTGGTTTCAGCAAACGCTTCCACGCGCGCAGACCCTGCTCGAATCCCATGACGTAGATGGCGCCCTCGGACCAGATCAGATCGAACGTCTCGTCGGGAAAGTCCAGCGCCCTCATCGAGGCGTTGACGGTATGGATGCGATCCGAGAGCCACTGCCGTTTGGCGCGGCGGTTCAGCTCGTCCAGGTAGGGCTGATGCTGATCGACGGCTGTGACGCGCCCATAGGTCTCCCGAGCCAGGACGAGCGTCTGCATGCCCGGGCCACAGCCGATATCCAGGATCCGAGGCGCGTCCGGCAGCTCGCCGGCGAGTCTCAGGGCTTCGCGCGTGGAGTCGTCAGAGCCCGGCCCCTCGCGCGGCAGCCCCGAGTGCAGCTCCCAGAACAGGTGTCGCGCGCTACGGTCCAGCGGCCACCTTCGACTGCGCGAGCGCCTCGGCGGCGGCCTTCTCGACCACGGTGCCGCGGAAGAACTCCGGGTTCACCTCGCCCCAGAAGCGCACGGCGTTGGCGAACATGAAGTCGCGGAAGTCGTTGTCGTCGATCAGGCCGTGCTCGACCAGCTCGTAGGCCTCGGGGACGACGTCGGACATGTCCGGGACGTCGAAGTGCCCGATGTCCGAGCTGAACAGCGCGTTGAGCCGCGCGCCCATGGGGTTCGCCTTCTTGTTGAAGGCCCAGGCGTTGGTCGGGTCGTCGGCCTCGCAGCCGAAGTAGAAGCGCGGGACGAACAGATCGCGGATGTCCTGCTTGCGCTCGATCTTGCAGCGGAAGTAGTCGTCGAGGTCCTCGATGCCGCCGGTCAGCTTCGAGTTCGAGTCGCCCTCGAGCCCTTCGCCGCGGCGGATCGCGTCGACCACCGCGTCGTTTCCGTACTTCTGCGCGTACTCGAGCAGCTTGGGGACGTCGAGCTTGGCGGGATTCGTCGACTCGAGCGCCTTGCGGTTGCGCTTCTCCCAGTGCCCGATGAGGTCCGCGTAGAGCATGCACGCCCAGCCCACCCCGCCCTCGAGGAACGCGAAGTTCAGGTCGGGGAAGCGGCGCGTCACGCCCCCGAAGAACATCGCCTTGGCCACGGCGTGGCCGGCGGAGGCGAAGTGGCCGATGTGGTTGTAGCAGAAGTTCGACGGCGAGTTGCGCAGGAGGATCGAGCGCGCGCCGTTGTGGAAGCTCGGCGCGATCTTGAGCTCGCGGCACTTCGCCCAGACCGGATCGTA
>Ga0137409_10008542_pt1 | contig 10453 bp, 10 predicted proteins | sample CZODoug1_16funga_FD_122059 | JGI IMG/M metagenome (GOLD analysis project Ga0137409, IMG submission 122059) | Vadose zone soil fungal communities from Angelo Coast Range Reserve, California, USA - CZODoug1_16fungal (Hybrid Assembly) | ecosystem: Environmental > Terrestrial > Soil > Vadose zone... | reverse complement strand
CGGCATCGCGACCTACCGTTACGAGTTTCCGTATATGCAGGCCGGCAAGAACCGGCCCGATTCGCCGGGCGTTGCGGAGGCTGCCGTGCGTGCTGCCGTCGTTGTGGCAGCGCATCGCGCGCCGGAATTGCCGCTCATCGCCGGTGGGAAGTCGTTTGGCGGGCGGATGACGTCACAGGCACAAGCGCACGAGCCGCTCCCCGGCGTCCGCGGACTGGTCTTCCTTGGATTTCCGTTGCATCCGCCCGGCCGGCCAGGCATCGCGCGCGCCGAGCATTTGACGTCTGTTGACGTGCCGATGCTATTTGTTCAGGGGACGCGCGACGAATTTGCCCAGCTCGATCTGCTGCAGGAGATCGTGAAGGGCTTGGGCGATCGGGCGACGCTGCATCTGATCGAAGAGGGCGACCATTCGTTCAAGGTGCCGAAGCGAACGGGGAAGACAGAGGGGGACGTGATGAACGAACTGGCGGAAACGGTCCAACAATGGACGGCGCGGCTCTAAAATGACGAACTACTGGTTGGTAAAGTCCGAACCCTCGACCTACGGCTACGACGATCTCGAGCGCGAACAAACGGCGGTATGGGACGGGGTCAAGAACCCCGTGGCGCTGAGGAACCTCAGGGCGATGCACCCGGGCGACCAGGTGCTCGTGTATCACACGGGGGACCAGAAAGCGGTGGTCGGGTGGGCAACCGTCGTGTCGGCGCCCTACCCGGACCCCAAGAAGGGTGACGAGAAGCTCGTCGTGATCGATCTCAAGGCGCATCGCCGCCTGCCGCGGCCGGTGACGCTGGCGCAGATCAAGGCGGACAAGACGTTTGCGGACCTGCCGATTGTACGACAGGGGCGCCTGTCGGTCAGTCCGGTGACGGCGCCCCAGTGGAAAAGAGTCTTGCAGCTCAGTGGTGTAGACGACTAGCGCTTTTTCTTTTTGAGTTTGCGGCCCTCGGCCCGCGCCGAGGCAATGCCGGCCGCGACTCCTGCGACGATCGCTGCACGGCCTGCGGCCTTCAGCACCTGTCCGGTCCGGCGCAACGCCGCCTTGATACGCCGCTGCCGCTGGTCGGACTTGGCGCGTTTTTGTGCTTCCTTCAGCAACCGGTCTGCCTCGCGTGCAGCGTTCTGTGCCCACTTCCTGGCCGTCCTGGCTGCTTTGACTGCCGCTTGCTTGAAGCGCTCTGCGCGTGAAGCCATGACTCCTCCTGGAGTGCTGACCGCGATTTGATACCATCGTTCGCCATTTATGCTCCATTCACGCGGTCCGCTGCCGTCCGAGCCGCCACCGCCGCGTCACCAGCCACGCGCCGCCCGCCAGGACTCCAAGCGGGAGGATAACGCCGAGCGACTGCACCGCCAGCGACAGGAGCACCACGAAATTGCGCCACGCCTGCCGGAACGCTTCGCTGATCGGACCGCGACCGGTAGCGGCCACGATGGGAAGCGGCTCGTGCAGCGTGACATTGAGCGTACTCATCGCGATATGCGCGCGGAGATACCGGATTCGGCCCTCATACCGTTCGATCTCTTCGCGCACCCGTGCCAGCGTCTGCTCGACATCCAGCACGTCCTTGAGTTTCCCGGTGCGCGTGGCAAGAAGGCCGATCAGCCGCTGTTCGAGTCGCCGCGCGTTGTCGATCCGGGCGGTGACGTCCACGTACTCTTCGCCGACGTCCTGGGCGTTGACGTTGACCGACTCGAGTCTCCCCATGGGCCTGAGCCCGGCCACGACTTCATCGAACCGCCCGGCCGGCACCTTCAACTCGATGAACGCCTGCCGGAGCTGGTTTTTCCCGGTCGCGACTCCGGCTCCGCCGACGTATCCGCCGACGTGGGTCGCCAGTTGCCTCAATTCGGCAACGGCGGTCTCGAGCGAGTCGACCTCGATGGACGCAGTGGCAGTGCGAATGACCATGTTCGAGACGTCGGCAGCGGCGAGGGAAGGGAGCGGGTCCGCCGTCCCGGTGACCACGACCTCACTGAGCGCAACCGCCGACGGGTTCCCGTTGGCGTCGTAGCCGATTCTTCGCTGGCCCTGGACCTGAAGGTGGTCTGCGCCTGCCGAGTCTCGTGTGGCCACGGTCGAGCGCTCGAGTGTGCATGAGGCCAACGCAGCGCTGCAAATCAAAACAATCGTAGGCAGTCTCACTGGCAGACTCCGGTGGAGGATGCCTCAAGAGACGGGCTTGCTCTGACTCCTTGCACACCGGACGCCCGTAGATTTGTCCATATGGATGGGATCGCGGTAAAGCTCGAGCGGCTCAAGCGCGAAGCGCAAAAGGAATGGAAGCGGAAGTGGCGCAAGAAGGTGCGGCAGGCCGCTCCCGCCAATGCTGCCGAGTGGCGCGCGCTCGGCGGCGCGATCCTGGGCGCCGTGCTGAAGCTTGCCCTGATCATTGCCCTGCCGTTTGCGGTGTTGGTGCGTGGCTCGGTGTTCTTCTACGAGCACGGCGGCACACCGGTGTGGCTGTCCCTTCTCACCGCGGCCATTCTGACGGGCGGCGTGATCACCGTGTACGCCGTCTGGATCGCTCGGAAGTTCATGCGCCGGGGAGTGCGCGGCGGTCGCGCGCTGGTGATGCCGCTGGCAAAATGGGTCGCGCTCCCGCTCGTCCTCTTCTACTGCGGCTATTCCTTACTCTATCTCGCGAGCGTGAACGCCAAATCGGCGCCCGTGCGCGCCTATTACGGCTCGGTGCACCCGCTCCTGCGCCTCGCCCTCTCCACGGCCATTCTCGTCGATCGCGATATCCTGATCACCGATACCGGCCGCGTCCCGGAGGACTACGGCAAGATGGGCCTGCCGGCCAACAGTCGCACGCGCCATTACAAGCAGAAGGATGGCTGGATTCATGCGGTCGACCTGCGGACCACACGGCGCGGCATCATCAAGAACCGCGGCATCCAGTTCTACTTCTGGCTGATGGGATTCGATACCCGGCGGCACGTCGGCACCGCCGATCACCTGCACGTGGAGTTGAACTAAGCGAACAGCTTCTGCAGATCGGCGAACGGAATCCCGTACGCCTCGAGTGTTCCGTACGTGCCCTTCTCCTTCCATTCGCGCGCCATCCGGCGCACCAAGCCGAGTGTCGCGCGCATCGGCGCCGAGCCGAACGTCACGCGACGCACGCCGAGCGCGGCCAGCTCCTTGAGTGTCGGGGCGTTGGGTGTGCCGAGGATGTTCACTGGTGCGCGGATCTGCTGCACCACCTGCTCGATCGTGCCGCGGTCGCCGACGAACGGCACGAACACCGAATCCGCACCGGCTTCACGGAACGCGTTCCCGCGCCGCACCGCCTCGGCGAGGCGCTTTTCGCGGGGGAGCTCCGGGGCTTCGAACGCGTCGGTTCTGGCGTTCAGCACCAGACGCACACCCGCCGCATCAGCAGCGCGACGAGCGGCTCGCACACGCTCGACCGCGAGCGAGAAGTCGATCAAGTGCTTCTCTTCGATCCGATCTTCGAGATTCATCCCTACCGCGCCGGCGTCGATGACGCGGCGCACCGTCTCGGCAACGGCGTCGGGAGTCTGGCCGTAGCCTGCTTCCATATCTGCGGTAATGGGAAGGGAGATCCGTCGGGTAATCCGCGCGACAGCCGCCAGCATCTCGTCGCGACTGATGCGCTCGCCGTCCGGGTACCCGAGACTGAAGGCGATCCCCGCGCTGGTGGTCGCGAGGGCGGGGAAGCCCGCCTCCATGAAGATCCGTGCACTGCCGGCGTCCCACGCATTGGGCAGCACGAGCATCGGCCCCTCGACATGGAGCTGCCGCAGCGCATCTGCCTTGCTGCCGAGTTCTACGATGCGAGCCTGGTGCATGGGCGCCTATCTTATCGCATCCCTCAGCGGAGTCAAAGCTGTGCTGCTCGCCCTGGTCGTCCTGCAAACCGCGTGCGTTTCTCAACCCGCCAAACTCCCCGCTGTCGACGCCCGTTGGAACGCTGCCCGCGCGCGCGCCCACGCCATCGCCTGCGAGAAGTTGGCGCCCAACCTCCCGGGGTTCGCGCTGGCCGTCGCCGTGGACGGTCGGATCGTGTGGTCAGAGGCATTCGGCTACGCGGACCTCGCCGCGAAACGGCCCGCGACCCCGGCGACGCAGTTCCGGATCGGCAGCGTCTCGAAGCCGCTGACCGCCGACGCGGTCGCCCAGTTGTACGAGCAAGGCAAGCTCGATCTCGATGCACCGGTGCAGCGCTATGTCCCGACGTTTCCCGACAAGGGCGTCCCCGTCACGACTCGCTTGCTGGGCGGTCATCTCGCGGGAATCCGGCACTACCAGGGCAATGAGTTCCTGCTGAATCAGCGCTATGCCACGGTGACGGCGGGGCTCGCGATCTTCGAAAACGACTCGCTGGTAGCGCCACCGGGAACGCGGTTTTCCTATTCGAGCTATGGATTCAACTTGATCAGCGCGGTGGTGGAAGGAGCGTCGGGGGGGGAGCAATTCCTGACGTACGTGAGCCGCCACGTTCTCAAGCCGCTGCATATGACGAGCACCGCGCCCGACAAGAATGACAGTCTGATTCCGAACCGGACGCGATTCTACGAGCGCGATTCGAGCGGGAACTTCGTGGTCGCTCCCACGGTGGACAACAGCTACAAGTGGGGTGGAGGAGGATTCCTCTCGACGGCCGAGGATCTGGTTCGGTTCGGCTCAGCGCACCTGCAGCCAGGATATCTCAAGGCCGCAACGCTTGAGCTGCTGTTCACGCCCCAGCATACGAAGTCGGGGGAAGCGACGGAGTATGGTATCGGCTGGTTCGTCGCGACCGACCCCCTCGGTCACCGCTACGTCTTTCACGGTGGGGGATCGGTGGGCGGCACGACGGCATTCGGCGTGGATCGCGATTCGCGCGTCGTCATCGCACTGGTGACGAACCTCAGCAGCGCGCGTCTCGACGCGGCGAACGAAATCCGGCTGGTCTTCGACTCGGTGGCGACGCGGCCCTAGTTACGGGCTCATCCTCACCTCGCCAGGCGGTAACCTGTTTTGCGAACCGTGAGAATGTGCTTCGGGTTGGCGGGATCGTGCTCCAGCTTGCGGCGCAGCTCGGCCACGTGTGTGTCGACCGTGCGGCTCATGACCTCAGCGCTGTAGCCCCAGACCTCGGTCAGCAGCTCCGTGCGTGTGATGCACGCGCCGTCCCGCCGGATCAGCGCGAGCAGCAGGTCGTATTCCTTGGGCGTCAGGGACACGGGCGAGCCGTCGCGCAACACCGTCCGGGAGGGGGTGAGCACCTCGATCTCGCCGAACTTCTCGAACACGGGATCCGGCGGCCCGCCGTTCTTTTTCGGCGCGATGACCCGGCGCAGCAGCGCTTCGATGCGCGCGAGCAGCTCGAGGACACCGAACGGCTTCGTGACGTAGTCATCCGCGCCCAGCCGCAGACCACGCACCTTGTCGGCCTCTTCACCGCGGGCCGTGAGGATCAGCACCGGCATGCCGTGGCCATCCTCGCGCAGCGCGCGCAAGACGCGGAAGCCATCCATCCCCGGCAGCATCAAGTCCAGCACCACGAGATCGGGATGGGCGGTCTTTGCCCGCGAGAGCCCGCGCGTCCCATCCTTCGCGACCTCGACCTCGTAGCCCTCGATCTCGAGATTGTTGCGCAGGCCGTACGCGAGATCGGGATTGTCCTCGATCACCAGAATCCGCTTGGGTGCCGTGGTTGCCGCGATCATGCGGGGAGCTCGATGACGACGCGTGTGCCGCCGGCGGCGGGATTGGCGTCGTCGATCCAGGCGCGTCCGTGATGGAGAACGGCCAGCTCGCGCACCACCGCGAGCCCGATGCCGCTGCCGGCGACCGACGAGCCGCGATCGCGCTCGAGCCGCCAGAACCGCTCCCAGACGCGCTCTCGGTCGGCGCTCGGGATGCCCGGTCCACCGTCATCCACCCAGAGGCGCGCGATGCCGTTCTCGCGCGTCGCGCCGACGCGGACTTCCTGGCCCGCGGGTCCGTACTTCACCGCGTTGTCGAGCAGGTTGAGCAGCATCTGGCGCACCGCGCCGGGATCGGCGGGCACGACGAGATCTTCCGGCACCGCGGCGCTGAGCGTGGCACCGCGCGCGGCCGCGAGCGGTGCAAAGCCGTCGAGCACTTCCTGCACTAGCGGCGCCAGCGCCGTGGGCTCGGGCGTGATGTGCGTGGTCTGCCGCTCCGAGCGGGAGAAGTGCAGCAGATTCTCGACCAGGTGCGTCAGCCGGCGCGCCTCCTGGTCGATGATCGCCAGGGAGCGCCGCCGCTCTTCCTCGGACCGCACCCGCCCGAGCGTCAACGTCTCGGAGAACATGCGAATCTGCGCGAGTGGTGTGCGCAATTCGTGAGACACGCCGGAGATGAAGTCGGTCCGCAGCCGCGTGAGCTGCGACTCGCGGCGCAGCTGGAGCAGCGCGGTTCCGATCAACGCCGCCGTGAGCCCCAACAAACCGAGGATGAGCGGCAGCCGAGACCTGGGCAGGCCCCCGATGATGAGCTTGTCGGCCATCGATGCGCGCAACGTCGTCTGCGCGTACAGATCGCCCATGTCGGTGCCGACAGTGTCGCTCCCGGTGAAGGGCGACGTGTACTGCACAGCCGAGCTATAGATCTCCACGCCGTAGCGGTCGGTGATGATGATCGAACCCATCGAGTCGTACTGCACGCCGCCGGTCAGCGGCCGCGGCAGCAGCGCGAACTTCTCGGTGGCCTCGGCGACCAGCGGCCGGAGCGCGGCGGGCTTCGCTTCGAACCCGAGCGCGGTGCGCAGCACCCCATCCGAGTCGCGCAGCACCGTGTACGCGATGTACCGCCTGTCGCCTCCTGGCTGTCCGAGCACGGTGCCCATATGCCACGAGGTGTCATAGACGGTGAGCGTGTGTAGGGGCAGCGTGTCGACCAGCCAGTGCCGCACCCGCTTGGGGAGCGTCTGCCCGGAGGTCGTGAGCGCTCCCGTCTTCAAATCCATGCGGAACGTGAACCGAATGTAGGGCGCCAGCGAGAACTCGTGCTCCATCGTGTCGAAATGCAGGTCCTTGGGTTCCGGCAACGGCTTGTGTGGTGCCCTTTCCTGCGCGTGCTGTAGCGCTTTCAGCGGCGGCACGACGGCAAAGTAGATCCCGCGCGCGCTCTGCAGCGCGACGCGCGATGCGGCGAGCTTCGCGTAATCGCGCAGTACACGGTCCGCTTGCGCACGGTGATAGCGGGCGGTCCCGTACGCCTGGATAGCCAGCGCCGCGGCGACGCCGAAGGCGAGCAGCAACAAGACGGCCACCACCTGGCCGCGTCGCACTCGGAAACGAGTCATGGACTGAAGATTCTCCCTCGGATGCCCCACGGCAACGGTTTGCTGACTCCACTGGACCGTTCTCTGACAAAGGCTGCGCATAAGGTCGCCTACATTCCCACGAGCGAGAAGTAGGTCGCGGCGCAAGTGTCGACGGCCACTTGTCCCGACCTCGCCGACCCGGAGCGCTGTATGGCTCCGGGTTTGGTTTTTGGGGGACGAGCATTACGGATGGAAAAAAAAGGGGCGCAGCATGCTGCGCCCCTACCTGCCACCGCCCGTCGCTACTGTGACGTCTACCGATTCGACATTGACGGCACGACCCGCATTTTACCAATCATCTCCGCGACCCGCTCGGCGACGATGCCGAGCGCGCAGCCGATCGCCAACGCGATCATGATTCGGATCCCACCGTTGATGGCGACTGCGCGCGCACCCATGGCGGTGGCGGCGCCGACGAACGCACCAGCGGTATACGACAACAGCGGGATGCGCGCCTGGAACACCATACCGAAGACGGCAGCGCCGAGCAGGAGGGCGTCCAGAAGATCGTTCCGCCCGAGCGCGGTCGACACGGCGGCATAGACCAGCGCCCAGACGACGCCGGACGCCGTACCGAGTACCGACTTCTGCAGTCCCATCACGCCGCCGCCGGCGCCCACGAAGCATCCGAGGCCGACGAGAACGGGCCAGAGCTGCAGCGGCAGCTTGCCAAAATGGGAGATCACGGCCCACAGGGCCGCGACAATCGCCAGACTCAAGGCTTTGGTGGTCGAAGCGCTCATCTAGGGCCTCCTCCATTGAAGGGGGAATGCTCGGCGCCCAACATAATGAACGGGCCCTGCAGGGTGCAACGCTGGACGGCTAAACGCGTTGAATTACATAGGCTTCCATCGCGTAGTACTCGGGCAGGCCGAGGCGGTCGGCGCGCGCCGCGGTCTCCAGATTCCGGGCCTCCACCCGCTGCCAGAACTCCCGCTCGTCATAACCCGGGAATGGCGCGGTGTCCTTCTGGGACTGGTGGCGGAAGATGGCGAGGATTTTCGCGTTCAGCTCATCCTGCGACAGCGGTACCAGCACATCCGCTTCCGTGAGCGACCACTCCTGCCAGGCGCCACGATAGAGCCACACCTCGGGCCGCTGTCCCTGGTAGCGCTCGAGCGCGCGCTCGACCGCGGCCTTGCACGTGCGGTGGGTGCCGTGCGGATCGGAGAGATCGCCCGCGACGAAGACGAGATCGGGCTTCGTCTCTTCGATCAGACGCTGCACGATCGCGATGTCTTCGTCACTCAGCGGCCGCTTGCGCACCTCGCCGGTCCGGTAGAACGGCAGGTCGAGGAACCGCGCGGCACTCGCCGGGATCCCCACGGCCGCCAGCGCCGCAATCGCTTCCGATTCGCGAATGAACTTCTTGAGATTCTGGACGACCGGGATGTCGATGTCGCCGGGCGCCTTTTGCTCCATCCCTGCACTGACCGTGCTGCGGGCGCGTTGGAGCGCGGACGGGTCCAGTCCGAGCGATGCGGCGGCGCGCTCGACGAAGTCGAGATGGCGGGTCACGTCGTGATCGAACACCGCGATGTTCCCGCTCGTCATGTACGCGACGACGATCTGGTTTTCGTTTTCCCACAGCTTGCGCAGAATGCCGCCCATCGAGATGACGTCGTCGTCCGGATGGGGCGAGAACACGAGCACCCGCTCGTGGTTGGGCAGCTTGGCCCGTCCCCGAATCTTGTCGCGCAGCCGATTGAACACCTGACCATTGATGGGACCGGCCGATCCGGCGCGCGCCAGCAGGGGGCTCAGCTGGTGTTCGGCGTAATCGCGCGCCGACAGCTTGAGCACCGCCTTGTTGGCCCGCTCCGCGAGCCAGACGACCGACCGCTCGACCATCGCGGGCGTCCAGTCCACGCCCTCGAGGATCCACGGCGTCTTGATCCGCGTCAGCTCGGCGGCGGCAGGCAGGTCGAGATAGAAGGTGACGCCCTGATGGCGTTGCAGGAATGTCGCGGCCACATCGGTGGAGATCTCGCCTTCGACCGCGCGCGCCACGATCCCCGCCTTGTGCTCACCGGTCGCGAGCAGCGCGATCTCCTTGGCGTCGAGAATGGTGGCGACGCCCATCGTGATCGCTTCGCGCGGCACGTTCTCGACGCCGAAGAAATCGGCGGCGGCGTCCTTGCGGGTCAGCGTGTCGAGCGTGACGATCCGGGTCCGCGAGGTGGCGTCCGAGCCGGGCTCGTTGAATCCGACGTGGCCCGTCTTGCCGATGCCCAGCAGCTGAAAGTCGATGCCGCCGGCGGCTCGAATCGCGTCTTCATACGCGGCACACGCATCAACGACGCGCTCGCGCGGGGTGACGCCCTCGGGAATGTGGACGTTCTCCTTCGCGATGTTCACGTGCGCGAAGAAGTTCTCCCACATGTACCGGTGGTAGCTGTGCGGGCTCTCGGGCGTCATCGGGTAATACTCGTCGAGATTGAACGTGATGACGTGCGAAAAATCGACGTCGCCCGCCTGGTGACGGCGGATCAGCTCTTCATAGACGCCGAGGGGCGTACTGCCCGTGGCGAGGCCAAGCACCACGCGCCCCTTGGCGCTGGTCTCCCGTTGAATCAACTCGACGATCCGTTCGGCGACGGCGGCGGCGAGGTCGGAGTGCTCCGGGAAAACGACCGTGCGGAGCCGCTCGCGATCGCGCGAGCTCTCTATGGTCGTGGTGACGGGCCGGCGAGCGGCAGCCTTGGCCATTACACTTTCACTTCGATCGCCGCGCCCCGCTTGTACCGCACGTAGAGCCACGCCATCGGGACGATCAGCATGCCCGCGGCGATGATCGTGAGGGCCAGCAGCACAGCCGACAGCAGCACCGCTTGCTGGGACGTTTGGGCGGCCCGGAACATGGCGGAATCCTGCTTCGCGAGGAGCACGATCATGGCCTGCCGGGCGTCGGTGCCGGCGCCGGTGCCGGTGCTGGTCAGGCCGCCGAGGATCGTCTGGATCCGCTGGCGATCCTCATCGTCGTCCATCGCGTTGCCGAGGTCGGCCAGCTCGACCCGGAGCTGCCGTCCCAGGCTGTCCCGCTGGGCGACCGCCTCGACGCGGCGGAAGCCCGGATCGGTGCTGGTCGCCATCTGGCGCCACACCTCGAGCCCCGCGTTGTAGCGATGCAACGTCGCGGAGG
>Ga0137409_10008541_pt1 | contig 10453 bp, 13 predicted proteins | sample CZODoug1_16funga_FD_122059 | JGI IMG/M metagenome (GOLD analysis project Ga0137409, IMG submission 122059) | Vadose zone soil fungal communities from Angelo Coast Range Reserve, California, USA - CZODoug1_16fungal (Hybrid Assembly) | ecosystem: Environmental > Terrestrial > Soil > Vadose zone... | reverse complement strand
CGCGCTGACGGCGCTATGGATGCGGCCCCAGACGTCGGCCTCCCAGGTCGCGTCCACCGGCAGCAGAAAGTCGTTGGCCGCCAGATGGGACGTTGTCGCCGGACGATTCCCCGACGGCTGCGCCCGGCCGACTGCCGGCGCAAGGTCGACGGTCGGAAACAGATTCGCGCGCGAGCCGCGGACCAGCGCGCGGGCTTGCGCGAACTGCGCCGCGGCGGCACGGAGCGTCTGGTTCGAGACGTCGACCTGCTCTTCGAGCGCGTTCAGGTCGGGGTCGTTGAACAGCTCCCACCAGTTGCCGCGGAGAGTCGCATCGGCCGGCTGCGCGGCTTTCCAGTCGGCGTTTTCTCGAAACGCCGGAGCGACGTCGACGGTGGGAGGGACGTACTTGGTTTTCGGCGCGCAGGCCGAGAGCAGCAGTACGGCGAGCGTCAGGCCCGGCCCGACGGCCGGCAATTTCCTCATTCCGTTTTCGGCTCGGCGACGCGCACTGCCTGGCCGGCCTCAATCGAGTCGGGCGCGTTGACGATAATCCGCTCGCTGCCGCCGAGGCCGGAGACGACCTCGAGGCTGTTGCCGTAGTCGCGTCCCAGCGTGACCGGGAGCAGCGCCACCTTTCCGCCGGGGCCGATCACCGCGACCCTGACGCCCTCGGTCCTGAAGATGACCGCGTTGACGGGCAGCTTGAAGGTCGACGCCTCGCTCGGCAGCTTCAGGTGCACTTCGGCGTACGACCCGGGCAGCAGCTCGCCCTTCGTGTTCTCCACGTCTATCTCCGTCAAGAGGGTGCGCGACGCGACGTCAATCGACTGCGACGTGCGCGCCAGCGTGCTGTGCGACGTGGCCTTTTCGCCGGATAGCCGCTGGTACTATCAAGGGAATCCTGAAGGGGACTCCATATCCGTTATCGATATGCAATCCCTGACCAAGATCAAAACCATTCCGGGCTTTGTCGAACCTCTCAATGTCACATTCACAGCGGACGGATCAAAAGCCTACATCGGTAACTATGGCGCACATTGGGTCGGTGTCATTGACGTGAGGCGCCATGAATTATCGAAAAAGATTCAAATCGCTGAATTTCCCGGCATTGCGAAATTGGATCCGGACAAGCATCTGGGTGAGGTCCACGGCATAAACATTGCCATGATGGGGGCCGACGGACGCTATTTATATGCGGCTGACGGCGACCTCGGAGTGGTCGGCGTCATCGCCTTGCTGACCCTCCTGGTGATTGCGCCGTGGTTGAGGATCGAAGTGCTCGTCCACACGGCGAGACGCCGAAAAGCGAGCCGCGAAGATCGGCTGATCTACAGCTAAAGGGGTAGTGCCCGTGCTTCGGGTCGACTCCCCGGGTAGAGGACTTGCGGCCCGCACCGGCACGGTCGTGTCGGTCTGCTGCGCGAGTGCGAGCGCCGCGAGCGTCGCCAGGGTCGTCAGCATGCTGGTCTATCCTCCTCCTAGCTCCGCGCGCCGGCGAGTGTCGCCGCTTGGCGCAGGAGCTCCAGTTTCCGCCGCATCTCTTGAGCGAGATGCAGGTTCAGATATGAATTCGCGGGGTCGGCCGCGAGCGCGCTCTGCGCGTTGCGGATCGCCCGGTCGATGATCCTCAGATTCCGCTCGATCACGCGCACCGTCGCCGTGTCCAACTGGCCCCGGCCGCGCGCGACAGCGCGCTCGAGATCCGCCACCTGGGCGGCGTAGCGGGCGTCGCCGGGGTAGGCGGACGCGTTGAGGAGCGTCGGGACCCGTTCCGACACCACGCCGGGCGGGGTCGCAACGGTCCGGCGTCCCCCGAGCAGCCATGCGGTGCCACCCGACAGCAGCGCCAGCACCACCGACGCCGCGGCGAGCTGCGGCATAGTGAAGGAAAACCGCCTCACCACTGGCCGCGTCTTCGATCGTGCCGACAGCCCGATCCGGGTCGCGACGGCCGGCCAGAGATCCGCGGCGGGCGGGCGATCGTCCAGCGCGCGCGCGTTCGTCACCACGCGCCGCAGCTCATCGAGCGTCGTGCGGCAGGCGTCGCATGAGGCGAGGTGCGCCTCGAACGCCGTCCGCTCGGGGCTCGTGAGCTCGCCGTCGAGATACTCCGAGAGTCGATCCGTCCACTGGTCCATCATACGCTACTCCCTTCCGCTACTCCTTCGTCCCCAACCCCCTAGCCCCCAGCCTCCAGCCCCTACCGTCAGCGCTCGAGATGCTTGCGGAGCGCCATGCGGGCATGATGCAGCTGCGATTTCGACGTGCCGGCCACGATCCCCAGCATGTCGGCGATCTCCTCGTGCCGGTACCCCTCGATATCGTGCAGCACGAACACCTGTCGCGCGCCGTCGGGCAGCCGGCCGATTGCTTCCTCGAAATCCATCGACAACTCCGGTGCCGCCGCGCGACCCGCCACCCCGTCCAGAATGTCGGCCGAGTCATCGTAGCGGCTGCGCTCGGTGCCGATCGTAGTGCGCCGGGCGAGGATGACGTTCACGGCCAGACGGTGCAGCCACGTCCCGAATGCCGCTTCGCCCCGAAACGTCGCGAGCTTGGTCCAGGCGCGGACGAACACGTCCTGTGCGATGTCGTCGGCGTGATCCGGGCCGACCATCCGCCGCACCAGGCTGTGCACCCGCGGCACGTGGGCCCGGTACAGGCGCTCGAAGGCGCGGCCGTCACCGGAGGCGGCGAGCGCCGCGTCGGCAGTTTCCGCGTCCCCCAACGCCCGCTGGTCCGGATCTCTGCGCAGTGTCGCCACCCCGGGAGTGGTGAGCTCCATGTGTACCCTTCGATGGGGCACAGGGTTAAAAGGTTGTAGCAGCGTGGGAATGGCTAATAGTAGGCGCACACGGGAGAATCGTTAGAGTAAATTGCGAGCGCTCATGAGTCCCCCCCCCAACCTGCTCGCCCTCGCCGGCCTCGGCCTGCTGCTGGGGTTCCGTCACGCGTTCGAGCCGGACCACCTCGCGGCCGTGTCGACGCTCGCGACGCGCCAGGGCCGCTTGCTCGACGCCTGCCGCCTGGGCCTCGCATGGGCGCTCGGCCATACCGCGAGCGTGGGCGTGGTGGTGGGCGCGATCATCCTGTTCGGGCTGCATCTTCCCGACCGGCTCTGGCCGGCGGCGGACCTCCTGGTCGCGCTGCTTTTGATCGGGCTCGGTGGGACGGTGATCCTGCGCTACGCGCGGGGCCGCTGGCACCTGCACGCGCACTCGCACGCCGGAGGTCCACACCTTCATCTCCACAGCCACGCGCACGGGACCGCGCACGAGCATGGGCACCCGCAGGGCGATGCGCGTCGCTCGCTGGGATTCGGCCTGCTGCACGGACTGGCAGGGAGCGCAGCGATCCTGGTGCTGCTGGTCGCCGCGGCACCGACCCGCGCTGCCCAGCTCGCCTATTTCGCGGCGTTCGCGGCGGGAACTATGATCGGCATGCTCGTGGTGTCTGTGTCGCTCGCGAGCATCGTACGGCTCGCCTCGACGCGGGGCGCGCGCTGGGCGACGCTGCTCCATGTGGGCAGCGCGGCGGCGAGCATCGCCGTGGGACTGCTCCTGGCTGGCCGCGTGGCAGGGGAGTTCTAGCGCTTCATGCGGCTGCGTCTGGGTTGGCTCGCTCCCCTTCTGCTCTTGGGCTGCCTGGATGCCTTCGCCCCGGCCGGCGCAATGCCGTTCACACCGCCCGCGGTCTACCGTACCTGGTGGACGCAGATCGAGGCGTGCGCCGGTCTGTGGGGTGACTTCGATCGCGTGGAGTGGTATGAAGTGCCCGGCTCGAGCTACTCGTGCCCTGCCCACGAGGGCCGGTGCGACGGATGGTGGCGCTCGCCGCACACGATCTACATGGCGCGGGACCAGCTGTACGACCGTCAGCTCGCCGAGCACGAGATGCTGCACGACCTGCTGCAACGGGGGGATCACCCGCCGGTGTTTCAGGCGTGCGGAGTGTAGGCGGGTTCCTCCACTGCGGCTACGACCGTCGCGGCAGTGAGCGTTCCGAACACGTTGGTCATAGTGCGGAACATGTCGGGGATGCGATCGAATCCCAGCAGCAGCTGCAGCCCGGTCAGTGGGAGCCCCGTGGCGGTGAACGCCGGCACCAGGCTCACGATGCTCGCCGAGGGAACGCTGGCGACCGTGAGCGAGGCGAGGAATACGGCGGCTCCCGCCTGGAACATGCCGGCGAGGCCGAGCGGGACGCCGTACAGCCGGGCCACGAACATCACCGCCACTGCCTGGAACAGCGCGCTCCCCACGCGGCCGACGCTCGCGCCCAGGGGCAGCACGAAGCTCGCCACCGTGCGCGAGATCTCCAGGTCGCTCTCCGCGGCTTCGAGCATGACGGGAAGGGTGGCGAGCGACGAAGTGGTCGAGAACGCCATGAGCAGAGAGGCGCGGATCGCCCGCAGATAGCGTCCCGGCCCGAGCCGCGCGACCAGCGCGACGACCGGGAGGAGCACGACCGCGATGAGTGCGGCGAGCCCCGCGATCACGGCAATAATGAACACGGCCACCGCTCTGATGAGATCGACGATGAACTTGACGTCGAACTGCGATAACGCGCTGGCCACGATCGCGAAAATTCCGATTGGGGCGAGCAGCAGCACCCAGCGCACGATCCGGATCAGGGCCTGCGTGGCCGCGTCGGCCAGGTCGGTAAGGGCGTGACGCTTCTCGTCGGGTAGCGCGGCAGCGGCCACCGCGAAAATTGTGATGAACACGATTAGAGGAAGCAGATTTCCATCTACGGCGGCGCGCACCGGGTTCGACGGGATGAGCTCCACGATGAACCGGGCACCTGTGGGGATCTGCTCCGCTGCGTGTCGCACGGCTCCAGTGTCCGCGGCGGCCGCGACACGGAGCGCCGCTTGCTGATCGGCGGTGATGGGCGCGAGCGGCAGGAGCAGCGCGGCCACGACAAAGCCGATGAGGATCGCCGCGAGCGACATGGCCCAGAAGAAGGCGAGCGTCCGGATGCCGAGTCGCCCGACGCGTCGCAGGTCGCCCAGCCCCGCGACGCCCGCGAACAGTGCCGTGGCGACGAGCGGGATCACGACCATCGACAGCAGGTTCAGGAACAGGGTGCCGAGCGGCCGCAGCGACCGGGTCGCGGCGAGCAGCACGGGCGATCGCGTCCAGACGGCGGCGAGGCCCAAGCCGAGCCCGGCCACGAGGCCGAGCGCCATCCAGACGTGGCTTCCGATTGATCGCACGGTATTATTTCCGGGCACAATGATCACCGGCGCCATCACGCTCCGCAACCGCTAGCCTGTGGCCACGCCCGCGAAGCGATCGTTTCGTTTGACCGGGGCGGCGGGGTCGCCTGTGGCCGTCGAGGTCACGAGCGCCGCCGGACAGCGTCCCGTGGTCGTCTTGTGCGGTCGGCCCAGGCCCGAACTCGGCGAGCGGCTGGCACGGGCGGGCTTCGCGGTCGTGTCGTTCGACCCGCCCGGAGCGCCGAGCCTGGAGGTCGCGCTCGACGCGCTCGGGCGTGGCATGCTGGAAGTGGACGCGGACAGTTATGCGTTGATCGAGCCGCACGACGATGGCTCGATCGCGCTGGCTCGAGCCGCCGCCGGCGTACGCGTCCCCGGTCTCGTCGTGCGCGATCTTCCGGATGAGCTCGCGGCGGCGGCGATCGTGCAGTGGTTGGCGAAACACCTCGTGTGATCACCCTCGCAACGGTCCGTCGGGCGTTGCGAGATCACCGCCCCCAGGTCGTCGATGCCCCCGACGCCGGCCCCGCCGCCGTCGCGCTCGTGCTGCTCGACGGCCCGCAGGGTCTCGAGATCCTCCTCATCAAGCGCGCCGAGCGCGGCGACGACCCGTGGTCCGGTCAGATCGCGCTCCCGGGCGGGCGCTACGACGCCGGCGACTCGGACCTCGAGGCGACGGCGGTGCGGGAGACGCGCGAAGAGACCGGAGTGGAACTGTCGGGCGCGGAGCGGTTGGGGGCGTTGGACGATCTCTATCCCCGCACGTCGGTCCTGCCCCCCGTGGTGGTGCGGCCGTTCGTCTTTGCGTTGACCCAGCGCGCCGACCTCGTTCCGAGCGATGAAGTGCAACGAGCCTTCTGGCTGCCGCTCGGCCGCCTCGCGGAGCCGGGGGTGCGACGCGAGGTGACGCTGACACTGCGCGACGGCCGACGCACCTTCCCGGCCTACATGGCGGACGAGGAGCTGATTTGGGGGATGACGGAGCGAATTATCACGCCGTTCGTGGACCTCGTGCGAGCTCAAAAGCCTCAAACATAGCCTCTAGAAATCCACATATTTGCTTGACAGCATCTCCTAATTAGTGTAGACTAATTCCGGGCGGGCAGCAAAGGTCAATTCGTTGCCCTTACACCTGATACCTAGCACCCAACACCTGCCTCCGCGGCAGGGAGAATCGGCATGCAGCCAGCTTTACGCGATCCTAACCCTCCGCTGACACGGTCTGTCGAGGACTACCTCAAGGCGATTTACCATCTCTCGAGCCAGGGCGGCTTCGCCGCGACCAGCGACATCGCCGCGATGCTCGAAGTATCTCCACCGTCGGTGAGCGGCATGGTTAAGCGGCTCTCCGAAACGGGGCTGATCGAGCACGTGCCCTACCGCGGTGTGCAGCTCACCTCGCAGGGCCGCCGGGCGGCGCTCAGGATGATCCGCCGACACCGCATCCTCGAGCTCTATCTCACGCAGCATCTGGGTTACGACTGGGGCGGCGTGCACGCCGAAGCGGAGCGGCTCGAGCACGCCGTGTCGGACGAGCTGATCGAGCGGATGGCGAGCGCGCTAGGACAGCCCCAGTACGACCCGCACGGCGATCCCATTCCCACGGCGGCCGGCGACATCGAGGAAGCGGAGCTCGTGGCGTTGGCCGACGCGCGTGTCGGCGCAAAGCTCGAGTTGCGACAGGTGGGGACACAGGATGCAGCGCGCCTGCGCTACTTCGCGGAGCAGGGGCTCACCCCCGGTGTGCTGCTCACCGTGAGCGATCGCCAGCCGTTCAACGGCCCGACGACCATCGCGCTCGTGCCCTCCGGGGACCCGCGCGTTGTGGGCCGAGAGCTCGCGCAGCTCTTGTTGTGCCAGGAGATCGGCTCGTGAGCGGCCGCGCTTCGGCTTGGATCGGCCTGCTGCTGGCGGTCGCGTCTACGCAGGCTGGTGCGCAGCAGCGGGCGGTAGTCCCCTCAATCGCCGACAACAGCTTCCTGCTCGAAGAGGCCTACAACCAGGAGCCCGGCGTGGTCCAGCACATCAGCGCGTTTCAGCTGTTCCGCGGCGCCGACGCGTGGGTGTACACGTTCACCCAGGAATGGCCGCTGTTCAGCCGGACCCATCAGCTGAGCTTCACCGTGCCAATCCAGCGAGTCCAAAACGGCGCGTCGTTCGCGACGGGAGTGGGCGACGTGGCGGTCAACTATCGCTATCAGCTGGCCGCGGCGGACCGGCTGTCCGTCGCGCCGCGGTTGTCTCTGCTCCTGCCGACGGGACGCGCTCGATCGGACCTCGGCGCGGGCGCGCTCGGCGTCCAGGTGAACGTGCCGGCCAGCGTGATCGTGGCGAGCAAGGTGGTCACGCACTGGAATGCGGGCGGTACCGTCATACCCTCGGCCAAGAACGCGGTGGGTGACAAGGCGACGACGCTAGCCTGCAACCTCGGAGCCAGCGTGATCTGGTTGGCGCGGCCCACATTCAATGCCCTGGTCGAGGTCGTGTGGACGCGGGACGAGGCCGTGACGAGCGCCGGCCGCACCGCCGCGAGCGACGCCCTGTCGATCAGTCCCGGGATCCGCTGGGCCCACAATTTTTCGAGCGGGCTGCAGATCGTGCCTGGCATCGCGTTCCCGATCGGCGTCGGACCGAGCGCCGGTGACGACGCGGTCCTCTTCTATTTGAGCTTCGAGCATCCCTTCACGAGCGGGAGTCACTGATGGCGGCGCCACAACCCGATTTTCCTCTCACTACCCCCGACCCGGGATGGCGGCGGGCGCGTCTCGCGCCGAGCCTCGCGGAAGTGTATCGCAGCGTTCCCGTCAGCGCGGGAGCGTGGTGGCGCAAGGCGCTGGCGTTCGCGGGCCCGGGTTATCTCGTGGCCGTGGGCTACATGGATCCCGGCAACTGGGCCACGGATCTCGCGGGCGGCTCGCGCTTCGGGTACACGCTCCTCTCCGTCGTCCTCATGTCGAACCTCATGGCGATCCTGCTGCAGGGGCTCGCCGCCAAGCTCGGTATCGTGACCGGGCGCGATCTGGCGCAGGCGTGCCGCGACCACTTCTCGCGGCCGACGACGATCGCTCTTTGGGTGCTGTGCGAGGTGGCGATTGCGGCGTGCGACCTGGCGGAGGTGATCGGGTCGGCGATCGGGTTGAACTTGTTGTTCGCGATTCCGCTGCCGTGGGGCATTGCGATCACGGCGCTCGACGTGCTGATCGTGCTGTACCTGCAGCACAGGGGCTTCCGGCTGCTCGAGGCGCTCGTCGTGGCGCTGATCGCGACCATCGCTGGCTGCTTCCTGTTCGAGATCGTCATTTCGCGCCCCGACCTGGCCGCCGTTGCCGGTGGCTTCCTGCCCACGCCCTCCATCCTGTCCGATCCCGACAAGCTGTACATCGCGATCGGAATCCTCGGCGCCACCGTGATGCCGCACAACCTGTACCTGCATTCGTCGGTGGTGCAGACCAGGGCGTACGAGGAGACGCCTGCGGGCAAGCGGATGGCGTTCAAGTATGCGTTTCTCGATTCGACCGTCGCGCTCAGCTTCGCGCTGTTCATCAACGCGGCGATCCTGATCGTGGCCGCGGCCACCTTCCACCGCGCCGGTCATACCGGGGTCGCTGAGATCCAGGAGGCGTACCAGCTGCTCACGCCGCTGCTCGGCGTGGCCGGGGCGAGCACCGTGTTCGCCCTGGCGCTGCTCGCGTCGGGGCAGAATTCGACGCTCACAGGGACGCTCGCCGGTCAGATCGTCATGGAGGGCTTCCTGAACATCCGGATCCGGCCGTGGTTGCGGCGACTCATCACCCGGCTGATCGCGATTGTGCCGGCCGCGCTCACCGCTATCTTCTTCGGGGAAAGCGGCACCGCCAAGCTCCTTATTCTGAGCCAGGTGATCCTGAGCCTGCAGTTGTCGTTCGCCGTGTTCCCGCTGGTGTGGTTCACTTCCGATCGCGTGAAGATGGGCGAATTCGTGAACCCCCCCTGGGTCAAAGCGCTGGCTTACTTCGTGGCGATCGTGATCGCCGCCCTCAACGCGTGGCTCCTGGCCCAGACGTTCCGCGGCTGGCTCGCCTGATGTACACCCGCATCCTCGTCCCGCTCGAGCACTCCGCCGCCGACGAGGCGATTCTCGCGCACGTGCACGGGCTGGCCAAGCGCCTGGGGTCGTCCGTCGTCCTGATCCACGTGGCGGACGGCTGGGTCGCGCGGAATATCAAGGAGCTGGACCTGCGCGAGTCAGAGGAGATGCGCGACGACCTCGCCTACCTGGAGGAAGTCAGCGCGCGACTCGGGGCGGATGGCCTGGACGTCGATGCCGTGCTCGCCGCTGGTGATCCGGCCAAAGAGATCGGCGCCGCGGCCGAGCGGGAGCACTGCGATCTGATCGCCATGGCCACCCACGGGCACCGGTTGTTAGAGGATGTGGTCAGAGGCAGCACCGCGACAGCATTACGACATCAGACTACGATTCCCATTTTGATGGTGCGGGCGGAGAAGAAATAGCTGTCGCTAAGCGGTCCTGGCTTGCTCCAGCACCCGCAGGATAGCGCCCAACCTCCGATCGCGCGCTTCGCGCAACTGCTCGATGTTGCTCTTATAGGCCCGCTCGATGCTCTGGATCAGCGCGCGCTGCTGCTCGGGCTCGAGCCGCTGCCACGTCGCGAGCTGGCCCCACCAGCTCTCGAAGCTGCCGAGCAGCTGCTGCAGGAACAGAGTGACACCGCCGTCGCCGGCGGCGAGGTGATACGTCAAATGGGGGCCCGCCGCCGCCCAGCCGAGCGCGGGGCCGAGTGACACGGCGCGGTCGAGCTGGTCCACGTCGATCACTCCTTCCAGGACCAAATCGATACACTGCCGCCACACCGCGGCGGTGATCCGTCCCACCACGTAGCCCGGGATCGACTTCTTGAGGAGGATCGGCATCCGGCCCAGGGCGCGAAGGTACTCCTGGGCCCGCACCACGGCGGCCGCGCTGGTGCGCGTCGACGGTACGACCTCGACCAGGGGGATCAGCTCGGGAGGGTTCAACGGGTGTGCCACCAGACAGCGGTCCTGGCGGCGGCAGCGCGCGAAAATCTCGGCGGGGGGAATGCCGCTCGACGAGCTGGTGAGCAGCGCGTCGGGCCCCGCGACCTGCTCGATCGAGCCGAACAGCTTCTGCTTCGCGATGGCATCTTCGGGAATCGCCTCGATCACCCAGTCCGCGTCCTGGACCGCCTGGAGCAGGCTGCGCGCCTGCGTGAACTCGAGCAGGCCGCGCTC
>Ga0137409_10008540_pt1 | contig 10454 bp, 8 predicted proteins | sample CZODoug1_16funga_FD_122059 | JGI IMG/M metagenome (GOLD analysis project Ga0137409, IMG submission 122059) | Vadose zone soil fungal communities from Angelo Coast Range Reserve, California, USA - CZODoug1_16fungal (Hybrid Assembly) | ecosystem: Environmental > Terrestrial > Soil > Vadose zone... | reverse complement strand
CGCGGCAGCCGCGACCGCAGCTCCTCGTAGGTCGAGAACTCGTAGAGCAGGCAGCACTTGAGCCGGCCGCAGTTGCCGAGCAGACGGTTGTCGGTCAGCGGCATGTCCTGCGCCTTGGCCATCTTCACCGAGATCGGCTCGAAGCGTCGCAGGTGCGACGAGCAGCAGAGCTGGCGCCCGCACGGTCCGATGCCGTCCATGACGCGCGTCGTGTCGCGCGCGCCGATCTGGCGCATCTCGACCCGCGCATGCAGCTCGCGGGCGAGGTCGCGGACCAGCTCGCGGAAATCCACGCGCTCCTCGGCGCTGAAGTAGACCGTGGCCCGGCGCGCCGCCCCGTACATCTCGACGTCCACGACTTTCAGCTGCAGGCCGCGGTCCCGCGCGACGCGCTGGCAGGTGACGATCGCCCGCTCCTCGCGCGTGCGCCGGTCGCGGAACTCGCGGACCTCCGGCTCGGTCGCCACGCGCAGCACCCGACGGTACGCGCGGTCCTTCTTGCTCTCCGGCACGTCGCGCTTCGCCCGGCGCACCTCGCCGACGGCGGTCTCGGACGTCGGCGTCTCGACGACGACGACGTCGCCCACGTGGAGCTCGAGGTCGCCGATACGGTAATCATCCGTCAACGCGGTGGCGCGGAGCCGCACACCGACGAGAAAGTCACCCATGGTTTCCATCCCTCAAGCCGCCCGCAGGGCCAGCCGGCTCAGCACGATCTCGAGCGTCAGGCGCGGGTTCACGTTGCGCAACAGCGCCTCGCGCGCCTCGCGGCATAGATCCACGGTGGCCAGGATCTCGTCGACCGACCAGTGTCCGGCCTCGCTCGTGAGGTCGGCGCCGCCCGCATCCACCAGCGCGCTGGGCGCGTCGGACTTCACCAGCAAGAGATCGCGGCAGAGAAGCCAGTACGCGTCCACCAGCGCCTCGGCCTTCTCGCGCTCCAGGCGCTCCAGGCGCCGGAACAGCGCGTCGACCCCCTGCGCCCGGACGTCCGTCAGCAGCTCCCACGCCTGCGCCCGGGCCGCGCCGGCCCCGGCGTCGTCGCGTGGGGCGAAGCGCACGACCTGGCAGCGCGAGAGCACCGTCGCCGGCACCGCGCGGATGCGCGGCAGGATCAGGATGATGACCGTCGCGGCCGGCGGCTCCTCGAGCGTCTTCAAGAACGCCTGCGGCGCGTCGCCGGTCATGCGCTCGGCCTCGTCGAGGATGAACACCTTGCGGCGCGCCATCGCCGGACGCAGGGAGGCCTGGCGCTCGAGCTCGCGGATCGCGGCGATGCGAATGGCCCGCGCGCCACGCGGCGAGGTTTCGGGCGGCGTCGGCACGATCACGTGCAGGTCGGGATGATTCGGCGAGGCACTCCCCAGCAGCGCCTCGGCCAGCGCCAGCGCCGTCGTCATGCGTCCGGAGCCGGTCGGCCCCACGAACGCGTAGGCGTGGGCCACGCGATCGCCGGCGAGCGCTCGGCGCAGCAGCTCGACGGCGCGCGGCTGGTCGAGGATCTGATCAAGCGCCACGGAGGAACTCCTCGACGATCGCGCGCACCTCGGCGGTGACGGCGGCGGCCGGCTGCGCCGCGCGCACCAGCCGCACGCGTTTGGGCTCGGCGCGCCGGATCTCGAGATAGCCGCGGCGCACGCGCCGGTGGAAGGCGAGCGCTTCCCGCTCGAAGTGGTCGAGGCGCCGCCGCCCGATGCGTCGAAACCCGACGGCCGGGTCGAGATCGAACAGCAGCGTGAGGTCGGGAGCCACGCCGCCGGTCGCGCGCACGTTCAGCTCGCGGATCAGCTCGGGATCGACGCCGCGGCCGTACCCCTGATACGCGATGGTCGCGTCGGTGTAGCGGTCGCAGAGCACGACGCGGCCCCGCTGGAGCCACGGCCGGATCTTCTCGGTCACGTGCTGGTGCCGCGCGGCCATGAACAGGAACACCTCGACGAGCGGCTCGGGACGCACGCCGCGCTGCTCGAACAGCCGCCGCACGGCGCCCCCGAGCTTCGTGCCATCGGGCTCGCGGGTGTGCTCGACGGGCCGCCCCCGCTGACGCAGCCACCGCTCGAGCCGCCCCATCTGGGTCGTCTTGCCCGACCCCTCGACGCCCTCGAGCGTGATGAGCACCCCGCTCACTGTTTCACCCCTCCATCCCCTCGCAGTCAGGCCACTCTAGCACGGGCGCTACGGGGCCACGGGGGCATCACTTCGCTTTCAGCTTCACGCCCCGCAACGATCGAGATGCCGCGGATCTTCCTGATGCGCGTCTCCTCGAAAGGGGGGAAATGGGGGCCTTCGAGGCCCCCATTCTTCATAGGTGGGTGATCCCGTCCTGCCCCGCCGGCTCGCGCTCGCGATGCTTGCCCCGCTCGAGAATCTCGCGCGCGAGGTGCCGCCCGCCGAAGCCGAAGGCCAGCGCCAGGGCCAGCACGAGCCCGCCGAAGGTGATGCCGAAGGCGATCAGCACCATGTCGCGGCCGATGCCGATCTCGGTCAGCGCGGTCGCGAAGATGAAGAGCAAGATGAGCCAGCGGACGGCGCGGGCCAGCAGGCGCGCGCGGGCCAGGCCGGCGTTGACGCCGGCGACCAGCACCGCCTGCGCGACGAAGTTGGCGGCGAGCCAGCCGACGACCAGGATGAGCAGCGCCGAGAGCATGCGCGGCAGCAGGCGCAGCAGCATGCTGGTGGCGCCGGCCGCGCCGGGGATCGCCAGCGCGTCGATGCCCATCGTGGCGAAGATCATGAAGATGCCCCAGAACACCACGAGCTTGATCGCCTGGGACGGCGGGCGATAGACACCGGCGCGGGCCAGGGCGGCCGTGAGGCCCCACGTCCGCGCGCGCTGATCGAAGTCGGTCGCGTGGGCGAGCCGTGTGATCAGCACGGCCGCGATCCAGCCGAGCAGCGCGCCGAGCGCGACCAGCGTGAGCATCGCGAGGATGCTCGGCATCACCGCGCCGAGCGTGGCGGTCATGTTGCGAATCGCGGTCACCACGAGATCACGCCAGAAATCCATCATGGGTGCACCCTCCGTTTCACTCCTTCACCGCGCCGGCCACCAGGCCGCGGACGAGGAACCGCTGCAGCGCGACCACGATCAGCACGGGCGGCAGGCTCGCGAGCATCGACGCCGCCGCGATGTCACCCCAGGGGACCTCGAAGACGCCGGGGAAGAGCGCCAGCGCCACCGGGATCGTGCGGCTCGCCTCGGACACGGTGAAGGTGTAGGCGAACAGAAACTCGTTCCAGCTGAAGAGAAACGTCAGGAGTGCGGTGGAGGCCAGCCCCGGCGCCAGCAGGGGCACGACCACCCAGCGGAAGGTTCTCACCAGGCCGGCGCCGTCGACCGACGCGGCCTCCTCGGCCTCGATCGGGATCTCGCGGATGAATCCGGCCAGGAGCCAGACCGTCAGCGGCAGCGCGAACGACGCGTGGACCAGCACGAGCCCCGTCCACGTGTCGCGCAGGTCCAGCGCGCGCATCAGGAGATAGAGAGGGCTCACCGTCGCGATCTGGGGGAAGGCCGTGCTCGCGACGATGGCCAGGAGCAGCGGGCGCTTGCCCGGGAGCGGCAGCCGGGCGACGGCATACGCGGCGGGCATGCCCGCGACGAGCGCCACGAGTGTCGTGAGCGTGGCGATCCCGAGGCTGTTGCCGAGCGCCCGCGGCATCAGGCTTTGCTCGATCACGACGCGGTAGTGCGACAGGGTCAGCCGGCTCGGGAGGAGCGGCGGGACCCGGAGCAGCTCGGCCTCGGGCTTGAACGACGTCAGGAGCTGCCAGAAGAAGGGAATCGCGTAGGCCGCGAGCGCCACGACGACCGCGACATCGGCGAGGGTCCGGACCGGGCGCCTCACGCCGCGACCGCGCCCGTCCGGAGGATCTTCAGATACGCCCACGCGACGGCCATGACGAGGAGGAACACGACCACGCTCAGCGCCGAGCCGAAGCCGAGCTGGAGGGTCTGGAAGAGCGCCCGGTACGCGTACACCGTGAGCGTCTCGGTCGTCCCCGCGGGTCCGCCACCGGTCAGCACGAACATGATGTCGAAGGCGCGCAGCGCGTCGAGCGTCCGGAAGAGCGCGGCCAGGAGAAGAATCCGGCCGAGCAGCGGCAGGGTGATCCGCGTGAGCGTCGCGAGCCGGCCGGCACCGTCGACCTGGGCCGCCTCGTACACGTCGGCCGGAATCGCCAGGAGTCGCGCGTAGCAGAGGATCGCGACGAAGGGCATGGTGCGCCACACGTCGGCGAGGATGACGGCGGGGAGCGCGGCGGCGGGATCGCCGAGCCAGTTGATCGAGTACCGGCCGAGCGCCACGTTGATGAGGCCGGCCGCGGGATGATACAGCCACTCGAAGAGCTTCGCCGCGACGACCGCCGGCATGGCCCACGCGAGCAGCAGCAGCGAGAGCGCCAGGCGTCGCCCGCGCCGCACGGTGTGGATCGCGAGCGCGGCCGTCACGCCCAGCGTGACCTCGAGCGCCACGGATCCCAGGGTGAAGATCGCCGTCGTATGGGCGGCGCTCCAGAATCGCGAGTCGACCGCGAGGAACGCGTAGTTCTCGAGGCCGGCGAAGCGCGACACGTCGAAGATCGGGATGCGGTGCTGGAGCGAGAGCCAGAGCACCCAGATGCCCGGGTACACGGTGAGCGCGCCCAGCGCCAGGACGGTCGGCGCCACGCACACGAGCGCGCGGCGCTGGGCGGCGGCCTCGCGGCCGGTCATCGGACCGCCCGGAGAAAGTAGGCGAGCCGCGCGCCGGCATCGGCGATCGCGCGCTCGGGCGGCTTCACGCCGACGAGCGCGGCCGAGAACTCCGGCTGGACCGTCGCCGAGAGCAGCAGATAGTAGGGTGTGACCGGGCGCGGGCGCCCGGCCAGCGCGAGCGTCTGCAGCCGCGGCATCGCCGGATGATGTCGCACCATGTCCGGATCGCGGTAGAGCGCCTGGCGCGTCGGAGAGAGCGCCGCGCCGAGCGCGATCGCGCGCTGCGCCTTCTCGCTCGTGAGGTGACGCGCCAGCGCCAGCGCGAGCTCCGGGTATCGGCTCCGGCGCGACACGCCGAGGTGCGCGCCGCCCGTCGAGCCGGCACCCGGCTCGCCGCGCGCGCGCCCCGGCAGCGGCGCGAACGCCACCTTGCCGCGCACCGCCGAGCCCTGCCCGTCGAACAGATCCATCGCGTAGGGCCAGTTGCGCAGGAAGATCGCGTGCCCATCGCCGAACGCGCGACGGGAAAGCTCCTCGTCGGCGGCCGTCGTCCAGGCCGGGCTCACGCCCGTCACGATGAGGCCGCGCAAGAACCGCAGCGCGTCGGCCGCGCGGGCCGGCTCGGGAAAAACGGTGCCGTCGTCGGCCAGCAGCCGGGCGCCGTTCGCCCAGAAGGCCTCCAGCACGTTGACGACGAGGCCTTCGTACTGCTTGCCCTGCCACACGTAGCCGTCGAGCGCCGGGTCGCGTTCGCCCGCGCGAATGCGGCGCACTTGCTCCACGAGCTCCTCGTACGTCTCCGGCGGGCGCAGCCCGTACTTGGCCAGCAGATCGGCGCGATAGTACAGAAGCCCGACGTTGAAATTCCACGGCAGCGCCCAGACGCGCCCGCCGTAGGTCGCCGAGGCGACCGCGCTCGGAAAGTTCGGCGCGAGCTCGTCGGGCTCCAGATGGCTCGTCAGGTCGAGCAGCCATCCCGCGCGGGCGAACTCGGAGACCCAGATGCAGTCGAGCATCATGACGTCGAACCCGGGGCTTCGGCCCTCGAGGTTGATGACGTAGAACTGGTGCTGATCGTCCGACGCCCACGGCAGCGCCTCGCCCTTGACGCGCACGCCCGGATGCGCGGCCTCGAACGCGCGCAGGAGCTCGGGCAGCGGGTCGGCGTTGCCGAGGATCCGCGCGTACTTGAACACGAGCGTGACCGGGCCGCTCTCCTGACCGGCTCCACAGCCCCCGAGCGCCAGGAGCCAGACCGTCAGCACGAGCGGCCACGCCGCGCGGCGGAGCGCCACGCTCACGCCCCGCGCTCGCGAGCCAGCAGGCGGGCCAGCCCGCGCAGCGGAATGCCGAGCCAGGTCGGCCGGTTGTCGAGCTCGTAGCGCACCTCGTACAGCGCGCGATCGAGCTCGAACACCGACAACGCCCGCGAGAACGCCGAGGGCGACGCGGGCAAGAGCCGTACGGGCACGCGGGCGATCTCGTCCAGGTAGCCCTCGAGAAACGACGCGGTCGCGCGCTGGACCCAGCGCTCGCCCCCCTCTGACGGCGCGCCCGCCGGCGACACCGCGGTATGGACGGCGTAGTCGAGCGAGCGGAGCATCCCCGCGACGTCCACGAGCACGCACTGCTTCCGCCTCCGCTCGGCGACCGGGCGCGCGGGCTCACCCTCGAAGTCGAGGACGACGAAGCCGGCGTCGGTGCGGAGGGTCTGGCCCAGGTGGTAGTCGCCGTGGACCCGGATCTTCGCGCACTGCTCGGCGGCGAGCAGGCGCAGGTCGCGCGCCCGCTCGATCAGCGCGGGCTCGCTCGCGAGCAGCGTGCGCGCGTCGGACGCGACCTGGTGCGGCAGCGTGTCCACGCGGGTCCGGACGGCGGCGCACGTCCGCCGCACGTCTTCGGCGATGCGCTCGCCCCAGGCCGTCGCGTCCTCGGCGGTGAGCGGCTCGGGCGCGAAGGCGGGGTCGCGGGCATCGGAGGCGAGCGCTCCGTGCAGCGCCGCCGTCACGACGCCCAGCCGGGACAGGTCGCGGAACACCTGCTCCGGCGCCTCGTCGACGTGCTCGGGCTGGAGCTGTCCCAGCTGGTCGAGCGCCCAGCGCCAGCCGTCGCCGTGGCTCGGGACATAGCGCTGGAGCATCGCCAGGGTCGTCGTCTCTCCCGTCGCCGATACGTGCTCGATCGCGCCGGCGAGCAGCGGCACGTGCGGAAATCGGGCCCGGGACGTCAGGAACTCTCCGACCTCGTAGTCGAGATTCGGGCCGGGCTGCACCTTTCTCAGCGCCTTCACGATGAGAACGTCGCCGTACACCACGGAGGTATTGGACTGCTCGCCGGTCAGCCGGCGGGGGGCGACCGAGACGGCGGGGCCGAGCAGCGGGAAGCGGTCGGTGCAAGCGAAGCGGACCGATCCGCCACGCACGGTCGGCAGCACCGACCGGCGCTCGAAGGCCGTCAGGAGCTCGAGGCAGAACTCTCGGTGATCGAACGCGTCGGCGGCGCGGGTCGCCCCGTCGACATCGAGCGCGAGCGACAGGGTGCTGGTCGCGGCGCTCGCTCCGTCGAGGACCAGCGGGATCGCGTACGTCTCGTCCGGCCCCTGAGCGAAGGTCACGTCGGCGAGAACGAGCCAGGCGCGGTCGCCGAGCTCGCCGCAGTCGCGCAGGCGCGCGCCGCTGATCGCGCGGCCTTTGGCGCCGAACCAGCGCTGGCGCGGGAGGGCCGCGGGCAGCTCGACCGCCACCGCCCGCTCGAGCGCGGCGGCGATCCGTGCGGGATCCCCGCGGTGGGCGCCCTCAGATCGCGGTCCGCTCGATCCCAAACGGCTCGTCGCCGTCGCCGGGCCGCTCCAGGCGGAACCAGTAGAAGCCGTGAGGACCCAGGCTCAGGAAGTAAGGCACAGTCCGGATCGTTGGGAACGCGGTGGCGCCGAGCATCTCGATCGGCGTGGCGCCCGCGAAGGCCCCGAGGTCGAGCTCGACCGGCTGGGGCGCCGCCGAGAGGTTGGCGACGATCAGGAGCGTCTCGCGCCCGTGCCGGCGCAGGAAAGCCAGCACCTTCGAGTTCCGCGGCCGCAGGAACTCGATGCTCCCCCGCCCGAACACGGACGACGTGCGCCGGGCCGCGAGCAGACGCCGCATGGTGTTGAGGAGCGACGAGGGCTGGCGCACTTGAGCCGCGACGTTCACCGCCTCGTAGCCGTAGACCGGATCGGTGATGACCGGCAGGTAGAGCTGCCCGTGCTCGACCGCCGAGAATCCGGCGTTCCGGTCGCGCGACCACTGCATAGGCGTGCGCACGCCGTTGCGGTCACCCAGGTAGACGTTGTCGCCCATGCCGATCTCGTCGCCGTAGTAGATGATGGGGCTGCCCGGCAAGGTCAGCAGGAGGCAGTTCAGGAGCTCCACGCGCCGCCGGTCGCCGTCCAGGAGCGGCGCCAGCCGCCGGCGGATGCCGAGGTTCAGCTTCATGTCGGGCTCGTGCGCGTAGGCGTAGTACATGAACGCGCGCTCTTCGTTGGTCACCATCTCGAGCGTCAGCTCGTCGTGGTTTCTCAGGAACAGGCCCCACTGGCAGGTCGGCGGGATCGGCGGCGTGTGGGTGAAGATGTCGGTGATCGGCCGCGTGTCCTCGAGCCTGAGCCCGAGATAGAGGCGCGGCATCAGCGGGAAGTGGAAGGACATGTGGAACTCGTCGCCGTTGCCGAAGTAGGGGCGCACGTCCTCGGGCCACTGGTTCGCCTCGGCTAACAATATGCGGTCGCCGCCGTACTCCTGATCGATCACCGCGCGGAACTCTTTGAGGATCGCGTGCGTCTCCGGCAGGTTCTCGCAGCTCGTGCCCTCGCGCTCGACCAGATACGGCACCGCGTCGCAGCGGAAGCCGTCGAGGCCGCGGTCGAGCCAGAAGCGCATCACGTCGAGCATCTCGCGGCGCACCGCGGGGCTGTCGTAGTTCAGGTCGGGCTGGTGGCTGAAAAACCGGTGCCAGTAGTACTCGCGCCGCGTCGGGTCGAGGGTCCAGTTGGACTTCTCGGTGTCGACGAAGATGATGCGGGCGTCCGAGAAGCGGCGGTCGGACGGGCTCCACACGTAGTAGTCGGCGTACGGCGAGGTCGCGCTCGAGCGCGACGCCTGGAACCACGGGTGCTGATCCGAAGTGTGATTCATCACGAGGTCGGTGATGACGCGCAGATCGCGCGCGTGCGCCGCGTCGAGGAACTTCTGGAAGTCTTCGACCGTCCCGTACGAGGGATGGATCCCGTAGAAGTCGGCGATGTCGTAGCCGTCGTCGCGCAGCGGCGAGGGATACATCGGCAGGATCCACAGGCAATCGACGCCGAGCTCCTGGATGTAGTCGAGGCTTTCGGTCAGCCCGGCGAGGTCGCCGATGCCGTCGCCGTTCGCGTCCTTGAACGCCTTGACGTGCACCTCGTAGAAGACCGCGTCCTTGTACCAATCGCGCGCGGTGTTCGTCGTCATCGCCAGCGGTCCACCAGATAGGGCTTCTCGCGCTCGAACGCGTCGCCGACGGCGGCCAGCGCGCTCTCGGCCGCGGCCGCGTCGCGCCGGCGCGTGGCGAGCACGTGGGCGGCGGTTCGGCCGAGATAGAGCGGCACCAGCGAGCGCAGCAGGTGGTCGCGGTACACCACGCTCCAGTGATGGCCGAGCGCGAAGTCGTAGACGACGCGCGCCCACAGATCGTCCGGGAACCGGAACCGCTCGACGTCGTCCGCCTCCAGGCTCAGCACGTCGCCCAGGGTGTCGGGCGCCAGGACGTGCTCCCAGATCGTGCCGAGGTCGCGCAGGCCGCGGCCGAAGGCGCCGACCATGCGCTCGACGTCGATCTGCACCGGCTCGTCCGACGGCAGAATCGGTGGGCCCTCCGCCGCGACCGGAGCGCCGGCGGCGACTCCGAGCCAGAGATCTTCGTACTCGTCCATCACCGCGAAGACGGCGCCGAGGGTCTGCGCGACCATCGTGGGCAGATCGGCGGTGCGGGTGCTCGACTCGACCCGCCATCGGCCCAGCCGCGCCTCGTGGACCGACAGGCCGTCGGCCACCGCGGTGCCGACGATCCAGAGATCCGTCATGCTCCGCCCGGACCCAGGCCATCGCGGCTCGGCCGCCAGGCGCTCCAGGGCGCGCGCCGAGAGCGCGCGCGGGCCGGAGAGCGGCTGGTGCAGTCGCCGGCCGAACAGCGCGCCGACGAGCGGGGCGAGCACGAGGTTGGTGATCGTGCCGTCGTACCGGTGGCGCGCGTGGACGGGCATAACGAGGTCGGCGCCGTGCTCGAGCACAGGCCGCAGGAGACGCTCGAGCCACTCGCCGGTGACCGAGGTGACGTCGGCCTCGAGCACGAGCAGGGCGCGCACGCCGAGCCGGCGCGCGACCGCGACCGCCAGGCGCAGCGCGGCGCCGCGGCCGGGCACGCCGTGGAACGGCACGGCGCCGAGCTGCGCCGCGGGCGCCTCGTGCTGGGCGCGGACGAAGGGCAATCCGCTCTCGGCGAGCCGCTCCACGGTCGTGTCCGAGGAGCCGGCATCGGCGTTGATCAGGACGGCCCGCGTGCCGGTGAAATGCTTCTCGAGGCCGCCGCGGACGGCGTCCACGACCACGGGCACGGTGGCGGCGTTATTGTAGGTCAGCACGCTCACCGCGAGCTCGGCGGGCGGCAGCGCGTCGAGCTGCCGGTCGACGTCGGGCGGGAGCTCCGGGCCGACGGCGACGGCGGTCATTGGGTCAGGTGCACGCCG
>Ga0137409_10008539_pt1 | contig 10454 bp, 8 predicted proteins | sample CZODoug1_16funga_FD_122059 | JGI IMG/M metagenome (GOLD analysis project Ga0137409, IMG submission 122059) | Vadose zone soil fungal communities from Angelo Coast Range Reserve, California, USA - CZODoug1_16fungal (Hybrid Assembly) | ecosystem: Environmental > Terrestrial > Soil > Vadose zone... | reverse complement strand
CTGTGCCCGGGCTTCGTCACTTCGTCGACCCAGCGCCCTTAGTGCTTCTTGGCGGTGTCGGGCGCCATCGCGTGGGTCGTGTCGCCGGCCATCTTGGTCGAATCGGCCATCATGTGGGTCGTGTCTGCCGCCATCTGGCCGGACTGATCGGCCTTCTTGCAGGCGGCGGTGCCCATGGCGACGAGCGCCAGGGCGAATACGAGACGCTTCATGCTCACTCCTCTTGAGAGTTTTTCGGGGCCCCGCAAACGTGGGTGAACCTATCAAGGGGCTCAGTCACGTCAAGGCCGGGTATCTTTAGGCCAGTCATGCCGCCTTTCGACCGTCGCACCTTCCTCGCGTGGCTCTCGTCCCTGCCCTTGTGGCGCGGCGGCGGCCGGGACGTCCCTCCCACCGTGGAAGTCCGCCCCACCGCGCTATATCAGCAGCCCGATGGGCGCAAGAACCTGGTGCGCATCACCGTAGCCGGCCTCGGCGCCCCGGCCGCGCGCGCCCGCGTGACCGACCGGCGCGGTGCGCTCGTCGGCACCGCCGGGCTCCTGCCGCTCGGCGCAGGGCTGACCCTGACCGGTGAGGTCTGGGTGCCGCTCTCCGAGCCTTCCGACTTCCAGGTGGACGTCGAGGTGGGGAAAGATCGCGCGGCTCGGCAGCGCGTTCGGCTCACGCCGCCGAAGCGCTGGACGCTGTACTGGCTGTCGTCGATCCATACCGACGTCGGCTACACCGATCTCCAGGAGAACGCCCTCGAGATCCATCGCAAGAATCTGGACGCGGCGCTCGCGCGGCTCCCCACCCACCCGGAGTACCGCTTCACGGCCGAGTGCGCCCTGCAGGTGTTGTCGTACCTCGAGAATCGCCCCCCTGACGCCGGTGACGCGCTGGTGCAGGCGCTGCAGGGCGGCAAGATCGGGTTCCAAGCGCTGTTCGCGAACATGCTGACGGGCCTGCTGGACCACGACACCTTCGCGCGGCTGGTGTGGCCGGCCGGGCGGCTCGCGCGCGAGCGCGGGCTCAGCTACTCCGCCGCTCAGATCACCGATGTGCCCGGCCAGACGTCGACGTTCCCGATGATGCTCGCGGCGAGCGGTGTGAAGTACCTGGCGAGCGGCGCCAATCCCGAGCGGGCACTCCCGCTGCTTCCGCCGCCCGACGGTTCGACTCTGTACCCGCAGGTCTATTACTGGGAAGGGCCCGACGGTAGCCGCGTGCTCCACTGGCGCGCCCATCACTACGGCGATGCCACCAAGTTCGGCTTCGGCGTGAGCACCGAGGAGATGGGACGGCGGCTCTCCGACTGGCTGCTGGGGCACCCCGTGTTCCTCGCGCGCGACTGGCCGTACGACCTGGCGCTGCTGTACGGGGCCGACTGGCAGGACAACGCCCCGATGAAGGAGCAGCTGATTGCGAACATGGAGGAGTTCAACCGCCGCTACACCTTCCCGCGCATCGTGCCGGGCCGGGCGGAAGACTTCTTCCGCGAGCTGGAGCGCCGCCACGGCCCGCGCATCCCCGTCAAGCGCGGCGACACGGGCGTCTACTGGGAGGACGGCGCGGCATCTACGGCCGCCGAGCTGGCGGCGTTCCGGTCGGCCCAGCTGGCGGCGCGCGCGGCGGAGATCGTGGCTCTCTGGGACGACCGCCTCGGGGTGAAGGGCCAGGTCGAGGAGCGTCGCACCATGTGGCGCGACTTGCTGCTCTTCGGGGAGCACACGTGGGGCGCGGACGTCAGCGTCTCGGCCCCGGATGCGCGGCAAACGGTGGCGCAGTGGGCCTACAAGCGGCGCTTCATCGAGAGCGGAGCGGCGGCAGCCCACCAGATCCTGACCGACGGGCTGCTACGCCTGGGCGGGGCTACGAGCGCGGGACGCGGCCGCATCGTCTTCAATGCCGCCAATTGGGAGCGCACCGACGTCGCCCGGGTGCCGGGGGGCGCAGGCAAAGCGCTCTCGTTCGGCGGTCAGGACCTTCCCACCGTGGACGTCGAGGGCGGGGACGCGCTCGTCCTCGTGCGGGACGTCCCGCCCCTCGGCTACCTGGCGTTGGCGGAGACAGACCGCGACGCGCGCCCTCCCGTCGCCGACGGCGACGCGCTCGACGCGAAGGCCGGAGGCTTCGCGGTGGCACTCGACGCCACGACGGGCGCGATCCGCTCGCTCACCGGGCCCGACGGCAAGGAGCGCGTGAAGGCCTCGGAGTGGTCGGGGCTGAACCAGCTCGTCTACGCCAAAGGCGGCGAACGCAGCGCCCTGTGGACCACGGGCGATCGCAACGACCTGAAAACGCCACCGCAGTTGGCGCTGACCCAGGCGCGCCTGGTCCGCGCCCGGCGCGAGCGGTTGCCGGGGATCGGAGTGCGGCTCGTTGCCGAGCGCACGATCGATGGCCCTCCGGGCTTCCCGTCCATCGTATCGACCGTCACCCTGTACGACGATCTGCCGTGGGTGGACATCGAGAACCGCATCTTCAAAGACCCGACGCTGGCCAAGGAAGCGCTCTACGTCGCGTTTCCCTTCGCGTTCACCGCGCCGACCGTCGACGTCGAAGTGCCGCTCGGCCGGATGACGGTCGAGCGCGACCAGCAGCCGGGGAGCTGCCGCGACTGGTATTGTCACGCGCACTGGGTGTGGCTGCACGAGGGCAACGATTCGGGGATCCTGTGGAGCGGTCCCGACACGCCGCTCTTCACCTTGAACGACATCTTCCGCGGCGCGTGGCGGCGCACCATCGTCCCCGACGGGACGCTGTTTGCATACGCGATGAACAACTACTGGCATACGAACTACGCCGCGCGGCAGGGTGGGCCGGCCACGTTCCGGTTCCGGCTCTCGCTCCTGGCGCCGGGTGATCCCGCCGAGCCGGTGCGCCGCGGCTGGGCGGCGTGCGAGCCGCCGTACATAAGCCCTTCGTACGTCACGAGCGTGGCCGGGCCGCTCATCAGCAAGGATCGCGCGCTATTCCTCGCCGACAAGGGCGTGCTGGTCGTAGGCGCGAAGCCGGCCGACGACGGCGAGGGCGCCGTCGTGAAACTGCTCGACGTCGCGGGTCAGGCGCGCTCGGTGGGCGTGTGGCCGGCGGCGTACGCCTTCAAGCAGGCGCGCCGCACGAACCTCGTCGAGATGAACGGCGATGCCGTGCCCGTGACGGGTGACGGCAAGGCGGCGATCGACCTGCCCGCGTGGGGCGTGGCGGCGCTTCGGCTGTTTGGTTAATGTCGAGCCATGACTCTTCCGACAACACTGGGTGACCTGAAGCAGACCGAATGGGCGAGCCCCGCCCGCCGGAACCGTACCGTCAAGGACGAGATGCGGGAGAACCTCATTTGCTTGCTGGAGAACGGCACGGCGCTGTTCCCCGGCATCGTGGGCTACGAGGACACCGTCATCCCGCAGCTCGTGAACGCGCTGCTGGCGCGCCACAACTTCATCCTGCTGGGCCTGCGCGGCCAGGCGAAGAGCCGCATCCTGCGCCAACTCGTGAGTCTATTGGACGAAGAGATCCCCATCCTTGCTGGGAGCGAGGTCAACGACGACCCCTTCGCGCCGATCTCGAAGTACGGGCGCGAGCTGATCGCCGAGCAGGGCGACAACACGCCGGTCGCGTGGCTGCCGCGCGACGCGCGCTTCATCGAGAAACTCGCGACCCCCGACGTCACGATCGCCGACATCATCGGCGACGTGGATCCGATCAAGGCGGCGCGCGGCGGGCACCTGCTCTCCGACGAGCTGACGATGCACTTCGGACTCCTGCCGCGGGCGAACCGCGCGATCTTCGCCGTGAACGAGCTGCCCGACCTCGCCGGCAAGGTGCAGGTGGGGTTGTTCAACATCATGCAGGAAGGCGACGTCCAGATCAAAGGCTATCCGGTCAGACTGAATCTCGATGTGGCGCTCGTCTTCACCGCGAACCCCGAGGACTACACCGCGCGCGGCAAGATCATCACGCCCTTGAAGGATCGGATCGGCGCCGAGATCGTGACGCACTACCCGCTCACCGTGGAGCTGGGCTCGGCGATCACGAAACAGGAAGCCTGGGTGGAACGCGACGGCCGCCCGATCCGCGTCCCGGACTTCATCGAGGAGCTGGTCGAGCGCATCGCCTTCGAAGCGCGCGACGATAAGCGCGTGGATCGGCGCAGCGGCGTGTCGCAGCGCCTGCCGATCAGCGTACTCGAGAGCGTGGTTTCGAACGCCGAGCGCCGCACTATCGTCACCAAGGAACGCGCCGTCGTGCCGCGCGTATCGGACGTGTACGCGGCCTTAGCGGCTATCACGGGCAAGCTCGAGCTCGAGTATGAAGGAGAGCTGCAGGGCTCCGAGGCCATCGCCAAGGACCTGATCCGCCGCGCCGCCGGCAAGACCTTCGAGGCGCGGGTGGGCGGCGCCAACGTCGACGACATCGTGCACTGGTTCGACGAGGGCGGCGCGCTCAAGATCACCCCCGACGAGCGCTCGGAGTCGTTGCTCAAGGGGTTCAGCGTGGTGCCCGGATTGCTCGACTTGGTCGACCAGGTGGGACTCGCCGGCAAGAAGGATCCGGCTGCGATGGTCTCCGCGTGCGAGCTCGTGCTCGAGGGCCTCGTCGCCGAGAAGCGCATCGCGCGCAGCGAGGACCTCGGCTACGTCCGCGCGCGCCCCGACCCCAAAGCACCACCGAAACCAGGACCTAACCTCTTCACGTAGCATATAACCGTCCCTTACAGGGAGTCTCCATGGGCCAGCTGCTCTTCGGTCTCGTGCTCCTCGGCGTTGCCTTCTTCGTCCGCATAGGAGCGTCGGCCGTTCGCAGCGAAGGCGCCCGCCCCGTGGGCGGGATCCTGCGTCTGGTGAGTCTTGCCGCCCTCGTCGTGGGCGTCCTGGTCATCGTCGGATCGACGGCCGTCGTCATCAACGCCGGTGAAGTCGGCGTGCAGCACGCGTTCGGATCGGTCAGCCAAACTCCGCTCCTCCCTGGCATCCGGATGGTGCCGCCCTGGTCTTCGATCGAGCGGTATTCCACGCGCGAAGAGCAGTATCCGTTTACGGGCGATCAAGTCGAGGAGATCGCGGCGCTCTCGAGCGAGCAGATGGGGATGACCGTGGACGTGGGCCTGCGCTGGCAGATCGATCCCCAGCAGGCGGCGCGCATCTACACCGAAATCGGCGACGAGAATCAGATCCACAGCGCCGTCCGCAACGCGCTCCGCAAGGGCGTGCGTGACGGGATGGTGCAGTACTCCATCAACGACATCTCGAAGCGCACCCAGATCGCCAACACGATGGAAGCGCTGGTGGACTCGGCCCTGGTGACGCAGCCGCGCGTGGGCGGCCCGCGTTTCCGGATCGCCACCGTGACGGCCTTCTTCCTGCGCGACCTGCAGCCGCCCGCGCAGGTCGTTCAGGCGATCAACAACAAGATCGCGCAGGAGCAGCAGGTCGAGACGGAGCGGCACCGCGTCGAGGTCGCGCGGCTTCAGGCGGAGCAGCAGAAGCTCCTCAACACGACGCTCACGCCCGAGGCGCTGACCCGGCAGTACTTCGACGTGCTGCGCGAGCTCAAGTCGTCGAACAACCTCGTGATCCTGGTGCCGACCGCGGGCGGGATCCCGGTGCTGAACATCGGCGACCTGCGGCGGAATCTGCGGCCGTAGTGAGCGCACCGCCGCTCATCACGGTGACGCGGCAGTACGCGTCGGGCGGTTCGGACGTCGCCCGGCTGGTGGCGAAGGCGCTCGGCTGGACGTTGATCGACAACGAATTCGTGGATCAGGTGGCGCGACGCGCGCACCTGCCCGCCGCTGAAGTCGCGCAGCTCGAGGAGCGCGCGCCGGGCTTGCTGGAGCGCCTGGCGCGCACCCTCGCGGCCGCCTCACCGGAGATGTTCATCAGCACCTCGGCCCCACCCGTCGACGCGGATGAAGCCACCATTGTGAAGATGACGGAGCGCGTGATCGCCGAGGCGGCCGCGGAGGGGCGCGTCGTGCTGGTGGGCCGCGGCGCGCAAGCGATGCTGGCCCAGCGCGACAACGCGCTGCACGCCTACGTCGTCGCGGGCAAACCCTGGCGCCGCAAGTTCGCCGTCGAACGCCTCGGCGTGGACGCCGCCAACGTCGACAAAGTGGTGGATGAGACCGACAAGCAGCGCGATCAGTACGTCAATGCCTACTACGGTCGCGACCGCCAGGACCTCGCCGCTTACGATCTGGTACTGAACACGGAGCGGCTCGGATTCGAAGGGGCGGCGGGGTTGATAGTGGCTGAGGCTCGGCGCAGGTCGTGGAAGTAGGGGCGCAGCATGCTGCGCCCCTACCGGACCGTGATTCCGGATTAGTCCGGATACCAGTTCTTCTCCCAGGCGTGACTTTCGAGGCGGGAGAGCATTCCCTCGGGCAGCGGACCCTTCGCCGCCGCCGCCGCGTTGGCGCGAACGTTCTCCGCGCGCCGCATTCCCGGAATAACGGTCGACACTTCCGGCGGCGACAGGCAGAACCGCAAGGCGAGCTCGGGGAGCGTCTGCGCCTCGTCGCCGAGTAGCTTGGCAAGTGCGTCCGCCCTCCGGCCCGCCTCGGCACGCCGGTCGCCCGCGAAGTACCCCTCGCGCCAGTCACCCGGCGGGAAGACCGTGTCCGCGCGAATGCGGCCGGTGAGCGCGCCCTCGTCGAACGGCACGCGGACGATGATGCCCAAGGGCTTTTTCCTGGCGAGCGTAAACAGGGCGACCTCGGGTGAACGATCGTAGATGTTGTAGATCACCTGCGCCGTTTCGAAGATCGGATCCGCGAGCGCGCCCAGCGCCGTTGCGGGTGCGTGATCGTTGATCGATATCCCCCAGTGCAGGACCTTCCCCTGTTCGGTCAGGCGCACCATTTGGTCGTACGACGCAGCCCATTTCGGATCGTCGAGCCAGGCGTCGTGCCACACGTGCAGCTGCTGCAGTGGCAGCGCGTCGATGCCGAGGTTCTTGAGCGATGACTCCGTCGACGCGGCGATATGGCGTGCGGGAAAGACGTCGCTGAGCGGATTGTTGCCGTCCGCCGGCCATTTCTGGTTGCGCGGCGGCACCTTCGTCGCAACGATGGCCCGGCTGTCCCGGATCTCGGCCTTGAGCGTCTTGCCGATCAGCCGCTCGCTGTGGCCGCTGCCGTAGGCCAGTGCCGTATCGAAGAATGTTACGCCTTGATCGAGCGCCGCTTTGAGAGCATCGCTCCCTTCACGATCGCCCGAGCCGAGCCACATCTGGCCGCCGAGGCCCCACCCGCCGAAGCCGAGCTCGCTGACGTCGTATCCGGTCGTGCCCAGAGTGCGATTTCTCATGGGGTGATAGCCTACACTGCCGTACGCAACTGCGGAACCCGCCACGCCGCGATGGCCATCGACAGCGCCGTCACGATCCCGCCCGTCGCCACCGCCCAGGGTGCGCCGTAATGCTCGGCGATCACGCCTGCCTGGAGGGCGCCGAGGGGCGCGAGCCCGACGAACACGAACGAGTAGAACCCCATCACGCGCCCGCGCAGGGCGTCGGGCACGAGCGTCTGGAGCAAGGTGTTCGTGAGCGCATTGTTGATGATCATCGCGCAGCCCGTGAGGGCGAGGATGAAGAGCGACAGGGTGAAGCTCCGCGACGCCGCAAATACGACGAGCGCCAGGCCAAAGCTCGTGCCGCCCAGGACGAGGGTGCGGCCCTTGCGGATGCGGCGGCTCAACACGGCGATGCCGAGCGCACCGAGCAGCGCGCCGACGCCCACGGCGGCGGTGAGCGCGCCGTAACCCGCGGCACGGGTGTGCAGCACGTCGCGGGCGAAGACCGGCATCATCACGAGATAGGGAAACCCAAACACGCTGAAGAGCCCCGTCAACACGACGAGCGTCGACACGCGCGCGTCGCCGGCGATGAACGCGAGGCTTTCGCGGAAGCCCGCCCACGCCGAACCGGTCGCGGGCTGCGGCACGTGCGGGGGCAGCCGCATCGCCAGGAGACCGCCGATCACGGCGAGATAACTCACGCCGTTCAGCGCGAAGCACCAGGTGGTCCCCAGCGTCCCAATCAGGATGCCGGCCACGGCCGGCCCAAAGACGCGCGTCGCATTGAACATCGACGAGTTCAGCGCGATCGCGTTCATAAGATCTTCTTTCCCGACCATCTCGACCAGAAAGGACTGTCGCGTCGGAATGTCGAACGCGTTGACGATGCCCAGGAACAGCGCCAGGGCCATCACGCTCTCGACGGTGACCTTCCCCGTCGCCACGAGGGCCGCGAGCGCGAAGGCCTGCAGCATCAGCAGCGTTTGCGTGATCGTGACGACGCGCCGCTTGTCGCTCCGGTCGGCTACGACCCCGGCGTAGAGCGTGAACACCAGGACGCCGACCGATCCGAGGGCCGAGACGAGACCCACGTAGAACGGCGAGTCGGTGAGCTGCAGCACGAGCCAGCCCTGGGCGATCGACTGCATCCACGTGCCGGTAAGCGAAACGGTTTGGCCGAAGAGAAACAGGCGGAAGTTGCGGTGGGCGAGGGCCCCAAATCCGTAGCGTCGCGCGGCCTCGGTCATGGCACCAATTTAAGGGTCATGCAAATCCGTTGTTCGGCGCTCCTCTTTGACCTCGACGGCGTCCTCGTCGATTCGCATGCGGTCGTCGAACGCGCGTCCCGCAGCTGGGCCCTGCGCCATCAACTCGACCCGGAGATGGTGCTGCGAGTGGCGCATGGGCGCCGCTCGAGCGATACCGTGAAGACCGTGGCCCCGCATCTCGACGCGGCGCGGGAGGCGGCCTGGATTGACGCCGCCGAGCTTGGCGACGTCGAAGGCCTCAAGCCCGTGCCGGGTGCAGGCGAGCTCCTGGCCACCCTCCCGGCGAGCCGCTGGACCGTCGTGACGTCGTGCGGACGGGCGCTCGCGGAGCGGCGCCTGACGGCGGTCGGACTCCCCGTCCCGAAGCTCATCGTCACCAGCGAGGACGTCTCAAAAGGAAAGCCCGCGCCCGACGGCTACCGGCTCGGCGCGGAGCGCCTCGGCTGCGACCCCGCGACGTGTGTCGCGTTCGAAGACGCGCCCGCTGGGATCGCCGCCGCACGCGGCGCCGGGGCACGCGTGATCGGGCTCACGACCATGCTCACAGCGCGCGAGCTCACGGGTACCGACGTAACGATTCCGGATTTCGGCACGCTGCGTGTGCGTCAGGAGCCCGATGCCCTTATCATTACCATAGGATGAAATACACGACGTATAGTCGCTTCGTCCCGGGCCTGCTCGAGACGTTGAACCTGCAGGCCCTGCTCGACCAGCTCGCCGACTTTCTCCTGCAGTCGGGGTTCGCCGGAGGCCCGCACTCGAATCCCTTCTGGGGTGAGTTCGGCGAGGACGACCCCGACCGCTCCCTCGACGCGCTGCGCCAGGCGATCCTCCAGGCCTTGATGGAATCGGGGCAGCTCACGCCCGAAATGCTCACCGTACTGCGCGGGGACTCGACCGGCGACGCGCAACGCGACGCCGACCTGCAGCGCCAGCTCGCCGAGCTGCTCGATCAAATCGTCCAGAAGCTCATCGAGGAGGGGTACCTCAACCTCACGCAGCCGCCGCAGCTGCCCGCGGGTCAGCAACCGCTCTTCGGTCCCGGTGGCATGGCCCAGGAAGCGGCGCAACAGGTGCAGTTCAGCCTCACCGAGAAAGGCATCGACTTCCTCGGCTACCGCACTCTCAAGCACCTGCTCGGGAGCATCGGCAAGTCGAGCTTCGGCGCGCACGAGACGGAGCATTTGGCGACGGGGATCGAAGCGGAGGCGGCAAGCAAGCCTTACGAGTACGGCGACACGCTGAATCTCGACGTCAATGCGACGCTGTCACGCGCGCTCGAGCGCGAGGGGCTCGATCCGTTCACGTACAACGCCTTCCCCTACGGCGGATTCCACGCTGCGCGCGTCAAGCAGCAGGTCTACGCGCCGGTCTGGGGGACGAACGAACGGCTCGCGTACACACTCGACGTCGCGGAGCTCGCGCAGCTCCTGTGTCCGGGCCGGCGCATCTCGATCAGCACGCACGCCGGCGGCTGGGGCGCGGACTTGGCGACTCCCGGAGCGGCGGCACGCGCTCTCGAGGGTCTGACCGCCGCCGGGCGGGCGCTCGATGCGCGCATCAGCCTGGGCCTCGAGGCCGAGCCGCGCTCCAACGCCAACGCCACAGCCGATGCGGCCGCTCTCGCCGCGCGCGCACACGTCGGGCTGTGTCTCGATGCCTGCCACAGCGCCGTCGAGTTCGAGGAGCCGCGGGCAGCTCTCGACCTCGCGCTCTCGGTGGCTCCGCTCGCCAAGCTGCAGTACACCAACGCGCTCGCGCTGCACGCCCCGGGTCGCAATCCAGGCGGCTGGGCGGCACTGCTCGCGCTCGACGAGCCGCGCTACCTGCACCAGGTGACCGCGCGCACCGTGAAAGGCTTGCGCCGCTGGGACGATCTCGATGCCCTGCGCGGAGTCGATCCTGGCAC
>Ga0137409_10008538_pt1 | contig 10456 bp, 11 predicted proteins | sample CZODoug1_16funga_FD_122059 | JGI IMG/M metagenome (GOLD analysis project Ga0137409, IMG submission 122059) | Vadose zone soil fungal communities from Angelo Coast Range Reserve, California, USA - CZODoug1_16fungal (Hybrid Assembly) | ecosystem: Environmental > Terrestrial > Soil > Vadose zone... | reverse complement strand
AGCAAGACGAGTCGGCCGTCGCGGCCTGACTCAACGAAAACTGTCTCCGGGAATCCCGGGGCGATTCACTTTTATCGAAGCCCTGACTGACTCCAAGATCAGAAATTAGAATTTTGGCGGATTTTGTGTGAATCGTTCTCGTCGTCCGACATGGGCATAGTGATTCGTTTGGATCAAGGATGGGTGTCCGGCAACTTTCCTCTGCCGTTAGTTCGCTCAGCGTTATTGATCACCCCTCCGTGATAATTGTCAGCCCCGGCAGAAAGTTGAAGTCCGCGGCGTTGTGCGTGACCAGCTCCGCGCCGTAAACAAGAGCCGTCGCCGCGATCCAGGCGTCATTTGGACGAATGACGCGCCCCACGCGGCGCGCCGATTCTGTCACTTCGGCCCACTGCCGACAGAGCGCGTGGTTCGACTCGATGACGGCGAAGCGGCCCAGGACGATCGATAGCATCTCTGCGTGTCTGCGCAACCCCCAATTCCGGGAGACGGCCCATCGCTCCAGCTCCGCGAGCGTCATAAAACTTATTGACGTGATCGCGTTGACGAGATGCGGCTCGTACTTCGCGGCGCGCGTGTCTTTCTTGTAAATGTAGGACACCACGTCGGTGTCTACGACCATCGCGCGCATCAGTCAAGCTCTCTTTCCTCTCCGCCTTCGCTGCGCCACTCGCGCAAGGCGGCGATGAAATCATCAGCGCTCTCGTCTTCCGGCCAGAACGTGGCCTCGGCCTGCGCCGCCTTGAAATCAAACGGCCCGATTCCCTGCTCCGCAGCGATCTGCTCGATCGTCTTCGGCGGACTGAGAAGCCCCACGAGTAGTTGCTGGTCGGCGATCGGCAATTGCCGCGCTGCTTCGAAAACTTGATCAAATGTCAGTGTGTTCGTCACTTCGTCATCCCTCCCTGTAAATCGTCAGATCGTTTGCTGAACGTCGTCACATATTTTTCTAAATCCACGTCTGATGTCTCTTTGCAAAGATTAGCATTGCGGCGATTTTTGTGCGAATCGTTCTCATCGTCCTTATTGGGGTTCCGGGAGAAAATTCGAGAAATGTTACTCTATTTGACCCGACCGCGAATGATGATTCTCTTCTCCTCGACGGTCACCTCTTTGCCTCGTAGGCCCAACGGGAGGGACGGTGCGATAACCGGCAATAAGGTCGCCCAAAAGTGTTCTCAGATCATTCAATTCGCAATATGAATTTCCGTGTTTCCATTTGGCGCCGGCAATCTCTCGCGGCAATGGATCGAAACTGAGTCGAAGATTATCTTATTGAGCGAGATATTGCAGATTCCATCGAAAAAAATTGGAGGTTTAACCCGCATTCGAGTCAAAAAGAGTTGTTCTTATTGCCTTCCGTCGCAGCTTCCCTCCCGCTGGGCCATAAAGACATAGGTTGAAATTACCGACAACGGCCGCCGCCGCAAGCTCCGGCGTTATGCTTGACGTAACGGATAATTCAGACTAGGCTTCGGTATGATCGTCGGCTACCGGGACAAGCGGACTAGGGACTTTGCGAACGGCAAGCGAGTCAAAGCGTTCTCCGGAATCGAGCGCGCCGCGCGCCTCAAGTTGGACCGTTTGGAGTCCGCCACCTCAATGCAGGACTTGGCCGCTTTGCCCGGCAACCGTTTTGAGGCGTTGGCCGGAGATCGCAAAGGCCAGGACAGCATCCGCATCAACGATCAGTGGCGGATTTGCTTCGAGTGGCCCGACTTCTCTCCAGGTCCCGTCAACGTCGAGATTGTTGATTATCACTAGAGGAGAATCGCCAATGGCATTGATCGCAATCCATCCAGGGGAGCACTTGGCCGAAGAACTGAAGGCTCTCAATATGAGCGCCGCCGCTCTCGCGCGCCAACTCAAGGTCCCCACCAATCGCATCACGGAAATTATCAACGGCCAGCGCGCCATAACCGGGGACACCGCTTTGCGTCTTGCCCACTTCTTCGGCACTAGTGCGGAGTTCTGGCTCAATCTCCAGAGCCTCTACGAACTTCGCACCGCCGAAAAGAAGGTCGGGAAGTCCATCAAGACTCTCCCAACCCTTAAAGAAGCGGCGTGAAGAAAAGGCGCCTTCGATAGCTGACCGCCGAACTGCGCACAGAGGCGGAGGAAGATTAAGGTTTTGATGAACGAGATTGGCGAAATTGACGAATACTGGACACGGCGCGTCGAGATTGGGCGCTTGCCGCTGCCGATCGAGGGCGACCAGGCCGCGTCTCTGATCTGGCATCAGGTCCAGGAAAACTGCGGCCGCGGCCATCGCGAGATCGGCCTGGGCGTGATGAAAGACAACACCGACCGCGTCTACGTCCACGCGAAGGCGTGTTACTTCACGCCGGAGATCGCCGTCACGATCTGTGTTACGGCGCCGAACGCCAGGCCGGGCGAACAGGTGGGAGTCGTAGAGGATGTGCAACGCCGCGGCTCGATCCGCCGCGAGTTTGCGAACCTTCAGGCATGGTTTTATCCGGGCGAGCGGGCGCTGATGCTTTGGGAAGTGGATCTGTGGCGTGGCAGGGAAGAGAACCCAACGCAAGATTTCCTGCTGGCTTGTTTGTTCGACGGCTTCGAGCGCGAACTGTTGCGAATCTTTCCCGATGTGCGCCAGGTAATCACGCCACACGAGCCGAACTATCCGAGCGAACAATGGGCGGCATCGCTCAATTTTGCATTTTGAGAGCCGTAAATAGGTTCACAGATACGGAAAATCCGCCTGTTTTCTCCTCGCATAACGATTTGATTTTTGATTACTGAAATCAACTCGAAGCCCGACAAGATTTGATTGAGGAATATCGAAATCAACACGACTTGGAAAGTTAGCGATGCAGGAGCAAGATAACGAGGCCAGCCCCAAAGCCGCCGTGGGAAGAGGGAGAAGATGCAAATGTTTCCGATGGGAAGAGTGCCGCGTTGTGACTTAACTCTTCGCAGAAATTGAAACTTCCTGCCTACTGACCTCACTAACTATCCGAACTGAGAGCAATACCTGGTTTTAGCCGGTTCGCGGACCAAGTGTTTACGGGCAATGATTTACTGGGGTAAGAACAGTTGGCGCTGTTCCGCTCCGTCGCGCCGTCCGGATTCAGCGTTTAATCTCAATCCAACGGCACTGAGGTTAAGGAAACAGAAATGGATAGAAGAAGTTTACTCAAAGGCATAGCGGTGAGCGTTCTTCAATTCCTTGGTTGGCGACGATCGCCACTTCAAGCTGGAGCCAGGCGCCTGGTCGCCCGCCGTGTACGACCCTCAGATCCGTCATGGCCCAGCGCGGCCGACTGGGGAAAGTTAAGAGCAGCCGTCGGGGGAAATCTCCTCGAAGTGCACTCGCTGTTCGGCGCCTGTGAATCCGAGCCAGACGGCGCGTCCTGCCTCGACGCCAAAAGGAATATGCATAACCCCTACTACATTGGCGACCAACCGGCTGGAACTCAGGTTTCTGGTTGGTTAGGCGCGTGGACGCCGGCGCCGAGCGCATACGCCGTTGCCGCTCGGCGCGCCGCCGACGTTGTCGCCGCCGTCAACTTCGCACGCGAGAACAATCTGCGGCTCGTGGTCAAGGGCGGAGGCCACAGCTACCAGGGCACGTCCAATGCGCCGGACTCTTTGCTGATTTGGACGCGGGCGATGAATAAGGTCACTCTGCACGACGCGTTCGTCGGACAAGGGTGCGAGGGGCACAAGCCAGTTCCCGCCGTCACTGCTGGGGCCGGGGCGATGTGGATTGATCTCTACAAAGTTGTGACCACTGAGGCTGGTCGTTATGTGCAGGGCGGCGGCTGCACAACGGTGGGCGTTGCCGGACTTGTTCAAAGCGGAGGTTTCGGAAGCTTCTCTAAGGGATTCGGCACCTCGGCTTCGGGTCTCCTGGAGGCTGAGGTAGTCACGGCCGACGGCCTGGCGCGCACGGTAAATGCTCGCACAAATCCCGACCTTTTCTGGGCGATCAAAGGTGGCGGCGGTGGTAGTTGGGGCGTCGTCACCAAGGTGACGCTGCGCATCTACGAACTCCCGGAGTTTTTCGGTTGGGCGCTGGGAAAGATCAAGGCTCAATCGGACACCGCATTCCGCCGCTTGATAGACCGCTTTGTCAACTTCTACAGCGATAACCTCTTCAATCCGCACTGGGGGGAGAGCGTGAGGATTGGGCCGGACAACACGCTCGAGCTTTCAATGGTAAGTCAAGGCCTCAACACGCAGCAGGCGAAGTTAGTCTGGCAGCCATTCTTTGAATGGGTAGCCGCATCCCCTCACGATTTTGCGGCGCTTGCGTTGGATGCGGGCGCTATGAAGGCGCAGCACTGGTGGGATGTCGAATATCGAAAGTCGAAAAACGACAGCGCGCTGATCAGTGACCCACGCGCCGGCGCCCCTGCGTTCCATGCGTGGTGGAGCGGCGACCGGGAGCAAGTGGGGTTCTTCATTCATGGGTTTGAGTCGGCCTGGCTGCCGGCATCGCTATTACGCAAGGAACGGCTGCGTCATTTAACCGACGCTCTATTTGAGAGTAGCCGACACAAGAGAGTGGAGATTCAATTCAACAAAGGCCTTGCCGGGGCGCCTGCGGAAGCAATCGCAGCGGCAAAAAACACGGCCACAAACCTTGCCGCGCTTGATGCGTTCGCGCTCGCCGTTATCGCGGATGGTAGCGCGCCCGCCTACCCGGGTTTGTCTGGATCTGTGCCTGACCTCGTCGCAGCTCGCAGGAATGCTCACAAGATTGACCTGGCGATCGCGGAACTGCGCAAGGTTGCTCCCGGCGCGGGGTCCTATGTTTCGGAGAGCAACTACTTTAACTCCTCATGGCAACATGCCTTTTGGGGCAGGAACTATCCGAGGTTGAGCGCTATTAAAGCAAAATACGACCCCAACGGCTTGTTTTTCGTTCACCATGGCGTCGGGAGCGAATATTGGAGCGCCGATGGATTCACGCGGTTGGCGCCACGCTAGACCTACTTCAGCGGTCGTTAATGCAGCCAATGCGATTAACTTTCCAAGTCGTGAATCAACGCCAATTTTGATTCTTGACTATCGCAATCGACTGATGCAGGATGGACCGGTTAACTCCCAAAGACATCTCTCCAAAACAATAAGACGGCAATGTCGATGGCATGAAGAAGCGCCGGATCAACTGGTCCTGGGGCAACCCTGCTTTTTTCGCCTGGGCAATAGACTATCCCGCAGGCCTGCTCGTCGTGCGACATAATCACGCGCCGGTTCGTTCCGGCCGCCGCCGTTGCGAGGGATGGGATCTCTGGCTGGACGGCCGATATCTTGGAGCAATCGGTTCTCGTTCGTTCGGAGAATTGAATGGGCTCTCTCGCCGTGAATTGGCGACCTTGGCGCGGGCCGCATGTTGCGCGCGACATCAGGAATACCCTTTCGGCGCCGGCGGCGAAACGACCGGCAAGCGCGGCGGCCGCCGACCAAATGCAGGACGAAAACCCAGGGGGGAGGCCAAGCGCGTCAGGTTGAGCCTGACTGTCGATCCGGAGACCTTCGCGCTGCTGGAGCGAGTGCGGGGAGAGAGTTCGCGCGGCCAGTACCTCGATCATCTGATACAGTCCTCTTACCGTTGAGTAGTTTGCAACCGGCCCTTCTTCCGCCATTACTGTCTTCATCCCAATCCCAAAAACTATGGAGGTTTTCCCATGCCCACCACAATTCCATTGTATGGCGCCCGCCTGAATATCCGCCTGATCGAAGGCGAATTGTCGAAATTACGGCTCGATCCGGACAATCCACGTTTGCATAGCGCCTATCTGACGCACGAATTGTCGTCACGGCCGAGTGAGAAGCAGATCGCTCAAGTGTTGGAACAATTGCCGGAATTTCAACCCTTGCTCGATTCTCTGATGCGCAACCAAGGGTGTCATCAACCGCCGCTGGTGACCGAGGACGGTCGCGTATTGGAAGGCAATCGCCGCGTCACCGCGCCGCGGAAGTTGCAAGCAGAGCATCCGAAGAGTAAGCAGTGGGAGACGATCACCGTCCAACAATTGGTCAAGAAGATTTCTCCCGAACAAGAGAAAGCGTTGCGCGCCAAGTTCCATCTGGATTATGTGGAATTTCGGCAAATTTCAAGTGTTGGAACGTATGAGGTGGTGGGTAACCTATTCGGCAAACAGTTCAAATCGTTCAGGTCATAACACAAACACCATGGCGCGCGGCCCGGTCAGATACGCTAGCGCCGCTTCGTAGACGTAAAGCCTTATCTCCTATTCGTATCTTAACGAGGTCACCGGATCGATCCGCGCCGCGCGCCGCGCTGGCGCATAGCAAGCGATCAGGGCCACCGCTCCGAGCGCCGTCACCACCCCAAGATAGGTAAGCGGGTCGACCGCGCTGACTTCAAACAAGAGAGTATGGAGCAGTCGCGTCAACGCGAGCGACGCGGCCAGGCCCACCACCATTCCGACTGAAACGAGCGCCATTCCCTTTCGGATCACCATGCCCACCACATCGCCCGCGCTGGCGCCGAGGGCGATACGCACGCCAATTTCACGGGTCTGCCTACGGACCGTATAGGCCATCACTCCGTAAAGGCCGACCGAGGCCAAAGTCAAGGCGAGGCCGGCGAAGATCGTCATCATCCAGCCTGCGAATCTGGCTCGCTCAATGGCCCGGCCCACTCGTTCGGACATGGTCGCAATCTCGTAGATCGTAATCGACGGGGCGACCTCGCGCGCGGCGGCGCGCGCGGCGGCGGCGAGCCCAGAAGGGTCTTGTGAGCTGCGGATCAGGATGGCGACTTCACGCTGGCGGTCTGAGAACGGGAGGAACACGTCGGGGTCGGCGGTCGGATTTTCGGGCAGCCCGCGATACTTCATCTCACGCACCACGCCTATGATAGTCCACCATGGGTTCTTGGAGGCTGAGTCGCCGGCCTTGATCCGTTTCCCGATCGGGTCCTGTCCCTGCCAAAAGCGCTTAGTCAGATTGTCGGTCACAACCACTACGTTAGCGCGGCCTTCCATCTCGGTCTCGCTAAAGGTGCGACCGCTTAGCATCTGCGCGCCCACGGTGGCAAAGAATTCCGGCGTAATCCGATGGACATAGGCCCGCGGCCTTGTCTGAGCGTCCGTGATCGACTGCCCTTCCGCACTGTAGAAGATGGCGCTGCCTCCGGCGCCGAGCGGAATGTCAGAGGCCACGCTCGCCGAAACCACCGCAGGCAGCGCGCGCAGGCGCTCCAGTAACTGTCGCCCGGTGACAACCGCGCTTGGGTCCGCTGTCGCGACGGCCGGGGACTGTGGCGGCGGCGCTGATCTCGGCAGCGCCGCCGTCAGGGTCAATACATCGTTCGGATCGAACCCTGGATGCACGGCCGAAAGGCGTTGGAAGCTGCGCATCAGCAGCCCCGCGCCCACTAGAAGAGTCAGCGCCAGGGCCACTTCCGCAATCACCAACGCCCCCCGGAAGCGCCGCCGCGCTAAGCCGTCACCCGACCGCGCCCCGGATTCCTTGAGCGCCTCATACAGGCCCTGCCGGCCGGCCTGGTACGCGGGCATGAGGCCTACAAAGACACCTACCAGAATCGACACGCCCGCCGCAAAAGCCGCCACCGTCCAATCCGTCGACGGCTTAACGAATGTCGGCAGCGTAATCGGACTTGCCTTGCTCAGGAGTTGCACCGACCATACCGCCAGGAGCAGGCCCAAAGCAGAGCCGATCAGACTGAGCAGCATACTTTCCGTGACCAGTTGTCGGAATATCCGGCCGCGCCCGGCTCCGAGCGCCATCCGGATCGCAATCTCCTGGCGGCGCGCCTCTGAACGGGCCAGCAGCAGGTTCGCTACATTCGCGCAGGCGATCAACAAGACAAACCCCACTGCCCCGAGTAGCACGTATAGCGGGGTACGAAGCTCTCCCACCAGCTCATCCGTAAGCTGGGCGACTTCGACCCCGCGCTTCGCGTTGGTCTCCGGGTACGCCTGCTCGAGTCGTTTTGAGATGGCGTCGAGCTCCGCTTGCGCCTGTCGGACCGGGACACCCCTCTTCAGCTTTGCGACGGCTGGAAATTCGCGTGAACCCCGCTCCGCCAAGTCTGCCGCCGAAGCGGAGGCGACAAAGGGCGCCCAAACCTCGGCCCCGTCGCTGAGCCCGCGAAACCCCGCCGGCAAAATCCCGATAACGGTGAACAGTCGACCATTCATCTGTAGGTGCTTGCCCAGGATGGCCGGGTCCGAGCCGAAGCGCCGCCTCCATAATCCCTCGCCGATGAGGACGACTGTGTTGGAATTTCCGCTGACGTCATCGCCGGGGGCGATCGCGCGCCCGGCGATCGGCGCGACGCCGAGCAGGTCGAAATAACCCGCGGAGACCCATTCCCCGGCGAGGCGCTCAGGTTCCGCCACGCTGGTCAAATTGAAAGAATCGTCGCTGTAGGCCGCCATGCCCTCAAACGAGGTCGATTGCGCTTTCCAATCCAAGTAGTCGGGGTAAGAATTGCCCCTGCGCTCAATCTTTTGACGCTGGACATTACCCCACAACAGCACGAGCCGTTCGGGACTCGGGAAGGGTAAGCCGCGCAAGATGACGGCATTCAACAGGCTAAAGATCCCCGTGGCGCTGCCAATGCCGAGCGCCAGCACCAGTATCGCGGCCGCGGCGAATCCCGGCGTCTTCAGCAGCGACCGACTGGCGTAGCGTAAATCCTGTAACACGCTTTCGAGCAACCCCAGACTCCACATATCTCGAATCGACTCCTTCCACCAAACCGGATTTCCGAATCTGCGCCGCGCCGCGTCCATGGCCTCTTCGGCAGACAGGCCAGCCTCACGGTTGCGCAGCGCCCTCATCTCGAGGTGAAACTGCAACTCATCCTCAAGGTCACGCTCCAACTGGCGGCGGCGGAGAAAGCCGCGCAAGCGTAAGCGAATCCCATGCAACCATCCCATCGCAACGCCCCTAAGCTATCCGCATTATGCGAGAGACCGCCTCCGACACCCGCTCCCAGCGACGAGCGGTCCGCTTGAGATGGGCGCGACCCTGTGCGGTCAAACGATAGAACTTCGCGCGACGATTATTCTCCGAAACGCCCCATTCGGAATCGAGCAGGCCGCGCAGTTCCAGCCGGTGCAGCGCCTGGTAAAGCGCGCCCTCTTCCACCAATAGCACGCCGTCGGACCCCTGCTCGATCCTCTCAGTGATGTTGTAACCGTGCAGCGCGCCGCGCGCGAGCGTCTTCAGAATCAGCATATCCAGCGTGCCGCGTAATAATTCTTCTTGGTTATTGTCTTGGCGATTCTTTTCTTTCACCCCTAAGCTCCTCAGGGGAAGTATACTTAAGTTGGAGAGGCGATCGCAAGGAGAGGTGAGGCGAAAGAAAAAATAATCACAGTCCCTGATGAGTTCGCAACCGACGAAATGCGCCGAAAGCTGAAGGCCGGCTTTGATTAACTGGGGCCACGGAATCAGCGGAGAATGGGCAACTCGCGACGCGTCTTCCCTTCAATCTCGCGAGGGGTCGGACCGGCCGAAGTCGGCACGTCCATAAGTTGGGCATAAAGTTTCTCAACCGCATTTATCCCGTCTTCAACTGCCGCACGTTCTTCCTCCTGCAGCGGTATTTCCTGCATCATGCGCAGTAAATTGGTTTTGGCTTCCAGCAACTGTGCGCGGCTTGATTCTTTAGGAACGTAGAATGAACACTTCGCACATGCCATCCGATGTGGGCATTGCTCAAAAAAGTCATAGGCGCAGTAACCATGTCCGAGATCGTAGAATTTCCACGCCTCTCCAGAAGCCGCCGCTCCGCTCTTGACGGCCTCCTGATCAACGAGCAATGCAATGTGGCGCAAGTTCCGCTTGAAGTATTCCGCATCCGAATACGATTTCGCCAACTTCGTCGGTGTCGGTTTGACGTAGTGTTCGGTCGAGGAGAGATGACGATGTCCGAGCCACTCCTTCAAATCCCAGATCGACATTGGTTCTCTGGCGTTATAGAGCTGCGTGGTGATGGTCGATCGGGCGCGGTGGCTCGTGATGGGCCCTTGCGCATCAGTTTCCGGCACACCAGCCTTACGACACAACATCGGGATCAGCCGCGTATTGAGATGGGCTGCCCCAATAGCTTGCCCTCGGTAGGAGAACAAGCAGTCGAATGCTTCAGCCGTCGTGTGGTCAATTGCCGGCGGCTGCTCGGGGCGGACCTCCTCCCAGGCAAGGATCGCCTCACCCACTGCTCGATCAACCGGTTTAACGAAATCTGCGCCGGTCTTATTTGCCGGCACTTCCAGCCAGCAGATAGTATCTGCGGGCAGCACGGCATCGGTGTCGGCCACCTTTACTTCTTCACCTTGCATGCGGATACAGCCTACGCGCAGCCGCCGAATTTCATCCGACCGAAGCCCGGCGAAGAGCCAGACCAGAGCTATATGTTGGGCACACCAAGATCTGGATTGAGACGACGAGTCAGTACCGCGAGCGGTAGCGAGCGACCGTTGGC
>Ga0137409_10008537_pt1 | contig 10456 bp, 6 predicted proteins | sample CZODoug1_16funga_FD_122059 | JGI IMG/M metagenome (GOLD analysis project Ga0137409, IMG submission 122059) | Vadose zone soil fungal communities from Angelo Coast Range Reserve, California, USA - CZODoug1_16fungal (Hybrid Assembly) | ecosystem: Environmental > Terrestrial > Soil > Vadose zone... | reverse complement strand
ATCTGTACGATGTGGAGACCTGGCGGCGTTACAGATGGTCGGCGGCCTTCGACGAAACGTCGCGCCGAAAAGAGTTAGCGCGGCTGGTCAACAAATTAGGGCCGGACGCCGCGAGGGCCGAAAGTTTACGGCGCGCCGCGGAGCGCGAACGTTTTCTGCGAGTGGTCCTGCGGCGGTCGGCGGCGTTTCACGACGCGCTGGCCGTTGAATGCCCGCCACCCCCGAACCTGCGCTTCTCTTTCATCGGCGGCGACTGCACCCCCACTCTCGACGGCGTTGTTATCTTCAAGGGCGTGTTCCCGCGCACGATCTTCAGCCTCGCCGAGTTTCGCGGCGATAAATGGTCGAGGCGCAGGGCCTCGGACTTAATGTTCACCGCCGGCGACGGCACGATCACTCGCCACAGCCTCTTCGGGCGCCCGCCCAACGCGCAACCGGCCGTGGCTGTTCCGACGTCGATGCGCTCGGCGCGCGTCGGGACTGCCCTCTTCTGCGATTCTCACAACGGCCTCACGCACGATCGGATGGTGCAAGACAACATCTTGACGGAATTGCTGATCAACCAATAATAGCGTGTAACCGGCAGCCCGTAAGCCGCGTTTGTATAAGCAGTGTCTACCGACCTATAGGACCTATAGGACCTATGAATCACATTAAAGCTATGAGAGTCCTGGAACTTCAAGTCAACGGAACCAAGCGCCGCGTCGAGATCGACGGCGAGCGCTCGTTGCTCAGCGTGCTGCGCGGCGAGCTTGATTTGACCGGCGCGAAATACGGCTGCGGCGAGGGGCAGTGCGGCGCCTGCACTGTGCTGATTGACGGGCGGGCCGCGCGCTCCTGTCTGACACAGGCCGCCTCGGTCGAAGGCAAACAGATCACCACCGTCGAAGGTCTGGAGCGGAATGGCGATCTCCATCCGCTGCAGGAGGCCTTTCTGGCCGTGGATGCGATGCAGTGCGGTTACTGCACGGCGGGAATGCTCATGTCCGGCGTCGGATTGTTGAAGAAGACACCGAACCCGACCGACGCCGAGATCCTGCGCGCGATGGAGGGCAACGTCTGCCGCTGCGGAACCTATCCGCGCATAGTCGCCGCCATTCGGCGGGCCGCGAGCGGCGACAAGGCGGCGAAAGGAGGCGCGCAATGATCGAACAGTTAATGGACGAAATCGAGATTGAGCCGGAACGGTATGAATTGACCGCGGGGCCGGCCTATCATTTTGAACTCGGCGAAATGCGGCGGCGCGATTTTTTCAGAGTTTTAGGCGGAGGCCTGCTGATTGTCCTGGCGCTCAAAGACGCTCCGGCGCAGCAGGAGTCAGGCGGGGGCGGTCGTCGCGGCGGCTCTCCGCGCCCCGTTGAAATCGGCGCGTGGCTGCATATCGCCGAAGACGGAACGGTGACGGCCTACACCGGCAAAGCCGAAGTCGGGCAGAACATTCGCACTTCGCTGACGCAATCCGTCGCCGAAGAACTGCGCGCGCCGGTCTCGACGATCAAGGTCGTGATGGGCGACACCGAGTTGACGCCTTACGACATGGGCACCTTCGGCAGCCGCACGACGCCAGATATGTTCCCGCAACTGCGCAAAGCCGCCGCCGCGGCCCGCGAGACCATGCTCGATCTTGCCGCCGAAGGATTGAAGGTTGAGCGCGACTCGCTCCTCGCCGCCGACGGCAAAGTCACGCATCCGGCGACAAGGCGGTCGTTAAGTTACGGAGAGTTGAGCAAGGGGCAGAAAATAATGAAGGCTATCAGCGCGGCCTCTCTCTCTCCGTCCGGCGAGTGGAAGGTCGCCGGCAAGCCGCTCCGCAAGATCAATGGCCGCGACATCGTCACGGGCAGGCATCATTACACGCCCGACGTCAAACTGCCCGGAATGCTACACGGAAAAGTCTTGCGCCCGTCGGCCTTCGGCGCGACGCTGGCCTCAATTGATTCGAAAGAGGCGGAAAAGCTGCCCGGCGTCGTGGTCGCGCGCGACGGCGATTTCGTCGGAGTGGTCGCGCCGAATGAAGAGACGGTTGCCCGGGCCGTCACGGCCATTCGCGCCGAGTGGAAGGCCACGCCGCAGGTCTCGGCCAAAGAACTCTTCGAGCATTTGAGGAAGACGCCGAACCTGCCGGCCAACGCCCCAACCAATCCTTCAACTGGCCTTCCAACCAACCCTCCAACCGGGCTGGCCGAGAGCCTGGCCGCCGCGCATCAGAAACTCGAACGGACATACACCATCGCATACATCGCCCACGCGCCGCTGGAACCGCGCGCCGCCGTGGCCGAATGGAAAGACGGCAAGCTGACCGTCTGGACGGGCACGCAGCGCCCCTTCGGCGTGCGGGAAGAGCTTGCCGGCGCGTTTCGCATTCCCGAAACCAGCGTGCGCGTCATCGTACCCGACACCGGATCGGGTTACGGCGGCAAACACAGCGGCGAAGCCGCAATCGAAGCCGCGCGCCTGGCCAAAGCCGCCGGCAAGGCTGTCAAGCTGGTCTGGACGCGCGAAGAAGAATTCACATGGGCATACTTCCGTCCGGCCGGAGTGATCGATGTGACGAGTGGCGTCAATAAAGATGGAGTCATCACGGCGTGGGATTTTCACAACTACAACTCCGGGAATGCGGGGCTGCGCCCGGTCTACGCGATTCAGAATCAGCGCTGCGAATTTCACCGCTCCGATTCGCCTCTGCGCCAGGGGTCGTATCGCGCGCTGGCCTCGACGGCCAATCACTTCGCGCGCGAAGTCCACATTGACGAGCTGGCCGCGAGTCTGAAGATGGATCCGCTCGAATTCCGCCTGAAGAACCTGAAAGACGACCGGCTGCGCGCCGCGCTGGAGGCGGCCGCGAAAGCTTTTGGCTGGGGCAAATCGAAACCCGCCGCGGATCACGGCTTCGGGATCGCCGGTGGATTCGAGAAAGGCGGTTACATCGCCAATTGCGCCGAGGTCTCCGTTGATCGCGCCAGTGGCAAGGTGAAAATCGTCCGCGTCGTGACGGCCTTCGAATGCGGCGCCATCGTCAACCCCGACGGATTGAAGAATCAGGTCGAGGGCTCGGTCATTCAGGGCATCGGCGGCGCGCTGTTCGAAGCGATTGATTTTGCGGACGGCAAAATTCTCAACCCTCGCTTTTCGCGCTACCGCGTGCCGCGTTTCAGCGACACGCCGGAACTGGAAACCGTCCTGCTCGACCGCAAGGATTTGCCGTCGGCGGGCGCGGGCGAATGCCCGATCGTCGCGCTGGCCCCGGCGGTCGGCGCCGCCATCTTCGACGCGACCGGGGTTCGTCTCCGCTCGTTGCCAATGGTTCCTGGCGGCCTACATTCGTAAGCCATAGGTTTCGGGGAGAGGAATTTCAGCCACGAATGAACACGAATATTCACGAATCTCTTTCTTGATCTTGATGGTCCAGTTGTTTGGCGCCACTATGCTCCCATTCGTGAATATTCGTGTTCATTATCAGACGAGAGGAAGGTCGGATTTGCGATACAAAGCGATCCTTTGCATGGCGGCGCCTCTGCTATACGCGGCGGCTACCTCTTCCTTCGTCAATCCTTCTATCCGGCCGATCTGGGCGACCAGGGCGCAGGAAAAGCAGAAGCGCGAGGAGTTCGGTTCCAGCCTGAAGCGGCTGAAATGGGATGAGCGAGAGCAGAGAGCGGTCGAGACGAAAAAGGGAAATGAGCGGTCGGATTCGGACGCGGTCATCAGGATGGAGACGTCGCTTGCGGTCTTCGAGATTCTGGCGCTCGACAAAAAGGGGCGGGCCGTTTCGGGGCTGAGCAAGGATGATTTCATAGTTACCGAGGACGGCGCGCCGCAGGAGGTCGCGAGCCTTTCGCACGGCGACGGTTCGACCGTGCCGCGCTCCATCATTCTGATCATTGATTACAGCGTCAGCCAGCTCCCTTTCATTGAAAGCAGCGTCGCGGCGGCGAAGACTCTCGTCGACAGGCTCAAGCCGAATGACCGCATGGCGATTGTGACCGACGACGTCACACTGTTGGCGCCATTCACGAGAGACAAGTTGAAGCTCAAGGACGGACTGGATTCGCTGCGAAAGAGGACGAAGTCCAAACGCTTTGGGCGCAGCGAACAATACAGCGCGCTGCTGGCGGCGCTCAAAGAACTCACGGTCAGCGCCGAGCGTCCGATCATCATCTTTCAGACGGACGGCGATGAATTGAGCAGCCTCAGAAACGCCGCCATCTCGCCTTCCGGCGGAGAGGTTAGCGCCATGCCCCACGATTCCCTCAAGGAGTACAGCCTCGAAGATATTTACACCGCTGCGGAAAAGACGCGGGCGCCGATCTACGCCGTCATCCCCGGCGTCAGATTCGCCGGAGTCCCGCCCGAAGAGCACGTTGAAAGAGCGAGAAGGCTCTTCGGGAAATTGTTTCCCCTGCAGCAGGAATTGGGCTGGTGGGGGCGTCAATTGACGCCGACGTTTGAAAACTACCTCCGGTCTCGCGCCCAGACCGCGCTTCGCCAGCAACTCGCTCTGGCCGGGATCGCCAATCTGACGGGCGGATGGGCGGAATACCTCGAAGAGCCTGGACAGGCGGCTGGAATCTACGAGCGGATTTTCGCGGGCATCGAGCGCCGTTACATCCTCACCTATTATCCGATAAACACAAGGCGCGACGGGAAGCTGCGGCGCGTCGAAATCAAAACGCGGAATCATCCGGAGTACACCATCTTGGGGAAGAAGTCCTATTACGCAGATGGTCAGTGATTGAATTGGCATTATCGTCTGCCATATGCCATATGAAATATGAAATATGGCATATGGAGAGACTTTATGCGCTTATCAAAAAGAATAATCTTTGTTACTTACTGGTTCTTGACTTGCGTTGTGTTGGCGCTGTTTTGCGGGATTGTTTACGCGCAGGGCGCCGGCGCGAATTTACCCACGCTCTTCCTGATCGGTGATTCGACCGTCAGGAATGGGGCCGGCGATGGAGCGAATAAACAATGGGGCTGGGGCGAACCAATCGCCGCTTACTTCGATCCGGCGAAGATTACGGTTTTGAATCGGGCGCGAGGCGGGCGCAGTAGCCGCACGTTTTTGACCGAAGGGCTGTGGGAGCAGGTCCTGTCGACGATGAAGACGGGCGATTTCGTGTTGATTCAATTCGGCCACAACGACGGCGGGCCGATCAACGACACTTCTCGCGCGCGCGGCACGATCAAAGGCGTGGGCGAAGAGACGGAAGAGATCGACAACCTGCTCACCAAAAAACACGAAATCGTTCACAGCTACGGCTGGTACCTGCGCAAGTATGTCGCGGACGCCAGGGCCAAAGGCGCGACGCCAGTCATCTGCTCGCCAATCCCGCGAAAGATATGGAAAGAGGGCCGAATCGTTCGTGACCAATACGCCAGGTGGGCCGAGGAAGTTGCGAAGGCCGAAAAGGCCGGATTCATTGACCTCAACGAGATCATCGCTCGCCAATATGAGGCGATGGGCGCTGAAAAGGTCGAGCCGCTCTTCGCCGATGAACACACGCACACGACGCTCGCCGGAGCGGAACTGAACGCGGCCAGCGTTATCTCAGGGTTGAAGGCGCCCAAACCGGACCCGCTGGCTTCTTATTATTCGGCGAAGGCGGCAACGGTGGAGGCCGCAAAAGGCTCAGTGAGCCGGGCGCTTTATCGCTTTGAATTTGGCGACGGCAAAACCGGCGGAACGGCGGTTACGCTGATGACCGCCTACAGCAAGGAGCGCGGCTACGGTTTTGAACCAATCAGCCTCCCGAGAGCTGGGGCCGGCGCGCCCTCCGGCAATTCGTTATTCTTCTCAGTCGGGCTGCCCGAAGGCAATTACAATGTGACGGTCACGTTCGGCGATTCAAAAGGCGCCACAGAGACCACGGTCAAAGCCGAGTTGCGGCGGCTGATGTTGGAAAAGGTAGAGACGGCGTTGGGCAAATTTGAAACGCGGACGTTCACGGTCAACGTTCGCACGCCGCAAATTTCCGGAGGCGGCGAGGTCAGGCTGAAGGACCGTGAAAAAAACATCGAAGCCTGGGCATGGGACGAAAAGCTGACGCTTGAATTCAACGGCAAAAGCCCGACCGTCAGCGCAATTGAGATCACCCCGGCGGAAGCCCCGACGATCTTCCTGCTCGGCGATTCGACGGTCTGTGATCAACCGCTGGAGCCATACAGCAGTTGGGGACAAATGCTTCCGCGGTTTTTCGGGCCCGCCGTCGCCGTCGCCAGTCACGCCGAATCCGGAGAATCTCTTCGAAGCTCGCTCGGCGCGCGGCGACTGGACAAAGTCTTGAGCCTGATCAAGCCGGGCGATTATCTGTTCATTCAGTACGGGCACAATGATCAAAAAGAGAAGGGCGAAGGCGTTGGCGCGTTCACTACATACAAGGCCGACCTGAAAATGTTCGTCGCTGAAACGCGCAAACGCGGCGCCACGCCGGTGCTCATGACCTCGGTCAATCGCCGCAATTTCAACGCGCAGGGCGAGGTTTACAGCACGCTCGGCGATTATCCGGAAGCCGTTCGCCAGGTCGCCAGAGAAGAGAAGGTCGCGCTGATCGATCTGAACGCGATGAGCAAGGCGTTTTACGAAGCGCTCGGACCGGAGAAATCGGCGCTGGCGTTCAAAGACGGCGACGGCACGCATCACAACAATTATGGCGCCTACGAACTGGCCAGGTGTGTTGTTGAAGGCATTAAAGCCAATAATTTGGGCGTCGCCAAATTTCTTGCGAAAGACGTGACGGCGTTTGACCCGAGCCGCCCCGACCCTCCCGAAAATTTTAAAATTCCTGCCAGCCCGTTGCGCTCCGAGGTGAAACCGCCGGGGAATTGACGCATAATGGACGTCCAAGAGGAGATTTCGAGGCGCTTTCGTTTTTCATATGAAATATGGCATATGGGCCAGATCGCTTCTCAGAAAATAGCCACGTAGTAATGACATTAGTCGTTACTACGTGGCGCGCTTTCATGCTTCCAGCCTCTCAGGCGCCCCGGAAGGAATACACATTCAATAGGAGTATCTATGCAGAAGGAAAGTTGTGACATTGGTCTGATCGGCCTGGCCGTGATGGGACAGAACCTGGTTTTAAACATGAATGACCACGGCTATCGCGTAGCCGTCTTCAACCGCACCGTCTCCAAGGTGGACGAATTCATTCGGAACGAAGCCGCCGGAACGCAGGTCGTGGGCGCGCATTCGATTGAGGAACTGGCCGCGGCGCTGAAACGGCCCCGCCGCATAATGCTGATGGTCAAGGCCGGAGACACCGTGGATCAGATGATCGAGGGCCTGCTGCCGCATCTCGACAAGGGCGACATCGTCATTGACGGCGGCAATTCGCATTACCCGGACACGAATCGCCGCGCGAGTGATCTGGCGGAGAAGGGAATTCTGTTCATCGGCACAGGGGTTTCTGGCGGCGAAGAGGGCGCGCGGTTCGGCCCGTCGATCATGCCGGGAGGAAATCCCGCGGCCTGGCCTTACGTCAAAGAGATATTTCAATCCATCGCCGCCAAGGTGGAAGACGGCTCGCCGTGCTGCGATTGGGTCGGCGAAAACGGCGCGGGCCATTACGTCAAGATGATCCACAACGGCATCGAATACGGCGATATGCAGCTCATCTGCGAGGCGTACCATCTGCTGAGCGTGGGGCTGGGACTCGGCGCCGAGGATCTGCACGAAGTCTTCGCCGAGTGGAACAAGGGCGAATTGGACAGCTATCTGATCGAGATCACCAGCGAGATTTTCACCAAGCAGGATGAAGACGGCGCGCCGATGGTGGATAAGATTCTGGACGCCGCCGGGCAGAAAGGCACCGGCAAATGGACCGGCGTCAACTCGCTGGAACTGGGCGTGCCTGTGACATTGATCGGCGAAGCCGTCTATGCCCGCTGCCTTTCGGCTATGAAAGACGAGCGCGTCGCCGCGTCGAAGATTTTGGCCGGGCCGAAGCTCTCGGCGGCGCAAGATCGCCAGCAGTTCATTGAAGACGTTCGCCGCGCGCTCTACTGCTCCAAAGTGATCTCGTACGCGCAGGGTTATATGCTGATGCGCGAGGCGGCGAAAGAGCAGGGGTGGGACCTGAATTACGGCGGCATCGCGCTGATGTGGCGTGGCGGCTGCATCATCCGCAGCCAGTTCCTGGGCAAGATCAAGGAGGCGTTCGACAAGAATCCACAATTGACCAACCTGCTGCTCGACGATTTCTTTAGCAAGACGTTGAACGAATATCAAGCCTCGTGGCGGCGCGCCATCATCAAGGCCATCGAGTACGGCGTGCCGACGCCGGCTATCTCGACGGCGCTCTCGTTCTTCGACGGCTACCGCGCGGAGCGGCTGCCGGCGAACCTGCTGCAGGCGCAGCGCGACTTCTTCGGCGCTCACACATACGAGCGTGTGGACAGGCCGCGAGGCGAATTTTTCCATACCAACTGGACCGGACGCGGCGGTCGAGTCTCGTCCGGGACGTACAACGTTTGATTATCAAGACGTAGCGATAGCCCGACCGTGAGGCTTGTCATTCCCCAATTTTTGCGCGAAATGGATGTTCACATTTTCAGTCTGCGGAGCAGGCGGCAGAGTAAAGCCTTGGGTGGAGCGCGGTAGCGCCGCAACCCCAGGAATATGGCGTGAGCCTACATCAAGCCCGCGAATCGGGCGGCAGCTTTTTGTTATTCGCCATTTCATTATCATCGAGATTGGGCCAATGGCTGTCGCCCGCTTCGCGGGCTTGCGCAATAAATCCTGATCGTACCTGGGGTTCCGCTGCGCTCCACCCCAGGCTTTATTCTGCCGCCCGCATTCGCGGGCTAAGCCAGAGGATCAAATCCCATGAAACCATCCCTAACACTGCTCGCCCTCGTTTTGGCTTTGTTCATTGTGTCGCCGGCCTTCGCGCAAGCGAACCAGCCGCAGGAAAGCTATCCGCCGCACCCCGATTCTCAGGAACAACCAGGTGTGCCGAAAGGCGAGGTGCTGAAGTTCAGCTTCGAGAACTCGAAAATCTTTCCAGGCGCGTGGCGCGAATATTGGGTCTACGTGCCCGCGCAGTACACGCCAGACAAGCCCGCCTGCGTTTATGTCAATCAGGACGGCGTTCAATGGAACGCGCCGGTCGTCTTCGACAATCTGATTCACAAAAAAGAGATGCCCGTGACCATCGGCGTCTTCGTCATGCACGGGCGAGTAAGGGCTACGAACGCAGAATCCGCGCTTGATCGTTTCAACCGCAGCTTCGAGTACGACGGATTGGGCGACAATTACGCGCGCTTCCTGCTTGATGAGTTGTTGCCTGACGTCGAGACGAAGAAGACTTCGGATGGCCGGCCCATTCGTTTGTCGAAGAGCGGAAACGACCGCGCCATCGGCGGTTCGTCATCCGGCGCGATCTGCGCGTTCACCGCGGCGTGGGAGCGGCCCGACGCGTTTTCGCGCGTCTTCAGCGCCATCGGCACATACGTCGGCTTGCGCGGCGGTCACAACTATTCGACGCTTATTCGCAAGTACGAGCCGAAGCCGATCCGCGTCTTTTTGCAGGACGGCGCGAATGACAACAACATCTACGGCGGCGACTGGTGGATGGCCAATCAGGCGATGGAACGTTCGCTGGTCTTCGCGGGCTATGAAGTAAATCACGTCTGGGGCGAAGGCCCGCACAACGGCAAGCATGGCACGGCAATCTTTCCCGACGCGATGCGCTGGTTGTGGAAAGGATGGCCGGAGCCGGTGAAGGCTGGGGCGTCGAAGAACGCCACGCTCGACGCGCTGCTCATTCCCGGCGAAGGCTGGCAATTGGTGAGCGAAGGTTATCGCTTCACCGAAGGCCCGGCGGTCAACGCCAAAGGCGAGGTCTTCTTCACCGATGGGCCGAACAACAAGATTCACAAGATCGGTCTCGACGGCAAGGTCACGGAGTTTGTCGCCGATTCGAAGCGCGCCAGCGGGCAGGCCTTCGGCCCTGACGGCCGCCTTTACTCCGTGGCGGGCGAGAAGAAGATCGTCGCTTACGACATCGAAAAACCCGGAAGTCCGCCGGCGGTCATCGCCGAGGACATTGGCGGCAACGACATCGTGGTCGCGCACAACGGGAACATCTACGTCACGGAGCCGAATGTTCCGGCGGTCGATCAGAGCAATGTCGTGTTAATCAAGTCGAACGGCGAGAAGAAGTAGCCTCACTAGTCCCTCGCCCCGCCTGGCGGGATGAACCCACAATGCCCCTTCATGAACTACGGCCCCGCGGATCTCGGGAACTTCCAGAGGGAAAACAAACTCGAGAGGCTGCGATTGGTTCCGCCAGTGCTTGTCCGTCCAGAGTCTCCCCGAACGCTTCAACTCAAGGTATGAATGAGTCTGAAATCGTCTAGCGGCCATCAAGCCGACTACATTTCCTCGACAATCGCTCACTTCGAGCCAGAACGCCGAGTCCTGCAAGCCCGAGTTGAGGGCTGGATTGAAGAC
>Ga0137409_10008535_pt1 | contig 10457 bp, 11 predicted proteins | sample CZODoug1_16funga_FD_122059 | JGI IMG/M metagenome (GOLD analysis project Ga0137409, IMG submission 122059) | Vadose zone soil fungal communities from Angelo Coast Range Reserve, California, USA - CZODoug1_16fungal (Hybrid Assembly) | ecosystem: Environmental > Terrestrial > Soil > Vadose zone... | reverse complement strand
GTGCCACTCACTTCGTCGGGATGGCAGATCTACCTCAGTAAGCGGCCCCGCCGGGCCGGCGGTCGGCGCTTCCGGGTCGGGCCAATTCCGGACGCCCGCGTTGCAAAAACAAACGCCGGGAAGAGCCTACTTTGGTGCCTCCTTATTTCGGGCTCGGAGATGTTGATGGCGCGGCCGCGCCACCGTTGATTGGCAGGGCCGGTTGACGCCTGCTTGGCCAAATCACCAAGCAGGCACTCGTGCCTCGGCTAGCGCGCCGCGATTCCTTGAGCACCGGCGGGAAGACCGGTCCAGGAACCAACCAGCGTGAGGCTTCCATCCGGCGCGATCTTGAAGCCACTGACCGCGCTGTTTCCCTCGCGGGCATACAGGAATTTGCTGTTCCCGGTGATGGCGAGGTCGAGCGGAGCCGCCAGGGTGCCGGCCACGGGATTGAGCAGGCTCAGCACGCCGTCAGGGGCGATGCCAAGGCTGCTGATCGTCCCGCTGCCCGCGTTCGCGGTGTAGGCGTAGCGGCCATCCCGCGTCGTCACCAGCCAGCATGGTGCGTTCTGGCCAAGCGCTACCGAGCCGCTCACCAGTTCCAGGTCGGCAATATGGTCGATTTCATAGGAAGAGGCCGCACCCGAACCCGCTTCGGAAACGATCGCGTAGCCGCGGTTCGTGACGGAGAAGCCGAATGGAGTCACGCCGCTGGAGGCGTGCGATATCGGCCCTGAGGCGTATCCCCGGAAATCAACCCGATAGGTGTCGATGAGTTTCGTTCCCTTTTCGGTGACGAGCAGAACGCTGCCGTCCGCGTTGAAGCTGATATCCCCCGGCATGGCAAGCGTGCCCCCCGCAAGCGGACGTTGCGAGCTGGGAAGGGGAATCAGATGACCGCCGATGGGATCAATAATGAAACCGCTGATGTTCGGTGTGCCGCCAGCGTTCACCACGTAGACGTGAATCCCGTTGACGGCAACGCTCACCGGCATCTGGCCGCCGGAGGGCTTCCTGTCCAGCAAGACCAGATCGGTGCCCCTGACCGCAAACATCGAGACATCGCTGCTGCCGGCATTGACGGCGAAAAGGAGCCCTGATCCAAGTGTGAGCGAACCCTGTGAACCTAGGGGATCACCACCGGTTCCTGCGCCGGTGCCGCCGGTCGGGACGCTGCTCGAGTAGCTCAGGTTTCCGTGCGAGTCTCGTTTGTAAACCAGTACGGAATTTGCGGTCGCCTGGTTCGAGAGGACATAAACCGCCCCGGATGAGTGTTGCCCCGGGTCCTCCGCGGAGGCGGCGCCGGCGAGCGAGAGCGATGTGATACCTGCGGATAAGGCGATAACGATGCGTGAACGAGACATTGCTGGACTCTCCCTGAGGACGTTTGAACGATGGTGATGTTCATCCCATCGCTCCCAGTTCGAGCAAGCCAGCGAGCGCGTTACGTCGCTGCGTAAAAATTTGTGGAGAGCAGGCGGCCGCTGAGTGCGCTGTTTCCGGCGATGACTAGGCTCACCGCTAACACGTGCACCGCGAGGTCGGTCGCCGCCGCGTCGAAGGGGTGGAAAAAGTTGAGCAGCGTCGCGGCCGCGGCGGCTGCCGCCAACCCCGCGGTCGCGGCGGTCAATCCCGGCTGCAGCGGGCAGCCGCGCCGCAGCATGATCACGAGCAACGCCGACAGCGGCACTGACAATCCGATGATGAAGATAAGACAATCGCGCGCCTCGCTCAGATCGGCCGCATGGGTCCCGGGCACGAACCATACGCGCAGGCAGCCGAAGCCGCTCGCGACGATCCACAACAGCGTCGCCGGCACTGGCAGCAGAGCCCACGCGCGGCGAGCATCCGGCAGGCTAAGTTGGAACGCAGCAAAGGCGGCTAGGATCGCGGTTAATGCCGAACCGGTCACCGCGAGCCACACGTCTGGCGCAGCGGCGAGACGATGTCCGAGCGCCGAGAGGTCGGCGATCATGGCGAGGATGACGGCGGTCGCTGCCACGATCACAAGCCATGAGAACGTCCGCACGCTGGGCGGCCGCAGTCGCCGCACCGGCGTCAGATCGGCGGAAAGGTCGCGGATCAGAAGTTCGTGCGCGGAGTCGGCATTCGAGGGTGCATTCATGGCATTATTCCCTGAATTCCATTTTAATGCGAAGGGCCTTCAGCGCGCGATGCAGATTGACTTTGAGCGAGCCCCTGGTGCGCCGGGTCAGCGCGGAGGTGTCGGCAAGCGAGCGCTCCTCGAGTACGAAAAGCTGCACTGCTTCGCGTTGGCGCGCCGGCAAGGTGGCGAGCGCGCGGGCGACGGTGCTGGTCGCGTCGGCTTGAGCGAGCCCCCGTGACGGATCGGCCGCTTCATCATCGGCATGGCTTTCAAACGCAAGCGGCGCGTATACCTCGCGCATGTCCTGCCGACGGGTGCGGCGGAGAAGATCGATCGCTCGTCGGTCGGCGATAACGCACAGCCACGCCGTAAACGATCGGCTAGGGTCGTAGGTATGCCGCGCGCGATGAATGGTTAACAGCACGTCCTGCACCACATCGTCGATACGGTCGGCATCCACCCTGCGCCGTCGCGCGACGCTCTTGATGACCGGTATGCAGTCACGCAGCAGCGTTTGGTAGGCGGCGCTGTCGCCCGCTTGAGCGGCGGCCATCAAAGCCGACCGGCGATGGTCGGCTCCCGCGATGACAACGTCAGGAACAGCCTTCGTCATCGCGCGTTTGGCAATTTCCGTGTCGGTAATCGAGCCTGATGGAGACCGGCGACCATGCCAATAGGCCGGATCGAAGCGGAATATGCCATCTTTCAATGGGAAGTCGACAGGAATCGTTGTCACGATCCGCTGAACCAGTAGCAGCCCTGGTCCTCCCTGTAGCTGTCTGGATGGTTGTATATGACGAAGATCAACATGATAATATTAGAATTCTTCAAATTCATCTCCACCATGTTCCGATCCACGACGGTATGTCGTCCGGCCAGCTACGGGAAACCCTGTTGAAGAAGCCTCTGTTGTATATTCGATGGGTCGCAGGAGATGGTTACGTCCGAGGCTTGAGAATAATCGGTCACATCGACGTGATCGTCTCGAAGAATCCACTCGCGACAGCCATGGCGCCCCTTCCGTTGCGCCGAAGCCGTGGCCAAAGGTCCGGGAATTGCTTAAAGGAGTCGGGTAACATGGTTCGATTGCTATTTCGGTTCTTATTCGATCACTGACGAGGCGCGCCGTGACAATTAAGCTGTTTGATCTGGCCGGCGCCGAGCCGGATCGCCGGTTCAGCCCCTATTGCTGGCGCACCAAGCTGGCGCTCGCACACAAGGGGCTCACCGTCGAGACGATACCATGGCGGTTCAGCGAGACGCATGCCATCGAGATCTCCGGCCAGCGGCGGGTTCCAGTCCTGCTGGACGGCGACAAAGTCGTGTCCGACTCCTGGACGATCGCTGAGTACCTGGAAGACACCTATCAGCATCGGCCTTTCTTGTTCGGTAGTGCGGAAGCGCGCGCCCCAACACGCTTCATCAATTCCTGGGCCGACACGGTCGTCAACGGTGCTCTCGTCCGCCTGTTGTTGACTGATATTTACGCGCATCTTCACGAGAAAGACCGGCGCTATTTCCGCGAAAGTCGGGAGAAGCGATTTGGCATGCCGCTGGAAGAGGTATCGGCCGATCGCGACACCAGGGTCGTTGGGTTCCGTCAAAGTCTGGAACCGGCTAGAATCATCCTCGCGGCTCAGCCCTACCTTGCGGGAGGCCGGCCGCTCTATGCCGACTACATCCTATTCGGATGCTTCATGTGGGCTCGCAGCATCAGCAGCTTCCGCGTACTGACTTCGGACGATCCGATTTATTCATGGCGGGAGCGGATGCTTGATAACTTGAGTGCGTTGGCTCGAAAAGCGCCGGGTTATAGTGAATAATCCAGGAAACCGATACACGTTCAGGTCAGGTCATTTGATTTCGTTACGTGCTTGTGGGCTTGAGCCGGTGATGAGCCGCGTCGAGGCGCGGTACGTTACATAGGACCAAATCCAATTCAACACGACCGCCGCGCGGTTGCGGGATCCGACAAGGAACAGCACGTGGACGATGCCCCAGAGCCACCAGGCCATGGCGCCACGCAACCGGACGAAACCAAAATCGGCCAGCGCTGATTTCCGCCCTATCGTCGCCAGGCTGCCCATATGTCGGTAAGAGAAGGCGTACGAGACGGGCTCGCCACGGAGCTTTGCGCGAATGACCTTGGCGACGAAGGCCCCACCCTGCTTGGCAGCCTGTGCCAGTCCCGGTACAGGCTGGCCCTGCCAACAATTGGCAAGAGCGGTGTCGCCGATTACGTAGACGTCGCGCAGGTGAGGGACGGAGAGATCGGGTTGAACCTTGACGCGGCCCGCCTTGTCGGCTTCCGCGTTGAGCCATTTCGCGGCGGGTGATGCGGCGACGCCCGCAGCCCACAATACCGTTCTTGAATGGATGCGCCGGTCGTTTACCAAGACGCCGTCGGCATCAATCAGACGAACCTTGCTGTCGAGGAACACGTTGACGCCGGTGTCGGCGAGCGAACGACGCGCGACCTCCGATAGCGACTCGGGAAACGCTGGCAGCAGCCGCGGACCTGCTTGCACCAGAATGATTTCTGCCGTAGCTGGATCGAAATTGCGAAAATCCTTCGCCATCCCGACGCGGGCAAGCTCGGCAATGGCGCCTGCAAGCTCGACTCCGGTCGGACCGCCACCGACAATGACGAAGCTGAGAAGCCGCCGCCGCTCCCCCTCGTTCGCGGCCACCTCAGCACGTTCGAATGCCTCTAGCACCCGACCGCGGACAAGTGTTGCGTCATCCACGCGCTTCAGGCCTGGCGCAAACGGCGCCCAGGCATCGTGACCGAAGTAGCTGTGCGTCGCGCCGGTCGCGATGACAAGGTAGTCATAGGGTAGGTTGAGCCCATCCGCCAACACCTCGCGCCGCTCAGTATCGAGGCCGGTGACGGTCGCCAGCATCACCTTGGCATTGAACTGGTCACGGAAAATCGCCCTTATGGGAATGGCAATGTCAGCCGGTGACAGCGCGGCGGTCGCAACCTGGTAGAGCAGTGGCTGAAACAGGTGGTAATTCTGCTGGTCGATAAGTGTGATGCTAGCCGGGGCATGCCGCAACGCTCTAGCGCAGGCGATGCCACCGAATCCTGCTCCAACGATGACGATTCGGGGCAGGCCCTCGAAGTTAGAGGGCGGCTTGCCCGACAGCTCTGGCAAACTCCGCCGCAACCCCGCGAGTACGGCGGCGTCGAGCGAGAACGGTCCAGGACCCCTGGCGACCAAGAGCAACAGGAGCACTGTCCAATAGAACGGCAAGCTCATGTCACCGCCCATCATCTTGTGGTAGCCGATCATCACGACGGCAAGAAGGGCGGTTGCGCGCGTCGCGAGCCCGCTACCGATGAGTAGCGCCAACGCGACGCCCTCGTTTCCGAAAAGTCGCGTCGCCGAGCCCACGGGCAGCCACGCGTGGGTCTCCGCCGTCGTCATGATGGCCGTCGGCATATGGCCGCCCGCCAGCAGCAGCGTCAACGTAAGCGCAACGCGTAGGGCGAGTAGATAGATGCCGGTAAGCGCGGGCCGCGTCGCGTCGAGGAGTGTGATCAGCGCGCCGGCCTGCGGCAGCGGACTGTTCTTCAATCCCTGTGACAAAAGCCGGTCAAGCGACAGGCGATCGGCGCCAAGCAGGACGTAGTAAGCGAGCAACGCCATCCAGAACAGGTTCAGGTCAAGCGCTGCCACGCGGATGTGGCTTGCGATGGTAAGCGCCAACAACACTGCGGCGCCGACTCGAGTCGCCAGTCCAAAGATCAACGAGATGGCGGCGAGCCAATACACCTGGCTCAGAAGCGCTGTGGACCCGAGGCTGAGGTCCGGGATCGGATAGGAGCCCTCCGCCATGCGGACGACCGTCGTCCAGTCAGTCGAGATCAGCACGCTCAAGACCAGCGCCGATTTACCGATCCAGATCCGGATCAGAAGATCGACGAGCGGCCAAGCCGTCCGGCTGAGGAATGCGATCGCATCACCTAGCCAGACAAGCGCAGTCGAAAGACGCCGCTGGAGAGCATCGGCAAAATAGGTGACCCGCGCGCCGATTGCCATATGTCACCACGAGCACATAGATCTGAATGATCTCAGCAGTTGGCCGTATGCGCGGTACGAACGGATTTGCCGACAACCACACATGCCATACTAAAGTTCCCAGCCGCGACAAGGTTTCACCTCGCTTGGACGGTGGGTCTACTTACTGTTCACATCATATGCGGGTCCTGCGTGTCATGGTTTGCCGCGTTTGATTTCTTTGATTTTTTCTGAGCCTTTCGAGCCGACCCGTTCACGAAATCGTGTAATCACGGAAATGCAACCTATCGCCCTCTTGGGCGAATTAATTTAGGTGCGCCGAGGAACAGCGCATTTTCAACCCGACAGGAGAAAAGCAATATGTCTAAATCCACCGTAGGCGCGGCGGTTCTCGCCGGCGCCGTTGCGACTGCGCTTGCGTCTTTGGCGACCGCCGCGCCATTGACCAAAGCCGAAGCAGACGCGGCCACAGCCGCAGGCAAGCAGAAATGCTACGGCGTCGCTCTAAAAGGCCAGAACGACTGCGCTGCCGGGCCGGGCACGACCTGTCAGGGCACGTCAACTGTCGATTTCCAGGGAAACGCCTGGAAGTTTGTGCAGGGCGGCACCTGCACCTCGATCGTGGTGCCCGGCGGTCGCCACGGTTCGCCGCAACCAATCTGAATCGCGACCTTCAATCATAAGCCGAGTGGCGGGCCGGAAAGGGGAGATGCTATGAAAAGACTGGCGATGCGCTCAGCTGGGCAAGCGCCGGCAGCATTCCGCTTTCCGGCTCATTCCATTAGGGGCCGTGTTGGCACGAGTTTCAAGCACGAACATGTGCAGGCGATCCTGGCCGACGAGAAGCGAGATGGCTTCTTTGAAGTCCATGCCGAGAACTACATGGGCGCCGGCGGTGCGCCCCATGCCGCACTGAGCCAAATCCGCCAAGACTACCCTGTTTCGCTCCACGGTGTTTGCATGTCGATCGGCGGCCCGCAGCCGCTCGACGAGGCGCATCTTGGGCGGTTCAAGGCGCTTGTCGAGCGCTACGAGCCGGCGTTGGTTTCCGAGCATCTCGCCTGGTCGACCCACGACACCACCTATTTCAACGATTTGCTGCCGCTCCCCTACACAGCGGCGACGCTCGCTCGTGTCGCCGATCATATAGATCAGGTACAAGAGGCGCTCGGCCGCCAGCTCCTGCTTGAGAACCCGTCGACCTATCTCATTTTCCCTGAATCAACGATGAGCGAAACATTGTTCGTCGCGGAGCTGGTTCGGCGCACCGGGTGCGGTTTATTGCTCGACATTAATAACGTATTTGTTTCGGCCACCAACCATGGCTTTGCGGCGCTCGCCTATCTCGCTGATTTTCCGGTTGAACACGTGGGTGAGATTCATCTCGCCGGCCATGCCGAACAGGCAGATGACGAGGGCGAGCTTCTGCTCATCGACAGCCACGACCGTCCGGTTGCCGACGCGGTGTGGAAACTCTTCGACGTCATCATTAGTCAATGCGGACCCATTCCGACACTCGTTGAATGGGACAGCGACCTGCCGGATTGGCCTTTGCTCAAAGCGGAGGCTAGCGCCGCAAAAGCGATCATGGACCGCCATGCGCAAGATTTCATGCCTGGAAAAGCCTATGCCGCCCGTTGAATGTCGCGAGGGGTTCGGGGGCGAGCCTTCTTACGCAGCCGTCTTTGCCCGCGCGCTGCTCGATCCCGATCTTCCCACACCAGCCGTGGTCGCCGGGCCGAAATCCAAGGCGGCAGACAAGCGGTACAACGTCTATCGCAACAACGTCACCGTCAGTCTCATCAACGCGCTGGCGGTGGCATTTCCAGCGACGCAGCGTATCACCGGAGTGGATTTCTTCCGGGCGATGGCGCGCTTCTATGTGCGGGCCGCGCCGCCGCTCTCACCGCTGTTGTTCGAGTATGGACGCGACTTTCCTGACTTCATCGAACGGTACGAATACGCGCAATCAGTGCCATGGCTGGCGGATGTGGCGCGGGTCGAGCGGGCTTGGCTCGACGCCTATCACGCCGCCGATGTTGAACCGCTCACGCCGCGCGCCTTAGCTTCGATCCCGCCGGAGCGGCTGGTCGATACCGTTTTGAAACCCCATCCCGCGACGCGGGTCGTCCGGTCACGTTGCCCGGCGGTCACTATATTCACTGCTAATCGCAGCGACGGCCCGGCCACGCGTGTCGAGGTCGTCGAGCCGGAGGACGCCCTATTGACGAGGCCCGCGCTGGAGGTGGAAGCCCGACGGCTGCCGCCCGGCGGCGCAATTTTTCTCACGCGCCTCATTGCCGGCGAATCACTCGGCGTCGCGGCAGCGGCAGCGCTCTCGGACAGCGCGTCATTCGATCTCGCCGCCAACATTGGTGGATTGCTTGAGGCGGGCGTGTTCACGACAGCTCTTTGGGAAGAAAGCTGATGGGATGGCAAACGATCAGTCGGCTCGTTAGACGGGTGAACGCCAGTATTGCCCTGATCGCGCCGCCGTCTCTCACCCAACTTGTCCTGCGCATCGGGCTCGCGACTCCATTCTGGCGATCCGGCATCAACAAATGGGACGGTTTCCTGCAACTGAACGACACTGCGATTTTCCTTTTCAGCACAGAGTTCAAGTTGCATTTGCCGGGCGGCCCGTACTCGTTTCCAGCGCCTGAGGCGACGGCGTTCCTTGTCGGTTCCGCCGAAATTCTCTTTCCCATCCTCCTCGTTCTCGGGCTGGCGACACGACTGGCTGCGTGCGCGCTCTTGGTGATGACTCTCGTAGTCGAGCTCACGGTGCCAGACGGCTGGCCAGTGCACCTAACCTGGGCAGCCATGGCGCTTGGCATAATGGCATGGGGCTCGGGACGGTTGTCGCTCGATCATTGGATTGAGCGGCGCAATGGATGAGCTTTATCGAACCTCTCCAGGCGCGACCAAATGTGCGAATCGGACCGGTGCTCCGCCAGCGATTGCAGGCGCGTGGCTAGGTTCGGTTCGGCGTTTCACCGACAACAACCGCTTCGCCGGAGGCGCTCGCTCAGATCTGCTCCTCGGTCGTCGAAGGCTTAACTACGGCCATCCTGACCTGACAGAGCTCGATCCAGGTAATATGCCGCGCTGATGAGAGAGAGATGGGTGAAGGCTTGCGGGAAGTTCCCCAGGTGTTCGCCGGCAGGACCGAGCTCCTCCGAAAAGAGCCCGACATGGTTCGCGTAGCCTAGCATCTTTTCGAAAAGGAACCGTGCCTGCTTGACGTCACCGGCGCGGGCAAGACACTCGACGTACCAGAAGGTGCACATGTTGAACGTGCCTTCGCCCCCGCGCAGTCCGTCGACCCCTGCGTCACTAGAATAGCGGTAGACCAGGCTGTCATCCACCAGCCGATCACCGATCGCTTTCAACGTGGAGAGCCAGCGCTGGTCCGTAGGGCTGACGAAACGCATGAGTGGCATCAGCAGGCAGGATGCATCCAATGCCGTGTTTCCCTTGCTCTGCACAAACGTGCCCTGCTGTGAATCCCAGAAAGCCGTATGGATCTCCTGATAGATTGCATCGCGAGTTTCGAGCCAATCCACCAGGGGCGCTGGCAGGGACCGTTTGCGCGCAAGGCGGATTGCGCGATCGAATGCAACCCAGCACATCAGGCGCGAATACAGGAACTCCCGCCGGCCGCCGCGCACCTCCCAGATGCCTTCGTCCGGCCGCTTCCAATTGTGCGCCAGCCACTCCATCGAACGCGTGATGCCAAGCCAAGTCTGCCAGGATACTTGTTCGCCGTATTTGTCCGAAAGGTACAATGCGTCCATCAACTCTCCGTAGATGTCGAGTTGAAGTTGCTGTAGCGCGGCGTTGCCTATGCGCACCGGTACGGAGCCACGATAACCGCGTAGGTGCGGCAGCTCGGCTTCCGTCAGTACCCCGCGCCCGTCCAAGGTATACATCAGGTGCAGCGTGCCGTCGGTGCCGCATCGGCTTTGGCGTTCGCCGAGCCAGCGCACGAACGCATTCGCCTCCTCCACATGCCCAAGGCGCAGGAAAGCGTAAACAGTAAAAGCGGCGTCTCGCAGCCAGGTGTAGCGATAGTCCCAGTTGCGAATCCCGCCGATCTCCTCGGGCAGTCCGAAGGTTAACGCCGCAATTATGGAACCGTGCTCGCTTGAGGTCAGTAGCTTCAGGACAAGAGCGGAGCGGTTGACTATTTCACGCCAGCGGCCGTGGTAGGTTGAACGCCGCACCCAGCGGCGCCAGTAGTTGGACGTTTCCTTGAATGCGGCACTCACATACCCTGGATCGGCGGAGATGCTGTCCTCGCCGTATGATGCATCCTCCAGGATGAAGGAGGCAGACTCCCC
>Ga0137409_10008534_pt1 | contig 10458 bp, 3 predicted proteins | sample CZODoug1_16funga_FD_122059 | JGI IMG/M metagenome (GOLD analysis project Ga0137409, IMG submission 122059) | Vadose zone soil fungal communities from Angelo Coast Range Reserve, California, USA - CZODoug1_16fungal (Hybrid Assembly) | ecosystem: Environmental > Terrestrial > Soil > Vadose zone... | reverse complement strand
ACTGTGTCCCGGCCTTCCGCGATAGCTTTGTCTCCGCGCTCCAGAGCGACGTCGAGCGCTTGCATGGCTTCGCTCGCTCGCCCGGGAAGCAGGTCGCGCACCGCTTGGAGCCGGAACATCAATCCTTGAAAGCCTTGCAGCAGCGAATCATGGAGTTCGCGAGCGATGCGCGTCCGCTCGTTGACGCGTGCTTCCACACCTGCGTTGAATCTCTGTTGGAGCTGATGAAGCTGGAATTGATACAACGCCCAAAGCAACGCCAAGAAAGCAGCCGCACAGAGCGCGCGGAACCAGTTCGTCTGGTAGTACGCCGGGGCTACGGAAATATCCAGGAACGCTCCGGTCTCATTCCACACACCGCTGTTATTGCAAGCCACGACGCGGAAGCGGTAGTTGCGAGGAGGGAGATCCGTATAGAATGCTTGACGGCGGTTGCCAGCGTCCTGCCAATCGCGGTCCCGGCCTTCCAGCTTGTAACGAAAAAGGACCTTTTCCGGCGCGACGAGGCTAAGCGCGGTGTAATCTATCTTCAGATCACGAATGAGCGCGGGCAGAGATACGCGCCCATTTGCAGCGGAACTCTCGTCGTAGGTCTTGCGGTCCGCGGTGATCTGGTCGATGTGCACCGGCGGCGGAAGTTTGTTGATGGGCAGGTGGCGCGGATCGACGACGCTGACGCCGTCCCAAGGCAAGAACCACAATTTCCCGTCCGAAGACTTGGCCACGAGCGCTCCATAGCCGCCCGCGTTTCCGTGGATCCTTACTCCATCGGAACTGTCGAAAACCGTTGCTTGGATTCGCTTTGCTTCACCACCTTTGTCTTTGTCAGCTGCGAGCGCCCAGGCGTCCAGCTGAGCACGGACAACGCGAACCAAGCCACACGGCATGTACAGCCAAACCGAGCCGATGTCGTCCTCCATCGACCAATGAACGGCATCGCAGGGCAATCCGTTCTTGCTCGTCAGCGACGCAATGCGCCCATTTTTCAGCCGGTTGAGCCCGCCCTCGGTGGCGGCCCACAGCGTACCGTCCGCATCGAGTCGAAAGGTGTTGACGCGCCCCTCGCCCAGTCCGTCCGAGCTCGCGTATGCTGCGCGGACTCGGCCGTCTTTGAAGTACGCCACACCGCCGTAATGAAATCCGAGCCACAGGCCACCCTGCGCGGGATCAGCGATGAGCGCACTGGCGCTGTCTTTGTGTCCCAAGCCGGTCCAGGGAATTTGTTCTGTTAAACGATCTCCAACCAAATGGAGAAGTCCTTCGAGTTGGTTCGCAATCCACAGACTCCCGGCGGTATCCTCGGCTATGCCATGCACGGCCCCACCGGGAATGCCACTTACCGGCGTAAACCGGTCATTCTCCACGTGACCGCCACCTTCAACTGTCGAGACCCAAATTCGCCCGCGCGAATCCTGAAAAAGGGAAATCGCCCGATGGAGTTTCGTATCTCGTTTGCCGAAGCTCGCAATTCTCCCGCCCGTCCAGCGATTCAGGCCGGCTGGCGTCGCGAGCCAAATGCTTCCATCCTTGGCGGCTAGTGCGAACGCGACGGAATCGTGCAATAGTCCTTGTTTCCCCGTAAACGTAGCCACGGCAAAATCGCGGAACCGGTCGAGTCCGCCGAATGTACCCACCCAGATTGTGCCTTCCCGATCCTGAAAAAGACCTCCGACCCCGTCGCCTGAGAGGCTGTCAGATTGGGCAAACACATCGGTCCTACCCTGGTGGACATGCACAAGGCCCTGGCCTATAGTCCCGATCCACAAACCGCCATCGCGATCGCGGAGCATCCTCTTCGCCGAGAACTGCCGCGTAAGACCTGGGAGTGAATACGCCTCGGTCTTTCCATCTACGAACCGATAGATTCCACCTTTCCATCCAACCAGGAGCGTCCCGTCAGCGTCTTCGCCAAGAGCCTGTATACCGTTCACGTTGCCGGGCAACGAATAGAACTTAGGCGGACCGGGTCTCCATCGCCACAGCCCGTCTTTCACTCCTGCCCAGAGATTGCCGTTGCTGTCCTCATATAAATTGAACGCACCGCGCCCCAAACTGCCATCGTCCCCGAAGCACTCCACATTGGCGTTCCGAATAGCGCAAAGTCTTCCAGTAGGATCCGCAAATCCGCTGGCCCAGAGCGCTCCTTCTCGATCCTCAACGAGCGCATAAATATAGCGTCCATCCAGTTCCGCGTACTGCGTCAGCTTGCCATCCTTCCAACTGGCCAGCCCTTTGAGTGTGCCAATCCAGAGCGTCCCGTCGCGCGTCACCAGCAACCTCATGATGGAGTCAGAAGGGAGATGCTGGTCAGGTGGCGGCTGCCAGGGGACGGCCCTCACGCCATCGAATCGAAGCAGGCCGAAGTCCGTGCCCAGCCAGAGATAACCGTCGGGCGTCTGAGCAATGGAGCTGATGCCGCTTTTGAAAAAACCCTCGCGGACCTTCCACGCCGTGTGCGCGTACTGGCTCACATCCAGCGCCGGATCCAACGCGAACGCATCAGGGCAGCACAGCAGAAGCACACCCGCCAGCACGATGCACGCCATTGCCACGCGCACCAGTACCCGGCTTGGCGAGCCGATTCTTCGCCCTCGTCCGTGCGTTTTCGTCACAATCCCCGCATCTTACTCTCATTTATCTCAGCGGAGGGGCCACTTCCATCCCTCTTTTGAGGTGTAGGGAGGCAACCCCTTTGAGAGTCACTGAGCGACCCCTTTGGGTGTTGACCCAACTAGCAGGCCGAGAGTACGCTCACGGTTTCCGCGTTTCCTTGGGGTGAGATTATGCGCGTCCCCGCCCTCGCCGCGTGCCTGTTACTCGTTTTCTCCTCGTCTAGTCTGCGCGCGCAATCCACGAATGGCTCTCTTTCCGGTCGCATTGCTGATCCCTCAAAAGCAGTAGTCGCCGATGCCAAAATCGCCGCCATCAGCGCCTCCACAAATCTCCGTTACGAAACCACCACCAACACCTCGGGCGAATACTACCTGACCAATCTTTCCCCCGGCCTCTATCGCCTCGAAATCGAAAAGTCCGGCTTCAAGAAGCTACTCAAGCCCGATGTTATCCTTCACGTCCAAGATGCCCTGGAAATCAACCTCGAGATGACGGTTGGTTCCGCTTCGGAGACCGTCACGGTCGAATCCGGCGCGCCTCTCGTCAATACCGAGTCCGCGACAGTCAGCACCGTGATCGACCGCACGTTCGTAGAGGACATTCCTCTGAACGGCAGGAGCTTTCAGACTTTGATCATGCTCACGCCGGGCGTGGTGGTCACCGCCACGGCTCTCAACGACCAGGGGCAATTCAGCGTGAATGGACAACGCAGGGACGCCAACTATTTCACCGTGGATGGAGTCAGCGCCAATTTTGGAGTCACTGGCTTTTTCCCATTGCTGCAGAGCGGTGGCGGAGCTTTGCCTGCGCTCACCGCCTGGGGTGGGACAAACAGCCTCGTTTCCGTGGATGCCTTGCAAGAGTTTCGCATCCAAACGTCTTCGTTCGCGCCGGAGTTTGGGCGCACGCCCGGCGGACAGGTCTCCATCGTGACGCGCTCGGGAACCAATGCCTTTCATGGCACTCTCTTTGAATATTTCCGCAATGACGTGCTGGACGCCAGGGACTGGTTCGCAAACTTCAATCATCTGCGAAAACCTGCGGAAAGGCAGAACGACTTTGGAGGTGTTGTTGGCGGCCCGGTCTTCAAAGACAAGACCTTTTTCTTCTTTTCCTACGAAGGGCTGCGGTTACGCCAGCCCGTGACGCAGACCACCGCCGTCCCGGACGCGGCCTCGCGGCAACAAGCTCCCGCCGCTATGCAGCCATTCTTGAATGCCTATCCTGTTGCCAACGGCGCTCCCCTCGGTCCGGGGCTGGCCCAATTCAACGCCAGCTATTCCAATCCTTCTTCGCTCAACGCCTACAGCATTCGCCTGGATCACATCATCAATTCCAAATTAAGCTTGTTTGCGCGCTACGACTACGCTCCCTCCGACCTGGACCAGAGAGGCGCTCCTTTCACCTTAACCGCTCTCAGCACCAGAAATTTGGGAGATTCAGCGGTACATACATTTACAGCCGGGATCACGCAACTGATCAAGCCGCAGCTCACCAACGAACTGCGCGCCAATTACAGCAATCAGAGGCTCGCCAATGACTATGACTTGGATGATTTCGGCCGAGCTGTGCCGCTTCCTGATTCCCTCCTGTTTCCTGCGGGGTTATCCTCCAAAGACAATGGCTTCTTATTCCTCATCAGCGGCGTAGGCGAGTACGGGAAGGGCAAAGCGGCGACGGACGAGCAACGCCAGATCAATTTGATCGACAATCTGTCCGTGACGGCGGGCAGTCACCAATTGAAGTTCGGCGGAGACTATCGTTGGCTCGCTCCCTTCAGCAGCCCGTTCTCGTATCGGCCCTTTGTGCAGTTCTTAGGAGTCGCCTGCCCTCCGGCGCCATCGTCCTGCGCAGGATACGCCCTCTCAGGAACGGCTCCGGGCGCCGCCTCAACAACCGCGGCCTTTGCTCAACCATCCAGATTTGAAGCCGTCGCCCTGCTCTCGCAAAACTTTTCGTTCTATGGCCAGGATACTTGGAAAATCACGCCGCGATTGACCGTCACTTATGGCTTGCGGTTGGACATTAATCCTCCCTTGAAGGGCAAGAATCCGGCCAGCGATCCATTCGCGGTCGTGGGCGTGAACAATCCGGCAACGATCGCCCTGGCCCCTCGCGGCACTCCGCTGTACGACACCACGTATGGAAACGTCGCGCCGCGGACCGGCCTCGCCTACCAGCTCCGGCAGGCGGCGAATTCGAGTACCGTGCTGCGGGCAGGTTTCGGAATGTTTTACGATCTTGGGCAAGGCACCTTGGGAGGCGCTACCGGCTCCTTTCCCTTCAGTGCCAGCAGGAGCCTTTCGTTTGTACCTTTCCCGCTTAGCCCGCAGAACGCGGCTCCTCCAGCCATCACAACCAATCCACCGGTTCCAAACATTGTCGTTGCCGACCGGCATTTGAAGCTCCCGCGGACCTACCAGTGGAATGTCGCCCTGGAACAGTCCCTGGGAACCAGCCAAAGTCTATCTCTGACGTACATCGGTGCGATTGGACGCAACTTGCTTCGCGTAACCAATTTATTTAACCCGAATCCGTATTTTCAGTTTGTTTCGCTAACCAGCAACACCGCGACCTCGGATTACCATGCTCTACAGCTAAAGTTCCAGCGGCGTTTGTCGCGCGGCCTCCAGGCATTGGCATCGTATTCCTTCTCCCACTCGATTGACATTGCTTCGACAGATTCGTCCGCTAACACCGTTAACACGCCGGGCTCTTTGGCCAATCCCAACATAGACCGCGGGGATTCGGATTTTGACATCCTGCATTCCTTCACGGCGGGCGTGACTTACGATGTCCCGTTTCGGAACTCGCAAAAGGTAGTGCGTTCACTCTTCGGCGGGTGGTCGGTGGACACTTTCATTCTGGCCAGGTCGGCGCCGCCCGTGGACGTTGTGACCGGAACCGTCTTTGCCGGCGGCGTTGCCCTGAATCCAAGACCGAACGTGGTCCCCGGCGTGCCGCTCGAACTCTTTGGCTCGCAATATCCTGGCGGCAAAATCTTCAACGGCGCGGCGTTTTCTGCGCCGCCTAAAGGACCGCAGGGAAACTTGCAGCAGGGAAACTTTGGGCGCAACGTTCTTCGCGGTTTCGGAGCCACGCAAGCGGATGTGGGGTTGCAGCGGCAATTTCACTTGACCGAGAAGCTGGGGCTGCGCTTCCGTTCGGAGTTCTTCAACATCTTCAACCACCCAAACTTCGGCAATCCCAACAACACGCTGGCCTGTCCGAGGACCACAGCAGTTTGTACCGGTAACCCTCTGTTCGGCCACTCGACCCAAACTCTGGCGAGCAGCCTGGGCTCGGGCGGCGCCAATGGCGGCTTCAACCCCCTCTACCAAATCGGCGGCCCTCGCTCCATCCAACTCGCCCTCAAGCTCCAATTCTAAGCAACGAATCGGGGCCAATTGGCAAACGATCCACCGTCAGCGTTTGCACCCCTCCGGGGCTGAAAGATTGCTTGCAGGGCGCCGGACGGAGGCGAGCGCCCAACGGCGCGCCTCCTCCGACCCGACAATCGCCAAAAACGGCGCCCTAAGTCATGGGCAACTTCCATCGGGTTGCGGTCACGCACTCTAGCAACAATCGCCGAGCGCATTTCCCACAGCCATCCGGCGCTCACCGTCGCAGGTGCCACTCGAATCGAGCACCATTGTGGAACCTGGTGATCGTGACGCGACTGATTTTTTCTGTTCCGCTTTACGTGCTCACATGTCTCGGCCGATACCGCACCGACCTTCCCAGTTCAGTAGGCCAGCCTTTTTCTGCCACTCATTTTCTCGGGCACTGCTTCAGGCTAATTCCTGCGTCCGGCAGCTTCGCGGCTTCTGCTTTCCCGGTTCCGCCCTTACACCATTTGGGTTCCCTCCGATAAAGCAGCCGTTCGCTTTGGAAGCAGAAGCCATCGCTTTTGGGTGCCCCAGGAAAATGGGGCAGAAAAAGGAGACATTTTCATGTCCTACTTGAACTCAGTAACGATCGTCGGATTTGTTGGAGCCGAACCCGAGCAGCGTCAAGCGCGGAACAACGGTTCAAAATTCACCGTTCTTTCCGTCGCTACACAACGCTCCTGGAAAAGCGCAGAAGACGAATGGGTCTCGAAAGTCGAGTGGCATCGCGTCGCGATATTTCGCCCTCGGCTGTCTGAGGCTGTTCTCACTAACATCAAGAAAGGCACGCATGTCCTCGTCGAGGGCGAACTCGTCAGCAGCACCTACGAGCGCCCGAACGGAAAGAGCAAGAAGTCGGCGACGACCAAGATCACGTCTTGGTGCATTCGTGCTGACATTGTACGCAAACTCGATCGCGGCGAACCCCAGCCGGAGGCGGTCGCCTCTGCCTCGCTTGCTTCGGGGCAAGCTCCCGAATCATCCGAGGAAATTCATTACTAACTTCTGCGATACATCGGGCCCTCCGACATCGTCGGAGGGCCCTTTTGTACGTTTAGGCTTCGGTCCGCAGCTTGCGCCGCATCGATCTGCACAAGGGATTCACCGCGAAGCTGAACGGGTGTTTGGCCAGCCGGCGTAGGAACATCTGCAAGACGGTTCAGCAACGACTCCAGTGCGGAAACACCATCATCGAGTGCTGCCAGCTCCGCCTCGCTCAAGGGGATCTCTTGGCGCATACGCAGCAAGTTGCTCTTGCCTTCCAGCAAAGCTGCCGCTGTAGATTCCTTTGGGATGTAGAACGAACATTTTGCACAGGCCATCCGGTGCGGACATTGATCGAAGAAGTCGTATGTACAGTAGCCGTGCCCAAGATCGTAGAACTTCCACGCTTCCTCTGCACCGAGACCGGCTCGAACCTTTTCCTGGTCGATGAGCACTTCGATCGCCCGCAGATTTCGACCAAAGTACCCAGCGTCTGAATACGATTTCATCAGCTTCGTGGGTGTAATCTTTGCATACCGCTGGGTGGACGATGGCAGCCGGTGCCCGAGCCACTCCTGCAGCTCGTACAGGCTCATAGGCTCCTTGGCATTAAATAACTGCGTGGCTATCGTCGATCTCGCTCGGTGACTCGTAATTTTTCCGCGTAGGTCGCGTTGCGGTACGCCGGCCTTTTTGCAGAGTCTAGGGATCAACCCGAGATTCAGGTAGTACGAGCCGAGATGTCTCATACGGTGCAAAAAAAGAAAGTCGACCATCTCGCCTGTCTTGCTATCGCAGAGTTTTGCTTGAGCAGGTCGCACCTTCTCCCAAGCATTGATCGCTTCTCCGACCATCCTGTCCACGGGTTTCGTAAAAGCGGCGCTGGTTTTGTTCACAGGAACATCCAACAAGCATATGGCGGAATCATTTTCCTGCTGCCAGCGCACACAGCCAACTCGCAAGCGGCGGATTTCATCCCCTCGCAGGCCGGCGAACAGCCACACCACGGTTAGGGCGCGCAACATTTCGATTGGGTAGAAGGTGTAGATCCTTCCGTCCGGGTTTCGCCTGCTTGCAAAATCCTCTCCCGTGATATTGAGTCCCGCCCACAGAAGTTTCGCCCACACGTCATCGGCTATGACCCTCGGTGCGGAAGAACATACGAGTGCCTTGATGGAACGCGGCGGAGTCAAGCTACGGTAGGGATCGAACCGTGGAGGAATAACACCCCATTCTTGCAGATCTGCAAAGAACACGCGAACGGCGCCGTAACATTGCATTTTTCCGGACGGTGTTAGCGGCCTTCCGTAATGCCTTTTCTGGCGCCCCACACACGGAGCCCTCCAGTCCCCGCACCGAATGTTGGTGATCATGGTTAGGCACTGCACCGCTAAGTTGCGGTCCCAGTCTTCCGGTCCGTTAATCCCCGGATGCTTTGCGCCCAGCCATCGACCAACAGTAAGAAGAAAGTAGTAGTTTTGTGTTCGGACGCGCCATGTATACCTGGCATTTTCGAACCAGTGCTTTGCTGCCTGGGCCCATTTCTCCGGTACTCCCGCCAGGAGCTGAGGATTCGGATACCGGGGGCGTTCCATACGCTTGATCGGTGCGGAGATGATTTTGCGATTTGCTAGAACCTTCGAGACTGCCGACAAGAAGAACGTAGGATTTTTTCCCTGCCGGCGGTCAAACACCTTTTGAAGAACCTCCACGGTGAGGTCCTCCAGATGAGGACTACGATTTGTAACCAGAACCTCGCACATCGCCCGAGGAACGTAGATTCTCGCGGTTCGGTCGCGATATCCAAAGTTCACAAGCATCTCTTCGAGATCCGCGAACAGCCTTCGAACGTGTTCATGACCGAAGATGCGAGACGCAAGACCATAAAAAATGAAGCTCTTGCCTCCCAACTTATGCAGTGCGTCGAAACCGCACAACAGGTAGCCGACCGCAGCAACGGACGGTTTTTCGTGACCACCTTTCCTAATGCTCTCGATCCATTCTTCCTCCGTCCAGCCCCAGTAGCTCCTCCCGCGAGCTGCAACGTCGCGCACCATTATCGCCTTCAAGTTCGCCCAGTATTTTCGCTGAAGCTCAATGTGAGTGCAGACATCCTCGAGCGGCTTCATCAGCCGTGGGAGGGCGCAGTTTTCGAGCAGAACCGAAGGAGAAACACCATTAGCCAGCCTCGGTTGATTGGCGCGCATAGTTTCTGCTTCCTCTGGCTTCAGTTCGGGACGCCGATCGTACTCGTCGAGCTTCACCGGCCAGGTCCACGAAGGCGAGGCGCATGCTTTGTCGTTCATGCCAGCACCTCGCCCATCGCTGCTACCCGCCGCGCGTGTATCTCCGCCATCCCACGGGCAAGTTTATTCGCCAAGTCGCGGCCGCTCAGATGAACGTAAAGTACGGTTGTCTGGATACTGCGATGCCCCGCAAAAGTGGCGATCTCGTGGATATCCCAGTTGGCCCGGGCGAGATCAGTCAAGCAGAGGTGCCGTAGGCTGTGCGGTGTAAAACGGGGCAGATTGCATCGCTCGGACACACGCGCGATTGCTTTGGACCATGTCCAGATCGAAATCGGTTGGCCATGATTGCGGCACGACTCCGAAAGGAACAACGGGCCTCGTTCACGGCTCAGTTCCCGACGAATGACCAGATACCTGCTGAACAGCTCGCTAGTTGCTGGGGAATAGGGAACGATTCTCTCTGTACGATTCTTTGTCTTCTCCGCCCGAATCCGCAGCATTCGATGCGCTGGGTCAATGTCCGTCGTTTCCAGGGAGCAGATCTCTTCACGACGAAGCGCCGCGTCGTAGGACATCGCCAGCATCACCCGGTTGCGCAGCCGCTCTTGTTTGCAAACTTCCAGGATGGTCTGCCAGTCTTCTTCGTTTGGAATCCACGGAAGCCGGTGCTGTTTTTGAACGAAGCTGCGCCCGGCTACAGCCGGGCGCAGAGGGTTTCGCGTGCAGATTCTCTCTTCCACCAAGAAGTCATGAAAGAGCCGAGCTACTGTCAGATGCTGTTGCAGAGTTGCATGCGCGAGTGTTGTCCTTGCCTCTGGCCCTTTTTTTCGAACTCTTGGAACCGGAAGTTCGGCAATGCTGCGGACGTAGGCTCCAATCGTCGGACGAACTACGGAATCGAACGGAATGTTTTGAGATTCCAGGAATCCGAGATACGAGTCCAAGTCTCGTCCGTAGGCCTCGATGGTGTTGGCTGCCAGGCCTCGCGTGGCCTGAAACTTCAGCCATTCCCTCGCCTGCGGATTCTCTGAAACTCTCCGATATCGCTCCCAGCGGACTTCACAAATCGAGAACTCCAGGGCCATTGGTTCCTCCATTTTGGGTTCGGCCCCCTCGGGGGCCGAACCCAACGATACGTCTGGCGGGAGAACCAGCCCTATTCCACATAATGAACTCAGTAACGATCGCCGGATTTGTTGGAGCCGACCCGGAGCAGCGTCAAG
>Ga0137409_10008533_pt1 | contig 10462 bp, 7 predicted proteins | sample CZODoug1_16funga_FD_122059 | JGI IMG/M metagenome (GOLD analysis project Ga0137409, IMG submission 122059) | Vadose zone soil fungal communities from Angelo Coast Range Reserve, California, USA - CZODoug1_16fungal (Hybrid Assembly) | ecosystem: Environmental > Terrestrial > Soil > Vadose zone... | reverse complement strand
CACGTCCAGGACGAGCGCGCGGCTCGCAGAGCTGAACTTGACGAAGCCGAGACTCGAGAACGAACCGCCGGTGAACTCCGCGGCCCACTGACCGGCGCGGAACGGCGTGTCTTGAGCTAGGAGAGTGCCGGGAAGGACGAAGAAGAGCGAAACGACCAGGGCGCGGATCTGCACGTGACCTCGGACGGGAATGGGATTCCCATCTTACCCGGCGCACGAGTGTCGACCATCCCGCGCGCCCTAAAAGTCATAACCCTACCCGCCGGACAGCACCCGCTGCGCCAGCACGACGCCGGCGAGCACGCTGACGCACGCCGAACCGAGGTGCAACGCCGTCGCCCACCGGGCGCCTTTCGCCGACGCGACGCGCACGAGCGACCCGAGCGCCAGCGTCACCGCCAGCATGCCCACGATCGTCCCAGCTCCAAAGGCCGCAAAGTACGCCACCCGCAGGCCGGCGCTCGGCGCGGCGGCCACGAGGAGTACCGCGATGGCGCCGCTCCCCGCCAACCCGTGCGCGACCCCGAAGCCCAGCGAGCGCCGCGCGTCGGCGCGGGCATGCCCGTGCGCGTGCCCGGCATCCTCCGCGTGACTGTGCAAATGGAAGTGCGGATCGGCTTCATGCGCGTGCAGGTGCATGTGCCAACGCCCGCGCGCGTAGCGCCACACCACCGTGCCGCCGAGCAGGATCAGCAACCCGGCCACAACGAGCTCGGCGCTGGGCCAAAGGGAAGCCGGGACCCGAACCCCGAGAGCCACGACGAGCAGCGCGACCGCGCCCACCGTGACCGTGTGGCCGAGCCCCCAGGCCAGTCCCAGGCGCGCGACGCTCCACAGGCTCCTCGGCCCAGGACGACTGGCGAGCGTCGAGACGGCCGCGAGATGATCGGGCTCGAACGCGTGCCGGAAACCGAGCACGATTCCAATCAACACAATGGGTACCATTGGCGGACTAATCTAACGTGCCCGTATTGTTAGGCGCGATGAACCCCTCCGAAAGACGCCTGCACGAGATCCACGCGCGCTACGCTCCCGTCGACGCGCGCGTCCAGGAGATCCTGGACCACATCAAGCGCGACTGCCAGGAGCTCGATCCCAAAGCGCGCAACGAGGGCAACGAGCGCCAAGTCGAAGCATTCATCTCCTGGCTCACAGCGCAGTATCCGGGCCGCACCTACGAGGTCGCGCGGGATGGCCGCGCGGCGCCGGTGTCGCCGGAGGACGCGCGCACCTGGCAGAAAGCACGGGGGCACCCCGGCGCCCCGTGCGTCGTGATCGAGCGGCAGCGCCTCTCCAAGTGGGCGGTGCGCACCACGCGCTGGAACTACTTGTTCACGGTCCCCGGCGAGAGCGACGACCAGGTGCTGCTCGTGGCGCATTACGACACGTGGCGCGGGCCTGGCGCCGACGACAACACGACAGGCGAGGAGATCCTCAAGCAGTACCTCCTGACGGACCTGCGCGCACCCGTGCGTCCCAAGCTCACGCACGTCTACTTCTTCGCCGGCTCGGAGGAGTGCGGGCTGGTGGGGCTCTTCTCGCAGCTCCTGCTCTCGCTCGGTCTCTTCGCCGGCAACTTCGCGCTCACGTATCGAGACTGGGCGATGATGGCCGTCGCGATCGCGATGCTGCCGCTCGCGACGTACCGCTTCGGCGTCTCGGGATCGCGCGAGTACGTGCGCACGCTGACGAATCGAGAGCTCTCACGCCTGAAGGCCGTCGTGTCAGTCGACTCAGTGGGCGAAGGACGGCTCTACATCCCGCGCGAGACGATGGGCGCCGACTTCATTCACGTGCTGATCCCGTTCGGCAACTACGACTCGCTCAACGACCTCCTGGAAGAAGCCGCGCACCTCCACGGCATCAAGTACAACAACTTCCTCGCCGGCGGCACCACCGACCACGTCTCATTCCTCGAGGTGAACAACGGCATCCTCGAGCGCATCCGGGGCTGGGTGCTCCGTCCCAAGACGCCGCCGCTCCGCATTCCCGCCACCGCGCTCGTCGCGATGCTGCCCGGGAAGGCGTCGCCGATTGTATTCGGTGGCAAGATCCACACGCCTAAGGACACCCCCGATCGGGTCTACCCCGAGCCGTTGCGCCAAACGCTGCTCGTGCTCGACTACCTCTTCTATCGGATGGAGGGAGGCCCCAGGATCACGCATCCGCGCGAGCTGGACGAATTCCACTATGCGCGGCTCTACCGCAGCGACGCCGGACACCTCGTGGCCCTGAAGGACGCGATCGAGCCGAACCACCGCAACCTCAACGCGGTGTACCACGCCACCGTCGAGCGCAAAGACGGCCGCACAGTCGCGCACCTCGGCGACATGCTCGATTGGGGAGTCGAAACGCGACTCTCCCACGAAGTCGCCGAAGCGCTCGGCACGAGCGGCTCGTGGCAACCGGAACCGGTAGAGCAGCTCGACGTGCTGAGTGACGGCGTCAGCGTGCGCTTCGCCAAGCATGGATCGTTCGTCGACCACCTGCGGCAGATCTATCACAACGCGATCTCCGCGGCCCAGGGCGTCGTGCGCAGCTTCCTCTTCATCAGTTTCTTCGGACTCGCCTACGTGCTCGCGAACATCGTGAGCTGGCTCCTCGACCGGGCCTTTGACGTGTGGCCGGGATTTGCCCTGTGGGTGGCCGACCACGTGGGGATCGCCATCGCCGCCATCGTCTTGCTGGAAGTCGCGATTCTCCTGCACCTCATGGCCCGCCGCGTCCCGGCCTGGATCGACAATGCCTACCGGCACGAAAACAGGGCCGATAACCTCGGCAGTTTGAGGCGGATACGGGGGTAGCGCCTTGCGCTACAACCTTATGGCCCGTCACGATATCCAATCCCCTGCATGCCCCGACAGGTGCTAGAGGTCACACTGACTGCTGATTCAGTAGCGGCCGACGCGGCCCTCGCGGCGAGCGGGGATGCCACGGCATTCGAGCGGCTCTACCGCGCGCACGTCGCCCGCGTTCACAGCCTGGTGCGCCGCATGCTCGACGCCGACGAAGCGGACGATCTCACGCAGGATGTCTTCGTCCGGGCCTGGGAGAAGCTGTCGACCTTCCGCGGCGAGTCGGCGTTCGGGACCTGGCTGCACCGCCTCGCGGTCAACGTGGTCCTGGGGCGCCGCAAGACGCTCGGCGTCGAACGGGGACGGTTTCATATGGGCGAGGACCCGCTCGAGGGTGTGTCGGGCCGGCGCGAGACGCCGGAGATCTCGATGGACTTCGAGGAGGCGCTCGCCAACCTCCCCGACGGAGCCCGGCAAGTGTTCGTGTTGCACGACGTGGAAGGGTATCGCCACGAAGAGATTGCGCGCATGCTCGGCGTCGTGCCGGGCACTTCGAAATCGCAGCTGCATCATGCGCGGATGGCGCTGCGGAGGTATCTGGATCGATGAACGACCAATGGACTGACCGGCTCTCGGAGTATGTGGACGGCGAGCTCGCCAACGGCGAGCGCAACGCCCTCGAGGCGCACCTCGCGACCTGCGCGGCTTGCCGCGCAACCGTCGAGGATCTGCGTCATGTCGTCGCGCGCGCCCAGTCGCTGGAGAATCGGCCCCCCAAGGCGGAGCTCTGGTCCGGCATCCACGCGCGGCTGACCCCGGGGCGGCGCCCCGGGGTTAACGCCCGCTCTTGGCGCGTGTCCTTCAACGTGCCGCAGCTCATCGCGGCGAGCATCGCGTTGGTGCTGGTGTCGGGCGGCGGCATGTGGGTGGCGTTGCACCAGCGGCCGGCCGTCGTCGCCAAGTTCCCGCCGGTCCCGGGCTCGCTGGTTCAGGTGAGTAACGACCCCTACGTCTGGACGGATCGCACCGACGCCGCCATCGCCGATTTGCAGGGTGTCTTCGACCGCAACAAGAGCCGGCTCGATACGTCGACCGTACGGGTGGTGACGCGGGCCTTCGCGACCATCGATCAGGCGATTGCCGAGGCACGCGCGGCGCTCGTAGCCGATCCCAGTGACGCGTACTTGAACCTCCATCTCGCCGACACCATGCGGCGCAAGCTGGAGTTGCTGCGGCGGATCAACGCGATCGCCACGGCGCAGACCTAAGAGAGGAATCGAGACGACATGTTGACGACCATTGCGGCCGCCGTCCTGGCTACGCTGGCCCCGATGCAGGGGGAGACCGACACGACGATCGCCGTGCCGGCCGGAGCGAGCCTGTCAGTGAACAACTTCGGCGGCGCGATCGTCGTCCACACGTGGACGCAGAACCGGGTCAAGGTGCACGCCGAGCACGGCAGCCGCGGCAGCATCGAGGCGTCGCTGAGCGGCACGGTCCTGACCCTCAAGGCGGGGAGCCGACACGGCGCCCCTTCCGTAGTGGATTTCGACATCACCGTGCCCGCCGACATGGCCCTGAACCTGAGCGGCACCTATACGGAGATCGAGGTGAACGGCTCGAAGGGCGCGATCACCGCCGAGACGGTGGACGGCTCGATCGACGTGCGCGGCGGCAGCGGCAACGTCATCCTGCACTCGGTGCAGGGGTCCGTGACACTTGCGGACGCCACGGGCCGTATCGAGGTGAACTCCATCAACGAGAGCGTCGAGCTGTCGAACATCTCGGGGCCGATCCGGGCCGAGACGACGAACGGCGATGTGACGCTGTGGGGCATCAAGTCGTCGAGCGTCGAGGCGACGACCATCAACGGCGACGTCGAGTACGAGGGGACCATCACCGACAACGGGACCTACACGTTCAATTCGCACAACGGCGACATCACGGTGTCGATCCCCGAGAACGCCAACGTGACACTGACGGTGGCGACCGCCAACGGGGACATCGACCCGAGTTTTACGCTGCCGTTCACCGGCAGGCCTGAGCGGCACCGTTACACGTTCAAGCTCGGCACCGGCAGCGCGCGAATGGAAGCCGAATCGTTCCAGGGCGACATCGAGTTGCGCCGCCCTGCGGAAATGCGGGAGCGCCAGAAGGATAAGGACAAACACGAGGAGCCTTGACCATGCGTCTCAAAACCGTCGTACCCGTCATCCTGACTGCGATTGCCTTCGCCGCACCCGCGGCCGCGCAGAGTCCCGACTTTCGTTGGCACGGCCGCCTCGCCAGCGGCAAGCGCGTGGAGGTGAAGGGCGTGAACGGCGACGTCCGCGCCGTGTTCACCTCTGGCGCCGAGGTCGAGGTGACGGCGGCCAAGCACGCGCGCCGTTCCGACCCCGACGACGTGAAGATCGAGGTGATCGAGCATGACGGCGGCGTGACGATCTGCGCCGTCTACCCGACGCCGCGCCGCGCGCGCCAGGAGAACAGGTGCGACGTGGGTGATTCGTGGCACTCGAACACCGAAGACAACGACGTGACCGTCGATTTCGAAGTGAAGATCCCGGCGGGCGTCGAATTCACGGGCCAAACCGTGAACGGCGAGATGTCAGCCGAAGGGCTCAAGGCCGACGTCAAAGCCAGCACCGTGAACGGCAGCGTCCGGGTCACGACGACGGGCTTGGCGGAAGCTTCGACGGTGAACGGCTCCGTGTACGTGGAGATGGGCCGAGCCGATTGGGACAAGGACCTGGACTTCAGCACCGTGAACGGCGGCATCACGCTGGTCCTGCCGTCGGTCCTGAACACCGAGATCCGCGCCTCGACCGTCAACGGCGAGATGACGACGGACTATCCGCTCACCATAACTGGGCGCTTCGGCCCGCGCCGCATGCGCGGCACGATCGGGTCGGGGGGGCGGACGCTCAGCCTTTCGACGGTGAATGGGGAGATTCGGCTCAGAAAAGCGACCTGAATTGCGGATTGCGGATTGCGGATTCGAAAGGCAGGTGTCGATTCCGCAATCCGCAATCCGAAATCCGCGTTGATTTGCGCCGCCTCGCAGCAACCCGGTACCTAATCCAGAGCCATCCGGCGCCACGTTAGCCCCTCTCAGCAAAGGGGCCCGTGGTGTTGCGGCAACTTCTTGCCCGCACCGAGCAGATCGACGATCTCCGCGACCTGTTTCGCGTGCTCGGGTACGACGCGGCGCGGGAAACCGTGCCACCCGGGCCCTGGCTGGGTGAGCAGGCAGCCGAGGCGGCAGGCGTCACCCGCGCGGCGCTGGTGGCGCGTCACGACGCGTTTCGCGTTTTTGCCCTCGAGGCTGCGGACCCCGAACGCGGCGCTCGCGCCGCCGCCCGCCGCCTCGCCGCCGGCGCCGAGCGAGGGTTGGCGTGCGCGCTCGGCGGCGTCCCCCGTCGGCTGGTGTGCGCCGGGTCCGTCGGCCTTCGTCTCACGACCGTCCTGCTGTCCCACCCGACTGGCACCGCCCTGGCCGTCCTCGAGCGCCTGGCGCCGGCGGCCGGCGAGTCAGCCCTCGCCCTCAGTCTCCGTGTGGGCGAGGTGTTGGCGACCGAAGGCGTCACGCCCCGGTTCTTTCGCGCGTTCCGCCAGACGCTGGAGCGACTCACCGATCAGTTGGCTATGCCCAGGGCACGCAGAGATCGCCACGACTTGGCCCTCACCGCCCTGACGCGTGTCCTCTTCCTCTATTTCGTGCAATCGAAGGGCTGGCTCGACGGCGACCGTCGTTACTTGCCCAGGTTGCTGCAGAGCGCCCTCACCAGGCGCCTGCACTTCCACCGCGTCTTCCTTCACCCGCTTTGCTTCGGCGTCCTGAACCAGCCTGTGGCCAGTCGCAGCCAACGCGCCGCTGCACTCGGCCGAGTCCCCTTCCTGAACGGCGGGCTCTTCGAGCCGACTCCGCTCGAGCGGAAGTGCGGTCCCGCGATCTGGACCAACGCGGATTGGCGTGGCGCGTTCGACGACGTGTTCGAACGATTCCATTTCTCGGTGCGCGAGGACGATGAGGGCGAGCTCGTCGCGCCCGACATGCTGGGGCGCGTGTTCGAGGGCGTGATGGACCCAGTCGACCGTCACACCAGCGGCAGCTACTACACGCCGGCAACACTGGTCCGCGAGATCGTGCGCGCAGGTCTCGAGGCTGCTTTGGTGCACCGTATCGGGCTCGGCACCACCGCGGCGTCCCGCTGGGTCTACGAAGGCCTCTCTCCAAGCCCCGCTCCGGACCTGCGCACCCTCACCGTGCTCGACCCGGCGGCGGGATCGGGAGCATTCCTGCTCGGCGCGCTGGCGGAGCTCGTGGCGCTCCGGTGCGCGGCGGGTGAGGGGCCCATCCAGGCGGTGAGACGCGACGTGCTCGCCCATTCGCTCTTCGGAGTCGACCTGACACCTACGGCAGTCCGGCTCACCGAGCTGCGCCTCTGGCTCGCGCTCGTCGCCGACGACGACTCGGACCCAGCCACCATCGCGCCCCTGCCGAATCTCGGCGGTCACGTCCGGCAGGGCGATGCCCTGCTCGACCCGCTCGCGCTCGCGGGGTCGCTGGGCGGACACGGCCTTCGCATCGGGGGACCCGAAGTTCGCCGCCTCGCGGCGGCACGACGGACTCTCTTCGACCTCTCGGGCCCAACCAAACGCGCCGCTCAAAACGAGCTGGGACGCGCCGAAGCGGCGCTCGCGCGCCGTCTCTTTGCGCAAGCGATCGCGCGGCTCGAGGAGACCATCGGCGAGCTCATGATCGCCGCCAGGGACCGCGACCTGTTCGGGCGCCGCCGCGGTCTTGCTCCCGCCGAGCGCGTTTGGCTCAGGCGAGCCCGTCAGAGCCTGCGCGATCTGCGTGGTGCGGTTCGGAAACTCGATCGCGACGGCACAGTCCCGTTCTTTTCCTTCGAATCCCACTTCGGCGACGTCGCGCAGGGCGGTGGGTTCGACGTCGTGGCGGGGAATCCGCCCTGGGTGCGGGCGGAGCGCCTGCCGGCCGTCGTGCGCGAAGCGCTGGCGACTCGTTACTCATGCTGGCGGTCGGGCGGTGCGGGCCCGGGATTCGCTCACCTCCCCGATCTCGCCGTGGCGTTCACCGAACGGGCACTCGAGCTGGTACGTCCTGGGGGCGTCGTGGCGCTGCTCGTCCCCGCCAAGCTCGGTTCGAGTGGATACGGCGAGGCACTGCGTCGACGTCTGTCGCACGCGACGAGAGTCGAACGCGCCGCGCCGCTGACCGCGTTCGCCGCCCGCTCCTTCGCTGCGGCCGTGTATCCGATGGTGCTCGTCGCCGCCCGCGCTGACCCCACAGGCGTGGATATGACGGCCACCGCGCTGGGCCCGAAGAGCTCGGCCCCGGCCATCCCGCAGCGCCTGCTCCAGGCCACCGGCCCGTGGGTCCTGGCGCCCGACGCCGACCGCGTGGCGCGCCGCCTCCGCGCCGCCTTCCCGACCGTCGCCGATCGCTGGACGCCGCAGCTCGGCGTGAAGACCGGCGCGGATGATGTCTTTCTGGTGCGCGAAGCCGGGGCGGGAACGCGACCCGCAGTCCGAGGTCGCGACGTCGGGGCGTGGCGTTGCGCCGCGCGCCTTCACCTGCTCTGGACCCACGACTCAGACGGACGACCCCTGGCGCGGCTGCCCTCGGAGGTCGCCGCTCAGCTCGCCCCGCATCTCGACCGTCTACGCCGTCGTGCCGACTACCGCGCCGGTGCGCCCTGGCAAGTCTTCCGCACCGCGCTCGCGCAGGCGCGCCATCGGGTCCTGTGGCCCGATCTGTGCCGCCGCCTCGCGGCCGTCGTTCCCGACGCCGCGATCGTGCCCCTCAACACCGTGTACGGCATCGCGACACGCGATGGACAAGAAGCAGTGGCCCTCGCGGCGCTGCTCAATTCGCGCTGGCTCACCGCGCTCGCGCGCCTCGTCGCCGACCCCGCGCGCGGGGGTTTTCATCGCTTCAACGCCGGCGTCGTGCGCAGCCTCCCGGTGCCGCGCCCAGGCCCAGTGTGGGCGGCGCTCGCCACCCTCGGCGGGCGCCGTGAACCCGCCGATGACATCGTCGCCGATGCCTTCGAGCTCGACCAACGTGATCGCCGGGCCCTTGAGATCGATCCTCAGTGAGGATCTCGTCCCGGTCCCGGAGCCGCTCACCCTCGCGCTCCGGCCGGGGAGCGAAGCGCCGCCGCGCGCAGTCGCGGGCTGCGCGGCGCGCGCGCTGCTCGACGGGCCGGCGCTGGAAACAACGCCGCAACCGGAAGTGTGGCCGCCGTGGCTCGCACCGCACCAAGTCCCCGCGGCGGAGCGACTGAATGCGATCCTCGCCCGCTACCGCGGCGCGCTCCTCGCCGATGCCGTGGGGTTGGGAAAGTCGTACGTCGCCCTCGCCGTCGCGCTCGCGCAGGCTGAGCCGTTCGCACTGATCGTCCCGGCCGTGCTCGCACCTCAATGGCGCTCGCTGCTGGACCGTTTCGGCGTCGACGCGCCAATCGTGACGCACGAAGCCCTGAGTCGACCGGACGGATTGGTAGGGGCGCAGCATGCTGCGCCCCTACACCCCAGCCACCCGACCGGCCGTCCGCCCGTCCGCCTGTTCGTCGTCGACGAGGCCCACCGGTTTCGCAATCCCGAGACCAACCGCCATCGTGCCCTGGCCCGTCTCGTCGTCGGCGCGCGGGTGCTGCTCGTCACGGCGACGCCGGTGCACAATCGGTTGGCCGATCTTCTGCACCTCCTGCGCCTGTTCCTGCGCGACCACGCCCTCGCCGCGATCGGCGTGCCGTCACTCCGACGTGCGGCTCTCGGCGACGCGGAAGAGACCGCCATCGCAGCCGCGGTGGCACGGCTCGTGGTCGCCCGGACGCGCGCGCGAGTGCGCACCGGCTACCACGGTGGTCCCGTCGCGCTGTCGTTCCCGCGGCGCGGCGATGCCGAGCCAATTCGCGTGGGTACCGCTCCGGATGAAGTGTTGCAGGCGCTCGTGACCGGAGTCCACCGCCTGACTGCGGGCGGGCCCGCGGCACCGTTGTTACGGCTCCTGTTGCTGCGGCGCCTGGCGTCGAGCTTGCCCGCCTTCCGGGCGAGCCTCGCCCGTCACGAGGCGTACCTGGATCTCGCCGAGGGCGCCGCCAAGGACGGCCGTCGTCTGTCGCCCCGCGAGTTTCAACGCTGCTTTCCTCGTACCGAGTCGCCCGATCTGCAGCTGGTGCTCTTTCCCGTATTGCTCGAACGGGACCGACCTTTATCAGTGGCCGGCGACCGGCGCGAGCTCGCCCGCCTCCGCGCGCTCGCCGCCGACGCGCGTGACCCCAAAGCGGACGTGCTCGGGCGTCTCCTCGATACCCATCCCGGCAAGACGATCGTCTTCGCCGACGCGCGGGCCACCGTGCGGCATCTGCTGCACCGCTTGCGATCGCGTCGGGTCGCCGCCGTGTTCGGCGGATCGGGACGGGAGGCGAGCCGGTTCGCCGCGGGCGCTGCGACCCGCCAAGAAGTGTTGCGCGCGTTCGCGCCCGCGGCACAGGGGGCGCCCCTGCCGTCGCGCGCGTTGGAGACGGACCTGCTCATCGCCACCGATCTCCTGAGCGAGGGGCTCAATCTCCAGGACGCCGAGCGGGTCGTGCACTATGACGTACCGTGGAGTCCGGCGCGCCTCGCGCAGCGGG
>Ga0137409_10008530_pt1 | contig 10463 bp, 10 predicted proteins | sample CZODoug1_16funga_FD_122059 | JGI IMG/M metagenome (GOLD analysis project Ga0137409, IMG submission 122059) | Vadose zone soil fungal communities from Angelo Coast Range Reserve, California, USA - CZODoug1_16fungal (Hybrid Assembly) | ecosystem: Environmental > Terrestrial > Soil > Vadose zone... | reverse complement strand
TCAGGCGCAACACGTCGCACCGTCGACCTCATATGGCGCCGGCGCCTGGCTTCGGGCTTCTTGCGAGGGAAAAATACCGTCACCATCTAACAGGCGAAGGAATTCGCCATGCTTGATTTTACCAAAGACGGCTGCGATGACGAGCCGTCATCGCAAACGACCACACAACCCTCCACCGATGACCAGGCGCTGCTCGACGCCTATTCCAACGCCGTGATTGGCGTGACGGAACGGGTGGGGCCCGCCGTGGTCCGGGTCGAAACCGGATCAAAGGCGCCAAACGTTCGCGAGCGCGGCGGGCTCGGCTCCGGTATCGTGATCTCGCCTGATGGCCTGGTTTTGACCAACAGCCATGTGGTCGGATCGTCGAAACAGATCAGGCTGCGCGACAACGAAGGCGTCGTCACCGACGCGCGCGTGCTCGGCGTCGATCCCGATACCGACCTGGCGCTGCTGCGGGCCGATGGCGCGCGGGATTTGCGCTACGCGTCGCTCGGCAATTCCAAGAGCCTGCGCCGCGGACAATTGGTGATCGCGATCGGCAATCCCTTGGGCTTCGAGTCGACCGTCACGGCCGGCATCGTGTCGGCGCTGGGGCGCTCGATCCGCTCGGTGAGCGGCCGGACCATCGAGGACGTCATTCAGACTGACGCCGCGCTCAATCCCGGCAACTCCGGCGGGCCGCTGGTCTCGACCGCGGCCGAGGTGATCGGAATCAACACCGCCATCATCAACGGCGCGCAGGGCATCTGTTTCGCGGTCGCCAGCAACACCGCGCAGTTCGTGCTGTCCGAGATCATCCGCCACGGCTATGTCCGGCGCGCCTATATCGGCGTATCCGGCCAGACCGCGCCGATTCCGAGAAGGCACGCGGTTACCGCCGGTGTCGACAACAAGATGGGCGCGTTGCTGGCGCAGATCGAACCGGATAGTCCGGCGGCGCAAGCCGGGTTATTGCCCGGCGATGTCGTCATCAAACTGGATGGCGTCGACATCAACGGCGTCGACGATCTGATCCGGGCGCTGGATCGCGATCGGATCGACCGCACGCTCGACATGGATGTGCTGCGGATGGGCCGCTCACGGGCCATCGACATTCGCCCGATCGAGCGCAAGCCATCGGCCCGGCACGGATGACTTCCCTCGGGCCGCCCGGAGCCGAAAGCCTGCTCAGGGAAGGCCTCTGGCTTCGATTTCCCGGACCAACTCCAGCGTCGGCTCGGCAAGGCCCCCGCTGGGGGCATCGCGCGCAAAGACGGAAGCCAAGCTAACGCGCTCCTTCAGCACCGTGATATGCGGGCAATGGGCTGTGGACTTGCACAGCAGTTCGTGGAGCTTTTCGCCTTGAGCGACGAGGCGTGGCGGATCGAGCATGGACCAGGCGAGCAGCAGTGGCGTATCGATGGTCAGGATACCGGGGAATGCCGATCGGTGTTCGTATTTGCTGGCGTCCGCGCCGAAATAGGATTTCTCCGCCGCGCTGGCGTCTGCGCTCAAGCGATAAAGGCCGGATACCAGCACCGCTCCGGCGACGTTGGAATCGCGGGTCTGAAATTCCGGGTGAGCCAGGAAACTTGCCACGTGGAAGGCGCCGGCGGAGTAGCCGATCACCACGATCTCTTCGGGATTGCCTCCGAACAAATCGATGTTCTGGCGGACCCACGAGGTTGCCGCCGCGACATCCTGGGTTCCGGCGGGCCACGGGCTTGCAGGGGCCAGCCGGTAGGCCACCTTCACGCCGACCATCCCGTTGCGCGCGGCAAAACACATCGCCTCGTCCTGCAGCGAGGCCGTGGTTTCAGGCGCGTCGCTTTCGCCGGCGAAACTTTCCCCGGCCACGAACAGCAGCACCGGACGGCGGGACGCCTCCTTGGAATCAACGGTGGCGACGTCCAGCACGTTGAGATCGCTTTCGCCATACCTCAGGTTCCGTGAAAACGAAACGCGCTCGCAGGGGGCCGGCTGATCCGGGGCAGGGGGAGCAACAGCGCCAACGGTCGCTGGCGCAGCGTTATCCGGCGCAGGGGCAGGAGCAGCATCAACAGGTGCAGCAGCAGGAGCAGCATCAACAGGCGAAGCAGCAGCATCAACGGGCGGGGCGCCGGAATCGTCGGCGACCAGCCCGACCTTCACGATCGGAACGCCAACGCGGTGCGAGAATTCAGCGTCGGCGCTGCGAACCGAAAAGCCCGCCAATGCTGCAAGCAAGAGACACAGTGCGAGGTATTTTGTCATCACAAACCATGCACGAGCTGAATGTGGATCCCGGCCTGCCGATCGGCTGTCGACAGCTCGAACATCCCTCCGCATTTTGGGCGATTTAACGGCATTCGTCCTATCAGGTCAAAACACGTTTCCTGGCATATTCCCCGTGAGGTGCTTGCGGCGCCGCGGGAGCGCGTGGCGCACGCCGTTTGAATGTAGGTGGCAGTCGAAATACAGTGCATGCAAATACGCGTGGAGTGAAAGTCGAACCCATGATCATCCGGATTGTCGCGTCGGGCCGATCGGTCGAAATCGACGACGCGCGGAATTTCAAGGCGTTTTCGGTTCGCGTCGAAGGGCCGTTCGACGATCCCGCTGACCAGTTCGAACTGCTCGGCCGCGTGGCGTTAAGCAGCTACCGCGAACATGCCTGGATTTCCGAGAAGGCGTTGCGCGAATGGCCGCAGCTCTCAGCCGAAGCATGGTGGCAGGAGGGGCTATCGAACATGATCGCGGCCGTACAAAAATTCGGCTGGATCGATCAGGCCAATCACTCGATCCGTGCGCATATCGAATACGCGCCTTAAGGCGCGCGCAGTCAGCCTTCAAGTCCAAATGCGATATAGCTTCCACGATGGTAGCCGAGCGGGCGTTTGGCGGGCGAATGTCCGAAACTCAGCACCTGTCCGATGACGATCAGATGATCGCCGGCCTCAACACGATCGTGAAGTTCGCAATCCAGCCACGCGGCGGAATCGGGAAATATCGGGCTCCCCGTGATGCCGGATATCCATGGCATATCGGCAAATTTGTCTGGGGACTTCGACGCGAATGTCCTGGAAACATGTTGCTGCGCTTCGCAGAGGATGTTGATGCCGAAATGGCTCGCTGCGGCAAACGCGGGATAGCAGCTCGCGGCCTTGTCGACACACACGAGCACGAGCGGCGGGTCGAGCGATACCGACGTGAAGGAGTTGGCGGTAAAGCCCTTCGGCATTCCCGTTGAATCGAGGGTGGTCGCCACCGCGACGCCGGTGGCGAAGCTGCCGAGCGTTTGTCGCAATTCGGCGACATCCAGCGTGGCGCTGCCGGGGTGCGGGATTTTTTGGTGCTGCATGATGGGCTTTCCGTGAATGGCGAGCTAACCTTCCGATCGCATTGAACGGTGGCGGCTTTCGAATCCATGTCGAACGAATTGACGAAGTCTGCGCGAAGGGTGTTCGATATTCTCGAATTGTTTCGCGCGCGGCAGCGCCCGCTTCGTTTGAAGGACATCGTCGATTCCCTGGGAATGCCGACGTCGAGCGCAGCCGCGCTGCTGAAGACCATGGCGCAGATGAATTATCTTTCGTTCGAGAGCACCTCGCGCGCCTATTTGCCGACGCTCCGGCTGTCGCAGCTCGGTAGCTGGGTGACGGAGGCAAATTACGAGAGCGGACCCATTCAGGAAGCGGTGCGCCGGATCGGGCGCAAGGTCGGCGAAACCATTCTGTTGGGGACGGTCACCGACATCTATGTCGAGATCGTCGACATCCTCCGGGCCAAGCAGCCGCTGCAATACTACACGACCGTGGGGACCAAAGTTCTGCTGGTCCATTCCGGCGTCGGTTGGCCGCTTTTGAGCGGCGTGGCTGATGAGGATATCGCAAGGATCTACCGGAAAACCCTGAGATTGAAAAAGATCGACCGCGGCGTGTCGTCGCTCGACAGGCTGAAAGCCGGAATCGAAAAGGTGCGCCGCGACGGCTATTGCCTGTCGCGCGGCATGGTGACGCGAGGCGTCGGCGTGGTGGGCATGGTGGTGCCGACGCCGCCCAATCACCGCCGGCTGGCGATCGGCGTCGCCGGCCCGATGGAACGGATCGAGAAGAACATGACGCGGATCCTTGCCGCGATCCGTGCCGAGAACGCGCGGCTGGCGCATTTCGCCAGCACCATCGATTAGCGAGCACGAATTCAAACGCGCGGCAGGCTTGGTCACGTCGCGTGCTCGCTCGCGTTATAGCGTGCGATGGAATCGAATCCGGCCAGGATGCGCGCGTGCCGTTGCTCGATCCAGGTCCGCGGCTCCTCATGTGTGAAGATGAAGAATTCGGACCGCGCGACGGCGTCAAGCACGCGCATGCCGACGTCATCGGGAGACATTCCGGCGGATTGCCATGCCTTGGCGGCGTCCGCGCCCTGCCGCTCGTAGGGTCCCCCCAGCCGCGCCGGGCGCCGCCGTGACGAGGCATGGAGCGTCGTCGCGACGAGGGCGGGGCAGAGCACGGAAGCGCCGATGGCGCTGCCTTCGAGATCGAGCGCCAGCGCTTCCGACAACGCGACGATCGCATATTTTGTCATCGCGTAGGAGCCGTTGCGCGGGTTCGGGTTGACCTGCAATCCGCCGATCGACGCGGTATTGATCACATGCCCGGTCTCGCCATGCTTTCGCATCCGCGGCACCAATGTCCTGATGCCGTTGATGACGCCTTGGACATTGACGCCGAAGATCCATTCCCATTGCGCCGGCGTCACCTCCCATAGCGGCATCGCGCCCAGCGACACGCCGGCATTGTTGAACAGCAAATGGATATTGCCGAATTCGGCCTCGGCTTCGTCCGCTGCCCGTTCGAAGGCTGCCGCGTCGGAAACGTCAACCTCCATGGCGCGGGTGCGTACGTTGAACGCCGCGAGCTCGCGGCGGGCGATCTCGAGCTGCGCTTTCTCGATGTCGGCGAAGGACGATGTTGACCCCGTTGCGCGCCAGAGCCCGGCAAATGCCGAGGCCGATGCCATTGGCGGCACCGGTGACGAAAGCAGTCTTGCCGGAGAAGTCCATCACGACCGTCCCGACCGAACAGCTTTCCTGCGCGATTGATCTGAAGTTTCGAATTGGTCCATCGACCGTTCACTCTCGCCCGACGCTCACTTCACGTCAGGCGCCTTTTGTTATGTGTTGGCCGTCAGTCGGCTCATGCCGTTCCGGTTTGGGCCGCCGGCGCCATCACGTCTCGACGTCTCGCGGCCTTCACCGTCAGCAGGAAAGTGGCGCCGGCGGCGATCAATGCGGGACCGCAGGCGCACAGGAAGATCTGCTTCGGTGGCAGACCGAACGCCAGCAACGCGCCGCCCAGCGCCGGACCGGCGATTCCGCCGAGCCGCCCAATGCCGAGCGCCCAGCCGACGCCGGTGGAGCGGATCCGCGCCGGATACAGCGCCGCGACCATGGCGTTGGCGCCAAGCTGGCTCCCGATCATCGCCGCGCCGGCGCCGAGAATGGGAATCATGATGAAGGGTGCGGGCAGGTTATAGAGACCGACCGCGAGGATGAAGATCACGCCCGAGGCGAAGCTGCAGGCCAGCACGCGCGGGGCTCCGAACCGGTCGATCATGGGGCCCAGCAATGCGATACTCAGAATGCCGCCGAGCTGGAACATGCTGGCGTAGAACACCGCGGTTTCAGGCTTGAGCCCGGAGAGCGTCAGCACCGTCGGCATCCAGTAGCTGAACAGATACATGTTGAGGAGGTTGGCGAAGAACACGATCCAGACCAGGATCGTTGCAATCGCCAGGCCCCCGGTGAAGAGCTGCTGAACCGGATTACCCTGTGCGACATCGACCAGTTTCGAGGCCGCCGCCTGTGCGCTGACATTGAGACGCCGCAGGATCGCTTGCGTCGCCGGCGCGTCGGCGCGGTGGGCGATCAGAAATCGCGGCGACTCCGGCAGGTAGACCATCAGGATCGGGATCAGCAGCAGCGGCGGAATGCCGCCGGCGAGAAAGATGCTCTGCCAGCCGAAGACCGGCAGGATCTGCGCGACGAGCTGTCCGCCGAGAAAACCGCCGAGCGTGTTGCCGCAGAACATCAGCATGATCAGCGTGCCGCGCCGGTGGATCGGACTGTAATCGGAGGTCAGCGCGACCGTGACCGGCATGGCGCCGCCGATGCCGACGCCGGTCAGGAATCGCATCGCGGTGATCGAAGGGATCGACCAGGCGAAGGCGCTCAGCACGGAAAACAGGCCGATGAAGCCGACGCTGATAATCAGCAGCGGCTTGCGCCCAAACCGGTCGCCCAGAGGGCCGGACAGCAGCGCTCCGACCAGGATGCCGACGCTCGACATCACGAAGGCGGTGGTGAAGAGCGCCGGCGCGACCCCCCATGCTTTCGAGAGGGACGGCGCCGCCATTCCGATGGTCCCGAGATCGAAGCCGTCGAAGGCCTGCACCAGCGCGCAAAGCAGCACGACGCGCAATTGCAATGCGCCGAAGGGCTGGTTCTCAAGCGCCTCTTCGACAGGCGACCTCAGTTCACCGCTCATAATTGCCTCCCCTGTGGTTTTGATGCGGTGTCGTTCCCTTCAGGCCGACACGCTTTTTATTTTTTAGGCACTGTTTTTGCAGGCGCTCTCTGGAAAACACGTCCTCTTCAGTCGGCGCAACGGCGATCATGGCAGGGCTGCCATGACGCCACGCCAAATGGCGGTTGTATTCCGTTACGCGGCGATATCCTCCCCGAGCGGAACGCGAACCACCTCATGGGCCTGCAAGGCCGGCAACACCTCGCGCGCGAAGCGCCGGATCTGCTCCATGAACATTTCATGCGGCAGCGCGCCGCGGTTGAGACTGATCTGGACCTGGTTGGCGCCGGCGGCCTCGGCGGCGCTGATAATCCGCTCGGTCACTTCCTTGGCCGTTCCGAGCGGCATGTTCTCCGCCTGCCGCTCGAAATCCGCCATGGTCATGTTGCGATAGTCTTCGCGCAGGCCGGCAGCCGCCTTCATGTTCTCCGGCCGCACGTAATCGTTCGAGGTCTGCGAGACGTAGCCGGCGTCGCGCTGCTTGGCGGTTTCGGTGAAGTTGCCGTGGCTGAACAGGGTACGGTTGAAATAGAGATGGTAGGGCGCGAATTCCCTGACAGCCTCGGCCTTGCTGTCGGCGACGTAAGCCGACAGCGCGATCGAGAGGTGATTGGGCGTGATCTGATGGCCGTTATTGGCGAGGCATTTCGCGAAGTAGCGGATGATGTCTTCCTGCAGGCCGCCGCGCGCCAGCCCCGGCGTGATGATCGCGTTCTTCTTGCCGGCGAATTCGATCGATTCCTTGCTGCCGACGATCGGAATCCAGATTTCCGGGCCCGGCTTCTGCACCGGCCGCGGCCAGAGCGCGACGTCCTTGTAGGTCCAGAACTGTCCGGAATAGGAGAATATCTCTTCCGACCAGGCGCGGGTGACGATCTCGTAGGCTTCCTCGTAACGCGCGCGCGAATCCTTCAGCGGCACATTGTGCACCTGATATTCGCGCGGAATGCCGCGCGCAAAACCCGAGATCAGCCGGCCGTTCGACAGGCAATCCAGCATCGCGAGTTCTTCGGCCAGCCGCAGCGGCTCGTGCAGCGGCAGCAAGTTGCCATAGATCAAAAGCTTGAGCTTCTTGGTGCGCTGTGCGGCGGCCGCCGCCATCAGGTTCGGGGAATTCATCAACCCGTAAGGCGAGCAATGATGCTCGTTGAATCCGACGCCGTCATAGCCGAGGCGGTCCATTTCCTCCCAGGCTTCGAGATGTTCGGCGTAGGTGCGAACGGCGACGTCGGCCTTGAAGTAGCGGTTCGATAGCGGGTAGGGCAGCTCGCTGCCGACCTTGAGATGGTCGAGTTGTTCGCCGTATGCGAGCAGATCGAAGACGAAGACCTTCATGGACGCGTTCCCTGAGAATGCTGCAATCCTCCCTTATGGAGGAATTTGCCGGTCAGGTTACGGCCAGAACTATTGTCCAGCCAATAGACGCCAAAAAATTCCACATATGTGGAATGGAGATTCCGCGGAAATATTGCGGGTGCGAAAACTCCGGGCACGCGGATGCGGCTCGGCGACGTCTCGGACGATCGTTAAATTGCAACGCCCTCCGTTGCGCGCGCGTTAACTAATCTGCTTCACGCGCCCTCAATCACTTTCGCTTAACAACGCGCCGAGCGGCACCGCCTGTTCAAGCGGCTCGCGAGCCTTGGTTACGAGTTCTGGAGGAATGATCAAAATGCGCACCGTTGCAGGCGTGCTCTTCATTTTCGCCGCCACCATTTCGACCGCGTCCGCCCAGGGAGCGTCGTTTTCGATGGACCACGGACACGCAGCCGACGCAGCGGCAGCGTCGAGAGCCGCCGCGGCCTTCGCATCGAACAAGGCGTCGGCGATCGCCGCTGGCGGGCCGCTGACCCCCAGCCAATCCACCGACTTCAAAATCAACGGCGGCACAGTGCTTCGCGCCGCGCCGGCGCGAACGCCGGAAGAAGAGAAGGCCGACGAGGAGGCGCGCGCCGCCTGGCAAACGCGTTGCCGTCCGAGCGTCGTCGAAGACCGCGAGGGGATTCGCCGGACGCAATATGCCGAACCCGATTGCGACCTGTCCCGCTTCAATACGGCCGGGAAATAAGCCAAGACCCGTCGTCGATGCCAGCCTGATCAGCGACCCGCCGTCATTGCGGCGTCTGGCGTGGAAGCGACTGGCCACGTCGACAGCCGAGGTGGCTAAGCACCGGAGCGGCATTTTGTCTGGCCGTGAACTCATACGCCGACGGTCATCGGGTTTCGATCACCGTCCCATATCGCATGGGTAGCAATCGTCCCAAGGCAACCACGCTTGACACAGAGCGGCGGCAACTAACCGTGATGTTTTTCGGCCTCGTCGGATCGTCGGCTTCGTCGCGTCTTGATCCGGAGGACATGCGTGATGTGATCGGCGTTAGGCAACACGGCTTGCCGCCTGCCGCTACAAACACCTAAGCGTGAGATGTGAGGCCGTTCACATTGGTGCGACGCGGTTCGAGATAAATAAAATGGTGCAAACTATTGCGCGTACCAAACCGACGGAGGTTTCCCATGAAGCTTCTGATGATCTCTGGATTCGCGGCGGTCGCTATGCTCGCTGCCGCAACCACCATGCTGCGGTCGCACTCGCCTTTGCCCAACCATCCTATCGCGACCGCAGACACGAAGTCGCCGCAAGCCGTGGCCGGCGCAAACAAGCTTCCGATCGAGGAGTTTGAGGATATGTCGCTGGTCTATTCAACCGTGCCGAAGCGTTAAAGATGGCGTTGCTTCGGGTGGCGGCATTTCCGCATTATGTCCGCTGTTCCCTCAACAACACATTCGCGTAATGGTGAGCCTCCGCAAGAGGCGAATGCCTGGGCCGAAGGCCTCCGGCTTGACTCCCTGGCCGGGGTTTTCTTCGGTGCCAGCAACTACTACGGCTACGTCGCGCGGCGGCCATAGTCCTAAGCATCCAAAATTTTGCTTCGACCGAACGTCGGCACCGGGTCATGAACTGACCATAAGCGATTTCCGCGCCGAGTTCGTTTAGCTCTCATCAGCGGGCGTTCAATTGTGTAAGCCAAGAATTGTTCGTCAGCTGATTATCGAGCCAAGCCAGTTTCTTTCCGGCCTAACAATTGATACGTGATTGCCCCTAGCGAGAACTCAACTTATGGGCCGAACGGCAAAGATCGCGTCGTTTGCTAGCGTGCTGGCGCTGATCACCTTGGCTGGCGGTGCCAGCCTTATCGTCAGTCAGACCAAAGTAAGCCCCGATGCAGTTCGTTCGTCCGTTACGCGGTCCGAGACCGACGTTGAGAAGGCATGGAGATTGCCCGTGGCATCCACCTTCAAGAAGGAGCTGACTTGGCAGTCAAACCCCTCGTCGTGCGGCCCCGCCAGTGTCGCCAACGCGCTCAGATCCCTGGGTGAAACGGCAACGTCCGAAAACGCGGTTCTAGCGGGGACTGGCCGTTGCTGGACCGGCATTTGTTTTATGGGTTTGTCACTTGACGAACTCGCGGAAGTCACGCGCTTGAAGACAAATCGCACCGTCACCGTGTTGCGAGATCTCTCTCCCAACCAATTCCAACAGCACCTGCGGCGCGCCAACGATACTGGCCGTCGCTACATCATCAATTTCAGCCGCAAGGAAATCTTCGGAGCCGGGGCAGGCCATCACTCGCCCATCGGGGGGTATCTGGAAGCGGAAGACCTGGTCTTCGTGTTGGACGTGAACCGCGAATATCAACCCTGGCTTATTGAGCGCGCCCGTTTGTTCGCAGCGATGGACACCTGGGACGGGAAAAAGAAACGCGGTCTGCTATTGATCGAATAAGCCCTTCTCTTGCCGCCCGGCCGCGTCGCTTAGCGGATGCGCGTGATGAGCGAGCCACGCGGTAGCCACTCGTTTTTTGCAGTGCGTCGGCGTGCTGATCGGACAGTGACGCTGTCGCAAATCGTGCATCT
>Ga0137409_10008528_pt1 | contig 10463 bp, 7 predicted proteins | sample CZODoug1_16funga_FD_122059 | JGI IMG/M metagenome (GOLD analysis project Ga0137409, IMG submission 122059) | Vadose zone soil fungal communities from Angelo Coast Range Reserve, California, USA - CZODoug1_16fungal (Hybrid Assembly) | ecosystem: Environmental > Terrestrial > Soil > Vadose zone... | reverse complement strand
CTGCCGTTCGGCCCGCTGGCCGGCGTGAGCTTGGTCAAGATCTAGGCGCTAAAGGGCAAGCTACGATAGCGCTTGCCGGTGAGGGCCGCCACCGCGTTGGCCAGCGCGGGAGGCCGTGCAGCCATCAATTCTCGCTCGCTAATCCGGTACAGAAAATTCTTCTTCCCTGAAGGTCCGCTGTTGGCCGAAAGCGGCCATTCGCAATTTCTCCGCGGCGTCCGGATCCCGCATAGATCCTATCCGCTGATGATTCAGAGGCAGCTGGAGGTCAAGGCTATATGATCCCCTTCTCCGCGAAGGTTTCCAGCGCAATACGATGCGCGTCGTTCGATGCCGGAATGCCGCAATATAGTGCGATCAGTAAAAGCACTTCGCGGATTTCCTCCCGCGTGCAGCCATTGTTCAGCGCGCCATTGACATGCACTTTGAATTCTGCGGGACGGTTGATAGCGGCAGTCATCGCAAGGACGATCAAGCTGCGCGTCTTGCGCTCCATCCCCGGGCGCGCCCAGATGTCGCCGTACGCATAGGCGTTGACGATGTTCTGCAGCGGCGCGCCATAGTCGCCAACTGCGGCCATGCGCTTGTCGACCGTCTCTTTCCCGAAGATCTCCTTGCGGATGGCAAGGCCGCGCCTGTAGAGTTCCTGCGTATCCATCGTCGAGTCTCCAATCTGGGGGAAAAGCATGATACCCGCCCTGAATAAGGTTCTTGCTGCCGCCCTGCTGGCAGCTGCCGTAGGCACAGCGGCGGGCCAAGCCTACCCCACCCACGTCGTCAAACTGGTCGTGCCCTATGGACCGGGCAGCTCTCCCGACCAAGTCGGACGGATCGTCGCGCAGCATATGCAGGAATCGCTCGGCCAGACAGTCATCGTAGACAACCGCGCCGGCGCACTGGCCAACGTCGGCACCGCCGAAGTGGCGCGCGCCGCGCCCGACGGCTACACAATCCTGCTGACCACCAATACGCCGCACGCCGCCAACGTTGCGCTATTCAAGAAATTGCCCTTCGATCCAGTCAAGGATTTCGCGCCGATCGTGCGCCTGATCACGACCTCAATGGTGCTGCTTGTGCGCTCGGATTTCCCAGCCAACGACCTGACAGATTTCATCGCCTATGCGAAGACAAAGCCGCAGGGCCTCAACGCGGGCTACGGCTCCGCCGCCACGATCGTGTCGATCGCCAAGCTGAGGTCAGCTGCGGGTTTCAAGACCCTGGATGTGCCATACAAGGGTGTGCCGCTCGCAATCACCGACGTGCTGGGCGGCCAGCTGGATTTTACGTTCGGTGACTTCGCCGTATCCGTACCGCAGATTCGGGGCGGCAAGATGAAGGGTCTTGGCGTTACGTCCCCCGTGCGCACGCCGCTCGCGCCCGAGATTCCTGCGATCGCCGAGATGTTTCCGGGTTTCGAAACCCGCATCTGGTACGGTTTGGTGGCACCCGCTGGAACGCCGCCCGCCGTGGTGACGAAGCTCCACGATGTCGTCGCCGCAATCCTCGCCAGGCCCGACGTGAAAGCCCGGCTCGGGGGTCTTGGCCTCGAGGCAGCGCCGATGGCGTCCGAGGAGTTTGCCGATTTCATCAAGCGGGAAATCGCGAAATGGACCCGCGAAGTCCGCGACTCGGGCATCGAGCCGGAGTAGGGAAGAAATCCCAATGGAAGCGAAGGCACCAGTGTGCATGTGATCCCGGCCGCAATCGTCGGACTGGGCAGGTGGGGGCGGAGCTTCGTCGCCGCGATGCAAGGCAGCGACAAGCGCCTGCGTTTTGTCCGCGCGGTGGATGTTTCGATAGACACCGCGCGTGATTTTGCCGCCAAGCACAACCTTGCGCTTGGCACGGACTACGCGAATGCGCTCGCCGACGCCGAAGTGGGGGCGATCGTTCTGGCAACGCCACACTCCCTGCACCCCGATCAGGTCGTCGCCGCAGCGCGCGCCGGCAAGCCGGTATTCTGCGAAAAGCCACTTGCGCTCAAGGCGTCCGACGCCGCCCGGATGATCGATGCCTGCCGGCGTGCGGATGTCGTGCTTGGAGTTGGACATAACCGCCGATGGTGGCCGGCGATGCAGGCGCTCAAGCGCACGGTGGAGACGGGAGCAATCGGCAAGCTTCTGCACATCGAGGCCCACAACAGCAACGAGAATTCGAACGCGGTGCTCGGCGGTTGGCGCACTGATCCGGCGGAATCCCCAGGCGGAGGTATGACGGGTGCCGGCCTGCATGCGCTAGACGCGCTGATCAGTGTAGCTGGTCCCGTACGCTGGGTGCATGCCCTGCTTAGCGAGCGCAAGCCGCCTCCGGCTCCGCTGGACACGGCATCCGCGCTGCTTGAATTTGCCGATGGTACGAGCGGTCTGCTCGCAACCGTGCGCGCGACACCGTTTTTCTGGCGAGTGCATGCATTCGGCAGCGAGGGCTCGGCCGAGGTGCTCGGCGAAACGGAGTTAATCTTGAGAAAAAACGGAGAAGCGCCGAGGCGAGTATTACTGGATCCGGTGGACTCGCTGCGTGGGGAACTGGAAGCCTTCGCCGATGCGATCGACGGCCGCGCGGCCTTTCCCATTTCCCAGGAACAGATGCTTCAGACCGTCATTGCCTTCGAGGCGGTGATTCGTTCGCTAGAAACACGCAAAGCTATCGCGCTTCGCCAATGACCGCTCCGCGGCGCGATAGCCAAATTCTCGCTGGAATCTGGGCAAATTCAGGCGACAACCGATTGATAGTTCGGCTCATTCTCCGCATCGCGGAGAATGAGTTATTTGATGTCAGACTGCGTGGCGGAGAGAGAGGGATTCGAACCCTCGATACGGAGGTAATCCGTATAACGCCTTAGCAGGGCGCCCCCTTCGACCGCTCGGGCATCTCTCCGGTCCCGCCGAATATAGCACAGGGTCCGGTGCCCCCGACGCGCTCAGGCAGGCTGATCGAGCTCGAACGCCTTGTGCAAGGCCCGCACCGCGAGCTCCATGTATTTCTCGTCGAGCACCACCGAAATCTTGATCTCGGAGGTCGAGATCATCTGGATGTTGATGCCTTCCTCGGAGAGGGTGCGGAACATCCGGCTGGCGATGCCCGCGTGGGTTCGCATGCCGACGCCCACCATCGACACCTTGCAGATCTTCGGGTCGCCGCGGATGTCGGCCGCCTTGATGTGCCCCTTCACCTGGCGGTTGAGAACGTCGAGCGCCTTCTGGTACTCGTTGCGGTGCACGGTGAACGAGAAATCCGTGAGGCCGTCGACGCCTGAGTTCTGGATGATCATGTCGACGTCGATGTTGGCATCGCCGATCGGTCCGAGTATGGCGTAGGCGATGCCTGGCCGGTCGGGCACGCCCATCACGGTGATCTTGGCTTCGTCGCGGTTGAAGGCGATCCCGGAAATCAGGGCTTGTTCCATCTTGGCGTCATCCTCGAATGTAATCAGAGTGCCCTCGCCCTCCTCCTCGAAACTGGAGAGCACGCGCAGGCGCACCTTGTACTTGCCGGCGAATTCCACCGATCGTATCTGCAGGACCTTAGAGCCGGCGCTCGCCATTTCGAGCATTTCCTCGAAGGTCACCGACTTCAGTCGCCGCGCTTCCGGCACGATGCGCGGATCGGTGGTGTAGACGCCGTCCACGTCGGTGTAGATCTGGCATTCGTCGGCCTGCAGCGCGGCTGCGAGCGCGACCGCGGTGGTGTCCGATCCCCCGCGGCCGAGCGTGGTCACGTTTCCCTGCGCATCCACGCCCTGAAAACCGGCGACCACGACCACCGTCCCTTGGGCGAGATCGGCGCGCATGCGCTGCTCGTCGATCTTGAGGATACGCGCCTTGGTGAAAGCGTTGTCGGTGAGAATGCTCACCTGTCCGCCGGTGTAGCTGCGCGCCCTCACGCCGCGCTCGATCAACGCGATGCACAGGAGGCCGATGGTCACCTGCTCGCCGGTCGCGAGCACCACGTCCAGCTCGCGCGGATCGGGCTCGGCCTGAAGCTCCTTGGCCAGGGCGAGGAGCCTGTTGGTTTCCCCACTGATCGCCGAAACCACGACAACGAGCTGGTGGCCGTGTGTGAGGAACTTGGCAATCCGTTGCGCGACGTTCTTCATCCGCTCGGTCGTTCCGACCGAGGTTCCGCCGAATTTTTGGACGATCAGGGCCATACGGGGGCTCTAAAAAAGTCCTTGAATCTTATCGCAAAATCTCCCTCTTGGACAGGGCTAGCGCTGCCTCCGGGCACGCCCTCGGCAGCCCCTGGCACGCTCCATGCTGTTGGCATGGCATCGCCAATTTTTGGGCTGGTATCGGAGCGCAAGATGAAGCTTCTCGAACTCGTCAACCCGCGGGAAATCCGCAGGCGCCTGGGCCTGAACCAGGAGGAATTCTGGACCATGATCGGCGTCACTCAGAGCGGCGGCTCGCGCTACGAAAGCGGCCGGTCGATGCCCAAGCCCGTGCGCCAGTTGCTGCGTCTGGTCCACGTCGAGCGAATCGACCTGAGCCGGGTCAAGAAGGAAGACTTCGAGATCATCGACCACATCAAGATGCACCACCCGGATCTTTATCAGAGTCTGCGCAAGGCGGCGCGGACCAAACGCAGGGGTTCCAAGCACTAACCCGAATTGTCTTAGCTGGGCCGGCGGGTTAGTCGACAAGACGCAACGCGAGTTGCGCCGAGGGGAGCGCAGGGAGGTTTAGGCGGCGAACAATCTGTTCCCCGCCTTTTTTCTTTTCGGAATCATGATTTCCGGACGGCGCGTGCACCGGCCGTCGTTCTGCTGTCCGCCTTCGCCCGAGTAACTTGCTCGATCCCCTTTCCCGATCCATTGAAAATGATTCTTATTGATGCTCACCATTCATGAATCGACCCTCGCCGCCGGGATAGCATGGGTTCGGAAACCGGGGGGGCGGTCGAGGAGTGTCTGCAGCACTGCTTTTGCGGTACTGCTTTTGCAGTACTGCTTTTTCCGCATCGCTCGCTTCCCTGGGGCTCGAGCGCCCACAAAAATTGCACCACCATCACCACGGGCACAAGGATCGCGATCGCGACGACGATAACGATCATCACGATCACCACGACTGAAGAGACGAAGGAGGAGAATATGAAACGCACTTTGCAGCTGCTTTCGTGCACCGCCGCGGTCGCGCTCGCCTGGGCGCAGCCCGCGGATGCCCGCGTCACCAGGATCGTAGTCGACAAGGTGGCGCCGATTACCGGCCAGCCCTACGAGCAGCTGACGGGCCGCGCCTTCGGCGAGCTGAGCCCGTACAACCGCTCCAATTCGGAGATCACCGACCTCGGCCACGCGCCGCGCAACGCGCGCGGCCGGGTCGAGTACATCGCCAGCTTCGTCATCCGCAAGCCGGTGGACATGGCGGCCGCCAGCGGCCTGATGTGGCACGACGTTCCGAACCGCGGCGGCGACGTCGGCTTCTCGGTCGACCTGTTCGCCGCGGGCGACACGCACCTGCTCTCCGGCTGGCAGGGCGACAATGCCGGCGCGACGCGCCTGCCGGCAGGCGTCGACTGCCTGCCTGGCGCGGGCTGCACTGCGCCGGTCTTCGCCAACCACTACGTGAAGACGCCGGTGCTGGTCGGCACGACCGGCAAGATCGTCGGGCGCATCATCAACCGCAGCGGCGCGAACGCGGCGCCGCTCAACGTGATGGGCAACCCGATCCCCTATTTCCCGGTCGACTGGACCAAGAACGCGGGCGACAAGCTGACCACCCACGTGAGCGAGACGATCAACGGCAAGATCACCGAGGGGCCGACGATCGCGAACGGCGACTGGAAGTACTGCGGCGGCGGCACCTTCGATGCACCGCTGCCGGTGACGGCGCTGCCCGTGCAGGTGTGCCTGAAGGGCGGCTTCGACGCGACCAAGCTCTACCAGCTCACCTACCGCGTCAAGGACCCTTACGTTCTGGGCGCCGGCACCGCCGCGTTCCGCGACGTGCAGTCCTTCTTCCGTTACGAGGCGAAAGACGACTTCAACAATCCCAACCCGCTCTACGGTCACATCCGCAAGGCGATCGTGCGCGGCTCGTCGCAGTCGGGCAACTTCACGCGCCACTTCATCTTTCTCGGCATGAACGAGGACGAGTCCGGGCGAATCGTCCACGACGGCGCCTGGCCGCTCATCGCCGGGCGGCGCGTGGCGAACAACTCACGCTGGGGCCAGCCCGACGGCGTGCTCGAGCTCTACCAGATGGGCAGCGAAGGCCCGCAGTGGTGGTCGAAGTACCCGGACCACGTGCGCGACCTGCCCACCCGGGGCATCCTCGACCGCTGCAAGAGGTCGCACACCTGCCCGAAGATCGTCGAGACCTTCGGCGGCGCGGAAGTGTTCGCGCTGAAGATGACCACCTCCTGGGTCGGGACCTCGGCGAAGGAGGACATCCCGCTGCCCGACAATGTGCGCCGTTATTACCTGCCGAGCTCCACGCACGGCGGCGGCAACGGCCAGACGACCGAGAACCCGGCCGCGGCCGGCGCGGTAAGCTGCCCCGGCAACAACTGGGGCAAGGGCACGCTGAGGGCGAACCCGGTGCCGGCAACCGGGCTGGTCAACCGCATGCGCGCCGCGCTGCGCGACTGGGTCCTGGCGGGCACGCCGCCCCCGCCTAGCCAGTGGCCGACGCTCGAGCCGATCCACGCGCAGAAGGACTGGCACGACTGGGACGACGACGACGATGACGATCGCGACCACGGCTGGGGGCAAGACCATGACAAGCCCCAGCACAAGCACTGGAAGCCGCTCCTCGTCGAGCCGAGCATGAAGGACATGGGCTTTCCGCACGGTGTCCCCGGGATCCCGGACTCGATCTTCAAGCCGGAGAGCTTCATCTTCCCGGTGTTCGACTACGACTGGGGCCCGGACTACGACCATAGCGAAGCGAACGGCGTGCCGACCAACGCGCCCCCGCCGATCAAGCACGTCATCAAGATGCTGGTGCCGCGCGTGGACGCAGACGGCAACGAGATGGGCGGCGTACCCACGGTGCAGGTCGACGCCCCCCTCGGCACTTACCTGGGCTGGAACATCACCGCCGGCGCGGCCGATGTCGGCTACGACGGCCGGCCGTTCCACGCCGGCCAGGTGTGCAACTACGTCGGCGGCATGGTGCCTTTCCTCAAGACCAAGGCGCAGCGCCTGGCCGCGGGCGACCCGCGCATGTCGCTCGAGGAGCGCTACGGCACGCACGACGGCTACGTCGCCGCCGTGACCCAGGCGGCGGACAACGCCTTCGCCAAGGGCTACCTGCTGCAGGCGGATCGCGATGCTCTGGTCCAGCAGGCCGTCAGCAGCGACGTCTGCAACCAGCCGGGCGACGGCGGAAAGTGCAATCCCGCTACGCCGTGAGAATCAGGACCTTTCCGCGAAGAGAACGCGCTCCGCGGTCTTGCGGACCAGCGAAAGCGTCCCTTTGGTCAAGGGCGTGGTGGGGCGCTGGGCGGAGGTGACGACCGACAGCTGAATGGTGAGCGTGGGCCTGACGACGGGGCTGGTGACCAGGTCCCGTCCCAGATCCGGGCCGCGCAAGGAATTGAGAGGCAGAACGGTGTGCCCGTAGCCCTCGCGGATCAGGTCGAGGATGGAGGTGACGCCGTCGATCTCGAACGCGATCTGCGGCTTCAACCCGAGATACGCGAGCTGGGACTCGATGCGCATCCGGTTTGCGTTCGGCCGGCTCGGGAGGATCAACGGGTAGCTGGGCAGCTCATTCAGCGGCACCGATTTGCGTCGCCGGCCCTTCGCGGCGATCCGGGACGAAATCAGGAACATTTCCACTTCGTGCAGCGGGTCGATCTCGATCGAGGGCAGCGGTGTCGGGTTGTACACCAGCCCGATGTCGACCCGCCCTTCGACCAGCCATTCGAGCACGGACGCGGACAGTCCTTCGACCATGCCGAAAGTCCCGTTGGGAAACGAGCTGCGAAAGGACTTGAACAGGGGAACCGCAAGCGCCCGCGCGAGGGTCGGGGGCAATCCGAGGACCACGTGCCCGACCGCTGCGTCCCTTGATTGCGAAAGCTCGTCGCGCGCGCGGCGCGTCTGCATGAGTATTCCCCGCGCGTGTCCGAGCAGGCGCCTCCCCGCATCGGTCGGCGTGACTCCGCGACCATTGCGATACAGCAGAGTCTGCTGCAGCTCCACCTCGAGCTGGCGCACCTGGTGGCTCAGCGCGGACTGGGCGATCGAGAGCAACGACGCGGCCTTGGTAAAGCTGCCCAGGTCGGCGACGTGCACGAAGTAGTCCAGCTGCTTGATGTCCATCGAGGCGGCGGTCGGAGTGGGCCCCGTCCCATCTCGTATTCAGATATCTGATAGTCAAGATATCACTATTCCACTTTCATTCCTGCGGGTGTCAAATAATTTTTCTGCAGGTCGAGTCTCCGGAGGGGAGCAAGCCATGAATACGCAATTTGCATGCGCCGGGCAGCGCTCGGCCGGGACGCGGGCGTCGATGCTGTTCTTCGCGGGACTGTTGCTGCTCGCCATGCCGCACGCCGCGGCGGCGGGAGGCGATGACGGCTTCGCGATCCTGAGCCCCGATGTGGTCACGGGCGGGCTGGTCCCGGGGGATTCCGTAACCATCAGTGCTACCGGCCCTTCCGGATTGCTCAAGCGCGCCAGGGTCTTGATGAATGGGCAGGACGTCACTCCGGCGCTGCACCACGACGGCGGATCGATGAGCGGGGTGGTTGCCGGGCTCTCGCTCGGCGCGAATCTCTTTGAGCTGTTCATACGCGACGGAGACCGCGGACACGATGCTCACGGACACGGCGATGCCGTCGCCCGGCTCGTCGTCGCAAGAGCAAGCTCGCCCGTCAGGACGTGCGAGTCCCTGGCGGCCGTATCGGGATTTCCGGTGCAGCCGCTGGGCGGCGTCGGCGGAACGACGATCACCTCGGCGGTGCTGGTTCCCGCGGTCACGGGACCGAACGCGCTGCCGGAGTACTGCCGCGTTCAGGGGACCATCCAGGACCGTCTGGGAACCGCAGGCGTGCTCGGCACGGTCTCGTACCGCGCGGACCAGCCCTACGCCACCCGGTTCGACCTACGGCTGCCCACCGATTGGAACGGCCGGTACATGTTCCAGGGAGGCGGCGGCACCGAAGGAGGCACTCCCAGCGCCACCGGATCGCTGAGCAACGGCACGAACGGGGTCTCGATGCTGCGCAACGGCTACGTCGTCGCCGCCCAGAACGGCGGCCACACGAACACGCAGCTGCCGCCGACCCTCGCGGCCACGGCGAGCACGCCCGCCATACTTTCCCAGAACATGTTTTTCTCCGATCCGCTCGCGGTCAGGGACTGGGGCTACAACTCGATCGACGTCACCACCCAGACCACCAAGTTTCTGATCGACACGTATTACGGCCGGCGACCGGACAAGTCGTACTTCGTCGGCTGCTCGACCAGCGGGCGTCAGGGAATGGCGATGACGCAGCGGTTCCCGGCCCACTACGACGGCGTCGTCGCGGGCGACCCGTTCTTCGTGCCGCCGGACATCTCCCTCAGCGAAACCTGGTCGCTCGAGCAGATCATCGCCGTATCGCCCGTCGACCCGGTCACGGGCAGGACGCTCTACCACCTGAGCATTCCGCCGGCCGACCAGCAACTGTTCACCAACGCGATACTGGCGGCGTGCGACGCGAAGGACGGCCTGGTCGACGGCGTCATCGAGGACATGAAGGCGTGCAGGTTCGATCCCGCCACCTTCGTCTTCCCCTCGAGCGGGCCTTACGGCTTGATCGCACCCGGCGCGCCGCTGCAGTGCACCGGCCCGAAGACCGACACCTGCCTGACGCCCGCCCAGGTAAACGCGATCAAGAAGATCGCGGAGGGACCGAGAACCTCGCACGGCAGGAAGATCGTTGCGCCCGACGGAACGACCCTGTCAGGCTATCCGCTCGACGGTGGATTCATGCAGCCCCAGGGCATACCGACGCGGGACATCGGAACCGCCACGGTCCAGCCCGGAAACATCGGGCTGGGATCGGGTCAGCTCCCGCTGTTCTGGTTCGCCACACCGGACCCCACCTACGATCCGCTGACGGTCAACTACGACACGGACATACCGCTGGTGGCCGCCGCTTCGCCCGCGATCAACAATTCGACGCACATCGGGGCATTCATCCGGCGGGGCGGCAAGCTGATCTTCTTTCACGGGCTGAGCGATTCAGGTCCGCCGTGGCCGTATACGCACAGGTACTTCCTGGACGTGGCGAAGACCCACGGCGGGCTGGAGCACGCCTCCAACTTCATGAAGCTGTATCTGATCCCCAACATGGGGCACTGCGGCGGCAACGCGTCCACGGACCGGTTCGACATGCTCGCTCCGCTGGTGAACTGGGTCGAGAACCGCGTGGCCCCGGATACGATCATCGCCTCGGGCACGAACTTCTCCGGCACGCTGGGCACGCTGACGGGGCTCCCGACCACGCGCAGCCGCCCGCTTTGCCCC
>Ga0137409_10008527_pt1 | contig 10464 bp, 9 predicted proteins | sample CZODoug1_16funga_FD_122059 | JGI IMG/M metagenome (GOLD analysis project Ga0137409, IMG submission 122059) | Vadose zone soil fungal communities from Angelo Coast Range Reserve, California, USA - CZODoug1_16fungal (Hybrid Assembly) | ecosystem: Environmental > Terrestrial > Soil > Vadose zone... | reverse complement strand
TAGTCGTTCCTGCGGTTCGCGAGCGGGATGAAGGTGCCGGGCACGTACTTCACGTGGATGCCCGCGCCGTCCTGCATTGCCTTGCGCTCGGCGTCGGTGAGTGCGCGGCTCGGATGGTAGTTGATGCTCCAGGCCCAGCAGCTCTGGTCGTCGATCGGCACCCATACGTGCGCGCCCAGCGGGTGCCCCGCGCGCGGCGGAATGATGGTGTGCCAGGGCATGATCCAGGGCGTAATGCGCCAATAGTGCTTTCCCTCCGCGCCGTTGCGGCGCGCCCCGATCAGCAGGCCTCCGTCGAAATCGACGACGTCGAAGAACGGCATGCGGTCCTCGAGGTTGTACTGGTTCGCCTTGCTGCCTTTGAACAGGGGATCGGTGTTCAGCTCGCCGGAATGCAGGAAGGAGACGTGGCTCGAGTCGATGCCGCCCTCGATCGCCTGGAGGTAGTTCGACTCCTGGATGCGCTTGGAGCTGAAGCGCCGCTCGGGCGCCACCAGGGTCCACTCGAGCGCCGGCGGTGCGGGCTTCAGCTCGGGCGGCCCCATGTAGATCCAGATCACCTCGCCCTGCTCGATCGCGGGGTACGACTTCAGCCTGATGCCCTGCTTCATGCCCGACTCGTCGGGCTCGGAAGGCAGGTCGACGCACTGGCCCGTGACGTCGTACTTCCAGCCGTGGTAGGGGCAGCGCAGGCCGCACTCCTCGTTCCGGCCGAACCACAGCGACACGCCGCGGTGCGCGCAGAACTCGTCGATCACGCCTATCCGTCCCTCGCTATCGCGGAAGGCCACCAGCTTCTCGCCCATGATCTGCACGCGCACCGGCGCGCCGTCGCGCTCGGCGATCTCCCACGCGTGCACCGCGGGAATCCAATAGCGCCGGAGTAGGTCGCCCATCAGGGTGCCGCGGTCGGTACGGGTGAGCTGGTCGTTCTGTTCCTGGGTCAGCATGACGAAGTCCTTCTAGTCCGCCTGGGCGCCGGAGGCGCGCACGATCGGCGCCCAGCGCTTGAGCTCGGCGGCGACGAAAGCGGTGAACTGCTGGGGGTCGAGATCGCCGGGCTCGATGCCCTCGGGGCGCAGCCGCTCGCGCACGTCGGGGAGCTGCAGCGCGCGGCGCACCTCCGCGTTCAGCTTGTTCACGACCTCGGGCTGCATCCCCGCGGGTCCCGACAGCGAGAACCAGATCGAGGCGGTGAGCTCGGGGTAGCCGAGCTCGCCGAAGGTCGGCACCTCGGGAAACTCGGGGATGCGCTTGAGCGAGCTGACCGCGAGGGCGCGCGCCTTGCCCGCCTTGATCTGCGTCGCGGCGGTCGTCAGCGTGGTCGAGGTCACCGGCACGTGGCCCGCGATCAGGTCCGACACCGCGAGGCTCGCGCCCCGGTAGGGAACGTGCGTCATCTCGATCCCGGCGACCTGCTTGAGCTGCTCGGCGATCAGGTGCCCTTGCGTGCCGTTGCCCGGCGAGCCGTAGGCGAGCTTGCCGTGCTCGGCCTTCGCGTAGGCGATGAACTGCTTCAGGTCCTTGACCGGCAGCGCGGGATAGATCACCAGCACCCCGGGCGGGCCGCCGAAGAGCGCGACGTGCGTGAAGTCGCGCAGCGGATCGAAGGGGAAATTCTTCGAGAGCGCGGGCGCGATGCAGTGCGAGGCGACGCCGGACACGACGAGCGTGTAGCCGTCGGGCGCGGCCTTCGCGACGAGTTCCGATCCGACCACGCCGCCGGCGCCGCCGCGGTTCTCGACGACGAAGGTCTCCTTGAAGGCATCGCCGAGCTTTGCCGCGACCAGGCGCCCGAGCGTATCGGCCGTTCCGCCCGGCGCGAAGGGCACGACGACGCGCACCGGCTTGGTCGGCCAGCCCTGCGCGAGCGCGCTCCACGGGAGCGCCATGGCGAGCAGCAGGGTGAGCGTGGTGCGGAAACGCATGGGGCGATTATTTTAACCGAGGCGGCGCGCTACAATACACTTCTGCATAGAGGAACAGCCCATGGAAATGACCGGTGAGCAGCTCATCCCCGTCTCGCAGGACAAGGTCTGGCGGGGACTGAACGATCCCGAAGTGCTCAAGGCCTGCATCGCGGGCTGCGAGGCGATCGACAAGGTGTCGGACAACGAGTACAAGGTCACCATCGTCGCCTCGGTCGGGCCGGTGAAGGCCAAGTTCGCGGGCAAGCTCCTGCTCTCCGACCTCAACCCGCCGAATTCCTACTCGCTATCGTTCGAGGGATCGGGCGGCGCGGCGGGATTCGGCAAGGGCGGCGCGCAGGTGTCGCTGAAATCCGAGGGCTCGTCGACGCGTCTGTCCTACTCCGCCAAGGCCAGCGTCGGCGGCAAGCTCGCTCAGGTGGGTTCGCGCCTGATCGACGGCGTGGCGAGGAAGATGGCCGACGACTTTTTCACCGCGTTCAACGAGAAGCTCGCGGGCGCGCCGGGGGCGGCCGACGCGAAGGGTGACGACGTCACCGTTCCGGTCGCTGGGGCGAAGACAAAAATCCATCCGGCGTGGTGGGTCGCCGGCGCCGTGCTCGTCCTGCTCCTCGCCTACCTCGCCCTCCAGCCCGCTCACTAGGCGGGCACCGCCACCGGAACGAAGAACCTCAGCTCGGGGCTCGAGCGGTTCGCTCTCAGCCCCTCGTCGACCAGTGCGACGATCTCGCGCAAGGGCTCGAACGCGAGCCCTTGCTGGCGGGCGATCTCGCGCACCAGGCGGTCGACGCGCTCGATCTGCTGCGCGCCGCCGGCGAGGGCGCGCGCAGCGGAGGAAGGCTTGCCGAGCGTCTCGGCGGCCTTCGCGTATTTCTCGAAGGGCACGAGGTCGCCCGGCTCGGCGCCGAGCCGGGCGCACAGACCCGCCACCCAGTCGTAGATCTCACGGGACCTGCCGAGATCGCCGTGCACCGCTTCGCGGATGGGGATCATCCCGCCTTGCCGGATGCAGCGATAGTTGCCGGTCATGAGCATCGGCCATTTCGCGAGCGGCACGAAGAGCGAGTCGTGCACCTTGAGCTTCACCGGGACCTCCAGCGCTTCCTGGCCCGGGTCGAAAAGCGCCGCCTCGATGCTGGCCTCGAGCTCCTTCAACATCGCGGTCGGCTCTGTCGCGTCGAAGCGCGCCACCTTGAAATTGGTGGGCAGGCCCACCTGCAGCACGTTCTTCGGCTCGTCCTGCAGCCGGAACGCCTGGGGATCGGGGCTAGCGAGCGTCATCAGCGCCGGGTCGAAGTCCTCCCAGACGTACGGGTCGGCATAGCACTCCTCCAGCGGCGCGACCCACAGCCCGGGCAGGCGCCTCAGGTACGGCAGCGGCGGCATGTTCATGATCGCGAGGCAGGGCCGGTGGGACTTGGCGATGCGCTGCATCAGGTCCCGCACCCCCTTCTTTGCGTACTGCGCCTCCTGCATGCCGAGGACGACGAGGTCGTATTCGCCGGGGTCGACCTCCTCCGGCGTCATCGCGGCGAGGCCGCCGGAAAGCGAGGTGGAGCTGATCTCGAGCAGGCCCGACCAGCCTTTGATCGGGAAGCGCACGCGGGTGCCTTCGCGGTTGATCAGGTCGGCCGTGGCCCGCGTGCACACCAGCGACACGCGGTGGCCCGCCATGAGCAGCTTGGTACCGAGCAGCGAACCGTACGAAGCCCCGAGAATGAGAACCCTGTATCTGTTCATGCGCGCCTCCATGGACAAGAGCGTTGATGCGGCGCAGTATAGGCAGGATAAGTCAGAAAATTTGACTAAGAAAATTTCACAATGTAAATTTCACAAGGAAGAGGCCCGAGGCGATGAGCCTGCACACCCGCAAGAGCCATTTCCTGGGCGTGAAGCTGCGCGCCCTGCGGCGGCGCAACGGCCTGACGCTGGAGGAGCTCTCGGCGCGCTGCATCCAGCTCGATTCGCGCGCGGCGCCTTCGGTGTCCTACCTGTCGATGATCGAGAGCGGCAAGCGCGTGCCCTCGGAAGACGTGCTCGCGCTGCTGTCGTCGCTGTTCCAGCGCGAGCCGCGCTGGTTTCTCGACGGCAACCCCGAGGCTGACGCGCCCGGGCCGAAGCCGCGCGCCGGCGCCGCCGGAGTCCCGCTCGAGCCCGCGTTCCTGTTCTCCAAGGAGCTGCTGCAGGCGGCGATCCCCGAGCTGCTCGCGCAGACTGGCACCACCGGACGGCAATTCGCGCACCTGCTGATTCGCTCGCACCAGGAGATGTCGCGCAACGACTTCCCCGACCTCGAGCGCTCGGCCGAGAGCGTCGGCGAGCGCAGGTTCCCGCTCGGCGCGGAGGACCTGATGCGACTGTGCAAGCACCACGGCCTCGCGCTGCGCTGGTTCGACCGCAAGCCCGTGCTCGCGCGCGACAAGGACCGCGAGCTGCGCAGCATGGTGCGCTCCTTCTTCGAGGCGCCGCGGACCATCTACCTGAACCGCGGGCTGCAATCCGACCCGGCGCGGCTCAAGTTCGACCTCGCCTCGCACCTTGCCCACAAGGTGCTGCACGGGGGCGACGGGCTCAAGTCGGCGCATGCGACCGGCGGCGAGATGGGCGGCAGCCCCGAGGGCGAGATCACCGCCGGCATGGACGCCCGGGACGTGCTGCACGCCTGGCGCGATTTCGAGTGCAGCTTCTTCGCCGGCGCCCTGCTCGCCCCCAAGGTTCCGTTCCGCAGGTTTCTTACGCGCGAATCCTACCGCGTCGAGGCCGGCGAGAAGATCCAGCTCACGCCCGCGGTGGTGATGCGGCGCATGACCAAGGTGTCGCCATATCCGTACTGGCACTTCTTCGACGCCTACCCGCCGGGCTACCTGCGCGCGGTCTACCGCGGCAACGGCATCCCCCTGCCCTGGGGCAACCTCGCGCAGGTCACCGACCCTTGCCCCAACTGGGCGGTGTTCCGCATGTTGAACGACGCTCGCGGTCCCGACCGCGGATCGCAGATCTCGGTGCTGCGCGACGGCGATCAGTCGATCCTGTATTGCTGCCACTCGCGGCGGGTCAGCGACATGGCGGGCAACCCGCACATGCTCTCGGTCGGCGTCGACCTCCTGCCGGCGCTGCATTCGCATCGCGCCGACGCCGCGGAGATCGTCGCCGGCATCACCGACCAGTGCATGGGACACCACGGCGAGGCGGCGATCCCGAAGGCCGCCGCCGACGCGATCCGGGGCGCGGCCAGGGTGCTGAACATCGCCTGGATCGAGGACGCGCTAGCGAGCCCGGCGCGCATCATCTGCCCGCGCAGCACGCACTGCCCGCGCGCGCCGCACTGCGACGGCGCGGTCAGCTCGCACGCGCGCGACATCACCGACGTGCGCGCGGAGATCGTCAGCCGGGCCCGGCGCGCGCGCTAGCGCCCGGGCGCACCTCAGACCGTCACGGTCAGGCGCGCGCTGACTGTGCCCGACGCGTTCTCGCTGTCGACCCAGCTGCACTCGATATCGCCCGGCTCGCTCGCGCGCACGAAGAACCTGAGGAAGGGGTTCGCGGCGATCCCGGCGCCCATCTCCGCGCGGAACACCTCGGCGCCGCCGTAGCGGCATAGCAGCGTGTGAATCACATTGCGCGGCGTGCGTCGGCCCAGGGCGTCGTAGCGGAAGCCCGTCTCCATGGGATGCTGGATGACGATGCGCACCTCGACGGCCTCGCCACGCCGGGCTTCGGCCGGCACCTGGATCCTCGCCGTCATCGCGCGCTAGCCCCCGTCCAGGCAGGCCAGCTCGTTCACGGTCACGTCGACGGCGTCGAACCAGAAGCTGCCGTCGGAGAGCTGCGCGATCGCCGTGACGCGCTGCGTGCCGTTCAGCCGCAGGCGCGACTCGACCTCCGCGCGCCCGTTGAGCGGGCCCAGCACGAAGGTCGCCACGCGCGGCACCGGGTTCTTGTCGGCGATGAGCTCGATCCGGCGCACGTGATCGGCCTCGCTCATCGGGCTGTCCACCTTCACGGTCATCCCCACCGAATGGCCGTTCTCGGCGATCGCGGGAAGCTCCAGATGCACACGACCCTTGCGCATCGGCGCACCGTTCAGGATCGACTGCAGCGCGCCTTCCGGCGTGTTGATGATGCGCGCGTCGACGCCGGGCGGCGGGTTCATGACCGGTTGCGCGCGCGCCCAGCGCGCGAGGGGAAGCAGCGCGAGAACGGCGGCGAGCGAGCGCCGCCGGCCGCGATTTGCCGTCGGGCTCAGGCGAGGATCGGCAGCTTGCGGATGCGCTTGCCCGTCGCCGCGAAGATCGCGTTGGCGACGGCCGGCGCGATCGGCGGGGTGCCAGGCTCACCGATGCCGCCGGGCGCTTCCTTGCTCGGTACGATATGCACCTCGACCTTGGGCATCTGGTTCATCCGCAGCATCCGGTAGTCGTGAAAGTTCGACTGCTGGACCTGCCCGTCCTTGAAAGTGATCTTGCCGTACAGCGCCGCGGTGAGCCCGTAGACGATGGCGCTCTCGATCTGGCGCTTCACGATGTCCGGGTTCACCGTCATGCCGCAGTCGACCGCGGCGACGACGCGGTGCACCGTCGGGGTTCCGTCCGCGGCGACCGACACTTCGGCAACCTCGGCGCACCAGCTGCCGAAGGAGAACACCACCGCGATGCCGCGGTGCACCCCCGCCGGCAGCGGCTTGCCCCACTCGGCCTTTTCCGCCGCCAACTCCAGCGCGCCCTTGTAGCGCGGCTGCTTGGAAAGCAGTGCGCGCCGGAACTCGAACGGATCCTTGCCGGCCTCGTGCGCCATCTCGTCGATGAAGCTCTCGAGAAAGAAGCTGTTCTGCGAGTGCCCCACCGAGCGCCAGAACCACACCTGAACGCCGCCCGGCTCCTGACGCGAGTACTCGATGCGCAGGTTGGGAATGTCATACGGGCAGTCGCGAATGCCCTCGACGCCGAACTCGTCGACGCCGTCCGGCGGCAGCTTCATGAAGTGCGAGCCCTCCATGATGGAAGGCGAGGCGACGTTCGCTGTGAAGAGCACCGCTTTCCCGCCCGCGTCGAGCCCCCCTTTCATCCGCGTCACCGATGCGGGACGGTAGAAGTAGCCGCGCGTGTCGTCCTCGCGGCTGTAGACGAGCTTCACCGGCTTGCCGGTCATCTTGGAGAGGATCGTCGCGCCGATGACCGGATCGGGAGCGAAGCGCCGGCCGAATCCGCCGCCCAGGTACATGGTGTTGACCTTCACCTTGCCGGGAGCGACTCCGCCCACCTGCGCGAGGATTCCCTGCGCCGGCCCCTGCGACTGCGTGCCCGCCCAGATCTCGACTTCGCCGTTCCTCACCCAGGCGGTGCAATTGAGCGGCTCCATGCAGGAATGCGATAGGAACGGCGCCTCGTATTCCGCTTCCAGGGTTTTCGCGGGAGCCGCCGCCTTCGCATCGCCTTCGTTGCGGCCGACCGCGCCGCCGGCCTTGGCGCCGTCCGAGAGCATCTTCGAGATGCCCTCCGAGGAGAGCGCGGCGTTGGGGCCGTCGTCCCACTTGATCTCGAGCGCGTCGCGGCCCATCTTCGCGGCCCAGTAGCCGTCTGCGAGCACCGCCACACCCGCGGGAATGGTGACGACCTGGCGCACGCCCGGAACCGCCTTCGCCTTCGAGTCGTCGACCGACACCGCCTTGCCGCCGAGCACGGGCGCATGCGCGATCACCGCGGTCAGCATCCCCGGAAGATAGATGTCGAGCCCGTATTTCGCCTTGCCCGTGGATTTGGCCGCGGTATCGAGGCGCTTGGTCCCGCTCTTGCCGAGCAGGGTGAACTGGCTCGGATCCTTGAGCTTCACGTCCTTCGGCGGCACCTGCTTGGCCGCCTTGGCGGCGAGTTGCCCATACGAGGCTTTCTTCCCGCTCTTATGGAGCACCATGCCTTTCTCGGTGCTGCACTCGGAGGGGTCGACCTTCCAGATTTCGGCGGCCGCGGCGATCAGCATCGCGCGCGCCTGAGCGCCCGCCTTGCGCATCGGCTCCCAGTGCCCGCGCACCGAGGTCGATCCGCCGGTCGCCTGCATCCCGAAGATAGGATTGGCGAAGGCCTTGTCGACGCCGGCCTGCTCGACTCGCACGCGCATCCAGTCGGCGTCTAGCTCCTCGGCGACGAGCATCGGGATCGCCGTGTGCACGCCCTGCCCCATCTCGGAGAGGCCGCACACGACGGTGATATCGTTGTTCGGCGCGATGCGCAGATACGCGCTCATCTTCACGTCGTTCCCGGCCGCCTGGGCGAGCCGCGTCGTTCCCGGGAGAGCGAAGCTGACGATCAGCCCTCCTCCGGCGAGCGCGGAGCTCTTCAGGAAATCGCGGCGGGATTGGTTCGGATCTCTGGCACCCATGGTCAGGCTCCTTTCACCGTTGCGGACGCGTCCTTGATCGCCGCGCGAATCTGGTTGTAGGTTCCGCAGCGGCAGACGTTACCGCTCATGGCCTCGTCGATGTCGGCGTCGCTGGGCTTGCGGTTCTTCGCGAGAAGCGCGGTCGCGCTCATGATCTGGCCCGACTGACAGTACCCGCACTGCGGCACGTCGTTCTTGATCCACGCGGCCTGGATCGCCTTTCCGGCCGCGGTCGCCGCGACGCCCTCTATCGTGGTGATCTTCTTGCCCACCGCCTCCGACACCGGCGTCGCGCACGAGCGCACCGGCTGGCCGTCGAGGTGAACGGTGCAGGCACCGCATTGCGCGATACCGCAGCCGAACTTGGTGCCGGTGAGATGCAGCGAGTCGCGCAAGACCCAAAGGATGGGCGTATCGGGTGCAACGTCGAGCTCGCGCTTCTTGCCGTTGATGGATAGGGAAACCATGGACATCCTCCGTGTTGGAATATTTCCGCTGAAACGGGCGTTTCTGGTGTCGGGTCATCTTAGTCGCGCGCTTAGACAAAGTCCAATCAGTGCCACATGCAGGACCGACGCCGTTGAGCCGCAAGGCCTTTTGCCAAGTCAGAGGCAAATAAGCGAGAATGCGCTGCCGGTCTCGGGGGAGACCGGCGCTGGGCGTGAAGTGGAGGGGATGCTCTTGAAGTTCCTGCTATCGCTGTCGCGCCTGATCGATGCGGCCAACGAGCGCGTCGGGCGCGTGGCGTACTGGCTGATACTCGTCGCGGTGCTGGTCAGCGCCGGAAACGCTGTGGTCCGATACGCGTTCAACCGCAGCTCGAACGCGTGGCTGGAAATCCAATGGTACCTGTTCTCCGCGGTGTTCCTGTTCTGCGCGGGCTATACGCTCCTGCACAACCAGCACGTACGGATCGACGTCATCTCCGGGCACCTGTCGAGGCGCGCCCAGGCGTGGATCGACGTGATCGGAACGCTGCTGTTCCTGTTGCCGATGGCGATAACGATCATGTGGCTGTCCTGGCCCGTCTTCACGGACGCCTACAGGAGTCATGAGATCTCGACGAATGCGGGCGGCTTGACCGTCTGGCCGGCACGGCTCATGGTGCCGGTCGGCTTCTTGCTGCTGGTCCTGCAAGGTTTCTCCGAGCTGATCAAGCGAATCGCGTACCTGCGCGGCTTGATTCCCGATCCGACCGACAAGGACGAAGGCCCGAGCGCAGAAGAACAGCTTGCCGAAGAGCTCCGCAAACAGCGAGAAGCTTCGGCATGATCGATTTCTTGACCCACAACATGGCGCCCCTCATGTTCGGGGCGCTGGTGGTCTTCCTGCTCATCGGCTACCCGGTCGCCTTCTCGCTTGCGGCAATCGGCATCTTCTTCGGGCTGGGCGGAATCGAGCTCGGTCTGCTGCAGCCGACGCTGTTCCAGGCGCTGCCGCAGCGCATCTGGGCGGTGATGTCGAACGACACGCTGCTCGCCGTGCCGTTCTTCACTTTCATGGGACTGATCCTCGAGCGCAGCGGTATGGCCGAGGACCTGCTCGATACCATCGGCCAGGTGTTCGGCCCGCTGCGCGGCGGGCTCGCGTTCGCCGTGATATTCGTCGGCGCGCTGCTTGCCGCGACGACCGGCGTAGTAGCGGCTTCAGTGATCTCGATGGGGCTGATATCGCTCCCGATCATGCTGCGCTACGGCTACGACCGGCGCTTTGCCACCGGTGTGATTGCCGCCTCGGGGACGCTCGCTCAGATCATCCCGCCCTCGCTCGTGCTCATCATCATGGCCGATCAGCTCGGCCGCTCGGTCGGCGACATGTACGAAGGCGCCTTCATCCCCGGGCTGACGCTCGCGGGCCTGTACGCCGTGTACGCTCTCGTGATCGCGCTGGTAAAGCCGGCGTGGGCGCCGGCGCTGCCGGTGGAGGCGCGCACCCTGCGCGAGCCCGACGGCTCGAGCGGCACGCGCTCGCTGGCCATGCTGGTCCTCGTCGCTGCTGCGGCGGCGATCGGTTTTGCGAAATACAAGTACGGGCCGGATGGGCCTACCGACGAGATGCTGGTCGTGTCCACCGCGGTCGGCGTCGGCGTGGCATTCGCGGCCTCGGTGATCAATCATGTCGCGAAGCTCGGCCTGCTGTCGCGCATCGCCGAGCGCGTCAC
>Ga0137409_10008526_pt1 | contig 10465 bp, 7 predicted proteins | sample CZODoug1_16funga_FD_122059 | JGI IMG/M metagenome (GOLD analysis project Ga0137409, IMG submission 122059) | Vadose zone soil fungal communities from Angelo Coast Range Reserve, California, USA - CZODoug1_16fungal (Hybrid Assembly) | ecosystem: Environmental > Terrestrial > Soil > Vadose zone... | reverse complement strand
ATCCAGTATGGTTTGAAGGGTCAGATCGCCCGGATTTAACTGACCAACATTGCCTGGTCCATAACTATCTCCATAGGCCCTGAAACGGATCTTGTTGAGATAGCTTAGCGCAGTGGCTGCATCGGCCCCACTCCCATTGCGTAAAAAAGCTTCGGCATATATCAGGTACATTTCCGGCAAGCGAAACACGGGGAAATCCACGTCTGCGAAAGTATTTGTGACATCCGACACGGATAATCCATCCGACCTTTTGTTCACATATTTCCTTACATGGAGTCCGTTGCTAAAGTCGCTGACATCACTGATCGTCGACTGTGCGACGGTGGCCTTATATAGCGAAGTGTAAAATAAAGCACCTCTCTTATCTCCTGTCGTATCTACGTTGCCGGACCCGTCCTTGGGGAATAACGCGGCCAATGCGCTGGTGGCTCTGTACCCATTCCAGCCGCCTCCTACCCCATAGTCATTATGGTCATCGCCGCATGGAGCGTGGACAAAGAAGGTGGTATTCCCATAAGCCTGCGTATGGAGACCATCACAGTTAATGGCCCATATGAGCTCATCTTTTTGTTTATCGTTGTCCGCCATGAATAACCGGGAATAACCCGATTGCAGCTGGTATCCCGCATTGATGACCTTTGAAGCATAGGTGATGGCCTCTGTATATTTTTTCTGGCCGATGTACACTTCTGCATTCAGGTACAACCGCGCCAGCAAGGCCCATGCGGCAATGCTGTCCAAGCAAGGCATCATCACGTCCCACGATGCCGCCGAGATCACTCACGGTCTCGACACCATCCTGGCTCCATGCTTTGGCGAGACCCGCATAGACGGATGCGCTTTGCGCGCTCATCACGATCAGCACCTTCTTGGCGCCGAACGCCTTCGACAAGGAGGGCGGGATCTCGAATGGGCTCAGCCGGCGATAGACCTGAAACTGCGGATCGATCTCGATGCGCTGCGCAGCCCCTGCGAGATCGAAGCTCGCCTCAACGCGCGCTGTGTCCGACGGCATCGGAACGGTTCTGGTCTCGACACCCTTATCTGTCGCAATGACCACAGGCACGTCCAGAGCGAAGAGACGCCCGGGCTGCACCTGGGACAGCGTGATGTCGACGTGCGCGCCATTGGCCGCCGCACGGTCGAGTTTGAGTTCCGGCGTTCCGACATTCTTGATCCATTGATCGAAGAACGGCCGCAGATTAAGACCTGACACGGCCTCGAAGCTCTTCTCGATGTCGTCGAAGGACGCTGCGCGAAAACGGTTGTCGCGATAGAACGCCTGCAGCGCCTTGATGAACTGCGCATCGCCGACCTTGTCGCGCAGCATGTTCCACATCATGGCGGTCTTGCCGTAGCCGACGGCTTCCGTGACGGCATCGTGGCGGCTTAAGAAACGCGACGGCGGGAAGTCGTTCTCGGCCGTGACGTAATCCGTGACCCTTTGCAGGATGGCGCGGCGATGGTCGGCGCCTTGGCCGCGCTGTTCCGCGATGAGGTGGTCGGCGAGATAGGCGGTCAGACCCTCGCACCAGTTGCCGCCTGCAAGGTCGACGAATACGCCGTTGCCCCACCAGTTGTGCAGCAATTCATGGGGGTAGGACGAATGTAAGATGAACGGAAACCGGATGACCTGCTCGCCCAGGAGCGTGAAGGACGGCATGCCGTATCCGGTCTCCCAGAAGTTCTCCACCAGGGCGAACTTGGAATAGGGATAAGGGCCGAGAAGACCGCGATACATCTCAAGGTATTGCGCGGTCGCATCGAGGTAACGGTCCGCCAGCGCCTGATCGGGCCTGCGCAGGAAGGCAAAAGCTTTCACCGCACCGGCATCGCGAGAATATTCCGTGAATGGCGCCGCAATCAGATGCGCCTCCTCAGTCGGCGTGGCGACAGACCAGCGGTCCGGCGCGCCGCTCGACGTGCGCTCGCCTTGGCTGACCGATTTCCAACCCGCCGGCAGTTCGACCGCGAGCGTGTAGGTGATCAGACCATCACCGACCCGCGGCACCCAGGAGGTCGAGCCCGCAAGATAGACGCCTCTTTCCTCGATCAAACCCGGCGATTCGTTGAACGCGCGCGCATATTCGCCGCCCGACTGCCGGGCCGTATAGTTGATGACGCCCTCGTAATTGAGTTCGCCGGACAATTCCTGTCCTGGGATTGCGCCTTCGACACCATAGACGTTGACGGGGACGCGGGACGCGGGGTCGTGATCGTCGCGGTCGATGCCGGACTGGGAACCCGGCACACGCGGCCTAACGGGGAAGAGTTTTAGCCCGCCGGATGCCGCTTGCACGCGGAGATCGGCGTTCAGCGAAATGGTGAAGGGCGCGGTGACCAGTGCGCCGGGAACGTGGATGCGGTCGCGCACCTTGAGCCGATGGTTGGCCGGATCCAGTGTAACTGCGAGGTCATGGTGGACTACGGGGCTCCGCTCGGCCGATGCGGCAGGCCTCGCGACCGCACAAAAGGCGATCAAAAGGCATACGAGCATCGAAAGGGTCGGTCGCACAGGAGATGGTCGCATGGGGTGACGAACTCCGGTCGTGTCGAACCGTTTTTTCCGGAGTCATGGCCGGGCTTGTCCCGGCCATCCACGTCTCACTTGCGGAATGTCAGCAAGAAAGACGTGGGTGCCCGCGACAAGCGCGGGCATGACGCCGGAAGTGATTGGGTCTCATCGGAACTTGCTCTTTAGTTCAACGCTTCGGACCGATATTCAGCGAGGAGATGTCCATCACGTAGGTGTAGAGCCCCGCCATGAATCCCGGCCCTTCGGAACGGGCAAACAGCATCTTCGTGCCATCAGGCGAGATCGACGGAAAGCCATCGAAACTGTCGTTGAACGTCAACCGTACCGGCTCGCCGCCTTCCAGATCGCCGAGGAAGATCTCCCAGTTCGATGGATTGTCGAGGAGCGGACGCACGAACACATAGTGCCGGCCATCCGGCGCCGGATACGGCGCCCAGTTCATCCAGTCGTCGTGGGTGCGCTGGATGCGTTCGCCGGTCTCGACATTGATCGTAAAGATCGTCATCGGGGTCGGACGTTTGGTGCCATAGATGGCGCGGCTCCAGGCGCGCGTGGTGATGGTCTTCGAGTCCGGCAAAAAGAACGGCGCGCCCTCCTGCCAATCCGGCGTATCGGTGAGCTTCCTCTCGCCGGTGCCGTCGATGTTCATCATATAAAGGTCGAGGGCGCCGTCGATCTGGCGGGTGAATACGATCTTCTTGCCATCGGGCGAAATCGAGATTTCGGCGTCGTAGTAGACGTTGTCGGTCAGGCGCTTGCGATTTCCCCCGTCGATGTCGGCAATGTAGAGCTCGGTGCCCTGCGGGTAGTTGCGCTCATCCGACACGTTTCCGAGCGGAAAATCCATGTGGTCGCGTGTTGACGTGAAGACCACGCGCTTGCCGTCGGGAAGGAAGTACGAGCAGAGGTCCTGCCCGCGGTCATTGACGCGCCATTTGGTCTTGCCGTCGTCGGAAAAGATCCAGGTCAGCGCGCCAGTGCTGCGCGTCGGCGCGTGAGCCCCCTCAGGATCCTGTGTCTGCGCAATGACGTGATAGTTGTCCGGCGCGTAATAGGCTTCGGCCGATGACGGTACATTCGGAATGCGCCAAGTCGGCAATTCCTGCGGTGAAGCCTTCGCAGGCTTGACGACGGAATAATCAGTGCGCCCGCCCAAGACCCGCAATTCTCGCGGACTGGCGTCAGCCGGCTGCGTCGGCAGGCCCGGCTCCGCCGGGCCTCCCTGCGCCAGCGCCGGGCTCAGAGCCAATGTCGCGACAGCGCACGACACAAATACGAAGGACATGGACAGAGTGGATCGCGATCTAACCATGGGCTCCCGTCCGTCGGCGTAATCTTCGGAAACTGCACGGACGACTTTTTTCAAGTCGCACCCCGGTCAACTGGAAGCGGCCCTTCCCAGGTCTGCTGATTTGCATGCAAGGATGCCGATTGATCGCTGCGCATCATTTTATAACCAAAGTAGATGAAAGTCAGTCCAATGAGCTCCGTGATATACAATACCTCCACGTAGCCGAAACGGGTAAAGCTTCCGCCGATGCCGGGAAGAAGCGCCCCAATGGCAATGAGGATGTTGCCGAGGAAACGGGCTCTTCCCCGCTCCTTCGCGAAATATTGGATGGCCGAGTAAACAGCGCCGCCAAAAAGAAAAACGAAGGCGTAGAGGTTGAGCAAGGGAGAAAATCCCCTCACCCATTGCCAGGCAAACACTCTCCCGGTGAGGCGGTGATCGAAGCCGTCGGGAATTTCAATCGGCGAGGACAATACACAAACAGCGGCGATGACAATGGCCGCCGAGCACACCACGGCCGAGATATCGGCGAAGCGCTTTTTCATGAGGAGGTAAATGGTTCCCTGCGCCAGGGGGTATCCGCCAAGCAGGGCCCCGACGATGTACCAGACCTTGGTGTTCCATTCGGTCCAGCCGAAAATGGCGTTGATGCTTTCCGTGAGCGTGCCCATGCCGAACGTGAGCACGCCCAGGGTCCACCACAACAGGTACGGCGACTTCTTGGCGAGATAGTGCGGTACGATGCGGCTGAGAAAGAAAACCGAGAAGAGCGTGGTGAGAACCGGTATATAACTGATCATATCGCTCACGGGCTGCACCTCGAAACGCGAATGACCTTTTTTACACCTTGCCCGCAACGCAAAGCAATGAGACCAATTGCAGCGAAATCGGGCGGGTGTTTCTCCATCCCTCCTCCGGCTTGCGGGGAGGGGGGCGTTGCGCGGTGACGCATCGTCCGGGTGAGAGGTCGAAAATATCCGCGCGTAGATTGCGCCGGGAGGTTACGCCAACGTTCGGACAGGGCGGCCAAATGGTGATGGGACGCTTGCCGGATTGTCCTACCCGAGTGCACCTTCGCCTGATACGCGTCGTCACCGTGAGTGAACAAGCGTCGCCGCGGCGGGACCGTCCGCAAGACCACGCCCGCTGGGCGAGACCAAGACAATTTGCTTGAACCCGTTGTCACAAGGGTTGCTTCCACTTCATGGATAACGCATGCTTTCTTGGATAACGCATGCTTTAGAGTGTTTTCAATGAGGCTGACCTTAGTGGTGTCATGGCCCGCCAGGCGATGACAGCAAAGGGAGGCCAACCTAGTTGGGAAACGTTCTAAAAAAGCTGAAGAAGAATCGTTGTTGCCGCATCGTTCGTTGTTGCCGCATCGTTCATTGTTGCTGAGGTGCAGGTGAAATATGAAAAATACGACTGGTTCACGCCGACGAGCCTCCGACCCCTTGGTCACTGCTAACCGAAGCTCGCGGCTGCGGACCGTCGTTTTATCCGCGTCGCTGGTTGTTGCAGCCACAGGCATGTCTTGGGCGCAAGCGAATTCCAGCGCCTCGCCAACCCAAACGGCGTCCGCGTGCGCCACTTACGGCAGCTGGATCGACGTGAAGACGGGGCAACCCATTGATCGGGGCGGGTTGTTTCGCGATCTCGTCGCCAAGGCTGCCGTCGTGCTGCTGGGGGAATCGCATACCGATGCGGATCACCATCGCTGGCAACTCCACACCTTGGCGGCTCTGCATGGCCGCGGCGGGAATCTTGTTATCGGCTTTGAGGCATTTCCGCGTCGCCTGCAGCCGGTCCTGGGTGACTGGGTCGAAGGCAAGCTGACCGATGACGCTTTCCTGAAGGCATCCGAATGGAGACAAGTCTGGGGCTACGATGCGGCTCTCTACATGCCGCTGTTCCAGTTCGCTCGTCTCAACCGCATTCCGATGATTGCCCTCAACGTCGAGCAGAAGCTTGTATCGCGCGTGGGCCAGCAGGGGTGGGAGGGTGTTCCTGCCGCGGAGCGCGAAGGTCTGTCCGACCCCGCTCCCGCCAGTCCGGCCTATCAGCGTGAGCTTGCTCGCGTCTACCTCTTCAAGAAGGCAATACCGCCTGGCGCCGATCCGTTTTCCGGCTCTCAGGGGACGAGCCCTAAGGAGCCCGACGAGGCAGCGCTGGCGGAAGCCGTGAAGCAGCCCGAATTCCAACGTTTCGTCGAGGCTCAATTGACGTGGGACCGCGCCATGGCGGAAGCGCTGGCCGGCGCCAAGCGGAAGTTCTCCGACGCAACGGTCGTGGGAATTCTGGGAAGCGGGCACGTCGCTGAGGGCTACGGCGTTCCGCATCAGCTGGAGGCTCTCGGGGTCGCCGGCGTGACGACGCTCATTCCGGTATCCGCCGACGCGGCGTGCATGCTCGTTGGCACCTCCTTCGCCGACGCCGTATTCACGCTGGCACGCGAGGACGAAACGCCACCGCCGGACCGTCCGAGGCTCGGCGTCGCGCTGGTAGACGGCGACGGAGCGCCTCGCATCAACCGGGTGGTCGGCGATAGCGTGGCCGAAATTGCCGGCCTCAAGGTCGGGGATCATGTGACGCGAGCCGCCGGCCTTGCGACTCGAAATCCCGACGAACTGGTCGAAGTTATCGCCCGGCAGGCACCCGGAACGTGGCTGCCTTTGAGCGTCAGGCGTGACGGGCAGGAGATCGACGTCGTCGCCAAATTTCCGACGCGCCCGAGACAGGATCGGTGACGCCGGCTTCCACCGGCCTCTTGATCCTGCCGCCGCGGCGACCAGGGCTTGAGATCGGATTCAAATCCACTTCACGCAGCGCAAGACAAAGGCGTCACCCCGGTCGAACTCGAGCAAATGAAATTTGCTCACTCCATGCGCTCGGTTTGACGACGCCGCTTGTCTTTTGATTTCGCCGCGGACGAACTCTTTTCGGCCTTCCCGGATTTGTCTTTTTCCGACGAACTCTTATCGGCCTGCTCGGACTTGTCCTTCTTCTCGGGTTCGTAGTTTGGCCAAACCCAAGCCCCATAGGCGTTCGCAGATAAGAGGACAAGAATTGCTACCGGAACCGCAATAGACATCTCTCCAATCCTCCTGAAAGCCATCGCAGGATGCAGTCTGCTTATTTGTCCAGGATTGCAAAGCAAAACAGCTGGCGGATTGGACCTTTTGCACAATAAAACATGCGTTGAAATTGCCAGTATAAACATTCTGAAAGTCGGGAAACGAACAATTTGTCGACTTTTCACGGAAAACCAAACACCTCAACCGAGAGGTATGAGCTCAGCTTAAATATATGAGCTGCCCACTCGCCGATTCGTCATTAAGCCGGGAATGGATCGCAATTCTCCACTTACCTTGCTCATACCAACCCTGATCATCGCGAGATCGGAGCTTCGCGAGCAAGTCAGCAAATGTCGATTCTCTGACTTTGCGGCGCTTAAATGCACACTTTCAAAGTGACTTTGTTGTGCAAAAACCTAATGCCCGCTCTATTTTGCTTTGGACTCCCGAGCGAATAAGCAGAATGGCTCCGCAAAGGTTCTCGGGAGAGTCGGAGAAATGGAGACGGTTTGGGGTGCCGCGTTGGCAGTTCTTTTCGTTCTCGCAACAGCCTTATCATCAGGGCATGTCGACAGCAGTTCGTCAAAGGATAAATCAGAACAGAAAGATAAATCCGAACAAAAAGATAAATCTGAGGAGAAGGATAAATCTGAAGGGAAGGATAAATCTAAGAAAGCTGATAAGGGCTCGTCAAAGGATAAATCTGGGCACACCGACAGGAGTTCATCAGCGACGGGAGCGAAGAAGAAAGACATCCCGGACGTCTGGCGACTCCGTCAATGATACCTGGCCGAAGCACAAAATTGCGGCAATCGATTTACGGCAAACCACCGATTAAGGCGACGGCGCTCGCCGCCAAGTCGCAACGTCGGCGGCGCACCACATAATCGGGGCTGGGTATGAGAAAATTCGGTTGGGTTGGTTTCGCGCTGGTCGTGTCTGCGGGGGTTGCGGCCACCGGCGCGGCGCGGGCCGGAGATACCTCATCGTCGAGCAACAAGGAATCGTCGCGCAACAAGGAGTTAATAGACTGCCGGGCGCCCGGCGCGCCTTACAAGGAATATGGCTGTCTCGACGCCTACCTGGGCGACGGCTTCCTCGAGCGCCTCATCAACTACTACAGGCTCGAATGGGGCCACGAAAAGCCGCCCGCCGACCCGAACGCGCCGCCTGCGCGCCGGCCCGGGTGGCCCGACGCGCCGACGACGACGCCACCATACCCATTCACCGAGTGGCCTTACGGTGGAACCACGCCCATCGGCGTCACCCGGCCCGGCTCGGTCGACAGCCCGTTGATGGTGGCGCTGGCCAACTCTGCGTTTGGTCAGGTGTTGAAGGCCGGCAACATGCAAATCTACGGCTGGATCAACGGCGGCGGCAACGTCAGCAGCAACACCGTGAAGCCGGGCGGCAACTGGCCGGCGGCCTACGACTTTACGCCGAACCGAGACCAACTCGACCAGGCTGTCGTCTATTTTGAACGCCTCCCCGACACGGTGCAGACCGATCACGTCGATTGGGGCTTCCGGCTTTCTGCGATCTACGGTGAGAACTACCGCTACACGCACGCTTATGGTTTGGCGAGCTATCAACTGCTCGGCCATAACCTTTATAACGGTTACGACTTCCCGATGCTCTACGGCGAACTCTACCTTCCGCAATTCGGCGCCGGTCTCATGTTGCGCTTCGGGCGTTTCATCTCGATCCCGGACATCGAAGCCCAGCTTGCACCCAACAATTACATGTACACCCATTCGTTGACCTACACCTTCGACAACTACACCAACACCGGCCTTATCAGCACCCTTGCGCTCAACAAGAACTGGTTTCTGCAATGGGGCTTGACGGTGGGCACCGATACGATGCCATGGCACTTGGGCCTGAGGGTGCCCAACCCATTTCCGAATCCGGTGTTCCCCGGTAATACAATGCTCAAAGACCCCGGCGCCCAGCCGTCCGTCACGGCCGGCGTCCGCTGGCAGAGCGACAGCGGCTGGGACACCGTCTACGTGGTGGAAAACGGCATCAACAACGGCACCTGGGGATACAATAACCAGCAGTGGACGGGACTAACTTGGTATCACCGGATCAACAAGGTTTGGCATCTCGCTTGGGAGGCGTACGCGATTGAACAAAAGAACGTACTGAACATCACCGACCCTGCTGGCATCATCGCCAATGGCGGCTTTCCGTTCACCCCGGCCAACGGAATCAATTTCAACGCTCCGTTTTTTGCGCAGTGCGCCGATCCCAGGCAGCTCGCATGCACGGCGAGAGCCTTCACCACTGTGATGTATTTGAACTATCAGTTCTCGCCGATGGACAATATCTCTTTGCGGCCCGAATTCTACAACGACATGCAAGGCCAGCGGACCGGGACGAAAACACGCTATGTCGATTTCGGCCTCGGCTGGCAGCACTGGTTTTCACCGCAGGTGGAAATTCGTCCGGAAGTGACTTATTACCACGCTCTCGACGCGCCAGCCTTCAATGGTAACTTCAATGCGAACCCCGTCATTCCGCCCACCAAGAAAGACGCGCTAATCGTGGCGGCGGACCTGATCTGGCACTTCTGAGCCGGAGCACAAACCGGGACAAGCTCGCCTCATCCAAGACTTGCGTCGCTCGTCGCTGCCGGCATTGTGTATCAGCCGCTATAACGGTCCGCCCGGGTGCGTCGTCTGGGCGGTCGCGGGGGGCGCTCGACACGGCGTCGCCGTTAGCCTGTCATTCGGGCTGGCCCCACCAGTCCGACCTCTGGCCGGTCCGATGGCAAATTCTGGCTTCAGGCGATGACACGTAAGAGTAGTGATTCCATGAACGAAATCCGTTCAAGGGAAACCGCTGCTGGTCCTCGGCTTGATTTGAGGGTGCTGCTGATTGACTCCTAAATACAATGAGAACAAATAGGGAACATGCGGACACCAAAGCAAGTTGTAACAGGGCATGAATACGCCTGTTCCCAATGCCATCGTCGCGGCGCTTCGCGAGCGCATTCGATGCCTTGAGGGCAGGGCGCGGCACCGGCGCGCGGTATTGCCGTTCGGCATCAAGGCCATTGATGAGCGTCTGCCGGAAGGCGGATTGGCGCTCGGCGCGCTGCATGAAGTGGCCGGCGGCGATAACGGCGCGATCGACGGCGCTGCCGCTGCACTCTTTGCCGCCGGGATCGCAGCGCGGACCCGGGGGCGTGTGCTGTGGTGCGTGACCCGTCAGGATCTGTTCGCGCCGGCACTCGCTGCGGCCGGGCTCGAGCCGGACCGGGTGATCTATGTCGAAGCGGGAGACGAGAAGTCGGTGCTGGCATGTTTTGAGGAAGGATTGCGGCATGTCGGACTCGGCGCCGTGGTCGCCGAAGTTGCGCGGCTTTCCATGACGGCCTCCCGCCGGCTTCAGCTTGCAGCGGAAGGTTCCGGCGCCATCGGCATCGCCATCCGCCGCTTCCCCTACATGCGAGGGAGGGTCACAGGCGCCAACGACGCTGCTCCCTCTCCCCGCTTGCCATCAGGGCGTTTACGCCCGTCGGAGCCTGTCATCGGGCCGGCCAAAGGCCGGACCCGTTGG
>Ga0137409_10008525_pt1 | contig 10466 bp, 9 predicted proteins | sample CZODoug1_16funga_FD_122059 | JGI IMG/M metagenome (GOLD analysis project Ga0137409, IMG submission 122059) | Vadose zone soil fungal communities from Angelo Coast Range Reserve, California, USA - CZODoug1_16fungal (Hybrid Assembly) | ecosystem: Environmental > Terrestrial > Soil > Vadose zone... | reverse complement strand
GGAGACCGAATCGTCGCGTCGTCCGCTGCTGGGGATCGCGCGCATCGCGCCGCATCACCCGGTGCCTCGCCGCGACCTCTTGCGTTAGGGCCCGATTCGAGGAATGGAAATGCCGGGTCACGTCCCGGTTCTTAAGGAGGAGGCCGTCCAGTTACTCCTGACAGATCCGAACGGGACCTATGTGGATGCGACGTTGGGAGGCGGTGGTCATGCCGCCGCCATTCTCGATGCGCTGGGGGTGGAGGGGAGGGTGGTAGGTCTGGATGCTGACCCGGCTGCTGTTCAAGGAGCGCGCGCCGCAATCGCCGTACCGGAACCCCGGTTCGTGGCGCGGCGCGCGCGTTTTTCCGGAATGAGGGAGGCGCTCCAGGGTCTCGGAGTGGGCCCGGTGCACGGGATCCTGGCGGATCTCGGCCTCTCGTCGCTTCAGCTCGACGATCCCGCGCGCGGGTTTTCCTTCTCCGCTCCTGGGCCGCTCGACATGCGGCTCGACCCTTCGCTTCCAGAGACCGCGGAATCCTTGCTCCGGAGGATCGACGACACGGAGCTGACGCGGATCCTCCGTGAGCTGGGGGAGCTGCCGCGGCCGCGCCCCGCCGTGCGGGCGATCCGCTCGGCGCTCTCGTCGGGGACGCCGGTCACCGCGATGGCCCTGCGCCAGTCCCTCGAGCCTCTGTTCCGGGGGCCCCAGCGCCCCCGCCGTCTTTCCCAGGTATTCCAGGCACTTCGCATCGCGGTAAACGACGAGCTGTCGGAGCTCCAAGCGCTGCTTCACGAGTCCCCATCACTACTGCGGCAGGGCGGGACGCTTTGTGTCATCGCGTATCACTCGCTCGAAGACCGATTCGTCAAGAATGCGTTCCGCCCGCCGCGCCCCTCCGACCCGAACCAGCCGCTCACTCCGACACCGTGGATTCCGATCACCAAGAAGCCGGTCCGGCCTTCCGCCGAGGAAGCGCGCCGGAATCCGCGCGCCCGAAGCGCCAAGCTGAGAGCCGCGCGGCGCAAGGAGGAGGACGCGTGAGCCTCGCCGCCAAGCTCCAGGCACAGGTCGCCGACGATTCCGAAGATGCGCGCCCCAAGGGGCCGTACCTCCGTCTCCGGATGCAGCCCAAGCGCCGGGTGAGCGTCCGGGTCATCGCGGTGTTGCTGATCGGCGCCTCGCTTCTCTTCACGCAGGTGTGGGAGCGCACGGTGGCGAACTCGCTCTCTATGGAGCGCGATCGTCTCGCTCGGGAGGTGAGGTCCGTCGAGAATCGGATTCGCATCACGCGCGATCTCGAAGAGCAGTCCGCGCTCCGCAGCGGACTCGATCTCACGAGCCTTGGGCAGCTGGGCTTCCAGGCTCCCGATCCCGCCCGAGTGGTGGACGTGGAGCTCGCGATCCCGCGTCCAAGGGGTAGCGGGCTTGGGCTCGGCCAGAAGCTGCTCGGGGCGGCGCGTCGGGCCCTGCCGTCCTCTCTGATGGAGCGGGTGGTGGGGTTGCCCGCGGTGCCCGTGGAGGCAGGGGGAACAAGATGAGTCCACTTCACCTCAGGCGGTTGAAGCTCTTGGCCGCGATCGGAATCCTCTTCTACGCCCTGATCCTTGCCCGGCTCGTGTCGATCCAGGTCTTCGGTCACCAGAGGCTCGACCGGGAAGCCCGCGGCCAGCAGACCTCGCGGGTCATCCTCGAGCCGGAGCGCGGGCTGATCTACGACCGGCAGCTCCGGCCCCTGGCGAACAACGTGGACCTGAGCCAGATCTCGGTCCGACCGGCGGAGGTCCGGAACGCCACTGCCGCCAAGCAGTTCATCCGCACCGCGGCGGGCCCGCGCGGCCTGGACCGGCTCCGCCGTGGCCGCCGGAACGCCTATATCCGGATCACCTCGCAAGTCACGCCGGAGCAGGAGATCGCGCTCCGGAAATCCACACTGCCCGCCGGGGTTCAAGTGGAAGAGGTCCCCTCGCGGGTCTACCCCCTGGACGAGGTGGCGCGGCCCGTGGTGGGGGTCGTGGGCCTGGACGGGGCGGGGCTCGAGGGAATCGAGCGCGCCTTCGATCGGGACCTGCGCGGCGTCAGCGGGTGGGCTACTCTTTTCAGGGACGGGCGCGGGCTGGAGCACCAACTACCCCAGAGCATGGTGAAGCTCCCCGAGCCCGGGTTGAGTCTCGTGACGACGATCGACCGGGACGCGCAGTCGGTCCTGGTCATGGAACTGAAGCGGGCGGTGGCGCGCACCGGCGCGCGCTCCGGCATGGCGGTCTTCGCTGATCCACACACCGGGGACATCTTCGCGATGGCCACGGTGGACGGCGCGAATCCTCCGCCAGGCGGGCCGGGACGGAATCGCGTCATCGCGGACCAGTACGAGCCAGGCTCCACGTTCAAGCTCCTCGTCGGTTGCGCCGCCCTGGAAGAGCACGTGATGACCCCGGAGGACTCTTTTTTCGTGAATCACGGACAGATGGACATGGGTGGGTTCACCATGCACGACTCGCACCCCGAGACGCGCTGGTATTCCATGCGCGCCGCGACGGCGCTTTCGAGCAACGTCTGCTACGCCCAGATCGGGACGAAGGTAGGCGCCGGCACCCTGTACCGCTACTCGCGGCTCTTCGGCTTCGGACAGCCGACCCGCATCGCGCTCCCGGGCGAGACCTCGGGGCAGATCCGGAATCCCTCGCGGTGGTCGGCGCGCTCGCTCGCCACGATCTCGATCGGTCAGGAGGTGACGGCGACGCCGCTCCAGATCCTCATGGCCTACTGCGCGGTGGCGAACGGGGGCATTCTGCTCCGGCCGCGCGTCGCGTCGGCGCTCGTGAACGAGAATGGTGAGACCGTGAGGCGCTTTCCCGTCGAGCGGGTGCGCCGCGTGATCTCTCCCGAGACCGCCGATACCTTCCGCTCCTTCCTGCGCGACGCCGTGGTCATGGGCACCGCCAAGGAAGCGGCGCTCCCCTGGTGCGAGGTCGCCGGGAAGACCGGCACGGCGCAGAAGTCGGATGAAGGAGGGCGCGGGTACGGCCAGGGCCGCTACCTCTCCTCCTTCGTCGGCATGGTCCCGGCCCGGAACCCGCAGATCGTCGGCATCATCATGCTCGACGAGCCTCGCGGCGCCTACTACGGCGGCACGGTCGCGGCTCCCGTGTTCCGCGACGTCGTCGCGACCTGGGCCACGATGGGAAGAGGGCCGGTCCGCGTTCCCGCGCAGACGCTCCTCACCGCGTCCGGAAGGCGCGCCTCCGAGGTGCGCGTTCCCGACGTGAGGATGATGGCGGCCGAGCGTGCGCGCTCGGTTCTCCGCTCCGCGGGCATGGACTGCTCGATGGAGGGGAGCGGGGCGCGCGTCGCGGTCCAGTCTCCGGAGCCGGGCACGAACGCGCGATCGGGCGAAGTCGTGCGAATCGTCCTCTCGACCGATCCTCCTCCCGACACCGGCTTCCCGGATCTCCGCGGGCTCTCGGTGCGCGAGGCGGTGGCGCGGCTGAGCGCGCTCTCCGTCCCGATCGCCTCGCTGCTGGGCAGCGGACAGGTCGTCGAACAGGACCCTCAACCCGGTGCGAACCTCCGCTCCGGCCTCACCTGCGCGCTTCGGTGCGCGCCTCGGAGCTTGTGATCGGGCTTGCCGCGTTGCGCTCGGAGGCGCTTCCCGCGCTCGTGGGAGCGTCGGAAACCCGGGGAACGCTGCGCGGCGAATGGGAACAGGTCCGGTACGACTCGCGCGAGGTGAAGCCGCGCGATGTGTTCGTCGCGGTCTCCGGGCTGAAGATGGACGGCCACGCCTACGTGGCGGGCGCCGCCCAGCGAGGGGCGTCGGCCGCGGTGGTGGAGCGGTTCGTCCCCGAAGCCGTCCTTCCGCAGATCCGGGTCCCGGATACCCGGCGCGCCCTGGCGATCCTCGCGGGAGAAGAGACGGGTCACCCTTCCCGCGAGCTCGTGCTGGCGGGGGTGACCGGGACGAACGGCAAGACGACGACCGCGCACCTCATCCGCTCGGTCTTCGAGGACGCGGGAATGAAGGCCGGCTTCATCGGCACGGTGGGTTACGAATTCGGCGGCCGGAACGAGACGGCGCCCCACACCACTCCGGAAGCGCCCGATCTCATGCGGATGCTTCGCGACTGGCGACAAAGGGGCGCCACCGCGGTGGCGATGGAAGTCTCCTCGCACGCGCTGGCACTCGACCGCACGTACGGTCTGGCTTTCGACGTCGGCGTGTTCACGAATCTCACGCAAGACCACCTGGATTTTCACGGCACGCTCGACGCGTACCGTGACGCCAAGGCGCGCCTCTTCCGCTCCGATACGCGGGGGGACCGGACCAAGCGATTCACGGGTGCGGTGAACGTGGACGATCCTGTAGGAGGCTGGATCCGGGCGCACTCCGACGGGCGGGTGGTGGGATTCGGCCAGAGCCAGGGCGCGGACATCCGGGCGGCCGACATTCGCCTCCGTCCCGACGGGACCTCCTTCCGGGTGCTGGAGGGACAGGACGCCACACCCGTCTCCTTGCGCCTGCGCGGCGCCTTCAACGCCATGAACGCGCTCGCCGCGTTCACGGCGAGCCGGGCGCTCGGGATCCCGCGCGACTCGATCGTGGCCGGGCTGGAGAAGCTCTCCTCGGTTCCGGGGCGTCTCGAGCCCGTGGACGAGGGCCAGCCCTTCCAGGTGCTCGTGGACTACGCCCACACTCCGGACGCGCTGGAGCGCGCGCTCGAAGCCGTGCGCGCCTTCGGACCCAAGCGCGTCCTCTGCGTGTTCGGGTGCGGCGGCGACCGGGACAAGGGCAAGCGCCCGCTCATGGGGAAGGTCGCGGCGCAGCTCGCCGACCAGGTGATCCTGACCTCCGACAATCCGAGAAGCGAGAATCCGGAGTCGATCCTGCGCGACATCGAGGCGGGCATCCCCGGCGCCCCGAACGTGCGCACGGTGCCGGACCGGAAGGAAGCCATCGTGGCGGCGGTGGATGCGTGCGCCCCGAGGGATGCGCTCCTGATCGCGGGCAAGGGCCACGAGACCTATCAGATCATCGGACCCAGGACGCTCGACTTCGACGACCGCGAGGTGGCTCGCCTGGCACTCCGCGCCCGAGGGTTTCAGCGTTGATCGCCTCGGAGAGCCCCTGGCTCACGCTCGAGGAAATCCTTCGAGTCACGGAGGGAGCCCTGTTGGGGGGAGGATTGCCAGAAAGCCCGAAGCGCACCGCGTTCTCGGGCTGCTCCATCGACACCCGCACGATCGCCGTCGGGGAGCTTTTCGTTCCGCTGCCGGGGACGCGCGCGGACGGGCACGATTTCGTGACGATGGCCCTGGAGGGGAACGCTTCCGGGTCGCTCGTCCAGAAATCCAGGCCCCCGGATCCGGGCTGGGCCAGGAGCAAGAAACCGGTCATCGCCGTCCAGGATCCCCTCCGTGCGCTCCAGGCCCTGGGGAAGCACTGCAGGGCGAAATCCGGAATTCCCGTCACGGCGATCACCGGATCGAACGGCAAGACCACGACAAAGGAGATGATCGCGGCCGTGCTGGGGTCGCGCTACCGCGTGCACAAGAACCGGGGAAATCTGAACAACCACATCGGCGTTCCGCTCACGCTCACCCATCTTCGGCCCGAGCATCAGATGCTGGTTCTGGAGATGGGCATGAGCGCCCGCGGCGAGATCCAGGAGCTGGCACGTCTCTCCTCGCCGAACGTGGGCGTGCTCACGAACGCCGGCGCGGCGCACCTGGCCTCGCTCGGGACGGTGGAGGATGTGGCCCTGGCGAAGAGCGAGCTCGCCTTAGCACTCCCGCGCGACGGATTTCTGGTGCTGAACCGGGACGACGAGCGTCTCTGGAAGCTGAACAAGGACCGCCCGCTCCCCAAGAAGAGCTACTCGCTCGAGAAGCCCGACGCCGATCTCGTTCCCGTGGAGGCTACCGTCACGGCCGAAGGGGGTGCGCGCTTCGCGCTCGCCGACGGGACCGAGGTTCGTCTCCGGCTCCTGGGCAGGCACAACGTCCGGAACGCGCTGGCCGCGATTCTGGTGGGGGATCATTTCGGCGTGACCCGCGCGGAATCGCGGGACGCGCTGGGCGCGCTCCGTCCCGAGCGCCATCGTCTGGAGCTCCTGTCCGCGGAAGGAATCTTCGTGCTCGACGACGCCTACAACGCGAATCCCGCCTCCATGCGCGAGGCGCTCCTCCTCCTCGGCTCGATCGAGACGCGCGGGGCGCGCCGGGCGGTGCTCGGAGACATGCTCGAGCTGGGGCCCGATTCGGAGCGATTCCACGAGGAGGTGGGCGGGCAGGTGCCGCGGGAGGCCTGGGTCTACGTCGCGGGGGAATTCTCGCGCGCCACGGAGCGGGGAGCGCGCGGCGCGGGGGTCGAGCCGAAGCGCATCCGGACCTTCACCTCGGTGGCCGAGATGGCCGCCGCGGTCGCCAAGGATGCGCGCGCGGGGGATCTGGTGCTCGTGAAGGGCTCCCGCGGCATGCGGCTCGAGCAGGTGGTCGATCGTCTGGTTCCGGGACGGAAGGACGTGCCCGGCCCGCTCCACGCGGCGGGGAGGAGCTGACCGTTGCTCTACCACCTCCTCTATCCCTTGCACGAGCACTTCCCGGCGATGAACGTCTTCCGCTACATCACCTTTCGCTCGGCCTACGCCGCGGCGACCGCGCTTCTTCTCGCGTTCGTGCTCGGCCCGCCGGTGATCGAGAGGCTGAAGCGGCTCAAGATCGGTCAACAAGTGAGGGACGACGGCCCGCGGAGCCATCTGCCCAAGGCGGGCACGCCGACCATGGGAGGCATCCTCATCGTGGTCGCGATCGCGGTCCCGACCCTCCTCTGGGCGAACCTCGAGAACCGGAGCGTGTGGATCGCGCTCCTCGCCACGCTCTTCATGGGGTTCGTGGGCTTCGTCGACGACTACCTCCGCGTCGTGCGGCATCTGCGGAAGGGGCTTCTGGGCCGCTACAAGCTGGCGGGTCAGGTCCTCCTCGGCGTGGCGGTCTTCGCGGCGGTGTACTTCTACCCGACCCACGGGGCGCTGGATCCGGCCGAGACCAACGTGCCTTTCCTGAAAAATACGGTCGTGGATTTCGGCTGGCTCTATCTTCCGTTCGTCACCCTCGTCATCACCGGAGCCAGCAACGCCGTGAATCTCGCCGATGGCCTGGACGGCCTGGCGTCCGGCATGACGACCTTCGCCGCCTTCGCGCTCGGGGCGCCAGTCGGCACCGCTCTCTATGGGGCTTATGGATTTCCAGCAATTGCACTCACGACAGCGCTGGTTCCGCTTGGCACTCTGTTGTTGGTCACTCCCGTCAGGCGGCTGGCGCCCACGGGACGCGCCCATGCGCCGTTCACCACGGTGATCGCTGCGGTGTGGGTGCCTGGGGTCGGACTCGCCCTCAGTAGCTTTGGTTTCGGCGCGATGACGGCTTTCGCATCGCTCCTATTCGCGTCGCGCGGTTGGCCGATCTGGGCCGCGTTCACCTCGTTTGCCGTTGCTTTCATCGTTGCGCGTGTGTTTCTGGGGCACCTTGCGGACAGGGTGGGAGGCGCCAGGGTCGCGCTGACCTTCGTGGTGATCGAGGCCGTTGGCCTGGGGCTGCTTTGGGTGGCGCCATGGCCGGGCGTTGCATTAGTCGGCGCCGCACTTACCGGCTTCGGATACTCGCTCGTCTATCCGGGGTTCGGCGTCGAGGCCGTTCGCCGAGCGCCGGCGCAGAGCCGGGGCCTCGCGATGGGCGCATACACGGCCTTCCTGGATCTCGCGCTCGCCCTCGCCAGCCCAGCGCTCGGCTTAATCGGAAGCGTTGCAGGAATTGGTGCCGTGTTCCTCACGAGCGCTGTTGTCGTCCTCTGTGCTGCCGGAATCGCGATTTGGCTGCTGCCTCCCTGTATCAGGAAAGCAGACTGCGTTCGTGAATTGATCGCATAGCAGCAGAGAGAGACACCATGAAACCGGTTGCCACGACTTTGAACCTGGCGGTCGATAACGGTATTAGCTGGCGTCGCGTATGCCTCGCCGCATTGTTCGCATTTGGCGCCGCGCTCGCGTATGCCGCAGAAGACGCCGGTACGCCTCTGGTGCCGGCAGGGCAGTCGCGTGAAATGTCGAAACAGGGAGCAAGTTCTATGAAACTCCAACTGACGATGGATGGCCAAATGCTTTCCGCCACCTTAGGCGACAACCCAGCCGCCCGCGACTTTCTCGCCTTGTTGCCACTGACGCTGGACCTTGAGGATTACGCCTCCACCGAGAAGATCGCGCAATTGCCCAAGAAACTCTCCACCACCGGAACGCCGGCAGGCATGACTCCTTCGCTCGGCGACATCACGTACTACGCGCCGTGGGGAAACGTAGCCATCTTCTACCGAAACTCCGGCTACGCCAAAGGTCTCGTCAAACTGGGCCGCATCGAGGGCAATGTCCAGATGCTGGAGGCGCGCGGTCCTCTAAAAGCCCGCATCGAGGTCGCTGGGAAGCAATGATGCACTCGCCCGTACCGCTAATGCCGCACGCAAGACCTGAACGTTGAAAGGAACTGTCTCATGGAACTCAAACGCGCTGGATCTCAGCCTTCCATCAAAGGCCCAACCGAGTGGTTTACCGGCATTGTCCGTATCGACCCACTCAACACTCCTCCCGCCCCCGCACGCGTGTCGTGTGCGAGCGTGACCTTCGAGCCCGGTGCGCGCTCGAACTGGCATACCCATCCGCTCGGCCAGACGCTGATCGTCACTGCTGGGTGTGGCTGGACGCAGTGCGAAGGCGAGCCGGTCGTCGAGATCCGCGCCGGCGATGTCATCTGGTGCCCGCCGGGGCACAAACACTGGCATGGCGCAACGCCAACAACGGCCATGACTCACATCGCGATACAGGAAGCTCTTGACGGCAAGAACGTCGGGTGGCTGGAGCGCGTCACCGATGAGCAATACAACGCCCGCTGATTACCCCGTGAAACGCCGCCGCGCCGCTGCACTGGTGATAGCTGTGAGTCTGGGCTTTGCAGCTGCACTGAGCCACACGGCCCCGAACGCGCAGGAGTCCCAAGGAATGACCCACACACAAACCACCTCGCCAAGCGCTACCGAAATACTCACTGCGCGCCAGCAGGCCATCGTGCCCATCGCGGCTTTCGCTGCAACAGGCGACATATCCAACCTGAGTACCGCTCTGAATCAGGGTCTGGACGCGGGACTGACGGTGAGTGATGCCAAGGAAATCCTGGTGCAGCTCTACGCCTACGCAGGCTTTCCGCGCAGTCTCAACGCATTGGGCGAGCTGATGAAGGTGCTGGACGCGCGCAAGCGGCGTGGCATTGAGGATGCGAAGGGAGCCGCGCACCGAGCCGCCCCATCCCAACGGGTGGGGCGCTGCTGGCTGCGGGCACGAGCAACCAGACCAAGTTGTCGGGCGGTCCGGTCAAGGGGCCGCTCTTCGACTTCGCGCCGGCCGTCGACGAATACCTCAAGACCCATCTATTCGGCGATATCTTCGAACGCGACAACCTCGACTGGCAAAGTCGTGAACTGGCCACTGTGGGCATGCTGTCCGCGCTGTCAGGGGCAGAATCGCAATTGCAATCTCACGTCCGCATCGGCATGAACGTGGGCCTGAGTGCCTCGCAATTGCGTCAATTAGTCCAGGTACTTACCAGCCATGGCCATCCGGCGGCGGCGGGACGCGTCGAAGAAGCGCTGAACAAGCAATTGGCGGCGGCCGCCAAGTGATTGTGAGGCGTTGACGTGCTCGATTTCTTGGAAAATGAACTGAATGGCACCGTCGTGGCGGACGACTTTCCAATCGCTCATGTCCGTGCCGACGGTGAGGCACTCGCTCGTACTATGCGTGAAGGAGACTTACTATGAAAGGAGCTGTTCTCTACGGGCCGCGCGATGTCCGGTACGTCGAGCGCGATGATCCAAAGATCATTCATCCCACGGACGCCATCATCAGCCTGTCGGCCACCTGCGTGTGCGGGTCCGACCTGTGGCCCTATCGGGGCGTTGATTCGTCCTCTCAGCCGACTCCGATGGGCCACGAATATTGCGGCATCGTCGAAGAAGTCGGCAATGCGGTGAGGAATGTCCGGCGCGGGCAGTTCGTCGTCGGCTCGTTCTTCGCCTCCGACAATACCTGCGAGATTTGCAACGCGGGTTATCAGAGCCGCTGCGTGCACAATGAGTACGTCGGCGCGGGCGGCGCCCAGGCACCGTTCCTGCGCGTTCCGCTTGCGGATGGCACGCTGGTCCCCACACCCGAGGTCCCGTCCGCTGACCTGATCCCCGGCCTGCTCGCCACCTCCGATGTCCTGGGCACCGGCTGGTTCGGCGCCGACGCGGCCGCAGCGGGGCCTGGTAAGACGGTCGCAGTAATTGGCGACGGCGCCGTCGGCCTTTGCGCGATTCTCGCCGCGAAGCAACTCGGCGCAGAGCGCATCATCGCGATGAGTCGGCACGAGGCGCGGCAGAAGCTCGCGCGGGAGGTCGGGGCGA
>Ga0137409_10008524_pt1 | contig 10466 bp, 8 predicted proteins | sample CZODoug1_16funga_FD_122059 | JGI IMG/M metagenome (GOLD analysis project Ga0137409, IMG submission 122059) | Vadose zone soil fungal communities from Angelo Coast Range Reserve, California, USA - CZODoug1_16fungal (Hybrid Assembly) | ecosystem: Environmental > Terrestrial > Soil > Vadose zone... | reverse complement strand
GACAAGCTGCGCGAAGTCCGTGCCGGGCACGACGGCACCTGGGTGGCGCACCCGGGGCTGGTGCCGGTCGCGGCGCAGGTGTTCGACGCGTCGATGCCCGGTCCGAATCAGCTGCATGTCGCGCGAGACGACGTCCGCGTGACGGCAGCGGATCTGCTCACCGTCCCCGATGGAGAGATCACCGAAACGGGTCTCCGCACCAACGTGGACATCGGGATTCAATACCTCGAGTCGTGGCTGCGCGGGGTCGGCTGCGTGCCGATCTACAATCTGATGGAAGACGCCGCGACCGCAGAGATCTCGCGGTCGCAGGTGTGGCAGTGGATTCATCATGGGGCACGCCTGGCGGACGGTCGTGTGGTCACCGAGCGCCTGGTTGAGCAAGTCATCCGTGTGCTCGTCCCAACCGAGAGTCTCGCCGCCGAGGTGTTTGCGCAGTTGACGACCGGCGCCGAATTCCCGGAGTTCCTCACCCTGCTCGCCTACGACCATCTGGAGTAACGAGCATGAACAAAGACTCATTTGTATACGAGCTGGATCGGCGCTGGCGGACAGGCCAACGGTGGCAGGGGATCACGCGTCCGTACACCCCGGACGACGTCTACCGCCTGCGCGGGACGCTGCCGCTCGAGCACACGCTCGCGAGCCACGGCGCCGCGCGACTCTGGTGGCTGCTGCGCGAAGATCCCTACGTCGCGGTGCTCTCGGCGCTCACCGGGAACCAGGCGGTACAGGAAGTACGGGCCGGTCTCAAAGCGATCTACGTCAGTGGTTGGCAAGTGGCGGCCGACGCCAACTGCGCGATGACGACGTACCCCGACCAGAGCCTGTACCCCTCCGACAGCGTCCCGAACGTCCTGATGCGCATCCAGAACGCGTTGCGTCGGGCCGACGAAATCCACCACATGAACGGCGACCAGTCGGTGCATTGGTATGTGCCGCTCATCGCGGATGCCGAGGCGGGATTCGGGGGCGTGCTCAACGCCTACGAGCTGATGAAGCTCATGATCTGCGCCGGCGCGGCCGGCGTGCACTTCGAGGACCAGCTCTCCTCAGTCAAGAAGTGCGGGCATCTGGGCGGCAAGGTGCTCGTGCCCACGAGCGAGTTCATCTCCAAACTGATCGCGGCGCGGCTCGCCGCCGACGTGTGCGGCGTTGAGACGATCCTGATCGCTCGCACCGACGCGAACAGCGCGGGCCTGTTGACGAGCGACATCGACGAGTACGACCGCCGCTGGTGCACCGGCGAGCGCTCACCCGAAGGCTTCTTCGTGATCAAGGATGGCGTCGAGGCGGCGATCGCGCGCGCCCGCGCGTACGCGCCCTACGCCGACATGCTCTGGTTCGAGACGGCGAAGCCCGATCTCGCCGAAGCGAAGCAATTCGCCGAGGCGATCCACAAGGAGTATCCCGGCAAGCTGCTCGCGTACAACTGCTCGCCGTCGTTCAACTGGAAGCGCCATCTCAACGAGGCGCAGCTCGCCTCCTTCCAGAAGGAGCTGGGCGCGATGGGCTATAAGTTCCAGTTCGTCACCCTGTCCGGCTTCCACGCGTTGAATCACGCGATGTTCAGCCTGGCACGGGACTACAAAGAGCGCGGCATGGCGGCGTACGCCGACCTGCAATCGCAAGAATTCGCCGGAGAGCGGGAAGGCTACGAGGCGGTGAAGCATCAGGAATTTGTGGGCGTCGGCTATTTCGACGAAATCACGCAGATCGTGCACGGCGGCCGCAGCTCGACCGTCGCGCTGGAGGGCTCGACCGAAAAGGCTCAATTCGTTAGTTGACAAGTCCGTACCACTTCGTAGGTTCCGTTGAAACCGGTCCTCGACTCTCGTCGCGGCCGGTTTCTTCACTTCTGGAGCCGCAATGGCAACGACCTTACGCAATTACATCGGCGGGGAGTGGATTGCCCCCGGCAACGTCGAGTACCTGGAGCTGACGAACCCGGCGACGGGTGAAACGCTGGGCAAGGTGCCGTTGTCGGGCGCGCGCGCCGTAGCCGAAGCGGTCGCGGCGGCGCAGGCGGCGTTCGTGAAGTGGCGGACAGTCCCGCCCGTCGTCCGCGCGCGGCATCTCTTCAAACTGAAGTACCTGATGGAAGAGCATTTCGACGAGATCGCGACCACCGTTACCCGCGAGCACGGCAAGACGCTGGACGAGGCACGCGGCTCGGTGCGCCGCGGCATCGAGAACGTCGAGCACGCGTGCGGGATTCCCGCCCTGATGATGGGGAAGACGCTCGAGGACGTCGCCAGCGGTATCGACTGCGAGTACGTGCGACAGCCGCTTGGCGTGTTCGCGGCGATCACCCCGTTCAACTTCCCGGCGATGGTGCCGTGCTGGTTCTGGCCCTATGCCATCGCGACCGGAAACACCTTCATCCTCAAGCCGAGCGAGCAGGTCCCGTTTTCGTCGACCCGGATTCTCGAGCTGACGCAGGAAGCGGGCATCCCGCCCGGGGTGCTGAACATGGTGCATGGCGGCAAGGACGCCGTGAACGCCTTGCTCGCGCATCCGGGCATCACCGGGATCTCGTTTGTCGGATCGTCTCCGGTCGCCAAGTACGTGTATCAGGAAGGTGCGAAGCACGGCAAGCGCGTCCAGGCGCTGGGCGGCGCGAAGAATCACGTCATCGTGATGCCGGATGCCGACATGGACCGCGCCGTCGCCAACATCAGCGAATCGCTGTTCGGATGCGCCGGCCAGCGCTGCCTCGCGGGCAGCGTCGTCGTTGCGGCGGGCAAGGCGTACGAGCCGTTTCGCGACAAGCTCCTCGACGCCGCGAAGGATCTGCGGCTTGGCTACGGTCTCGACCCCGGTATCACGATGGGGCCCGTCATCTCGGCTCGGCACAAGGAGAAGGTGCTCTCCTACGTCGAGGCCGGGCGCAAGGAAGGCGCGACGCTGCTCCTCGATGGCCGCTCGAGCAAGGTCGACAAACATCCTCGCGGCCACTTTGTCGGCCCCACCGTCTTCGATGGCGTCCAACCGGATATGACAATTGGAAAAGAAGAGATCTTCGGACCCGTGGCGTCCGTGACCCACGTGAGCAACCTGGACGAGGGGATCGAGATGGTGCATCGGTCCGGGTTCGCCAACGCGACGTCGATCTTCACGCAGAGCGGCAAGGCCGCTCGCGAGTTCCGCTATCGCGTCGGTGTCAGCATGATCGGGGTGAATATCGGCGTGGCAGCACCGATGGCCATGTTCCCGTTTGGCGGTACGAAAGGATCGTTCTTTGGGGATCTGAAGGCCCATGGTGACGACTCAATCGAGTTCTATACTGACAAAAAAGTTGTGATCTCGAGGTGGTGATGAGAAAAGTTGTCGGCGGGCTCATCCAGATGTCGAATCCCATCAACGATGCCAACGCGCCGGTCGCCAAGATCAGCGACGCGATGCTGGAGAAGCACCTTCCTTATATAGAAGAAGCAGGCAAGCGGGGCGTGCAGATCCTCTGCCTGCAGGAAGTCTTCAACGGGCCCTACTTCTGCCCCAGCCAGGACGCCAAGTGGTGCGACATCGCCGAGCCGATCCCGGGTCCGACGATCGAGCGCATGCAGAAGCTCGCCAAGAAGCACGAGATGGTGATGATCGTGCCGATCTATGAGCGTGAGATGGCGGGCGTCTACTACAACACCGCGGCCGTGATCGACGCCGACGGCAGTTACCTCGGCAAGTACCGCAAGAACCACATCCCGCATACCGCCGGCTTCTGGGAGAAGTTCTTCTTCAAGCCCGGCAACCTCGGCTACCCCGTCTTCAAGACGCGCTACGCCACGATCGGCGTCTACATCTGTTATGACCGGCATTTTCCAGAGGGCGCGCGACTGCTCGGCCTGCACGGCGCGGAAATCGTGTTCAATCCGTCGGCGACGGTAAAGGGCCTCTCGCAATACCTGTGGAAGCTGGAACAACCGGCCCATGCCGTGGCGAACGGGTACTTCATGGGCTGCAGCAATCGGGTCGGCGTCGAGGCGCCCTGGAACGTCGGGCAGTTCTACGGCTCGAGCTACTTTGTCGACCCGCGCGGCAACTTCCTCGCGCAAGGCAGCGAGGACAAGGACGAGCTCGTCGTCGCGGAGATGAATCTCGACATGATCGAGGAGGTGCGGCGGACGTGGCAGTTCTTCCGGGACCGCCGCCCCGAGACGTACGACGACATGGTCAAGCAGCTGCCCTGAATGCTGACCCTTCTCCGCGCGCTGACCTACGCGACGCTATTCGTCGCACTCTTTCTCATCGTGGTCCCGCAGCGAATTCTCGCCGGACGTGGCGTGGCCCGGGTCGATGTCATCGGCGTCCCGGAGGTCCTCGGGCTCCTATGCGTCGTGCTCGGTGCGGCGCTGGTCCTCTGGTGCCTCGTGACGTTCGCGTTCGTGGGCAGGGGAACGGCGGCGCCGTTTGATCCGCCCCGCCAGCTGGTGACCGTTGGGCCGTATCGCTTCGTCCGCAATCCGATCTACATCGGCGCCATCATCGCCATGCTGGGCGCCGCATTGTTCTACTGGTCGGCCGCGTTGGGGGCATACGCGCTCGTCGTGCTGATTGTCACGCATCTCTTGGTCCGTTTTTACGAAGAGCCGCACCTGCGTCGCGTCTTCGGGCAGCCCTATGAAGATTATCTGCGCACGGTACACCGCTGGATCCCAACATGGCGCTCCTGATCCACGGCGGCCGGATAATCACGCCCACGGAAGACTTCACGGGCGACGTCTACGCCGAGAACGAGACCATCACGCGGATCGAGCCGCACATCGATTCGAAGCTGGTCGCTCCCGGGGCCGAAATCGTCGACGCCCGCGGCAAATACGTCTTTCCGGGATTCATCGACCCGCACGTCCACATCTACTTGCCGTTCATGGGCACCTACGCCGCGGATGACTATGAGTCGGCGAGCAAGGCGGCGCTGGCGGGGGGCACGACGACGTTGATCGAGATGATTTGCCCCGGGGCGGGAGATCAGCCGATCGAGGCGTTTGAGCTGTGGCGGTCGAAGGCCCAGGCGTTGGCCGCGGTAGACTACACGTTTCACATGTCGGTCGTGCGGTTCGAGGAGCACATCCGCGATCAATTCCGCGAGATCGTGAAGGCCGGGGTGGCGTCGTTCAAGGTTTTCCTCGCCTACAAGGGTGCGCTGAATCTCTCCGACGAGCACCTGTTTGCCGCCATGAAGTTCGCGAAGGACCTCGGCGTCATCGTGACCGCGCACTGCGAGAACGCGGACGCGATCGACGCGCTCCAGAAATCGCTGCTCGCCGCCGGTAAGACCGGCCCCGAGTGGCATGGCCCGTCGCGTCCGCCCATTGTCGAAGCGGACGGCGTCCACCATCTCTGCACGTTCGCCGAGCTGGTCGGCACCCATGTCTATATCGTCCACACGTCGTGCGCCGATGCCCTGCGGGAAGCACTGGCGGCCCGCCAGCGTGGCGTGAACGTCTGGGTCGAATCGGTCATCCCGCACTTTGTGCTGGACGAGACCTATGTCGAGCGGGGGCGGTTCGAAGGCGCCAAGTACGTGATGTCGCCGCCGCTGCGCGCCAAGGCGAACCAGGACGTCCTGTGGAACGGCATCAAGACGCGGCAGATCAGCACGATCGCCACCGATCACGCGCCATTCCGCTTCGCCGATCAGAAGAAAATGGGTGTGGACGGGTTCACAAAAATTCCCAACGGGATCCCCTCGATCCAGGAACGTGTCGACCTGGTCCACACCTGCGGCGTCGCCGCGGGACGACTGGGGCTGCAGGCGATGGTGGACGCATGCTCGACGCAGGCGGCCAAGCTGTTCGGGCTCTATCCCCGGAAGGGCGCGATCCAGCTCGGCAGCGACGCCGATGTCGTCGTCTACGATCCGAGCTATCGCGGCACGTTTTCGAAAGAATGCAGTTACTCGAACGTCGATTACAACGCGTACGAGGGATGGGAGCGACGCGGGCGGCCAAGCGTGGTCACGGTGAGGGGGCAAGTACAGGCTCGCGATGGTGAGTTTGTTGGCAAGATTGGTCGCGGGCAATTCCTGAAGCGCGAACCAACACACTGAGCCATCTGCCGTCAGCCATCTGCCATCAGCACAGACGGCAGACGGCTGACGGCTGACGGCATGAGGACAAATGGATTCTCAAACAGTTCGAGCGAAACACAAAGAGTTCTTGTTCCCCTGCGTCGCCAACTACTACGCCGAGCCCGTCGTCATCACCGAGGCGCATGGCTCGACCGTGAAGGATCTGGACGGCCGGGAGTATCTCGATTTCTTCGGCGGCATCTTGACCGCGGGGATCGGTCATTCCCACCCTGAGTTCGTGAAGCGCATTCAGGATCAGGTCGCGCGACTCGTCCACACGTCCAGCGTCTACCCGACTGTCGAGCAAGTCGCCGTGGCGGAGCGGCTCACGCAGATCACCCCCGGCAAGCTCAAGAAGAGCTTTTTCACGACGAGCGGCACGGAAGCGGATGAAACCGCAATCATGCTGGCGAAGATTTATACGGGCCAGCAGGAGATCATCGCACTGCGGCACAGCTACGCGGGCCGCAGCCAGGGGGCGATCGCGATCACGGGCCAGCAGCCCTGGCGGGTGTTGCCCACGCAGATCGCCGGAATCAAGCACGCGCTGTCGCCCTACTGCTACCGATGTCCCCTGGGGCTCGAGTATCCCGACTGCGGCATTCGCTGCGCGCAGGACATCGAGGACTCGATCAAAACCACTACGAACGGCCGCCCCGCCGCCTTCATGGCCGAGCCGATTCAGGGCGCGGGCGGGTTCATCACGCCACCCAAGGAGTACTTCGAGATCGCCGTCGGCATCATCCGCAAGTACGGCGCGGTCTTCATCTGTGACGAGGTCCAGACCGGCTGGGGGCGCACCGGAGACAAATGGTGCGGCATCGAACATTGGGGTGTCGAGCCGGAGATCATGACGTTCGCCAAGTCGATCGCGAACGGGTTCCCGGTGGGTGCAACCATCGCGACGGAGCAAGTCGCGAACGCGTTCACCGGTCTTTCGCTCTCGACGTTCGGGGGCAACCCGATCTCGATGGCCGCGGTCGATGTGACCCTGGAGGTCATGCAGCGCGAGAACACGCCCAAGCGCGCTGCCGAGCGCGGCAAGCAGCTCCGCGACGCGCTGGAGGAGCTCAAGAAGCGTTTCGCGTTCATCGGCGACGTGCGGGGGATGGGCCTGATGCAGGGAATCGAGTTCGTGGAGGACCGCAAGACCAAAGAGCCCTCACCCAAGAAGACGACCGCGTTCCTCGAGGCGGCAAAGCGGCAGGGACTGCTGATCGGCAAGGGCGGACTCTACGGCAACGTCATCCGCATCGCACCCTCGCTGTTGATCAGCAAGGCCGACATCGACGACGGCTGCAAGCGGATGGAGCGCGCCCTCGCCGAGGTGACGTGACGCTGGCCAACGCAGACCTGCTTCCCGTGCCGGCGGAGCGGCGCACCTGGAACTGGTGGCACATCGCCTCATTGTGGATCGGGATGGCGATCTGCATTCCGACCTACACGCTCGCTTCCGGTCTCGTCGATCAGGGATGGACCTGGCAGGCCGCGGTCGGCGCGGTCGTGTTGGGCAACCTCGTCGTCCTCCTGCCCATCGCGCTCAACTCGCACGCCGGCACGCGCTACGGCATCCCCTTCCCCGTGCTCGCCCGCAGCTCGTTCGGGGTCCTCGGCGCGAACATCCCCGCGATTCTGCGGGGCCTCGTGGCCTGCGGCTGGTTCGGCATCCAGACGTGGATCGGCGGTTGGGCGATCTACAAGCTCGTCGAGGTGATCTGGCCCGGCATCGCCACGCTGCCGCAGATCCTGCCGAGCTTCGTGGGGCTCAACACGGGCGAGTTTCTCTGCTTCATGATCTTCTGGGCGATGAACGTCTGGATCGTGCTGCGCGGCATGGACTCGATCAAGTTCTTGGAGACTTGGGGCTCGCCTTTCCTGCTCGCCGTGGGTGCCGCGTTGTTCATCTGGGCCTGGGTCCGTGCTGGCAGCCTCTCGGTCATGCTTCAGAATCCGCCCATCGGCCCAGCCGCCCATCCGCCCGTCGGCAGGGTCTTCGGAGCCGGCCTCACGTCCGCCGTAGCCTTTTGGGGCACGATGGCGCTCTCGATACCCGATTTCTCGCGGTACGCGCGCAGCCAACGGGACCAGGTGATCGGCCAGGCCGTCGGCTTGCCCGCCACGATGGCCCTGTTCGCCTTCATCGGCGCCGCCGTGACGAACGCGACGGTCGTGATCTTCGGCACGCGGATTGCCGATCCGGTCGCGCTGCTGGCGCGGATCGGCGGACCGCTGATGATCATGCTCTCGATGGCGGGGCTCATCATCGCGACGCTCACGACGAACATCGCCGCCAACATCGTCGCACCGGCGAATGGCTTCTCGAACCTCGCGCCGCACAAAATCACCTTCAAGCAGGGGGCGATGATCACGGCCGTCATCGGCATTCTGATGATGCCGTGGCGGCTCTACAACGACGCCGCCGCCTACATTTTCACGTGGCTGATCGGGTACGGGGCGCTGCTCGGTCCCATCGCAGGGATCATGATCGCCGACTACTTCGTCGTACGCCGCGGTGAGCTGATCGTGAGCGACCTCTACCGGCGCCACGGCGCCTACGAGTACTCCCGCGGCTTCAACTGGGTGGCGATCGGGGCGCTCGCGCTCGGCGTGCTGCCCAGCCTTCCGGGCTTCGTCGCGGCGCTGCGCGGCGTCCCCGAGACCGGCCTCTTCGGCACGATCTACAATTGGGCGTGGTTTGTCGGTTTCCTGCTTTCGGCTGTCATCTATGTCATCGGAATGCAGGTGGGAGCAGGGAGCCGGGTGCGGGGAGCGGTCAGTGTCAGCACCTAACCCGCTCAGCGACGCGCAACTCGCCGCCAATTTCGCCGACATTGCACCGCCGCTGACGCACGACGCGGCGTTGCTCGAGGCGAACCAGTGCCTGTTCTGTCATGACGCGCCCTGTACCATCGCCTGCCCCACGCACATCGACGTCCCCGCCTTCATCAAGAAGATCGCGACCGGCAACCTCCGCGGCTCGGCACGCGTCATTCTCGAAGCAAATCCGTTCGGTCACTCGTGCGCCCGCGCCTGCCCCGTCGAAGTGCTGTGCGAAGGTGCATGCGTCCTGAACGACCGCGACGAGCAACCGATCAAGATCGCGCTGCTGCAGCGCCATGCCACGGACTACGTCCTCGAGCGCAAACTCAGACTATTCCAGCCGGGACCGAGTACCGGAAAGCGGATAGCGGTAGTTGGCGCGGGGCCGGCCGGGCTCGCGTGCGCGCGCGATTTGCGCCGTTACGGGCACGCCGTCACCGTGTTCGACGCCAAGCCGCAGCCGGGCGGCCTGAACACCTACGGCATCGCCGAATACAAGCTCAAGACCGACGTCGCGCTGGCGGAGGTCCAGGACATTCTCGACCTGGGCGTCGAGCTCAAGAGTGGTGTGACGATCGACTCGCTCCAGCCGCTCCTCGCCAAGTATGACGCCGTGTTCGTGGGCGTCGGCCTGGGAAGCACGAAGCGTCTCGGTATTCCCGGCGAAGACCTGCCCGGCGTGATCGACGCCCTCACGTTCATCGAGCACCTGAAGACGCATCCTTATCGGGACACCGCGGTCGGCCGGAACGTCGTGGTGATCGGCGCCGGCAACACCGCGATCGACGCCGTCACGCAAGCCAAGCGCCTCGGCGCCGCGGCGGCGACGATCGTGTATCGCCGCGGCGAGGCGGACATGTCCGCGTATCACTACGAGTACGAGCTGGCGAAGCGTGACGGGTGTGGCTTCCGGTTCAACGCCGCGCCGCTGCGGATCCTGGGCAACGGCGCCGTCGATGGACTCGAGGTCAGAACGGCGACCGGCACCGAGCGGATTCCGTGCGACATGGTGATCGTGGCGATTGGCCAGGGCTCCCCGGCACTCACGTGGCCTAAAGACCATCCCAAAGTCTTTGTCGGGGGTGACTGTGCGAACGGCGGAGCGGAAATCGTGAACGCAGCGGCAGATGGCGTGCAAGCGGCGGCGAGAATTCATGAGATGCTGACGGTAAGGGACGGTAGATAAAACGACGGTAAAGGACGGTAAAGGTATGGCAGACCTGCGGACGAGTTTCGCCGGAATCGAGAGCCCGAATCCATTCTGGCTTGCTTCAGGCCCACCCACGAATACCTATGGCCAGGTCGCCAAGGCGTTCGATCAAGGCTGGGGCGGTGCGGTCTGGAAAACCATCGGCGAGCCGATCATCAACGTCTTCTCGCGCTACGGCTCAGTTGACCTCGGCCAGAACCGCATGATGGGCTTCAACAACATCGAGCTGATCAGCGACCGGCCGATCGCCGAAAACCTCAAGGAGATCGCCGAGGTCAAACGCAACTATCCGAAGCACGCATGTGTAGCGTCGCTGATGGTCGAATCGAAGCAGAAGGCGTGGCACGAGATGGTCAAGCAGACGGAGGA
>Ga0137409_10008523_pt1 | contig 10466 bp, 6 predicted proteins | sample CZODoug1_16funga_FD_122059 | JGI IMG/M metagenome (GOLD analysis project Ga0137409, IMG submission 122059) | Vadose zone soil fungal communities from Angelo Coast Range Reserve, California, USA - CZODoug1_16fungal (Hybrid Assembly) | ecosystem: Environmental > Terrestrial > Soil > Vadose zone... | reverse complement strand
CGGCCAGGCGCTCGGCCATGATGCCCGAGCCGACCACTGCGATCAGGAGGAACGCCGTTCCCAGAGCCTCCCCCGCCAGGCGCCGAGGCAGGGTCATTTCTTGCCGATGTCTCTGATCCTACTTTGCAGCGCGAGGCGATCCAGCTTCTCGAACGGAAGACTTGCCAGAAGCTCGATCCGCCGCTTCAGCATGTTCGCAGTATCGGAAAAGGCGCGGCGCTTCTGCTCGTCGGTGCCTTTCACCGCGGCGGGGTCGGGCATGCCCCAGTGCGCGGTCACCGGCTGCCCTGGCCAGAACGGGCACTGCTCACCGGCGGCCTGGTCGCACACCGTGATGACGAAATCCATCGCGGGTGCGTCGGGCTTCGCGAACTCGTCCCAGCTCTTGCTGCGCAGCCCCGCGGTCGAGACGTGCGTCTGGCGCAGCAGCTCGAGCGCGATCGGGTTCACCCTGCCCTTTGGACGGCTCCCGGCGCTGTAGCCTCGAAACTCTCCTTTGCTCACGGAGAGCTTGTTCGTCATGGCCTCCGCGAGAATCGAACGCGCGGAGTTGCCGGTGCACAGGAACAGAATGTTCTTCACGCCGCGGTCCGGATTCGCTTGCGGCGCGCGGGAGCGCAGACCGGGGCGCATCCCTCTCCGCCGCAGCAGTTCTCGGTCAGGTACGAAACCAGGTCGTTCATTTGGTCGAAATCCGGGGCGTAGTAAATGAAGCGCCCGTCCTGGCGGGGCTCGAGCAGCCCGGCATGGGTCAGTTCCTTCAGATGGAAGGACAGCGTGGCGGGCGCGAGCCGCAGCTTCGCGGCGATGTCGCCCGCGCACAGGCCCTCGGGCCCTTTCTCGACGAGCAGGCGGAAGATGGCGAGCCGTGTTTCCTGCGCCAAGGCGCCAAGGGCCAGGACAGCCGAGAAAGATTCCATATTTCGAAGAATATAGAAATAGGGATCATTGTCAATACGGGGGTAAAATTCGGCCATGTCCGCCGTTGCCGAACGAAGCGGCATCGCCGCGCTCACGAGCCAGATCGTCGAGCACCTGCACGGCGTGCGCGAGCGCCTCGCCGCGGAGATCAGGACCTACCCCACGCCGATCACTCGCTGCGACGCGCAGTTCAACCATCTGTACGAGCAGCTCGGCAGGCTTTCGCGTGACCTCGATGCGATCGAGGGCGAGAGATCGGAGCGGGCTGCGGCCGAAGCGTTGCTCGCCTCGAAACCGTATACCGACGACGCTTCGGAGCGGGACTTCCGCGCCCGCGTGAAAACGGCGCTCGCTAGCCTGGACTAGGAAACCTCGGGCGGCGTCCGCCGCGCTGAATCACTCCGTCGCTTCGGTGTAGCCGAGGAACCTCTCGGGACTCACCCGCACCGCCGCGCCCGTCGGGCAGGCGCGTACGCAAGCCGGCCCGCCGGACAGGTCCTTGCACATGTCGCACTTCACCGCCTTCTTCGGGATGTCCTTGGATTTCGGCGCGGGCTCGAGGCCCGGCTCCGGCCCCATCCCCAGCAGCAGCCAGGACACGAGGCTCGGCGGCTTGCGCTCGGGATCCACGGGGGCGAGCTGGATCACGCCGTAAGGGCAGTTGCGCTCGCAGTTGCCGCAGCCGATGCAGGTGTCGTTGATGAACACCTCGCCGTTCGCCGAGCGATGGATCGCGTCGGGCGGGCAGTCCTTCATGCAGTGCGGGTGCTCGCAGTGGCGGCATGAGGTCGGCACGTGGATCTGCGCGAAGGTCGGCCCCGCTTCGCGATCGAGACGCGAGGTACCGTCGTGCACGTCGGCGCAAGCCTTCTCGCAGTGATCGCAGCGTATGCACAGCGACTCGTCGATCAGCAGCACGTCGGTCGCCTCGCCCATTCCCTGCTGCAGCAGGAACGCGATGATGTTGCCCGGGTCGGGCTGGGCTTCCATCGCCGCGTTGATGCGCATGCGGTCGAGGAAGCGCGCCTCCATCTCCTCGCGCCACTTGGGGTTGCGCGCGAGCACCCGCTTGAAGGTCTCCGAGTTCAGCACCACCACCTCGGTGGTCACCGCCGCTTTCACCGTCGCGGTGCGCGGCGTGTCGGTGAGCAGCGCCATCTCGCCCACGTAGTTGCCCGCCGAGAGATAGGAGAGCACCACCTCGCGCCCGGCAATGACGCGCGAAATCATCACCGACCCGCGGCGGATCAGGTAAAGGCCGTCGGCCTGGTCGCCTTCCTTGAACAGCACCTCGCCGCCCGCGCAGCGGCGCACCTGGACGCCGTCGGTGACCAGCTCCTCGAGCTCCGCGTCGGGCAGCATCGGCGCGAGGTAGGCGCGCACGGCGCGTTTCATGAAGGTCTTGTCGACGACCTTGCGCACCGACTCGACCGAGGCGATGAGCTTGAGCATGGCGCGGCGCGGAGCCTCGACCAGAACGCAGTCGCGTCCCGCCCTTACCGTGCTCGACCGCCGGCGCCCGGACACCAGGCCCAGCTCGCCGAAGAATTCGCCGGTACCCATGCGGATCACGTTCCCGCTCGCGGCCTCGATCAGCGCCTCGCCTCCTACCACCATGAAGAAGGAGTTGGTGTAGTCGTTCTTCTTGAAAATCACGTCGCCCTCGCGCGGCACGAGAAGCTCGCTCTCGAGCATGAACTCGCGCAGCTGCAGGCGGTTGATGCTCAGGAGCAGGGGCGCGTTGTCGTCGACGAAGTCGAGCACCTCCGCAACGCTCCTGCCGCGGGCGAACGCGGCGAACTTGCGCTCGAGGAGCGGCTCGTCGGCCGGCGCGACCGTCCTGCCGAGCGCGAACTCCACCGCCTCGTAGCCCTGGTTCATCGCCTGCTTGATGAGCGGATAGCCGCCGAGCGCGCCGATGATGTACAGTCCGTCGACGTTGGACTCGTAGCGGTCGGTAATCCGGGGTACGGCATTGGGATCGGTGCTCGGAAACTTCACCCCGAAGCTTTCGACCAGCTTGCGCGGAGGGATCCCGCCCAGGCGAGCGATGACGCGATGGCATTCGATGGTATCCGGGCCGTCGGGCGTCTTCACCTTGAAGCGGAGCGGCACGTCGCCGCCGGCGTCCTCGATCTTCATCGCCGAGCTGCCGTAGCGGCACTCGAGCTTGCCTTCCCTGATGGCGCTCAGGACCAGCGTCAGGTTGCCCTCCTTGCAGCGCGCGAACTCGTCGTTGCGATTGATGAGGATCACCTGGTTCTGCTCGGCGAGCGCCAGAGCGTTCTCGATCGCGGCGTCGCCCGCGCCGACGACCACGATGGTCTCGCCGTCGTAAGCCTGCGGATCGTCGAGCTGGTACTGCACGCGGGGCAGGTCTTCGCCGGTGACACCCAGCGCGCGCAGGTTGCCCTGGAGGCCGATCGCAAGGATCACCTTGTTCGCGAAGAAGGTCTCGCCCGACTTGGTGGTGATCTCGAAGGCCCCGCTCTTGCCGCCGATCGCGACGACCTCCTGGCCGTAACGGATATCGACGCGCAATTTTGCGATTTCGGCGTTCCAGGTATCGAGCACGGCTTCGCGCTTGCCCGCGGCGAAGCTCAAGGCGCTGCGCAGCGGCAGGATCTGCGGCTCGGCCATCACGTGCTTGCCCTTCTGGTACTTATAGATGGTGTTCGAGGCGTGATCCGCCGCTTCGAGCAGCACGTAGGGGATGTTCAGCTCGGCGCAGTGGGCTGCCGCGGACAGCCCGGCCGGTCCCGCGCCGATAATGCAGATCTCGTTGCGCCTGAATTCGATTCTCTGGTCGAAGTCAACCATGGCTACCTCACCGTCTTGCCTAGGCCTTCGAGCGCAGCGCGGAAGCGCTCCGGCCGGAAGGCATCGTCGTTGCGGACTTCATTATGGAGCCGATCGAGCGCGCTGTTGGCCGCGCCGACCTGCTTCAGCTCCCCGCGCTTCGCGAGGAAGTTGAGCACGCTGCCGATCGCCATCGTCGCCTGCTCCGCTCCCGCATAGTCGCTGTATTCGCCGGCGAGCCCGTCGGCCACCAGCCCCGACAGGATTCCGCGCAGGTCGTTGCCGGTGAAGCTGCGCTCGGCGAGTCGCCCCACCAGGCGCTCGAGGCCGGCTCGCAGCTTCGTCGCCGCGTCCCTGGTGTCGCCGCCTTCGCCCGCGACCGCTCTGTACAGGGCCGAAACCTGGGCGGTGTACTCCTTTTCCTCGGCGGGGAGAACCTGGCGCACGATCTGACGCAGCATCAGCAGGTTCGCGTCGTTGAAGCGGATGCGCCCGGGGCCGACGCCCTGGCGCGGCGTCCAGCGCACGTTCGTCATCGGGTGATGACAGGCGTGGCAATCGAACACGACCAGCTCGGGGAAGAGGCCGTCGTGGCTGCGCTTGGGGTCGAGCAGCACGTCGATCAGCTCCTGCGCGACGATCGCCTGGCCGATCGCCCACACCTGCACGCCGTCCCAGGTCTGCTTGCGCCGCTGCCAGTCGGCGTCGATGACGAAATGCGGCGGCTCGGTCTGGGTGAAGGTGTCGAGCTCGAAGGGCATGCGCGGGTGACCTGCGCCCATCATGCGGTGGGTGACGATCTTGTCCTTGTTGCCGAAATGGCACGACAGGCACAGGCGCGCCTGCGCCACCGGCTCGCTGGTCGGGTACAGGCCGCGCGACAGATTCTCCTCGTGGGTCGTCTGCGGCGCGGTGTGCGAGCGTATCCAGTTCTCCGAAGGGCCGTGGCAGGCCTCGCAGGCGACGCCGTCGGCGAGCTTGAAGCGCTCGCCGCGCTGCGCGGCCGGCGGGTTGTCGGTGTGGCAATCGAGGCACAGCTTCGCTTCGTGCGCCGGCTCCCTCAGGCCGAGGTTCTTCGCGATGCGCTGCGAGCGCTCCTCGAACAGCACCGGGAAGGCGCGGCTCGCGTGCTTGTCGACGCGCGACCAGGTGACGTACTCGGTCTGCAGGATGTTCGACCCCTTCCACGGCGTGATCGAGCCGTGGCACAGGCTGTTCGCGCAGTTCACCACGCCGAGGTGCTTGCCCGGGGCGGCGTAGGGCAGCGGTGCGTCCGCCGCCGACGCGTGGAAAGCCGCAAGGAGAAGCAGGGCGATGAGCGGCCTCATCGGTCCTCCACCGTCCACACCGAGCCGTCGGGCCGCAGGTAGAACCGCTCTTGCTCCTCGCGCGTGAAGGGGCGCGAGCCGATGCGGCCGAAGACGGCGATCTGGCCGCCGGTCTCGTCGACCGCGCGGTCGCGGTCCAGGCCTTTTGCGAGCGCGATCGCGGGCGACGCCGTCTCGCGCCAGGCGATGAGGCGGGGCTTCGGCTCGGGGCTGAAGCCGTAGAACTTCGGCTGGCTTTCCGGCGAGGTGAGCTGGACCACCTTGAGCCCGTTCCTGCCGTCGGCGACGTAGGCGAAGGCCGAAGCGTTGGTCGAGCCCACGATCACGTCGCGCGCGTCGTCGAGCTTTCCGTCGGCGGTGAATTTGTTCATGAGCTTCGGCGCCTCGGGCTTCTCCACGTCGATGATCGCGAGACCTTCGCGGCCGGCGGCGACGTAGGCGTAGGTCCTCGCCACGTAGACCCGGCGCGCGTCCGCGAGCGCCACGCGCGAGCTCGCGACCAGGCGCGGCTTCGCGGGCCGCGTCACGTCGATCGCGGCGAATCCTTCCCCGTCGGCCACGAAAAGATACCGGAACTGGAGCGCGGACGCTCGCGCGTCGCGCAGCGGCACGGTCGCGACGAGCTGCGGCTTGAGGGGATCCGCCAGGTCGAGAATGACGATGCCGGCGTCGGCGGCGACGTAGACCATGTCCCCGCCGATGGTGAGGTGGCGCGCGCCCTTCAGAACCCCGTTCTCGTTCCAGGTCAGGGCGCGCTTCAGGAAGTTATTGCGCGGCTCGCCGTCCGCCAGCGTGTTCACGTCGACGAGGACCAGTCCCTCCTCGGAGTCGGTGACGAGCGCGTAGCTGTAGATCGGATGGAAGGGCTGCTCCTGGTTGGTCTTCCTCATCAGCTCGCCCTGGTTGCGCAGCGGTGCGATCGACTGGTTCGTAGGGAGCGCGACACAGGTCGCGTTCTTGGACGCTACGTGGGTGTCGTGGCCGAGCGGCGAGAACGGGGCCGAGATGATGCGCTGGGACACGCCCTTGTTGGCGATCGAGGCGACGTCGTAGACGCGCATGCCGCCCCCGCCCTCGGCGGCGTAGAGGTACTCGCCGCGCAGCGCCACGCAGCCGGCGGGCCCGGAGGTGCCATGGTCGTGCGCCTCGGGCAGACGCCGGTCGCGCTTCTCGTGCTCCGCGTACCAGTCGGGGTAGGCGTAGCGGTGCAGGTAGCTTCCGATCACCGCCTGCGGCTCGTCCCACTCGGTGACCTGCACCGCCTGAACGTGCTTCTCCTCGCCGACCCAGGCGTTGAAGCCGATGAAATTGACGAAGTTCGTCCCCTGCAGCAGCAGCTGCGCCATGATCGCGTTGTTGTCGTTGGCGCGCGAGAGGTGGCAGTCCGTGCAGGTCTTGGTCTCGGTCTTCCTCTCGGTGTGCGGGTAGTGCGGCGCGAAGGCCTGCGACGAGAAGCCGCTCGCGGCGATCGGCGGCTGCTGGATGTAGATGCGCTCGCGGTTGGCGTTGGTCGAGGACAGCACCAGCGCGGAAGAGGACCGGATCGGCGCGATTCGCCCGCCCTTCACCGGCCCGTGCCGGCCGAGCTGGAACACGTCGTCGCGCGCCACTTGCGGGTTGTAGGTCGCGTAGTTGCGCGTCTCGCCGCCTTCGTAGTGCAGCCGCTCGGTCTTCCAGTTCGCCTGGATGGGGAGGTGGCAGCCGCTGCAGCTCGTCGTCCACGACACGTGGCAGGTGTAGCAGGCCATCTTGTCGTTCGAGTGCGCGTAGCCTCCGGCGCCCGCGCCCCACTTCCCGGCGCGGCCTTCCTCGCCTGAATACATGAGCTTCGCGCGCGCCGCCTTGGCGTTGTACTTCGGGTTGCCGGGCGTGACCGTGTCCTTCACCAGCGTCATCTCCCATTCGCGCCCGGGGTCGATCGCCGAGCGCTGGTAAAGCTTGCCCTTGCGCCACTCGAAGCGCCTGCGGCCGTCCTGGGTGCGGAGCAGCGTCATGTCCAGGCCGCCCGGCCGCGCCGCCGGGCCCGAGGTGCGCAAGCCGGGGTACTTGTCCGCGGTGCCGTGGCAGTCGGTGCAGTCGATCTCGATCGCCGCTGCGACTTCACCGTAGATGTGGCCGTTGCCGTGCGCGTCCTGGGCGAAGTGGCAGTCGACGCAGTGCATACCGAGGTCGAGGTGGATGGAGGTGAGGTGCACCGCCTTCTCGAACTTCTTGGGATCGTCGTCGGCGACGGGCTGCCCTTTTGCGTCGAGCAGGGTGCCCTTGCGGTCGCGCTTGTATACGGCGCGGAAGTTCCAGCCGTGGCCGTGGTAGTCGGCGAACTGGGTGTCCTTGAGCTGCGGATTGAGCTTCGACACGTCCTTCAGGAACGCGGGATCCCCCCAGTTGCCGCGGATCGCGGCTTCCTCGGGGTTGCGGTCGAGAATCCTCCGCGCCTCCTCGTCGGTGGGGTGCTTCTGCTTCGCCGGCCACATGAACGGCGCGTCGGCCTCGTAATCCCACATCGTCGTGCCGTAGAAGGAGTTCACGAACACGTTGGGCTGGTGCATGTGGCACACCATGCACTGCGACGAGGGAATGGCGCGGGTGAACTCGTGGCGGATGGGATGGCCGCTCTGGTTTCTGGCGATGGTCGGGTCGGCGGTCGCGGTCTCGCCCGCGCTCCCGTACTGCGCGTACGGCCCCGAGTGCTTCGCGTCGCGGTCGTTGCCGTAGACGGCGTGGCAGGCGGTGCAGCCAGAGGAGCGGTAGTCGCCGGGCTGCTCGTTCGTTCCCAGGAACCACAGGTGCGGGTCGTTGAGCCGCGTCTTCGTGATGTTGATGAGAGGCACGGCGATGCGGCTGCCCGTCGCCGGCCCGCGGTTCGACGCCCGGATGTCGGGCCGGCCGGGCTCGTCGAACTTCTGCAGCGCACCGCTCGAGTTCGGCAGGCCGACTTCCGGGAACTGCGAGGCGATCACGCGGCCGCCGCGCTCGAACACGCGGAACACGTCGGCGGGCGGGGTCGATTCCCAGGCGGGGAGGGCGGTGAGGCTCGGGAGGATGCCCTTCTCCGTGAGGAAGTCGTCCGGCTTCACGGGATTCACTACGCTCGCCCCCTGGCCTTCGCGCGTGTAGGACTCGCCCAGGATGGTGCGCTTGAACGGCAGGATGCCGTTGTTGTAGGACGCGCCGCCCCAGAGCATCGCCGAGGTCGCCATGAGGCTGCGCTCGGACGCCTGGACGATCGCGAGGTGGCAGGCGCCGCAAGCGTCGCGTGCGGCGCGCAGGTCGCCGGGATTGACGAAGCGCACGAATTCGGGCGACTCGCGGTTCAGAAGCGTGTAGCTCCGCTCCGGGCTGGCGCTCGAGGGCCAGTTCCAGGCGCGGGGATTGCGCGGCAGCACGTGCGCGCGCTGCAGGGCGTCGCGGTAGGCCGGGTCCTCGCGCGCCCCGTCGCGACTGAGCGAGCTTTCGACCCGCACGCGCGCGTCGCCGCCGTGGCAGTCGGCGCAGCCCAGCACCACGCCCGGGTTCTGGTGCATGGTGTGCCGGTCGGTCGCGGTGTGGCAGCTCACGCAGCCCGCGGATTTCGCGTCAGCTTCGGCGATGCTCTGCCGCAGCGGCGCGGGCGGCGCGCTGCGCTCGCCCAGATCCCCGAGGGCGGGCACGATGGCGAGCATCGCGACGAAGGGAAGAAGGAATCGCGCTCTCATGTCAGAAGGCGAGCAGGAGGTTCGCCAGCACCGAATACAGCGTGCCGTTCTGGGCGTAGAGCTGCTTCAACCCTTCGGCCGGTAGGAGCGCTGCGGCCGAGGCATTGAGCACCATGTTCTGGCTCATGAAAGGCCGCCACTGCACCCCCAGCGAGACGTCCCAGCCGATGCTGCGCGGGGGCGGTGACTGGTTCCTCAGTACGCCCAGCACCTCGGTATTCTGGAACTGCAGGTACGAGAGATTGCCGATCAGGCGCCACTGCGGCGTGAGATCGAAGTCGGCCCCGCCGCCAAGCAGCAGCAGGCCCGGGTTCACGAAATTCGACTGGCCCTCGTCCTTCGACGAGCGCAGGCTCGCGAGCACGCCGTTCCGCCCCGACAGGCTTACGCCTCCGCCGCCGATCAGCGGCACGGCCTGCCGGATCCAGAAGCTCGAGTCGGCGCCGGCGAACTGCGGGTTCTCGAGGATCGCGTCGAACCCCGTCGCCTTGTCGTCGAAGGGATTCTTGTCGCCCGATTGCACCAGCGCGTTCAGCCGCACCCGCGCCCAGCTGAAATCGCGCGACAGCTCCGCGGCGGCGAAGCCCGCGCGGATCTCCTGCGGCTTTCCCGCGATCGGGTTGTGATCGTCGTGGCCGAGCGCCGCGTACAGCGACACGGAGAGGTTCACGCGGCCGAAGTGGCCGTCGCCGTTGTACCCGAGGTAGGTGACGCGGTAGTTGTGCGAGCGCTCGTCGCCCACCGCCGCGGGGCGCGTGAGGAAGCCGTTGTTGTCGTAGTACTGCCCCGCGTCGCCCTCGCGATTGCGGTTGTAGATGACCGTGGCCTGCGAGGTGAAGCCGAGCACCGGGAAGTCCTGCCGGTAGGCGTTGACGACGAAGCTGTCGTCGTCGCGCAGCCCCTTGGCGAGGTCGTTCAGCCCCGAGTTGGTGTCTTTCTCGATGCGCCTGAACCAGCCCGCGTTGTACTGCCAGCGGTTGCTGTCGCGGGTGCCGAAAAGCCGCACCCCGAAGGGCACGTCCTGGAACACGAAGCCGCGGAAATCCGAGGTGAAGGGCTGGATGCCCACGCGAATCGAATCGAAGTCGTAGCGCGGCGACACGTTGCGCAGGTGCACGTCGGCGAACGCCTCCTGCAGCGCCACGTGGTTGTCGTTGCGCGTATCGCCCTTCGACGGATCGGCGAACAGCACGCGGTCCTCCTGCGCCTTGCTGCGGTTGACGTTGAAGGCCGGCGTGAGCCGCAGCTCGAGGTCCGGCGGCCGGAACGTGGTGTCGCCCTTGATGAGCGACGCCGACACGATGAGCGTCTCGGCGAAGGTCGACTGCTTGCCGCGGCCGAAGATGTCGACGCTCCCCGGCTGCGTGGACGCCTGGGGCGGCACCGGCGTCGGAAGGCGCCGCGCCTCGAGCAGCGTGTCCGAGACGGCGCCCAGGTTCAGGAACCAGTCCGATCCGGCCGAGATCGGCAGGTCGCCTTTCAGCGTGTTCTGGTTGTAGGGGTCGTACCAGGGATGCTGGTAACCGAGCCCCTGCATGATTCTCCAGCGGTCCGGCACGGGCAGCGTCTCGCGCGGCTGCACCGGCTGGGGCGCGGGAACCTGCTGCGGATCCACGGGCGGGGGAAAGTACCGCAGCGGCTCGCTCTGCCCCGGCCGGCGCTGGATCACTTCCTCGCCGCGATCCTTGTCGGGCGGGAGCTTCACGTCCTCCTCGGACGCGGG
>Ga0137409_10008522_pt1 | contig 10467 bp, 7 predicted proteins | sample CZODoug1_16funga_FD_122059 | JGI IMG/M metagenome (GOLD analysis project Ga0137409, IMG submission 122059) | Vadose zone soil fungal communities from Angelo Coast Range Reserve, California, USA - CZODoug1_16fungal (Hybrid Assembly) | ecosystem: Environmental > Terrestrial > Soil > Vadose zone... | reverse complement strand
TCGGCGATCGGCATCGCCGGCATGGACCGCATGATCCAGAAGAACGTGATCGCCATGTCGGGACGCGCCGTCGAGGCCGCGGGCGACGTGGACGTGCTGTTGCTCGACAAGACCGGCACCATCACGCTCGGCAACCGCCAGGCGACGCAGTTCGTGCCGGCGCCCGGCGTGGACGAGCGCGACCTGGCCGACGCCGCCCAGCTCGCGTCGCTGGCCGACGAGACGCCCGAAGGCCGGAGCATCGTCGTGCTCGCCAAGGAGAAGTACGGCATCCGGGAGCGCGACGTCGAGAAGCTCGGCGCCACGTTCGTCGCGTTCTCCGCGCAGACGCGCATGAGCGGCGTGAACATGAACGGACGCCAGGTCCGCAAGGGCGCCGCCGACGCCATCGAGGCCCACGTCAAGGCGCTCGGTGGCTCGGTGCCCGCAGAGGTCCAGACGGCCGTGGACTCCATCGCGACGGCGGGCGCCACGCCGCTGGTCGTCGCCGACGGCGCGCGCGTGCTCGGCTGCGTGCAGCTCAAGGACATCGTCAAGGGCGGCATCCGCGAGCGCTTCTCCGAGCTGCGCCGCATGGGCATCAAGACCGTGATGATCACCGGCGACAACCCGCTCACGGCCGCGGCGATCTCCGCCGAGGCGGGGATCGACGACTTCCTCGCCCAGGCCACGCCGGAGACGAAGCTCAAGCTGATCCGCGATCTCCAGAGCGAGGGCCGGCTCGTGGCCATGACGGGTGACGGCACCAACGACGCGCCGGCGCTGGCGCAGGCCGACGTCGCCGTGGCCATGAACTCCGGTACCCAGGCGGCCAAGGAAGCCGGCAACATGATCGACCTCGACAGCAACCCGACGAAGCTGCTCGAGGTCGTCGAGACGGGCAAGCAGATGCTGATGACGCGCGGGGCGCTGACGACGTTCAGCATCGCCAACGACGTCGCCAAGTACTTCGCGATCATCCCGGCCGCGTTCGCGACGACGTATCCGGCGCTCAACGCGCTCAACATCATGCGCCTGGCGACGCCGGAGAGCGCGATCCTCTCCGCCGTCATCTTCAACGCGCTCATCATCATCGCGCTGATCCCGCTCGCGCTGAAGGGCGTGCGGTACCGCGCGATCGGCGCCGCCGCCGTGCTGCGCCGCCACGTCTGGATCTACGGCGTGGGCGGCATCCTCATCCCGTTCCCCGGCATCAAGCTCGTCGACATGATCCTGGTCGCGCTGGGTCTGGTGTAAAGGAGCCTGCCATGAGCCATCTGCGCCCTGCCATCGTCCTGCTGGTCGCGCTCACCGTGATGACCGGCGTCGTCTATCCGGTGGTCGTGACGGCCATCGCGCAGCTGGTGTTCCCGCACCAGGCCAACGGCAGCCTGATCGTGAAGGACGGCAAGGTCGTCGGCTCGGCCCTGATCGGCCAGCCCTTCGACGACCCGAAGTACTTCTGGGGTCGGCCGTCGGCGACGGCGCCGAACCCCTACAACGGCGCGTCATCGTCAGGCTCGAACCTGAGCCCGACGAATCCCGCGCTCGTCAAGTCGGTGCAGGAGCGCGTGGACGCCCTGCGCGCGGCGGACCCCGACAACAAGGCGGCCGTGCCGGTGGATCTCGTCACCGCCTCCGGCAGCGGCCTGGACCCGCACATCTCGCCCGCCGCGGCGCTGTATCAGGTCGATCGCGTGGCGAAGGCCCGCAAGCTGCAGCCGGACGCCGTGCGGGCGCTGGTCGAGCGCCACACCGAAGGTCGTCAGCTCGGCTTCCTCGGCGAGCCGCGGGTGAACGTGCTCGCGCTCAACCTGGCCCTCGACGGCCGCTGACCTCGTACTCTTCCTCGGCGGGCGCGGGGAGGATGGCGGGCAGATCGAGGGGGACGGCGATGGGTCGCGGCCGGCGCGACTCGATCACGCGGACAATCATCTGCTGCGCGGCGCAGCCGCACCAATCTTGTAGATCGAACGCGGCGCGGTTGGCGCGGAGCCAGGCGCCCATCGCGAGGAACACGGCGAGCGCCAGCAGATAGCGCAGCGCGACCCGGACTACCTGCGTCGACTGGGTGAGTTCGACGACGCCGAGCGCGGCCAGTTGGGGAAGGGTGGCGGCACAGAGGAGCCCCCACCGTGGCCGGCTGCCGACCGATCCTCGCGCCGCTCGGGACGTCGTGTCGCACATCAGCGGTGGACCTCCGATCGGACTGTGGCATCCTCGCGGTTCAAGCCGCCGTTAAGAGACTGACCGCCGGCGTCAAGATTTCGTAAAAATCACGGCGGTCAATCCACGTCGGCGCGGTCCCCGTGGCCGGTGGGGCTAGACTCTGGGCTCATGCGCCGCCGTGCGGGGCCGGCATGAGGCTGGGGCTCCTCAAACGCGTGCTGGTCGGCCCGCCGATGCCGCTGGCCCAGGCGCGCCACGAGCGGCTGAGCAAGCGCGTCGCCCTCGCCGTCTTCTCATCCGACGCCCTCTCATCCGTCGCGTACGCCACTGAAGAAATCCTCCTCATCCTCGTGCTGGCCGGCACCGCCGCGCTGCACTACTCGGTGCCCATCTCGCTCGCCATCACCGCGCTGCTGGCCATCGTCGCGATCTCCTACCAGCAGACGATCCACGCCTATCCGAGCGGCGGAGGCTCGTACATCGTCGCGCGCGAGAACCTGGGCTCGGTGCCGGGACTGGTGGCGGCGGCCGCCCTGCTCGTGGACTACGTGCTCACGGTGTCGGTGTCGGTCGCCGCCGGCGTGGCCGCCGTCACGTCGGCGATGCCGCACCTGGCCGCGCACAAGGTTGCCATCGGCGTCGGCTGCGTGGCCGCCATCGCGCTGGCCAACATCCGCGGCGTGCGCGAGTCGGGCCGCATCTTCGCGGTGCCGACCTACTTCTTCATCGTGAGCTTCGGAATACTACTGACCGAGGGCTTCTATCGCCTGGCCACCGGCAGCCTGCCCGCCACGCCGCCGCCGGACATCCCGGCCGTGGAGGCGCTGACGTGGTTCCTCGTCCTCCGCGCGTTCGCTTCCGGCTGCACGGCCATGACCGGCATCGAGGCGATCTCCAATGGCATCCCGGCCTTCCGGCCGCCGGAGTCGCGCAACGCCGCCATCACGCTGGGCTGGATGGCGGTCATCCTCGCCACGATGTTCGTGGGTCTCACGGTGCTCGCGGACCGGTTGGGTATCGTGCCGGTGGAGACGGAGACGGTCGTCTCGCAGATCGCGCGGCGGCTTCACGGCACCGGCGTCTTCTATTACATGATCCAGGCCGCCACCGCGCTCATCCTCGTACTCGCCGCCAACACGTCGTTCGCCGACTTCCCGCGGCTCTCGTCGCTGCTCGCGCGCGACCGTTACGTGCCGCGCCAGTTCGCCAACCTCGGCGAGCGTCTCGTCTTCTCGAACGGGATCATGGTGCTGGGCGCGATGGCCGCCATCCTCCTGGTGATGTTCGGCGGCGAGACCCACGCCCTGATCCCCCTCTACGCCGTCGGCGTCTTCATCTCGTTCACGCTGTCGCAGTCGGGCATGGTGCGCCACTGGATGCGAGACCGGCGGTCCGGCTGGCGGCACCGCGCGATCATCAACGGCACCGGAGCGGTGGCGACCGGCATCGTCACCGTCGTCATCGGCGCCACGAAGTTCACGCACGGCGCGTGGATCGTCGTGCTCGTGATCCCGACGCTGGTGGCCACCTTCATGGCCATGCGCCGCCACTACGACGACGTCGCCGAACAGCTCTCGCTGGAGGGCCTCGCCGCGCCGCCCGAGCTGCGCCACACGGTGCTGATCATCGTCGGCGACCTGCACCGCGGCGTGGTGCGCGCGGTGCAGTACGCCAAGACGCTCGCGGCGCCGACCGTTGCCGTGCGCGCCGTCTTCGTCGAGACCGACCCCGCCAAGACGGCGAGGCTGGAGGAGAAGTGGACCCGCTACGGGCTGGGCGTACCGCTGGTGATTCTGAACTCGCCCTACCGCTCGCTGCTGCGCCCGCTCGTCGAGTACCTCGACGCGCTGCAGGCGCAGGGCGACGACCACATGGTCACCGTGGTCATCCCGGAGTTCCTGCCGTCGAAGTGGTGGCAGCACGTGCTGCACAACCAGACGGCACTCCTGATCAAGGGCACGCTGCTGTTCCGCAAGAACACCGTCGTCGTCGACGTACCGTATCTCCTGAAGCGCTGAGCAGCAGCGCGTGACTCCGGCGGCGTCCGGCTCCGGCGCCGCCGACGCCAACCGCTAGTTCTTCAGCCCGTAGAGGCGCCGCGCGTTGTCGCCGAGGATCTTTCGCTTCTGCGCGTCGCTGAGGTCGCCGCGCTCGCGGATCTCGTCGATCGACTGCGGATACGAGTTGTCCCAGTGCGGGAAGTCGGAGGCGTAGACGATCTGGTTCTCGCCCACGAGCTTCACGGCCGGGCCCAGCAGCCATTCGTCGGCCTCGCAGGAGAAGTAGATCTTGCCGGATCGGACGTACTCGCTCGGCTTCTTCTTGAGGGCGGGCGCCTCCGGCGCGCGCTTTGCGTACTCGTCGTCCATCCGCTCCATCCAGTAGGGCGCCCAGCCGCAGCCGGCCTCGAGGAACGCGATCCGCAGATCGGGGAAGCGCTCGGGGATGCCCTCGAAGATCACCGAGGTGAGCTGGCGCATCTGTCCGAACGCGTGCGAGCACGTGTGGGCCTGGATGAACTGCGGGAAGAGCTCGACGCCGCCGCCGCCCAGGTGCGAGCCGGAGGCGTGGATGCCGAGCATCACGTTGAGGCGCTGCGCCGTCTCGTAGATCGGCGTGAAGCGCGTGTCGCCCAGCACGTGGTTGCCGTCGGCGGCGAGCATCGCGCCGACGAGGCCGAGCTGACGCACGCCGCGCTCGAGCTCGGCCGCCGCCGCGTCGGGATCCTGGATGGGCAGCAGTGCGACGGCCTGCAGCCGTGGGCTCTTCTTGATGAACTCCTCGTGCAGGAACGTGTTGTACGCGCGGCAGATCGCCACCGCCCACGCCCGGTCCTTCAGGAACGACAGGAAGAGGCCGAGGGTCGGGTAGAGGACCGTCATCTCCATGCCGCCGTCGTCGAGCGCCGCCAGCCACTGCTCGGCGGTGCCGCCCACGCTGCCGAGCGTGCCGAGCAGACGCCGGTCCCAGCCGTCCGCGGGGTAGAGCGGCAGCGCGAGCGGCCGGCGGCGATACGGCTCGTCGAGATACTTCGCCACCTGCTCGTTGGTCTCGGTGACGTGTCCGTCGGCGTCGATGACCGGAATCTGGCTCATGATGTGGTCCTCCGTCGCGCTCGCCGCCGGCGGGTCCTGACCGGTTCCCGCCGCCGGCTCGCTCGTCGCGGTGCAGCCTTACGTTGCGGCTCGTGTCGTACCTAGGCGTTCATTCCAGGCGTTCCATCACACCCGCCTGCGCGGCGGTGCCACGGCTCCTCGCGACCGGCAGCGGTCACCGGCCACCCGCCGGCGACCACCGCGACGAGCAGCGCACCGTCTCTCGCACGATCCTCAGGGCTTCTTGCACATGACGTTCAGGAGGGCCTGGCGCTTGTCCTCGCGCACGACCTTCAGCGCCCGGCGCAGGGCGTCGGGCAGCGCGGCGGGATCGTCCACGCGCTCGGCCCAGCCGCCCGAGGCCTGGCAGATCATCTCGTAGTCCGGCGGGGGGTCCAGCTCGGTCAGCGGCATCCCGGTGCGCTTGGCCCAGCCGTCCGGCGCGTGCGAGGTGACCGCGCGCTTCACCGCGTTCCACGCGCGGTTGTTGAAGACGATCCAGAGCACGGGGATGTCGTACGCGCGCGCCACCCAGTGCGCCGCCGTCGGCGCGCCGAAGATGTAGGCGCCGTCGCCGACGGTGCAGATCACGGTGTGATCCGGCTTGGCCAGCCTGGCGCCCAGCGCGGCGCCCACGCCCCAGCCGAGCCCGCCCGACGACGGCGAGCCGAAGTAGGTGCCCGGCGTGCGGAAGCAGCACTGGCTGGCGTCGAGGTCGTACTCGTTGACGACGATCGTACGATCGTCGAGCGCGTCCCCCACGCAGCGCGAGAGCCACGCCATCTCGATGGGCCGGTCGTCCTTCAACGCGCGCGCCCGCGACTCGACGGCGGCGCGCCGCTCGGTGCCGGCGGCTGCGGTACGGCGTCGTCGCTCCTCGCGCACTTGCGGCTCGACCTGCTTGCGGACCGCCTCCGCCAGCGCGGCCAGGGTCAGCCGCGGGGCGCCCGGCAGCGCCACGTCGGCGCCGAAGCCGCGGATCGGGTAGCGCGAGAAGAGCGGATCCGTCGCGATCTGGATCAGCCTGGCGTCCGATCGGGGGGCCTTCAGCGACGGGAACCACGGCACGTCGGACTCGACGATCGCGATCGCGTCGGCCTCGTCGAGGTATGGCGTGGCGTCGAAGCCGCCGTGCAGCTCGTGGTGCTGGGGGAAGTTCATGTGGGTATGGAACTGGTCGACGACCGGTGCGCCGAGCGCCTCGGCCAGCGCGACGAGCGAGGCGACGGCGCCGGGATCGCGTCCCGCCGCCTTGACGATGATGAGCGGCCGGCGCGCGGCCGCCAGCACCTTCGCGGCCTCCGCGATCCCCTCCGGCCCCGCCACCGTGGCCGTCGGCTTCGGCGCGCGCGATGTGTCCGAGTACTCGAACGACTCCTGCGCCTCGGACAGCACCTCGCGCGGCAGCGTGAGATACACGGGTCCCTGCGGCTCGGCGGTGGTGATGGCGAGCGCGCGGTCGATCACCGTCTCCAGCTGGACGAAGTTGCGCAGCTCGTAGTCCCACTTCACGAACTCGCGCGCGAGCCCCGCCTGGTCGAAGGACTCCTGCGCCCAGTGGATCGGGCGGTTGCGCGCGCCGGGCATGCCGGCCTCGGTGATCGGGTTGCGTCCGGCCGTGAAGAGCATCGGCACGCCGACGCGCGAGGCGTTGATGATCCCGGCCAGCGCGTTGGCAGCGCCGACGATGACGTGCACCATCACCGCCTGCGGGCGCCCGGTCACCATCGCGTAGCCGTGCGCCATGGCCACGGCCGGCGTCTCGTGCGGTACCGTCACCGGCCTGGGCAGCGCCTGACCCTGAGCGAGGCGCTTGGCGTATGCCTCGATCAGCGGGGCGAAGTCGGTGCCCGCGTTCGCGAAGAGGTATTCGACGCCCCGGGCGGCGAGCAGCTCGAGATAGGCCTCGGCCGTGCTTTCGACGCTGATCTTCTTCATGGGCTCCCTCGTTGTTCCTGAAGTCCCTCCGACATGGCGCGGCCGAGGGTGACCGGCCGCGAAAGTGGCCTAGACTAGCACGAGCGCGCTATAACAGTAGAGTCGTGACCGTGCGCTTTCGGAATGTCGGCGAGGTCAAGGCGTGGAACGACGCGATGGTCGCGAAGTACGACCTCGATCGGTTCCACGCCCATCCGAGCGTGTTCGTCCGCTTCGTGGAATCGCGCCGCGTGGCCCGGGTCTTCGCCCTCCTCGGCGCGCGCTCGGGTGACCGCGTGCTGGAGGTCGGCTGCGGCGCCGGCCACCTGCTGGCGCGGCTGCCGGCCGGCCGCGCGGTCGGCATCGACCTCGCGGAGTCGCTGCTCGCCCGCACGCGCGCACGGCTCGGCGGCCGGGCGACGCTCGCGCAGGGCGATGCCGGAGCGCTGCCGTTCGCGTCCGGCGCCTTCGACCGCGTCTACTGCTCGGAGGTGCTCGAGCACCTCGTGGATCCCGCCCGCGCCGTCGTGGAGATCCGGCGCGTGCTGAAGCCGGGCGGCGTGGCCGTGCTGTCGGTGCCGAACGAGGGACTGATCAACCGGCTCAAGGCGCTCCTACGGGGGCTCGGCATCTGGCGGCTCGTCATGCGCGGTGCTGCGTACGACATGCCGGACCGCATGGACGACGAGTGGCACCTGCACGCGTTCGACCTCGCCGCGCTGCGCGCGATCGTCCCGCCCTCGCTCACCGTCACACGCGCCGTCGGCGTGCCGGCGCGGGCGTTCGCGCTGCGCTGGGTGATCCGCTGCGAGGCGCGCGGATGAGCCCCGGCGGCGGCGAGGGCGTCTCGGTCATCCTGCCGGTCCTCAACGAGCGGGAGAACCTCGAGCCGCTCCACGCGCGCCTCAGCGCCGCGCTCAAGCCGCTCGGGCGCGACTACGAGATCGTCTTCGTCGACGACGGCAGCACCGACGGCTCGTGGGACGTGATGAAGCGGCTGGTCGCCTCCGACCGCGCGGTGAGGCTCGTGCGCCTGCGCCGCAATTTCGGCCAGTCGGCCGCGCTCGCCGCCGGCCTCGCGCACTCGCGCCACCCGATCGTCGTCACCCTCGACGCGGATCTCCAGAACGATCCCGCGGACATCCCGCGCCTGCTGGCCGTCCTCGACGCCGGCGACGACGTCGTCTGCGGCTGGCGCCGCGAGCGGCAGGACCCGTGGCTGACGCGTCGGCTGCCCTCGACGGTCGCCAACTGGCTCATCCGCCGGCTCACCGGCGTCCGCATGCACGACATGGGGTGCACGCTGCGGGCGTATCGCCGCGACGTCCTCGCCGACGTCCACCTCTATGGCGACATGCATCGCTACCTGCCGGTGCTGGTGGGGTGGGTGGGCGGCCGCATCGGCGAGATCGAGGTCGCCCACCACCCGCGCGCCGCCGGCACCTCGAAGTATGGTTTGCTGCGGACGTTCCGTGTGCTGGTGGATCTGTTGTCGATCAAGTTCCTCGGCGACTACGCCACGCGCCCCAACGCCATCTTCGGCGGCTTTGGCCTGGCCAGCCTCGCCCTCGGCGCGCTCGCCTTCCTCGTGGTCGCCTATCGTGTCTTGGTGTTGCACCGCGTGGAGGCCACCCCGATGGTCTTCTTCATGGTGCTCTTCGTCCTCACGGGCATCATGTCGGTCTTCATCGGCTTCCTCGCCGACATCCTGATCCGCGGTCTCTACGAGACCCAGCGCAAGCCCGCCTTCTACGTCCGCGAGACGGACGGCATGCAGGGAGTCGAGTAGCGCCCGTGTGCGGCATCGTCGGCCACGTGCTGGCGCGACCGGACGGTCGCCCCGAGCAGGGCGTCCTCAAGCGCATGGCCGATCGGATCGCGCACCGGGGCCCCGACGACGAGGGCTTCGTCGTCCGCGGTCCCGCCGCGCTCGGCGTCCGCCGGCTGCGCATCATCGACCTCGAGACGGGCCGCCAGCCGATGACGGGCGAGGATGGCACGATCTGGGTCGCGTTCAACGGCGAGATCTACAACTATCGGGAGCTGACCACGCGGCTGACCTCGGCGGGACACGTGTTCCGCACGCGCTCGGACACCGAAGCGATCGTGCACGCGTGGGAGGCCCGCGGGCCCGACGCCCTCGACGACCTCGAGGGAATGTTCGGCCTCGCCGTCTGGAACGACGCCACGCGCACGCTGGTGCTGGCGCGCGACCGGCTCGGGATCAAGCCGCTCTACTATGCGGTGCTGCCCGACGGCCTCGCGTTCGCCTCCGAGCTCAAGGCGATGTTCGAGCATCCCGGGGTCTCGCGCGAGCTGGATCCCGAGGCGCTCTCCGCGTATCTCGCCCACGAGTGGGTGCCGGCGCCGCGCTCGATGGTCAAGGGCGTGCGCAAGCTGGCGCCGGGCCACCGGCTGATCTACGCGGGCGGCGAGGCGCGCGTCGAGCGCTGGTGGGACGTGCAGTACGGCGGGGAGCCCGTGGTGGAGGTGCAGGCGGCGGCCCGCCTCGGTGCCGCGCTCGATCTTTCGGTGCGCCAGCACCTGCTCTCCGACGTCCCGTTGGGCGTCTTCCTCTCGGGCGGGCTCGACTCCGCCACCGTCGCGATGTTCGCGCGGCGCCACGTCAGCCGCCTGAGCACGTTCTCCATCGGCTTCGATGACCGCTCGTTCGACGAGTCGAAATACGCGCGACGCGTGGCGGCCATCCTGGGCACCGAGCACCACGAAGAGCGGGTCGGGCCCAACGCCGCCCTCGACCTCGTCGAGAGTCTCGGCGACCTCGTGGACGAGCCACTCGGCGACGCCTCGATCCTGCCGACGTATCTGCTGTCGCGCTTCGCGCGCAAGTCGGTGACCGTCGCCCTGTCGGGCGACGGCGGCGACGAGCTGTTCGCCGGCTATCCGACCTACCAGGCCCACCGGGTGGCGCACGCGTGGGCGCGCGCGCCACAGGCGGCGCGGGCGATGGCGCGGGCGACGGTGAACCGCATGCCCGTCTCGCACGACAACCTGAGCCTCGATTTCCGCCTCAAGCGCTTCGTGGCCGCCGCCGACCTCGATCCCGTCACGCGCCATGCCGTCTGGATGGGCTCGTTCACGCCGGACGAGCAGCGCGGGCTGCTCACGCCGGACGCCCTCGCGCGGCTCCCCGACGGCCCGTCCTATGCCGAGTGGGAGCGGATGGCCGCCGCGGCGCCGTCTCATCCCTGGCTCCACCGCATCCTCTATCTGGACCTCAAGGGCTACCTCGGCGAGGGCGTGCTGCAGAAGGTGGACCGCGCGTCGATGGCGTGCTCGCTGGAGG
>Ga0137409_10007295_pt2 | contig 10468 bp, 10 predicted proteins | sample CZODoug1_16funga_FD_122059 | JGI IMG/M metagenome (GOLD analysis project Ga0137409, IMG submission 122059) | Vadose zone soil fungal communities from Angelo Coast Range Reserve, California, USA - CZODoug1_16fungal (Hybrid Assembly) | ecosystem: Environmental > Terrestrial > Soil > Vadose zone... | reverse complement strand
GAATCCGGGAGGATAGATGCCCCGCGCGGACGGCATGAAGAGCCAGTCGCACCCCTCCCAACGGGAAAGGGTCGCGTCCTGCACGTCGTTCCTTGGGTAGCGGGCGAAGTCCTCGTTGGGGCCGAATTGCAGGGGGTTCACGAAGACGCTCACGGCGAGGCGGCGGTGCTCGCGGCGGGCGCGGCGCATCAGCGAGAGGTGCCCCGCATGAAGGGCGCCCATCGTGGGAACGAAGCCGATCGACTCACCGCTCCGGCGAGCGCGGCGGGAAAGCTCGCGCATCGCCGCGGAGCGGCTCACGATGCGCAAGGATCTTTCTCGGGAGCGGCGGCTTCCGGGGCGGCGGCGTAGCTCTCGGCGGCCGCCGGGTAGCGTCCGGCCCGCACGTCCTCGCGAAAGGTCATGAGCGCGCCGCGGATCGTTCCCGCCACGTCGGCGTAGCGGCGGACGAACTTCGCGGGCTTGGAGAAGGAGAGCCCGATCAGGTCGTGGAGGACGAGCACCTGCCCGTCGCACCCGGCACCGGCGCCGATCCCGATGGTGGGGATCTGGAGCGCGCGGGTCACCTCGGCGCCCAGCTCGAGCGGGATTCCCTCGAGCACGATCGCGAAGCAGCCGGCGCGCTCGAGCGCGAGCGCGTCCTCGAGGAGCTCCGCGGCCGCCTCGCGTCCCCGCGCCTGGACGCGGTAGCCCCCGAAGCGGTGAACCGACTGGGGCGTGAGGCCGAGGTGCCCCAGGACCGGGATGTCGACCGCGAGGATCGCCTCCACCTGGGGCAGGACGCGCCGCCCCCCCTCCAGCTTCACCGCTTCCGCACCGCGCTTGATGAACCGCGCGCTGTTCCGGACGGCGTCCTCGGGGCCCGCCTGGAACGACGCGAACGGAAGGTCGGCCACGAGGAGGGCCCGCGGCCGGGCGCGGACCACCGCGCGGAGGTGGTGCATCATCTCCGCCATGGTGACCGGGATCGTGGTGTCGTAGCCCAGAACCACCATGCCCAGCGAATCGCCGACCAGGATGAGGTCGATCGCCGCCTCGTCGGCGAGGCGCGCGGTCGGGTAGTCGTACGCGGTGACCGAGGTGATCTTCTCGCCGCGCTGCTTCATCTCGCGGAAGGTGCGCGTCGTGATCTTGGGGCGGTCGTCGCGGGGAATCGGACCGGAATCGGGGGTTCGCGGCATCAACGCTCCTCCCCCGCCCGAGCGCCCGGATTCACGTAGGCGACCCCCTCCCGGTGCTGCTCGACGCGGTGGATGAGATCCTCGAGGTCCGAGCGGCGGTCGACGAAGTTCATCTCGTCGGTGCTGACCACCAGGAGCGGGGCCTCGCGATAGTGGAAGAAGAAGTAATTGTACGCTTCCGCGAGCGTGGCCGTGTACTTGGGATCCATCAGCCGCTCGTACTGCCGGCCCCGCTGCTGGACCCGCTGGGCGATCACCTCGGGGCTCGCCTGGAGATAGACGACCAGGTCCGGCGTCGGGACCTCGGCCTCGAGCTGCGGCGCGATCGCGTTGTAGAGCGTCAGCTCCCGATCGTTCAGGTTGAGATTGGCGAAGATCCGGTCCTTCTGGAACAGATAGTCCGCCACGATCCCCTCGTGGAAGAGATCCGGGTGGACGCGCTCGCGAAGATCCTTGTAGCGGCTGACGAGGAAGAACATCTGCGTCTGGAAGGCGTACCGCCGGGGATCCTTGTAGAAATCCGGGAGGAACGGATTCGCCTCGGGCTCTTCCAGGACGAGCCGCGCATGGAAGCGCTCGGCGAGGAGCTTGGCCAGGGAGGTCTTCCCCACGCCGATCACCCCTTCGATCGCGATGTAGCGGGCGAGCGCTGAGGTCACGCCGCCGGCCTCAGTACCAGAAGCGGCCGCCCTTGCGGACGGAGGGAGTGGGATCGAGCCGGCGTATCATTTTTCGGATGTGCTCGCGCGTCAGCGGATGCAGGAAATCGGGATCCAGCTCCTGGAGCGGGTAGAGCACAAAGGCCCGTCGGTGCGCTTCCGGGTGCGGGAGCTTGAGGTCGGGCTCGTCGAGCGACGTGTCCCCGAAGAAGAGAAGATCGAGATCGATCGAGCGTGGACCCCAGCGCTGGGAGCGCACGCGCCCCATCCGCTGCTCGATCAGGAGCAAATGCCAGAGCAGCGCCCGCGCGTCGAGCTCGGTTTCGAGCCAGGCCACGGCATTGAGGAAGGGCGGCTGCTCGACCTCGCCGACCGGGTCGGTGTCGTAGAGCGAGGAAACCCGGACGAGCGCGGTGGTGGGCAGGCCGCGGAGCCCCTCGACCGCTTTCCGGATCAGATACTCCCGGTCGCCCAGGTTCGACCCGATGCCGACGAACACCCGCGTCACGCGCGCGCCCTCTCGATCTCCACTTCGGGAATCCCGCTGAACCCCGGGACCGGAATGTGGAGCTTCCGGAGGCGGACGCGAACCCGCGGCGTCTGGAACTCTTCCAAGAGCGCGAGCGCCAACTCCTCGGCCAGGGTCTCGATCAGCTTGCAGCGCGACATCTCGATCTGAGCGCGGACGAGCCGTCCCAGCTCCTCGTAGTCCACGAACGCGTCGAGCGAGTCGGGACGGCGGCGCGCGGTCTGCTCGTAGGCGATCTCCACGTCCACCTCGACGCGCTGACCCAGATCGCGCTCCTTCGACGTGACGCCCAGATGGCCGTACGCCTGAATTGCGAGCAATCGGAGCCAGTCGTAGGCGGCCCGCCGCGTGACGCGGCCGGCGGCGGCGCGGCCGGCGGGGGCGCGGCCGGCGGGGGCGCGACCGGCGGGGGCGGCCCGCCGCGTGGCGCGGCCGGCCGTGGCGCGGCCCGAGGCCCGGCCCGACTTAGCGCGCGGCCGGCGACGCGGAGGCATGGGGCGCCTTCCAGGGCTGGAGGGCTTCGATCTTCGCGAGCGCTCGCTCGAGCCTCTCGACCGGTGAGGTGAGCGCCATCCGAAAGTATCCTTCGCCCGCGCTCCCAAAACCGAGCCCCGGCGTCAGGAGCACACCCGTCTGCTCGAAGACCCGCGAGGCGAAGTCCATCGACGACTCGCCGGCCGGGATCCGGCCCCAGAGGTAGAAGGCCCCGCCCGGCGTGCGGATCGGGCAGCCCATCCGATGCAGCACCTGGAGCGCCAGGTCGCGCCGCTCTTTGTAGACCGCGCGGAGCGCAGGCCCGTGCGCGGGGAGGCCCGACAGCCCCCACGAGGCCGCAAGCTGGATCGCCTGCGGGGCACCGGAGTCGACGTTCGCCTTGAGGCGAACCAACGCCTCGACGAGCGGAGCCGCCCCGACCACGAACCCGATGCGCCATCCGGTCATGTTGAAGGTCTTGGAGAAGGAGTGAAACTCGATCGACTGTGATCGGGCAGCCGGAATCTCGAAGATGGAATGGGGAGGATCGTCGTAATACAGCTCGGAGTAGGCGGCGTCGCTGACGACCAGAAGCCCACGCCGCGCCGCCCAACCGGTGAGAAGGTCGTAAAACTCGGGCGGGGCGGTCGCGCCGGTCGGATTGTTCGGATAGTTGACGAACACGACGCGGGTCTTCTCCGTCACGAGCCGGTCCAGGTCCGAGATCTTGGGCAGGAAGCCCTGCGCCTCCTGGATCGGGAAGCGCACCGGGGTCGCCCCCGCGAACACGGTCCCCGCCGTGTAGACCGGATAGCCGGGGTCGGGCACCAAGGCTTCATCGCCCGGATTCAGAATCGCGAGCGGGAAATGTCCGATCCCCTCCTTCGACCCGATCAAGATCGCGACCTCGCGCGTCGGGTCGAGCGTCACGCCGTAGCGCTGCTGGAACCATCGCGCGATGCGGCTCCGCACCTCGAGGAGCCCCGCGCTGGTGGGATATCGGTGGTTTTGCGGCGCGAGCGACCCGGTCGCGAGCTGATCCAGGATCGGCTGCGGCGTCGGAAGGTCGGGATCCCCGATCGACAGATCGATGACCTCTCGCCCCGCGGACTCCGCCTCGTGGCGCTTCCGCTCCAGCTCCGCGAAGAGATATCGCGGTAGGACCTGGAGCCGCTTGCTGGGTTCCGTCGTCGCCATAGCCCCCGACGTTAACGGGGCGGACGAAGGGGCGTCAAGGGGCGCCTGGGCAATCAGCGGCGAACGGCGATGATCTCGAGGACGGCGGGGGTGATCACGAGGGCGTGGGGGTCTGCCTCCCTTGCCACAAACTCGTCGGCCATCGTCCGGGCCCGCTCCCGGGTGACGAGGCCCAGGTCGATCATCCGATCCAGCCCCACCTGTTCGAAGGCCTTCGGCCACTGCCAGGTGTAGCTCTTCGGGGTGACGACGTCGATGATCGGATGGAGCCGCTTGAGGTCAAACCCCAGCTCCTCGAGCCAGCGAGGAAGATCGAGACCGATGTCCGGCTCGCCCCCCGCGGCCCGCCAGCTCTCCATCACGAGCCGCACGAACTCCTCCATCACGAGGGAGCGGGGCGCGAATTGCCAGGTCGAGTAATCGAAATACTCGTAGAGCACCCATGGGGCGCCCGGCTTGAGCCGCTTGGCGACGCGCTCCAGAAGCTCGCGGGGCCGCTTGACGAACGCGAAGACCCACCGCGACCAGGCTCCGTCGGCGAGTACCTGCGGCAGCGCCGATTCGTCCAGGTCCAGCTCGTGCGGCTCGATCTGGGGGAGCGAGAGTCGCTCGCGGGACGACTCGAGGGCGTCCAGAAATCGCCGGGACCGGTCGATCGCGACGACCCGGCCCGACGGGCCGACGATCTCCGCGAGATCGATCGACGCGTAGCCCGGGCCGCAGCCGACGTCGATCAGCGTCTGCCCGACCGTGAAGCCGGCCCGCCGCCAGGCATCCAGGGTCCGCGGCCGCCAGACGCGATTCTGCAGCGCGAGCCGTTCGATCTCTTCATCGTGGGTGCCGAGAATGTAGTCCCGCTCGCTCTTCATGGAGCGGAGATGGTACCCCGAAAACCCTGGATTCGAGAAGAAAGCGAAGAATTTTCTTGACGACTTTTCCGGATTCCATCGCCGGCCCTTCGTATGTCCTGATTCAGCGAAGCGCCTAGTCCCGTCGCGTGGCATCGCGAGCCCGATCGCGAGCAGGGGATCGCAAACGACTCCCTAGCCTCATGCGTGCGCGCCATGAGCCTCTCCGGGGGATGGAATACCTCGTGATATGAGATGAGGGACCCCCATCGAAGCCTGGTCTGTGCTCCAGGCGCTGTCCGAAGACTCGCCCCGTGAACAGGTGCCCTCGTGCGCGACTATTCGTTGACCCATCTTAGCGATGTCGTTCTCCTTCGCGATCTGGCGGCCCTCATCGCCCACGATCGCGTGACCGCGGCGGCCGTTCTCGCCCATGTCGCCGAGGTCGATGCGCGCCGGTTGTACGCGCCGGCCGGCTATCCGTCCATGCATGCGTACTGTGTTGGAGAGCTGTGCTTGTCCGAGGACGCGGCGTCGAAACGCATCCAGGCGGCTCGGGCCGCTCGGCAGTTCCCGGCCCTCTTCGTCGCGCTGGCTGAGGGGCGGCTCCACCTGACGGCGGTGTGCCTGCTTGCGCCCCATCTCACGTCGGAGAACGTCGAGGGCCTCGTGGAGGCGGCTACCCATCGACGCAAGAGCGAGATCGAGGAGCTGCTAGGCCGCCTCTTCCCGAGGCTCGAATTGCCGGCGATGGTGCATGACTTCACGGAGATGGTTCACACCTTCCCGGCGATGGTCCCGGAACATGCGCCAGCGCATGTTGGGATGGGTCTGCCACAACATGCCCCGGGGCATGTTGAAATGGGTCTGCCGCAACATGCGCCAGCGCATGTTGGAATGGGTCTGCCGCAACATGCCCCGGGGCATGTTGAAGATTCGCGGGGCGAGGAAACGGCTACAGCCGATCGCTTCCTTCTCAAGCTCACGATCGGGAGGTGCACTCGGGAGAAGCTCCGCTACGCCCAGGCCTTGCTCAGCCATGCGGTTCCCTCGGGGGATGTCGCTCAGGTGCTCGACCGCGCGCTCGACACCCTGATCGTTGAGCTCGAGAAACGGAGGCTGGGGGCCGGTACTCGCCTGCGGCCCAAGCTCGGACCCGCCACCCCCTCGGGGCGTCGACTCCGCACTCCACCGGTGGGCGAGCGCCCGGTCGTGACGTCGATGGCCGCACGCTCACGCCCGACTACCCGAATTCGCTACGTCCCGGCGCGGGTCCGCCGTGGTGTCTGGGAGCGGGATGGGGGCCAATGCACCTTCGTGAGTGCGGCCGGTCATCGCTGTGAATCGCGGCGATTCCTCGAGTTCGACCATATCGACCCAGTGGCGCGAGGGGGGCGCGCTACGCTGGAGGGGATGAGGCTCCGCTGTCGCGCACACAATCAGTACGAGGCCGAGCGCGCGTTTGGCGCAGGGTTCATGAGCCAAAAGCGGTCTGAGGCTCGACGCGCGGCGGCGGAAGCGCATGTGCGGGCCGCTGGCAACATGCCCCGGGGCATGTCGGGAGTGACCGACGCCGGAGAGCGGGCCGCCAAGGAACGCGCTGCCCGGGAGCAGGTTGTCCAGGAACAGGTGCAGGACGTGTGGGCGGGCTTACGCAACCTCGGCGCCCGACCCGATCAGGCGCGCCGTGCGGCAGCGCTTACCGGGACGCTTCAGGGCGTCACGCTGGAGGAGCGGATTCGAGCCGCCTTGAGGTATCTCAATCGAAGTTGATGGACCTGCATCGCCGGGGATGCAGGGGCACCGCGTCCGCGGAGGTGCTACGCCGCTCCCGCGGAGGTGCTAGACGGCTCCGGCCCCCGGCGGATCGACGACGATCATCACCTCTTCCTCGAGGGTGATCCCGTTGGCCTCTTCGACACGGCGCTTCATCTCCCGCGCCACGCGGATGATCTCGTGGGCGGTGGCGCCTCCCTTGTTCACGATGTAGTTGGCGTGGAAGGCGTGCACCCCGGCCCCGCCGTCGCGTATCTCCTTCGCGCCGGCCGATTCCAAGAGCTGCCCCGCGGCGATCTTGGTTCCGTCGGGGAGGACCGGATTCTTGAAGAAGCACCCGGCCGTGTGGAGGCCCTTCTCCTGGCGCCGGGCTCGCTGCGCGGCGTGCTGCCCCATGATGCGGTCCATCTCGGCGCGGTCGCCGGGCTGAAGCGCGAACTCGGCCTCGACGACGATGTCGGAGTTTTCCTTGAGCTTGCTGTGGCGGTAGGCGAAGCCGAGCTCGGCCGGGGTCCGATCGACGAGCTTCGTCCCCTCGAGAACGCGGATGCGGGTCAAGATGTCGCCCACCGCGCGCCCGAACGCGCCCGCGTTGCCGCGCACGGCGCCGCCGACGGTGCCGGGGATGTCGATCGCGAATTCGAGCCCCGAGAGGGAGTGCTCGCGGGCCGACTCGACCAGCTCGCCCAGGTCGGCGCCGGCGCCGGCCACGATCCGCGACCCGTTCACGGTCAGGTGCTCGATCTTGTTCACGATCACGACCCCGCGGTAGCCGGTGTCGCCGACAAGCAGGTTCGAGCCGCCGCCGATCAGGAGCCACTTGGTCTTCGACCGGACCGCCTCGCTCACGACCTGCTGCAGCGCCTTCTCGGTGTAGACCTCGGCGAGAACGTCCGCCGGGCCGCCGATTCCGAGCGTGGTGAACGGAGCGATCGGGGCGCGCTTGCGGAGAATCAGCTCTTGCGGGGCGACGGCCAGCGTCTCGAAGCTCAACTCAGTCTCCTTGGTGTCGAATCCCTTCCGGCGCCCGAGGATAGGGCCGTGGTCCGATCGGACCAAGACCATTCCCGGCGGGCCGGAAGCGGCGCGGGCCGTTGTCTTTTCGATCGGCACGCAGCCTCAAAAACTGAAGGGGCTGTCGGGTCATACGCCCCGGCAGCCCCAAAATATTCCAGGAAATCAGCGGCTTATTCCATCCCGCCGCCCGGCATGCCCGGCGGCGCCTTCTCCTCCTCCGGGATGTCCGTCACGATCGCCTCCGTCGTGAGCAGAAGGGAGGCGATGCTCGAGGCGTGCTGGAGCGCGGAGCGCGCCACCTTGGTCGGGTCGACGATCCCCGCCAGGACCAGATCCTCGTACTCCCCGGTCGCCGCGTTGTACCCCACCGAGCCCTTTTGGCCCCGGATCTTCTCGACCACGATCGATCCCTCGGCGCCGGCGTTGAACGCAATCGTCTTGGCGGGCGCTTCGAGAGCCGCGGTGATGATGTCGATTCCGGACTTCTCGTCGCCGCTCGCCTCGAGCTTGGCAAGCGCGGGCTGCGCGCGAAGCAGCGCGACCCCACCGCCGGGCACGATCCCTTCCTCGACGGCCGACTTGGTCGCCGCGAGGGCGTCCTCGACGCGCGCCTTCTTCTCCTTCAGCTCGACCTCGGTCGGCGCGCCGACGTGGATCACGGCGACGCCTCCGGCGAGCTTGGCCAGCCGCTCCTGGAGCTTTTCCTTGTCGTAGTCGGAGGTCGAGTCCTCGATCTCCTTCTTGAGCTGGTCCACGCGCGCCTTGATCTCGGTTTTCTTGCCGGCGCCTTCCACGATCGTCGTGTTGTCCTTGTCGACCACGATGCGCTTGGCCTTGCCGAGGTCGGAGAGCACCACGTTCTCGAGCTTCAAACCGACCTCCTCGGTGATGAGGCGGCCCCCCGTCACGATCGCGATGTCCTCGAGCATGGCGCGGCGGCGGTCCCCGAAGCCCGGCGCCTTGACGGCGCACGTGGCGAGGATGCCGCGGAGCTTGTTCACGACCAGGGTCGCCAGGGCCTCGCCCTCGATGTCCTCGGCGATGATGAGGAGTGGGCGTCCGGTCTGCGAGACCTTCTCCAAGATCGGAAGGATGTCCTTGATCGAGGCGATCTTCTTGTCATGGATCAGGATGGACGCGTCCTCGAGGACGGCCTCCATCCGCTCCGGGTCGGTCACGAAGTAGGGCGACAGGTAGCCGCGGTCGAACTGCAGACCCTCGACCACCTCGAGCGACGTGTCGAGGCTCTTTGCCTCCTCGACGGTGATGACGCCGTCCTTCCCCACCTTGTCCATCGCGTCCGCGATGAGCTTCCCCGTCTCCGGGTCGTTGTTCGCGGAGATGGTCGCGACCTGCGCGATCTCGGCGGGGGTCTTGATCGGCTTCGACATCTTCTTGAGCTCGGCCGTCACGGCCTGCACGGCGCGATCGATGCCGCGCTTCAGGAACATCGGATTGGCGCCCGAAGCAACGTGGCGGAGGCCCAGATGCAGGATCGCCTGCGTCAGCACGGTGGCGGTGGTCGTTCCGTCGCCCGAGACGTCCTGGGTCTTCGTCGCAACTTCCTTGGCCATCTGCGCGCCCATGTTCTCGTAGGGATCCTGGAGCTCGATCTCCTTCGCGATCGTGACGCCGTCGTTCGTGATCGTCGGTGCGCCGAATTTCTTGTCCAGGACGACGTTTCGTCCCTTGGGTCCGAGCGTCACCTTGACGGTATTGGCGAGTTTGTCTACGCCCCGCAGCAACGCGTCGCGCGCCGCGGCGTTGAACAGCAACTGCTTTGCCATGGAATCGCTCCCCCTCCTTGACGTTTCCGGAATGCGGGGCCGGATGGCGCCGCGTTTGGCACTACAAGCTTGAGAGTGCTAAGCGCCGTCAATTTAGCCGAATCTGGCTGGGCGCGCAACTGCCATTTTGGGCCGGCGCACCCCCCTTATCGGCGTCCCGGCTTGGGCTTGCGCGGCGCGTGGCGGTGATGGATGAGCCGGAGGCCGTGCAGGGTCAGGTCGGGATCGACTTCCTGGATCGTCTCCGAGTGCGCCGCGATCGCCGCGGCCAGGCCGCCGGTCGCGATCACCTTGGGCTGGATCTTCTCCTCGGCCGCGATCCGCCGGACGATCGCGTCGACCTGGCCCACCGCCCCGTAGAAGACGCCCGACTGGAGGCTTTCCTCGGTGCTCCGGCCCACGACCCGGCGCGGCGGTTTGAGCTCGAAGGCGCTCAACCGCGCGGCGCGCCGGACGAGGTGCTCGGCGCCGGTCAGGATGCCCGGCGCGATCACGCCGCCCCGGTAGCGCCGCCCCTTCAGCAGGACGTCGAACGTGGTCGCGGTCCCGAAGTCGACGACGATGGCGGGAGCGCCGTACCGGTCGAAGGCGGCCACCGCGTTCGCGATCCGGTCGGCCCCGGCCGACTCGGGGTCCCGGTACTCGATTTTCACCCGCGCCGTGGTCGCGGCGGTCACGAGGAGGGGCTCGGCCGAGGTCATCCGCTTCGCCGCCTCGAGGAAGATCGGCGTCTGCGCGGGCACCACCGAGCCGATGATCGCGGCGTGGCCCGATCCCCGGCGCTTGCGGTTGTCCAGGTCGGGGAACGCCTGGCGGAGAAGCAGCTCCACCTCGTCCGCCGTCCGCCGCGTCTCGCTCGACACGCGGAACGACCCGCGGAGCTCCGGCCCTTCGAAGAGGCCCATCGTGACCTCGGTGTTTCCTATGTCGATCGCGAGCAGCATTTAGGCTTCCTCCGCGTCCTTGGCCCGCCCGTGGCCGCGCACCTTCCAGAGCAGGG
>Ga0137409_10008521_pt1 | contig 10469 bp, 8 predicted proteins | sample CZODoug1_16funga_FD_122059 | JGI IMG/M metagenome (GOLD analysis project Ga0137409, IMG submission 122059) | Vadose zone soil fungal communities from Angelo Coast Range Reserve, California, USA - CZODoug1_16fungal (Hybrid Assembly) | ecosystem: Environmental > Terrestrial > Soil > Vadose zone... | reverse complement strand
ACTTACTCAGCGAGCCGGCGATTGCCGCACGGATGGCGAAAGCGACGTTAGGCACGAGGAGCACCGTCGATTGGGATGCCCTTGAGGCGGATTACGACCTCATCCGTGCGCACATCTCCCGTGTCGTTCCCGGTTTCGAGCATTTCAACGAACGCATCCGCAAGGACATCTTTTACTTACCGAACGCGGCCCGAGAGCGCGAGTTCGTCACGGAATCGGGGAAAGCCAATTTTATCGTGCATCGGATCCCACAGTGGGACCTCGCTCCGGGTGAGTTTCTCATGACAACGATTCGCAGTCACGACCAGTTCAACACCACCATCTATGGATTGGACGATCGGTATCGCGGGATCTATGGGGGGCGCCGCGTCATCTTCTTGAATCCCGAGGACGTCGAAGAGGCGGGGCTGCGCGCCGGCCAGTTGGTTGACCTCACCAGCCACTTCGAGGGTGAGGAGCGGGTCGCGCGTCATTTTCAGGTGGTGCTGTACAGGATTCCCCGCAGGTGCGCGGCCACCTATTATCCGGAGACCAACGTCCTGGTGTCGGTCAGGAGTGTCGCAGATAGGAGCAACCAGCCCGCTTCTAAGTCGGTCCGGATCACTCTGACGCCGTCAGTGTCGCAGCACGTCGAGGTGACCCGGCCATGAACTGTCCTCTGAGACGTGCCCGGCATCGGCACCGGCCAAGGAGGATGTCTGAGATGGGAAGGCGGCGATGAAGCTAGATCCCCTCATTCTGTCGCGCATACAATTCGCCTGGGCCATCGCGTGGCATATCCTGTTACCCGCGTTCACGGTGGGTGCCGCCTCCTATATCGCAGTGCTCGAGGGGCTGCATCTGAAGAGCGGGCGCGAGGTCTATCTCCGGGTCTCCAATTTCTGGATCCGGATCTTCGCCGTCGCGTTCGGCATGGGCGTGGTGACGGGGGTTGTCATGCCGTTCCAGTTCGGCACGAACTGGAGCCGCCTTTCCGATGCCGCGGGGAACGTCATCGGTCCGCTGTTGGCCTATGAGGGACTGTTCGCATTCTTTCTCGAAGCCGCCTTCCTCGGCGTCCTGCTGTTCGGACGCAAACTGGTCCCGGCTTGGGCGCACTTCATCGCTGCCCTAATGGTAGCCCTCGGCACGCTGTTTTCGTCGTTCTGGATCCTCGCGGCGAACAGCTGGATGCAGACACCCGCCGGTTACTCATTCGTCAACGGCCGTTTCTATCCGCAGGATTGGTTTCAGATCATCTTCAATCCATCCTTCCCCTATCGGTTCGCGCATACCGTCACCGGCTTCTACGTGACCGCTGGATTTGTCGTCCTCGGCGTGGGGGCCTATACGATCAGGCGCCGTCGGTTCCTGGATGAGGGTCAGGTCATGGTCACAACGGCCCTCTCATTGCTTGCCGTGCTCGTGCCAGTGCAACTCATCATCGGCGACCAGCACGGCCTCAATACGAGGGACTACCAGCCGGCCAAACTCGCGGCGATCGAAGCGCGGTGGGAGACCGCTTCCAGCGTGCCGCTGACCCTGTTTGCGATTCCCAATCAGGCCGCCGAGACGAACAGGTACGCGGTCGAGGTGCCCTATCTCGGCAGCCTCATCCTGACCCATTCGCTCGACGGCACGATGCGTGGGCTGAAGGAGTTTCCCGCCGATCAGCGGGCCCCGGTGGCGATCGTGTTCTTCGCGTTCAGGATCATGGTCGGCGTCGGCCTGCTGATGCTCGCCCTCGTCGCCGTCGGATGGGTGTTGCGCCGTCGCGGCCGCCTGTTCGAAAGCGACTGGTACCTGCGCGCCTGTCAACTGGCGTTTCCGCTCGGCTTCATTGCCGTGTTGGCCGGCTGGACCACGACCGAGGTGGGCCGGCAGCCCTGGACCGTGTATGGCCTCTTGCGAACGGCAGACTCGGTTACCCACTCGCTGGCGGGGCACGAGGTGCTTCTGTCGCTGCTCTTCTACGCGGTGGCGTATCTCGTCATCTACTCGACCGGCTTCCTCTACATGTTGCGCCTCGTGCGCAAGGGGCCTCACGAGACGCTGGCGCCGGCTCCGGTCGCGGCCGGGCGTCCGGAGAGTCCGGTCCGGCACCTTCCCGCACTGCAACCACCCGGAGGGCTCCCATGACGGAGCACGCCATCAGCTTCGTCGGTATCTGGACCGTCATCATTGCCGCCGGCGTGTTCTTCTACGTCGTGCTCGACGGCTTCGACCTCGGCATCGGCATTCTCCATAGCTTCGTGCCCGATGCTGTGGATCGCGACGTCATGATGAATTCGATCGCGCCAGTCTGGGATGGCAACGAGACCTGGCTGGTCTTCGGTGGACTCGCCTTGCTCACCGCCTTTCCGTTGGCCTTTGCCATCATCATCCCAGCCGTCTACTTCCCGATCCTCGTCATGCTGGTGGCACTCGCCTTCCGTGGCGTCGCCTTCGAGTTCCGTTTCGAGGATCCCAGCCGCCGCGCGTTCTGGGACCGCGCGTTCCACTATGGCTCGGTCGTCGCGACCTTCGCCCAGGGCCTGATGCTCGGGGCCTTCATCCAGGGATTCCAGACGGACGGGCGCCAGTTCAGCGGGACCTCGTTCGACTTTCTGACCCCGTTCTCGGTCATGACCGGGCTCGCGCTCCTCTTCGGATACGCGCTGCTCGGCGCGGGATGGCTGATCATCAAGACGGAAGGCGCCCTCCAGGGCTGGGCCCGACACAAAGGCCGGCTCTGCCTCCTCGGGGTCCTGATCGCGATCGTCATGGTCTACCTGTGGACGCCACTGATGGAGCATGCGGTGGCCGAACGCTGGTTCTCCTGGCCCAACATCCTCTTCCTGTCGCCGGTGCCCATCGTCACGCTGGCGGTCGCGGTTTGGGAATGGCGCGCGCTGGGCGGTTCGGCGGACGCGGCGCCGTTCGCCGTCGCGATCCTGCTGTTCCTGCTGTCGTACCTTGGCATCGCCATTAGCCTGTGGCCGATGGTGGTCCCCTATCACTTCACGCTCTGGGAGGCTGCGTCCTCGCCGAGCACGCAGGCTTTCCTGTTGGTCGGCACACTGTTCCTACTCCCGGTGATCCTCATGTACTCTGGCTGGTCCTATTGGGTCTTCCGCGGAAAAGTGCGTCGGGATATTGGCTACCACTGAGATTAATTGCCTACTAAGGAGAAATGAAATGGATACACACCGACAAGTGGTCACCGGTACCTTGCGAGGCATACAACTGCTCGATAAGCCGGTAGTACACCTCTGCCACGCGTCGCTGGCGCTGACAACGGCAGAGGTGCGCAAGGGGAGGCGGACCGCGGCCTACCTGGGCCCTGGAGCCCGAGAATGGAGAGTAGTCATGTATCCAATCAGTGGATATTCGCTCAAGATCGTTGCCATTGCCGCCTACTGTCTGAGCCTACTTGCCGGCGAACGAGCCTTCGGGCAAGTGCTACAAGGCGAGGCGGCCTCTGGCAGCTGGCACGATGACAAGCCGGGAGTCAGGCGCTTGCTCACGCCGCAGGATCTGCCGGCCATTGCGAAGCCCACCTATGGCGTGGCGCAGGTCGTGGCGATGCCCGCGGGCGCCCGACCACAGGTTCCGGACGGTTTCTCGGCGGAGCTGGTGACATCAGATTTGCACAAGCCGCGTGTGATTCGCGTCGCGCCGAACGGCGACTTGTTCGTCGCCGACAGCATGTTCGGCTCGGTGCATGTGTTGCGCATTCCTGCGGGCCGCGCCAAGCCGGAGAAAGACGCGGTATTTGCCAGCGGGCTGAAGCAGCCGTTTGGCATCGCGTTCTATCCCCTCGGGCCTGACCCTCGATGGGTCTATATCGCCAACAGCGACGGCGTGGTCCGTTTCCGCTACAAAAACGGCGAGCTCGAGGCAACCGGGAAACCGGAGCGTATCATCGAAGGGATTCCCCCGGCGCATCATTATGCGCGTGACATCGTTTTCTCACCGGATGGGAACCGACTGTTCTTGTCTGTCGGCTCTGGATCGAACGTTGCGCAGGACATGTTCCCCGAGCCGCACTGGACCATGAATCCAGAACCGCGCATCGTCAACGGTCTGACGGAGTGGGTGAAGACCAAGCCGCTCGGTGCCGCCTGGGACACGGAAGAGCTGCGCGCGGATGTCCTGTCCTTCGACCCGAACGGCAAAAATCTAAAGATCGTCGCGACGGGCTTGCGCAATTGCGAAGGTGTGACTATCCAACCGGTCACCGGGCAGTTGTGGTGCATCGTCAACGAGCGCGATGAACTCGGCGACAATACGCCGTTTGAATTCGCAACTCATGTCGTTGAAGGCGCCTTTTATGGTTGGCCTTGGTACTTCATCGGTGGACACGAAGATCCGCGGCATGCGGGTAGTCGGCCCGATCTCAAGGACAAGGTCATGGTCCCTGACGTGCTGATGCAGGCCCATTCGGCACCCCTGCAGATGGTCTTCTACCAGCGCGACAACTTTCCCGCCGAGTACAAGGGCAGTGCCTTTGCAACCATGCACGGCTCCTGGAACCGCGACAAACGGACGGGATACAAAGTCGTTCGGCTGCTATTCGACGGCAGCGGCAAACCCACAGGCGAATATGAGGATTTCATGACCGGCTTTGTGGTCTCCGACACCCAAGTTTGGGGTCGCCCAGTCGGTGTTGCAGTGGCGAATGATGGCTCGCTGTTCGTGACAGAAGATGGTAACGGCACGATCTGGCGGATCACCTATCAAGGGAACGCTCGATCCCGCTGATTCAACGTAGCGCTATTCGGCACTCCCGACGCCGCCGTCCCGCCAGGTTCGAGATCGTACCGGCGGTCGGTGACACGATTTGATTAGGGTTTTAGAGGAGATGGACATGGTAACTGCGATTACACACGCACAGGCAATATCCCGGAGAGGGCGTACGAGCCAACGCTACATGATGCAATCAGAGGTGGGGACGGGAAGATGTCATGGCGAGCAACACACACCATTGTCGTTCCGTTCCAGCTGGAGGAATCACCCATGAAGGACCAAGCGAAAGATCAGCCAGTGCTGGATCACATTCAGACCCTTGTCGCAGAAGAACATCGGCTCTACGTGCACCGCTCGCTGAACGATTCAGATCGAGAGCGGCTGGCCAAGATCGAAGTCGAACTTGATCAGTGCTGGGATCTCTTGCGCCGGCGCCGTGCCCTGCGCGAGGTCGGGCTGGATCCGAACGAAGCACAGGTCCGTCCGCCTGGAGTTGTCGAGAAGTACGAGCAGTAGCGAGAGCGCGGTCAGACATGAGTGAGTGACGGTACGGTGCAGAGGCGCCGCGTCGCTGATATCGAGGGAGGGGGACCATGGACAACATGAAACAAGTGTTGAAGGTGTATCAGCCCACTTCGGGCCATTGGGTCGGTGACGGCTTTCCGGTCCGGAACATTTTCTCGGATGAGAGTCTGGGCGAGGCGATCAGCCCGTTCTTGCTCCTTGACTACGCTGGTCCCGCCGAATTCCCACCGTCCGAGCAGCCGCGCGGCGTGGGGGAGCATCCGCACCGGGGTTTTGAAACAGTGACCATCGTCTATCAGGGTGAATTGGTCCACCGGGACTCGGCAGGCAACCACGGCGAGATCGGCCCCGGCGATGTCCAATGGATGACGGCGGCCTCAGGCGTGGTCCATGAAGAGAAGCATGAACCGAACTTTGCAAAGCGTGGCGGCATGCTGGAAATGGCTCAACTGTGGGTGAATCTTCCGAAAACCTACAAGATGGCGCCTCCTCGCTATCAGACGTTATTGAACGAACAGATTCCGGTTGCCTATCTCGCCCAAGGCGCGGGCCATCTCCGGGTGATCGCCGGAGAATTCCATGGCATCAAAGGGCCGGCGAATACATTCACGCCCATCCATCTCTATGATCTCCACCTCACTGCCGATCATCATGCGGAATTGAGCCTGCCGCTTGGCTACAACACAGGACTCTTTGTGCGGAAGGGATCGGTGGTGCTGAACCAATCGCATTCGGTCGGTAAAGTGGCATTTGCATTGTGCAGTGCGGCGGGAGATCGGATACGCATCCATGCCAAAGAGAAGGCGACCCTCTTGGTCCTCAGTGGAGAACCGATCCATGAGCCGGTGGCCTGGAGCGGTCCCTTTGTGATGAACACACAAGAGGACCTGGCCCAGGCGATGACGGATTACCGAGCGGGAAGGATGGGACATCTCAGCTGAATGGTTGTCAGACAACGGCCTGAGCGTTTCCTCTGAATCCGCCGGGCCGAGGAAGGATCGCACGATGAGAGCCAAGGCCCCATCGGCAATCCATGTATCTCAACCGGTCGGCACACAGGATCACGTCCTGGGGCCTGCAACGGCCGACGTCACCCTCATCGAATATGGGGATTTCGAATGCCCCTATTCTCGCGACGGCACGCGTATCGCGCTCATTCTCCGAGAGCGGTTTGGGGATCGCGTACAGTTTGTTTTCCGCCATTTCCCCCTCGCAAAACATCCCCATGCGCAGCAGGCGGCGGAAGCAGCGGAGGTGCAGGGCAGATTCTGGGACATCGCTGTCGTCCTGTTTGCCAATCAAGACGAACTTGGCGTTGGAGACCTCATCCGGTATGCGCAAAAGCTGGGATTGGATATGGCGCGGTTTAAGGAGGACCTTCATGAGCATACTCACGCAGGGCGTATGCAGATCGATGTGGTGAGTGGAAAGCAGAGCGGAGTGACGGGGACGCCCACATGGTTCCTGAACAACCAGCGGTATGACGGCCCAGATGATCTTGAGACATTGAGTGCTCTCGTGCAGCGCGCGCGCTCCAAAGCCTGAGGAGGCCAGCATTGACGCTGTATGGGGGGCCTTCGATCCCGAGAGTGTTGAGGGCCCTAGGCGCATGACCGGCTCACGAAAGATTCGACAGAGGAGGAAAAGATAGCCGAAGGTCACGCATCTGATCACTGCTATATGAGCTCTACAAACACTGTGCTTCAAGGTCCACAGGAGATCGACATGTATCAGAACAGCTGGTGCTTCAAACGATTAAGGATGAGGAACCAAGACGGATCCGAGATGGAATATGAACGCGCCTTGGTACCAAAATGTTGGAGCCGCTCAGCGGCGATGAAAGTGCCTCTGGGCAGGAGGTAGCGATGCCCGAACTGGAACGGTACGACGCGGTTGTGATCGGTAGCGGCGAGGGCGGCAAGTACCTTGCCTGGCACATGGCACAGGCCGGCCAGCGGACGGCAGTGGTCGAACGCCGCTGGATCGGTGGCTCCTGTCCGAACATCAACTGCCTCCCTAGCAAGAACGAAATCTGGAGCGCCGGCGTCGCCAACATCGTCGCGCGAGCCGGAGAGTTCGGCGTCACGACCGGCCCGGTCTCGGTCGATATGGCGAAGGTCTTGCAGCGCAAGCGAGACATGGTCGATGGCCTCATCGCGTTGCACTTGGAGCGCTATGAAGCGAGCGGCGCTGAGCTCATCATGGGGCACGCGCGTGTTCTCGCACCGAAGACGGTCGAGGTGGTCCTGAACAATGGTGAGACACGGCGGCTGATCACCGGCAAGCTCTTCCTCAACCTCGGCACACACGCCAGCATTCCGCTGGTGCCCGGCCTGGTCGAGGCGAAACCACTTACGAACATCGAGGCGCTCGAGCTCGGGCGGCTCCCGGGTCATCTGATCGTCCTCGGCGGTGGGTACGTCGGCCTCGAACTCGCGCAGGCCTACCGGCGCTTCGGAAGCCGCGTCACCATCATCGATCATGGACCGCGGCTGGCAGGTCGCGAAGACCCGGACGTCTTAGAGGAGGTTCGAAGTATTCTGGACGCGGAAGGAGTCGAGGTGCTGTTGTCCACGGACGTTGAACGGGTAGACGGACGGTCCGGCGAGGACCTGCGTGTGGGTGTCCGCACGCCGGATGGTCATAGGACGCTTGAGGGAACCGACCTCCTGGTCGCCGCCGGCCGCACACCCAACACGCAAGGAGTCGGTCTCGAAGAGGCCGGCATTGAACTGACCGACTGTGGCTACATTCGTGTCAACGAACGTCTTGAGACGACGGCGCCCGACACCTGGGCGATGGGCGAGTGCGCAGGGAGCCCGCAGTTCACCCATATCTCGCTCGACGACTTTCGCGTCATTCGGGACAACCTGAGCGGCGGACATCGGACAACCGAAGGGCGGCTCGTGCCGTATTGCATGTTCATCGATCCACCCCTCGCCCGGGTAGGGATGAGCGAATGTGAGGCGCGCGACAGTGGCGTACAAGTGCGCGTGGCGAAGCTGCCCACACGGGCAGTGCTGCGGACTCGGACCACGTCGGAGAACGCCGGGTTCATGAAGGCGCTCGTGGGTGACGACGACCGCATCGTCGGCTTCGCGATGATCGGCCCCGACGCGGGCGAAGTGATGGCGGTCGTGCAGATCGCGATGATGGCGCACCTGCCCTACACAACCGTCCGAGATGCCATTCTCACACATCCGACAATGGCGGAAGGTTTGAACGCGCTGTTTAGCAACGTGCCAAGCGGGAGGGGACGAGTCCACGATGGCAGGTGAATCCTCGAAGGTATCCGAGCCTCGCCGCTGAGAAATCGACGGGCCAATTTGGAACGACGGCCTTGCAGGTCGTCGACAAAGAACTGATTTTGAGGACGAACGCATGATCAATCAACGTGTTCTTGTAACGGCGGGAGCATCTGGGATCGGACGTGAAATTGCTCGTGCATTTGCGGCGGCGGGTTCCCAGGTGTTCGTCGTCGACATCGATGCGAATGGCCTCACAATCCTTGCGAGAGAAACTCCGGGCGTGCAGACCGCGGTCTGTGACATGTCCAGTCGCGCGGACATCGAGCGCATGGTGCCCGCGGCGGTCAAGGCCCTTGTAGGACTGGGCGCACTGGTGAACAATGCCAGCATTTCAGGCCCCACTGTCTCGGTCGAGCAAATGGATCCTGACGAATGAGAGAAGGTCGTTCAAGTGGACCATATGGCACACCAAGATCACGGACAGACGTCTGACCCACATGCAGGTCACACGATGTCGCACGACCACCGGAGCCACGACCGCCACGCGGGCCATTCTGTAGCGATGTTTCGCGACAAATTTTGGTTGAGTTTCGCCCTCACCATTCCCGCGGTCTTCTGGTCGTCTGAAGTCCAACACTGGCTTGGCTACACGGCGCCCTCCTTCCCTGGCTCTACATTGATTCCCGCCATTCTCGGAACCGCCGTATTCCTGTATGCCGGCCTCGTGTTCGTGCGGGGGGCACAGGGTGAGCTTGCCGACCATAAGCCGGGCATGATGACGCTCATCAGCTTGGCCATCATCGTCGCGTTTAGTACGTCGCTGGCCGCGACATTTGGTTTTTTCGAGATCGAAGTGTGGTGGGAACTCGCCTCGTTAATTACGATTATGGTGTTGGGCCACTGGCTCGAAATGCGAGCGATTGCCCAAGCCCGAGGCGCGCTCCATGCACTCGCCGCGTTGCTCCCCGACAAGGCCGAGCGTGTCACCGGCGGGGACGTTCACACCGTGCCCTTGTCTGAATTGCAGGTGGGTGACGTGGTCCTGGTCCGGCCCGGCACCCGTGTCCCGGCGGATGGCCCCGTTGTCGAAGGCGTCGCCGATGTCGATGAGTCGATGATCACGGGCGAGTCGAAAGCGGTCTCGAAGGGACCAGGGGCGACGGTGATCGCGGGAACGGTCGCCAGCGGTGGCAGCCTTCGGGTCCGTGTGACCGCAGTCGGCGAGCAGACCGCCCTCTCCGGCATCATGCGGCTGGTTGCCGCCGCTCAAGCGTCGACCTCTCGCACGCAGGCCCTTGCCGACCGTGCCGCCGCGATTCTGTTTTACATAGCCGTCGCATCCGGCGCGATCACGTTCATCTATTGGTGGTGGTTGGGGGACACACAACACGCATTGCTCAGGACGGCCACCGTCCTCATCATTGCCTGCCCCCACGCATTGGGACTCGCGATTCCGCTGGTGATTGCCATCTCCACATCACTCGGGGCGCGGAATGGTCTGCTCTTGAAAGACCGACTGGCACTCGAAAGGGCCCGCCTGTTGGACATGGTGATATTCGATAAAACCGGCACGCTGACCCGTGGCACTCCCGCAGTATCTGGAATCGCCGTTGTGCCAGGCACGTCGGAATCAGAATTGCTTGCTCTTGCCGCTGCGGTTGAAGCCAACTCCGAACACCCCCTGGCTCGGGCCATCGTCGAAGAGGCCAGACACCGAGGCGTGCGCCAATTGCAAGCGGCCCACTTCGAGGCGCTGGCAGGGCGAGGGGCACGGGCCATGGTGGACGGCATGAGCATTGCCGTTGGCGGACCGCGCCTGCTGGGCGAGGCCAAGGCCACAATGCCTCCAGAGGTTGAGAAGATGACAAGTGCCTGGGCGTCAGAAGGAAGGACCGTCCTGTATGTCGTGACCGGAGGACGACTGCTCGGTGCGCTCGCGGCTGAAGACGAAATCCGGCCCGAGTCCCGTGAAGCCGTCACCGATCTGCA
>Ga0137409_10008520_pt1 | contig 10469 bp, 9 predicted proteins | sample CZODoug1_16funga_FD_122059 | JGI IMG/M metagenome (GOLD analysis project Ga0137409, IMG submission 122059) | Vadose zone soil fungal communities from Angelo Coast Range Reserve, California, USA - CZODoug1_16fungal (Hybrid Assembly) | ecosystem: Environmental > Terrestrial > Soil > Vadose zone... | reverse complement strand
ATGTCGATCACAACGGGTACATGGTCCGCGTGCAGCCTCGGCAATGAGCGCGGATTACGCTTTCGACAGGAGGCAATGCCATGATGAACCGGCGCCAAATTCTCCGTGCAGCCGTTGCGGGCGCTGCGATGGTGACCCGCATTCCGAACGCACAGGCCGCAACCTACGATCTGCTCATCAAGGGGGGACGCGTCATCGATCCCTCGGTCGGGCTTGACGGCGGCCGCGACGTGGCAATTGCCGGCGGCCGCATCGTGGCGATCGAGGCCGACATCATGGGCGATGCCGCCGGCACGATCGATGCACGCGGCAAGATCGTCACTCCAGGCCTGATCGATATCCACACTCACGCAGGCCGTGGCAAGGATTCGCCGGCGCTTACATTGCAGGATGGCGTGACGGGCTTTGTCGACGCCGGTTCGGGAGGACCCGACAACATCGACGAAATCGCTGCTGTTGTGCGTGGAGCGCCGCAAATCGGTCGGGCCCTGGTCAATGTCGCGACCCGCCTCGGCTTCACCGGCGGCGAGTTAATGGATATCAACCGAGCCAACGTCTCCTTGGTGCGCGGGGCGATCGCACGCAATCGCGATATCGTGGTCGGCGTTAAGGCGCGGCTCTCACGTGACGTCGCTGGCGCCAACGATCTTGAAGGCCTGCGTCGTGCCCAGGAGGCGGCCACATCGTTCAATCTGCCGGTGATGATCCACATCGGCCAGTCAGTTTCACCGATGCGCGCCATTCTCCCGCTGCTCAAGCGGGGCGATATCGTCACCCACATGTACGCACCGCCGCCGAACGGCATCCTCGATGACCAGGGCCGCCTCATCCCTGACGTGGCTGCTGCGCGCCGCCGCGGCGTGATTTTTGACTTCGGAAATGGCAGCACCGGCCACTTCAACTGGGACATGGTGGAGCGCGCCACCAAGCAGGGCTTCTGGCCCGACACGCTTTCCACCGATTGGACCACCACGTCGCGCGCCACCGGGGTCGTCGACTTGCCCAATGTCATGTCGAAATTATTGATGGTCGGCATGCCGCTGGCCCAAGTGGTGGCGCGCGCAACCACCAACGCGGCCAAAGTATTCGATGCATTCAGCGACCGCGGCACGTTGAATATCGGAGCGCCGGCGGACGTTGCAATTATGGAGCTGCGGGAAGGAAGCTTCGAATTCCTGGACAATTATGAGGGCAGGCGCACCGGCCGCCAGCGATTGTTTCCGATTGCGACCGTGCTCAACGGCAAGCGTGTGCCGGCGCGGACATAGGTCGAATTGATCGAACCGCGAATGTCAGGCTTGGCATGGCGGTCATGTTTGCGACCTCGTGGTGCAGAATTGGCTTTTGAGGCGGTGTGCCGCGCGAGAAGTAAAGATCGCGCTAACACTGAACATTGCGATGCGGAGCGAAAAGAAATGGACGGAAGCATGGCACGATCGCGGTTCACGTTTCTGAGTTCTCTAGTTCTCACGATGCTTGTTGCCGCAACGCTGCCTGGCGCCACCGCCTCGCTGGCCGCCGCCGACGACGTCGCGGACTTCTACCGCGGCAAGCGGATCAACTTCGTTGTCGGCTACGGCACCGGCGGTGGCTATGACATCTATGCTCGTCTGTTCGCGCGATTCATCGGCGAGCATATCCCCGGCAATCCCACAGTCGTGCCCCAGAATATGCCGGGCGCCGGCAGCCGTCGCGCGGCGAACTGGCTCTACGCCGTCGCCCCCAAGGATGGCACTGCAATCGCGTGTCTCGGCCAGGCGACGCCGACCGACCAGGCGCTCGGCCAGCCAGGCATTCAGTTCGACGCACGCAAATTCAATTGGATCGGCAATCTGGCGGTGGTCAACAACATCATGTTCGTATCGGCTGCGTCAGGTGTGGCGACCATGGATGACGCCAAGAAGAAAACACTTTCCATTGGCGCGACGGGGGCGAGTTCTCCCTCGGTGCTGTATCCGCAGGTATCGAACAATCTACTCGGCACCAAGTTCAAGGTTGTGCCGGGCTATTCCGGCGGCGGCGACATCAACTTGGCCGTGGAGCGGCGCGAGTTGGACGGGCGCGGCAGCGATTCCTGGGCGTCAATGAAATCCACACATGCGGATTGGCTGCGCGACCGCAAGATCAATATCCTGTTCCAGGTCGGCCCCAGACGCGAGCCGGATTTGCCCGATGTGCCGCTGTGGAGCGAGCTCGGTGAAAGTGAAGGCCAGCGCCAAATTCTTGAAATTCTCTCCGGCGACGTGGCCGTCGGGCGGCCGATTCTCACCACACCGGATGTTCCTGCAGATAGAGTGAGAGCGTTGCGCAAGGCATTCGACGAGACACTCGCTGATCCGCAGTTCATCGCCGCGGCCAAGCAAGCCAGCATCTACATCAACCCAATGGGCGGCGAGGAGCTGCAGGCAATGGTCGAGAAGATCGCCGGGCCCTCGGAAAGGGTGCTGACGCTGCTCAGGCAGGCGACCGAGTTCAAAGGCGCGGAGAAAACTGGGCCGTAGCGATCATTTAGCTACGGCGAACCGATCGATGCTGCTCCGACACCATTTCCGGGTCCGCTTAAAAATTACCCCGGAATCCCGCCGATTCTTTGCACAGCACACGCGATTGACTCCAAAGGAAGCCTGCCACCTTATTCGGTGATGGCACCAGCCTGGTCGCCTTTTACAACGGTAGCGCCCATGTCGAGTATTCCTATCATCAACATCGAACCCCTCCTTCACGGTGAACATGGTCAGCGGCAAGTTGCGAAAGAGATCGGCGACGCCTGCCGCGGCATCGGTTTCTTTTACATAACCGGTCATGGTGTCGCGCCGACCGATCTTCAGGCTGCTTTTGACAAATCTGCCGAGTTCTTCAAAAGCCCTGCCTCGGTCAAAACTCGGGCGGCCTTCGTCGGTCCGGGCGGCAATCGCGGCTACATCAAGCTTGGGGAGGAGACGCTTGACCCAAGCAAGCCACCGGATATGAAGGAGGCATTCAATATCGGCCTTGAACTTGCGCCTGACGACCCTGACCTTTTGGCAAAAAAGCCGTTCCGCGCGCCGAATGTTTGGCCAGATGTACCTGGCTTTCGGACCACGATGCTCGCCTACTTCAGGCAAATGTGGGATCTCGGCCGGACCTTGCACCGCGCATTCGCACTCGATCTCGGACTCGAGTCGTCATATTTTGACGACAAGTTCAAAAAGCCGATGGCCACGCTGCGGCTGCTGCACTATCCGCCGATCGACAAGCCGTTGGATGGGGGGCAGCTCGGAGCCGGTGAGCATACCGATTATGGCAACGTTACTTTGCTCGCGACAGATGCGAGCGGGGGCTTGATGGTCCGTGAACGCGGCGGCCGCTGGCTTGACGCTCCCGTTATGAAGGGGGCCTACGTGTGTAATATCGGCGACTGCCTTATGCGCTGGACCAATGACACGTATGTTTCAACGCCGCACAAGGTTGTCACTCTACTTGGCAAGGATCGCTACTCAATCGCATTTTTCCTCGATCCCGATCCCGATGCGGTAGTTGCTTGCCTGCCGACGTGCATAGACGCGAAGCGCTCTGCAAAGTACCCGCCGATCAGTGGCGCAGATTTTCTCAGATCGCGGCTAGAGCCGACATATCGAGGTACTGGATAGGCGCGTCCTGACTGCGGCCCGGCGCGAGGCGCGTTGTCGGCCTGCAGGGTGACATCTGCCCCCAACTTCACCTGCCCCGCTCGCAGGCCGGTTTTCGCCTGTTCGACAGGTCCGGGTGCTCATATCAGGCGCCCAGTTCCTTTTCAGTGTTTTGACTTGGCGCTTCCGGATTGGTCACGGGCGACCTTGTCGAGTAGAAGGATAGTGCGGCAGGTTCCGCCGAAAAACCGGACCCGCAGCGGATTGGTCGGGAGCATTGTGGTTAGGCCAAGGTCGGCGCCAGTTTCTTTGCGCCCGATCGCGTGCATCATGTAGCTTTCGAAAATGGAGGGGACAGTGAGGATTCCACGCCGTACATTTTTGCATCTGGCAGCGCGCGCGGGCTCCTTTGCGGCGGTGACCTACTCAGCGGCTTATGCCCAGAGCTGGCCCTCCGGCCCCATCAAAATTGTGGTTCCATTTGCGCCGGGAGGCTCAACCGACGTGATCGCGCGACTCGCTCAACCCGGGTTGCAGCGGCGTCTCCGCACGACTGTTATCATCGAAAACCGTCCGGGTGGATCGGGAACGATCGGAGCCGGGATTGTTGCGAAATCAGCCCCTGACGGAAACACCTGGCTGCTCGACTTCGACACTCACGCAGCCAACCCGTTTACCGTTGCGACGATTTCTTACGACACAGAAAGGGACTTAGATCCGGTTTTGTTGATTGGGACGGCGCCATACGTGCTTTCGACACCAATGTCGCGACCATTCAAAACCCTCACCGACGTGGTCGCGGCAGCAAAACAAGCTCCCTCGAAGATATCGCTGGCAACGGTGGGAGCCGGTAGCATTGGGCATTTGGCCATGATGATGCTATCGAAGCGCGCTGGCATCACCCTCGTACACGTGCCCTATCGAGGCGGTGGCCCGCAGATGAACGATTTAATCGCGGGACATGTGGATTTGGCCATCGCTAGCACGGCAGCTACTTTGCCCCAATTGCAAACAGGAGCGGTTCGTCCGATCGTTCAAACTGGCGCCGTTCGGGTGCCTACTCTCGCGAACGTGCCAACCATCACCGAATCTGGCTTTGCCGACTTTGTGGCCTATGCTTGGTGGGGATTATTCGCGCCGAGCCGAACCCCGCAATTCATCATAAATCGAGTGGCCGCCGAATTTACATCGAGTTTGCGCGACGAATATGTCATCAATCAGCTGATCGATACGCAACAGATCGCTCTTGATCTGAGTGGGCCGGATAAATTGCGGAGGTTCCTACGTGAGCAAATGAACCTGTGGGGCGCCATCGCGAGAGAGCAAGGCATTCGGGCTGAGGAATGACTGTCAACTTCGCCCCCGATGCATACTTCCTCACTGTCGCAAATCTGGTAGCTCTGGTGACGGGGGGGGCTTGCCGACTGCATTAGCGCAACGATTTGGTGTATCCCGGATAACTGCCAAGTTGCCGCGCAGCGTAGTCGGCAGAGATGGGTCAACTACAGCCATTCGCTGCATTTTGGCAGACGTGCGACTATCTGGGCGCGCTTCGCGAATATCTCTACTCCGCGCGCACTGATCATCGTCAGGGTCAAAGCAACCGGATTGGCGTGATCAAAGATCGAGATAGTGAGGGCTCTTGTGCTCAGAAATCTGGCGTTTTCGCTTCCGGGAGCGGGAACAAATTGTGGCTGAACTTGTCGCTATTGTTTTCAGCACAGATGAACTCCCGCCATTCGCGCTCCTGCTTACGCCAGCGCGCCATCATGTACATTGGCTCGTAGAAGGCGTCCTCGTCCTCAATCTTAACGAAGGCTTCGAGAAACTTCCCGTCCGCCGTTAGCCTGAAGCGCTCCGTCACGTGGAGCTTTTCGCTGTGCGGAGTACGGTACATGTCGAGGAAGCTCATCTTTGCGGACAGGCCGGTGGTATCGATGACCAACTCGCCGCCATCGTAACGCCCGATCGATTCGCCGAACCAAGATGGCTTCACATTTTCGGAGTGCTGGTCGGTCATGTAGATGCGGCGAGTGAGGGAGTCGCGCTCCCACAACATGTACACCACATTCATCTTCGCGCTTTGTATGAAGAAGAACGGCTCCGTCGTCCAAAGCAGTTGTCCGGGAACGCTTCCCGGATAACATCGCGACGTGGCCAGGAACGGCATCCCGCGTTTGCCGGAAAACACCTCCTCGTTCGAAAGTCGCATTTGCTCGGCTGCCCAGCCCTTGAGAATCGGGTCCGTGAAGTTGCCGATTGCGGGCGTCACTTGGCGGCCCAGGCCGCGATCCAGATTGCCCTGTACCGGATAGTCTGGATGGCTTCTGATCGGCCAGCGCAGTCCGGGAGGCGGATCGAGCCAACCGTCGCCGTAAAGGGCGTTGCGGCCATCCTCCCTTATACGGACCCAGCCCCAGGTGGACGGGTTTGAGATAAACGCCGGGGTGTTTTCGCTATTCTGGGCGAAGGCGCTGCCGTCGGCACAAACCGCTATGCATGTGCCAATGGCAAAAGCTCCGATCCGCTGCGCATTGCGTGCGTAAGCCGAACGTATGGTCGCCGCGAACAATGACATGATTCCATTACTCTCCCGCAGGGCCATTCAATTCCGGAGGCTAATCGCATCGCTTCCTGCATTGCCTCAAGTGTGGCCTAATGCTTCACCGTTTACAACGGCACCCGCGAAGTCAAATCCAGTTTCTTGGCTTTCGGACATGGAGAACGACCTGAGGTCGGTATGATCATGATTGTCAGCTCGCGGCGAAATGGGGTAGCGTTGTGCCCGAGGCGTCCGAACGGCACGCGCGGAGGGCTTCGGTTTTTTGCGCGTTGGCGCTCGTGCCGGCAGCGCCGTTGCTTCAACGGTCCTTTTCGGCCCGGCGCAGCCCTCCGCCTGCACGCCCTTGGATCCTGATCACAGGGAGAACAGCCATGCTTTTCCGAGGATCGATCTCGATTGCGATTGCGGGGCTGTTGGCGTCGATAGCGACGGCCCAGGCCTTCGACGATGCGAAATATCCCGACCTCTTCGGCGTATGGCGCAGGGTTAATCTTCGGCCCGGCGGCCAGCCGTCGTTCGACCCGACCAAGCCGTGGGGCCGGGGCCAACAGGCCCCGCTGACACCCGAGTATCAGGCGATTCATGAGGCGAGCCTGGCCGACCAGGCGAACGGCGGCCAGGGCAACTGGCAATCTGGCGCACGTTGCATGCCGCCCGGTATGCCGGCGTCGATGACGGCGTATGGTGAAATGGAAATCGTCGTGCTGCCGGAGGTCACCCACATCCTGCTCAATCACAATAGCGGCTATCATCGCCGCATCTACACTGACGGGCGCGACTGGCCGAAAGAGGTCGAGCCGAGCTTCCAGGGTTATTCGATCGGCAAATGGATCGATGAGGACGGCAGCGGCCATTTCAACCTGCTCGAAGTTGAGACCCGCCACTTCAAGGGCCCGCGGGCTCTGGACCCGACCGGCCTGCCGGTCCACGCCGACAACCAGTCGATCGTGAAGGAGCGCATCTTTTTCGACAAGGCTGATCCGACAATCCTGCACGACGAGATCACGTTGATCGACCATGCCTATACGCGGCCGTGGGCCGTGTTGAAAAGCTACCAGCGCGATCCCGGCAAATACCCGAATCACAGCCAGGAGGATTGCGCGGCGACTACTGCAAACGTGCTGATCGGCACGGAGCTCTACTATCTGAGCCCTGATCGCGAACTCATGCCCACCCGCAAAGATCAGCCGCCTCCCGATCTGAGCTATTTCAAGACGTACGACCGGTAGCGGTCCGGCAGTGGGAGGCGTGGCCAAGCTGTTGGTCGCAGCAACAAGGGAGAACAACCATGCGATACCGAAGCGGGGTGGTTGCGTTCGGCTCCCTGGCGGCACTCTGCATCATGTTAGCCGAAAGTCGGGCCTGGGACGAGACTAGGTATCCTGACCTGAAGGGCCAGTGGCGTCCGATCGGCGACCCCATGCGATTTGACCCGAGCAAGGCTTGGGGTCCCGGACAACAGGCGCCGTTGACTCCCGAATATCAGGCCCTGTTCGAGGCTAACCTCAAGGATCAGGCCGCCGGCGGCCAGGGTCGGGCCCAGAACAATACCTGTATTTCACCCGGCATGCCGAGGGTCACGAATGGCTACGGCCAGATTGAGGTGGTCGTCACGCCCCGCACCACATACATCATGGTCGAGCATATCAACGACAATCGCCGCATCTATACCGATGGACGCGATTGGCCCACGGAACTGGAGCCAAACTACCTCGGGTATTCCATCGGCACTTGGATTGATACGGATGGGGACGGCCGCTACGACGTCTTGGAGGTCGAGACGCGCGGCTTCAAGGGGCCCCGCACTTACGACACCAGCGGCATTCCCTTGCACGAGGACAACCTGACTATCGTCAGGGAGCGGATTTACCTCGACAAATCCGATCCCAACATCCTCCACGACGAAGTCGCGGTGATTGATCATGCGCTGACGCACCCTTGGATTGTAACCAAGAGCTACCATCGCGAGCCCGATCGCCAGCCCTATTGGCGCGAGGTCACTTGCGCCGAGCACAACAACCATGTGGTGATCGGAAAGCAGAACTACATGCTGAGCCCGGACGGACACCTGATGCCGACGAGGAAGGATCAGCCTCCCCCTGACCTGCGATATTTCAATCGCTCCCGGAAGCAGGGGCCGTAGGCGCGATCGCTTTATTGCGCGGTTTCGAGCCCGCGCTTCGATCGAGTTGGACGCCTAAACGTTCCCTACCCTGTGGACTGCGGACTTCCGCGCCGGAGTGGTGTAGACTTTCGCAAACGGGAGGACCTCATGGCAGAGTGCAATAATTCGATCCGCATCGCATTGTTGGCGAGCAGCGTGCTCGCAACGGCATCATGGGCGTTCGCCGCCGAGGTGACGTCGGAGCGACTCATCGATGCCAACCGCGAGCCGCACAACTGGCTGATGAACCACCGCACCTATGACGGTCAGCGCTTCTCCCCGCTTGCCCGCATCACCAAGGACAATGTCAAGAACCTCAAGCTCGCTTACGCGGTGCCGCTCGGCGGTAGCACTGGCAACGAATGGCTTGAGGCAACGCCATTGGTCGAAGACGGGTTTCTCTACATTACCGACGCGTGGGGTGTGCTCTACAAGATCGACGTGCGCTCGGGCGACGTCGGCCGCATAGTGTGGCGCATGGAGCCCAAGCAGGAACGGCCGCAGACCAACCGTGGTGCGGCGCTGTGGGGCAATTTCGTTATCACGGCCGCCAACTGGCCGGCGCGCATTGTCGCGACCGACAAGGAGACCGGCAAGGTCGTCTGGGAAGCGAGCATGACAACCGATCAGCCGGAGTTGCGCATCACCGCGGCGCCGCTAGCGGTCAAGGACAAGATCATCGTAGGCGCTTCGGGCGGCGACAGCGGCGTGCGCGACTACGTGGCGGCGCTCGACGCCGCGACCGGAAAGCTGCTGTGGCGCAAGTTCACGATCCCGGCGCCTGGCGAGCCGGGCAGTGAAACCTGGAAAGGCAATACCAACGCTTGGCAGACCGGCGGCGCCGCTGTATGGGTCACCGGCACCTACGATCCGACGACCAACCAGACGTTTTGGGGCACCGGCAATCCGGTGCCAATGTTCGACCCGTTCTATCGTCCCGGCGACAACCTCTACACCAACAGCGTGATCTCCTGGGACCCGGAAACCGGCCGGATGAACTGGTTCTTCCAGTACACCCCTGGCGACATGTGGGACTACGACGAGGTCGGCACCCACATCCTCATCGATGGCGAGGTCGCCGGCCAACAGCGCAAGCTGATCACGCATTCGGCTCGCAACGGCTTCCTCTACACGATGGAGCGAGCAAACGGCGCGATCGCGCTCGCCAAGCCCTATACGGACGTGAACTGGACCAAAGGTATCGACCAGAAGACCGGTAAGCCGCTCGAGTATGATCCCGCGAAGGACATCCAGACCTACGCTGGTGCCGGCAACCTCAACCCAAACGAACCGCCCAAAAGGGTTTGTCCATCGCTGCTCGGAGGCAACAATTATTGGCCGAGTTCGTTCAGCGCCCGCACCAAGCTTCTCTACATCCCGTCGGTTTCGAACTGTTCAACCATCACAATCGACCGGGAGAAGCACAACCAGGAGAGAGGTTGGAACGGAGGCCAAGCGCAGACGAGCGAACGTTGGGAAAGCGATTTGATCGCCGCCGACCCGACCACCGGGGAGGTCAAGAAGAGCGCCCACCTGCCGTACTCGAACTTTTCGGGCACTCTCGCAACCGCAGGCGGGTTGGTCTTCATCGGACTGCTCGACGGCACGGTAGCCGCCTATGACGACACGGCACTCGCTGAGCTCTGGAAGATCAATGTAGGCTCGGGCTTTACGGCGCCGCCCATGACCTTCGAGGTCAACGGCAAGCAGTATGTTGCAATCGCGTCGGGGCCGAGCCGGGTTGCCAAGGTCCGGCTCGTCAACTCGCCGGAACTCAAGGAGATGCGTCAGGCCACGGTGCTTTATGTGTTCGGGCTATAAGGCACGCCATGAAACTTCCACGCCGTCGATTTTTGCATCTGGCCGCGGGCGGCGCCGCGCTCTCTGCGTCGTCGCACTTTGCCTGGGCGCAGGCCTATCCAACACGTCCGATTGCCCTGATCGTGCCATTCCCTGCGGGGGGCGCTACGGATACCTTGGCGCGCCTCCTCGGCGAGCGGCTCCGGGCCAGTCTGGGCCAGCCCGTCATTGTCGAAAACGTCGCCGGTGCGGCCGGCAGCATCGGCGTCGGCCGGGCCGTACGAGCGGCCGGTGATGGCTACACCCTGAGTATCGGCACCTTGACCACGCATGC
>Ga0137409_10008519_pt1 | contig 10470 bp, 8 predicted proteins | sample CZODoug1_16funga_FD_122059 | JGI IMG/M metagenome (GOLD analysis project Ga0137409, IMG submission 122059) | Vadose zone soil fungal communities from Angelo Coast Range Reserve, California, USA - CZODoug1_16fungal (Hybrid Assembly) | ecosystem: Environmental > Terrestrial > Soil > Vadose zone... | reverse complement strand
TGAACGGGACCGGGTTCCGCACGTTCAGCGGCGGCGGCGCCAGTCCCAATCAGTCGAACGTTTTCGTCGACGGCTCGAGTCTGAAGAATGACCTGACCGGCGGTGGTGTCGCGGGACAGGACGCCAGTCGCGGCAATCCGTTCCCGCGCAACGCGATTCAGGAGTACCGCGTCATCAGCCAGAACTTCAAGGCCGAATACCAGAAGGCATCCAGCGCAATTATCACCGCGACGACCCGCTCGGGCGGCAACACCTGGTCGGGCAATGCGTTCTTCGGCTATCAGAACAAGGATCTGGTCACCCTCGACACTTTTCAGATCGCCCAACGCAAGGCCAATCCTGCATTCAAAGAGCCGGATTTCACGCGCTACGTGACGGGATTCAGCGCCGGTGGCCCGGTGACGCGCAACAGAATGTTCTTCTTCGGATCATACGAGGGGAACTATCAAGACCGGTCGAACACGGTGAACATCACGCCGGCCACCGGATTCCCGGGCATCGACACGGTGAACCTGACCCAGTACAACGGGAACTTCACCTCGCCCTTCCGCGAGACGCTGCTGTTCGGAAAGCTCACCTATGCGATCAACGAGCAATCGTCTGCCGAGCTGAGCTTCAACAACCGGCACGAGACGGATGTTCGCGACTTCCGGGACGCGCGTGCGTATACGGCGGCCTCGAACTTCCGGCAGAACGTGTCGATCGGCCAGCTGCGGTACACGCGGGTCATGGGAGCGTGGCTGAATGAGGCAAAGATCGACTACTCGCGTTTCCAGCGGAATCCGTCTCCGCTGACACCGGGCATCCCCGCGCGCTTCTATACCTACCTGATTCCCGGGACGAGCAACACGCAGACGGCGTGGATCGGCAGCGATGTGTCGATCCAGAATTTCATCCAGCAGCGCGTCGGCCTGCGGAATGACGTCACGTACAGCGGCAAGCAAGGCCACGTATTCAAAGGCGGGGTCAGCGCCGATTTCCTGAGCTACGACATCAACAAACTCAATGACGGCACGCCGCGCTTCGATTTTGCGCGGTTTGTGAACCCCGCTACAGGCGACTTCACCACGGACAGCACGACGGGCTTGGCCTTCAACTTCCGGAATCCATTTCGCCTGACGTTCGGCTCCGGTGCCGGGCAGGTCAACAGAAACAACACGCAGATCGGGGCATACATCCAGGATGACTGGACGCCGACGCCACGACTGACGGTCAACCTGGGCGTGCGCTGGGATTTCGAATCGCGGATGATCAATACCGATTACGTCACACCGCAGAACGTCGTCGACACGTTGACCCGGTACAACGCTTCGCTTCCGAATCCTCTCGACCTAAGCCGCTACGTCAGCACGGGAAGCAATCGGAAGCCGTTCTACGGCGCATTCCAGCCCCGGCTCGGCTTTTCCTACGGGCTCGATTCGGACGATCGCACCACGATCTTCGGCGGCGTCGGGATCTATTACGATCGCTCGCTCTTCGACTTCTCGATCGACGAGATTCAAAAGCTTGCACGCCCCACGTTCATCGTTCGCTTTGCAGACCCCGACTCGACACCCAAAGCGGGCGAGGTGGCGTGGAACCCCAGCTATCTGACCGCGGACACGAGTGTCATCAGCGCGCTCGTCCACAGCTCCGGGCAGCCGGAAGCGTTCCTGCTCGACAACAAGATGCGCCCGCCCAAGTCGACCCAATGGAGCGTCGGTGTGCGCCGGCGGCTCGGCTCGTACGTGGCGTCGCTCTCGTATCAGGGACAGCGGGGCACGAATCTCTTCACGTACAACTGGGCCAACATCGCACTCAATCCCGCGACTCGCACCTGCTGCGTGAGCTTCAATATTGGAGCTCATGGATTCCGCAACTTTATTTATTCGACGAACGACGGAAAAACGTGGTATGACGCCGTATCGTTGCAGCTGGATCGTCCCTTTAGACCAGCGACGAACGGGATCGGCTGGGGCGGCGGACTCGTGTATACCTACGCGAAACGTTACCTCGAGGGTGTCGATAACCTCAACGACATCGGGGGCTCGTTCCCAGGCGGCTTCCCGACCGCGCTCAGCATTCCAAAGCGGACCGACTGCTGCGGGAGCGACGAGCGGCACCATGTGGTGGCCAACTGGATCGTCGATATCCCGCAACTGGCCGGGATCCAGTTCAGCGGCCTCATTACGCTCGGCAGCGGTGGACGGCGGGATGTCGGGACACCCCCGCGTTTCGGAGGGGTCGCGGACTCGAACTATTTCCGTGACGCGTTCCAGCCGCCAATGGCCAACTTCCTGATATTCGGGGGATGGGCCTACCGGCGCGTCGATATCAAGCTCCGCAAGGACTTCCCGGAAATCCGCGGAACCAGGCTGGGCGTGAGCGTCGACGTGTTCAATGTGTTCAACTACATGAACTTTACGGAGTATGCGTTGATCATTCCTCCAGCCGGGAAGACATGGTCGCTTGGCCGGCCCACGCAGGTGTTGAGTGATCCGCGACGGGTCCAGGTTGGAGTGGAATACAACTTCTGATTCGGCGCGTTAGCACACTCGCATTCGCCCTGGCCCTCGGAGGCTGTGCTGGTAACTCCGGGGGCCCCGGCGTGGCGCCCGACACGGCCGCATTTCTCGACACGCTCCAGCACCGCACCTTCAACTTTTTCTGGGACCTGACGCCGGCGTCGAACGGCCTCACCCCCGACCGCTGGCCCACCCCGTCGTTCTCGAGCATCGCGGCCGTCGGCTTTGCGCTGACCGCCTACCCCATCGGTGTGGAGCACGGCTGGGTCACTCGCGCCCAGGCCGCCGCTCGCACGCTGGCGACGCTACGGTTCTTCTGGACCGCACCGCAGGACTCGGCCGGCCCGAACACCACCGGCTATCGCGGCTTCTTCTATCACTTCCTCGACATGCAAACCGGCCGCCGCTTCCAGACAGTCGAGCTGTCCACGATCGACACCTCGCTGCTGCTGGCCGGCATCCTGTTCGCGCAGAGCTACTACGATCGCAGCGACACGACCGAGCAACAGATCCGCGCACTCGCCGATTCGATCTACTTCCGCGTCGACTGGAAATGGGCCGAGGCGCGGCCGCCCGCGGTGAGCATGGGCTGGCACCCGGAGAACGGGGGGGGGTTCATCAACGCCGACTGGATCGGCTACAACGAGGGGATGATCCTCAACATCCTCGCGCTCGCTTCGCCGACGCATCCGGCCGACTCGACCGCGTGGAACGCGTGGGTGAGCGGCTATCAGTGGGGCACCTACTACGGCCAGAGCTTCGTCCAGTTCGCGCCGCTGTTCGGCCACGAGTACTCGCACGTCTGGATCGATTTCCGCAACATCAAGGACGCGTACATGAGCAGCCGCGGGATCGATTACTTCGAGAACTCGCGCCGCGCGACGCTGTCGCAGCGTGCCTACGCGATCGCGAACCCGGGCGGCTGGCGCGGCTACAACGGCAACGTCTGGGGCCTCACCGCCTGCGACGGGCCGGCGAACAAGACCCTCACGCTCGCCGGCAGGAGTCGCCAGTTCCATACCTACTACGCCCGCGGCGCCGCGCTCGGCGACGAGCGGGACGACGGCACGCTCTGCCCCACGGCAGCCGGCGGCGCGGTGCCCTTTGCGCCCGAGTTCGCGATCCCCGCACTGCTCGCGATCCGAACGACGTACGGCAGCCATCTTTTTTCGACCTACGGCTTCCTCGACGCCTTCAATCCCACCTTCACTGCCGCCGGCCAGCAGGAAGCCGGCACCGTGGATCCGATGCTCGGCTGGTTCGACGTCGATTACCTCGGCATCGATCAGGGGCCGATTCTGGCAATGGTCGAGAACTTCCGCACCGATTTCGTGTGGCGCGTGATGCGGACGAATCCGCACATCATTCGGGGACTCAAGCGCGCGGGCTTCACCGGCGGGTGGCTCCCGTAGTGTCGGCGCTGCTCTCGGCCTTCGCCGGTCTCCCCAACGCCGCCGAGCCCGTGTCGGGCTGGATCACAGGCGGTCAGCCGACCGAGCAGCAGCTCAAAGCCTTCAAGGCAGCCGGCGGCGAGGTCGTGCTCGACAATCGTGACCCGATGGAGCCCAGGCCGTTCGACGAGCCGACCACCGTGCGCGCCGCGGGATTGGAGTACATCAGTCTACCGATCGTCCATGGCGCCGTCACAGCGGACACGATGAAGCAGATGCATATGGCGTTACAACGTCTGGAGGGAAAGAAGGCGTTGCTGCACTGCTCGAGCGGCAACAGAACATCAGCGGCTTTGATTCCCTATCCGATGATCGACAATCAAATGGAACAGGAGGACGCGGTTGATCTGGCAATGAGCATCGGCCTGCGAAGCGCGGAGCTCATGGAAATTGCGGTGGAGTACGCTCGGCGTCTCGGCGTCTAGGCGTCCCGCTTGCTCACGCCTTCGGTTCCTCTTTCCCACCTGCATAGCGGTGCCAGTACATCCTCATCTCACTGATCTTACCGTCTTTGGTTTCACAGAAGATTGCTCCGCGGGCATCCACCTGTTCACCAGTTCTGCGGCGACGGAATGTGCAGCGAAACTCCGTCGCAAACCACGGCCCTGCGGCGTAGATCTCACCGGACGAGAAATCGGTCTCGGCCTGGTACAGTGGAATGTCCTTCCAATAGGCCCGGATCGCCGCCATCCCCCGATCGGGACTGCTGAACGGCGTCTCGAGAAACACCGCATCCTCGGTGAAGACGGAGCAGATCGCGTCGACATCGCCCCGCTCCCAGCCCTTGCCGAATGTGTCGATCAACGCTCTATAATCTCCATTCATGCGCGCAAATATACTCCTCGTCGCAGTGCTGAGCCTCGGCTGTCGGCCTGCCGCTGATAACGGGTTTACCCTGCTGTTCCTCGGCCGCTCGTCGGCGGCGCGCGTTGGCCCTTATTCGTGGGCCCCCGATGCGCCCCACAGCCGGCTGATTGCGTTCGACGGAGACCTCCATGTCGTCCGCACCGTCACTGACCCACGGCTCTCGAGCCCCGTCGCGGTCGCGCGCTATCCCCAGAACCGGCTGCTGATCACGGAGCGAACGGGGGAAGGCGTAGTGTTCGATACCACGGGAAATCCGGTGCGCGAGTGGGAAAGCCCCTTTCCGGCTTCGTTATACGCGACCGACGGCTCCCGCATCGTTGCCTCGCGCTCGCCCTACTTCGTGCAATTCGTCGGCGAGGACGGCAGCGCACCGCTGCTCTGGTTGCTCGATACGCTGGGAGTGCCGTACCAGGGCCTCGGCGTGATTCACGTCCCGGATATCAAGTATCTCGCCCAGCTCGTCAACGCGGGGCCCGTGGCGATCGCCGATCGCGTGGTCTATTTCGCGCCTCTCGTCCGCGACGAGATCCTGCGCCTCGATCCCACCGGCTCGCCGGTGTGGCGCAGCTCGCGCGGCCTGATTCCGCTCGAGCGCGATCCCCGATTCGTCGCCGGCAAGGAGCGGCGCGTAGAGCACGCGCTCATCAACATCGCGATGACTGTGGGACCGGACGGCCGGCTCTACGTGTTAGGCGGGCAAGACTCCGCCGCCACAAAGCTGCGACTCGATGTGCTCAACCGGGAGACGGGCGAGATTATCGCGAGCCGGGTGCTGGGCACGCCTGTCACCGCCATTGCGGTCGACCGCCGTGGCAAGATTCGCGTGCTCGACCCCGACCGTCTCCTGGCGCAGACTCCCACACAGGGGCGCGATCTGTTCGAGCCTGCCTTCGCACTGCCCGACCTCGCCGGCAAGCCGGTGCGGCTCGAGGATTATCGCGGCAAGGTCACACTCGTCAACTTCTGGGCATCGTGGTGCGAGCCGTGCCGCGCAGAGTTCCCGCACATGGCCGAGCTATACAAAAGTCTCCCCCGCGAGCAGTTCGACATCGCGGCGATTTCCGACGACGTGGACCCAGGCAAGATGCGCGCGTTCGTCGCCGAGTTCCGGCCGCCCTTTCCGATTCTGGTCGGCCGCGGTCGCATGAAAGCGATCTATCACTACCGGGGACTCCCCTACTCGGTGCTGCTGGACAAGCAGGGACGCATAATCGAGCGCATTTTCGGGTTCGGCGGGGAGACCGAGTTTAAGCACTTGCGCGAAACCATCACGAGGGAAATCCATGCTGACTCTGCTGCTCATCGTTAGCCTGCAAGCACCGGGAGAGTGGCCCGCCTACGGCCGCGACCCCGGCGGCGCGCGCTTCTCGCCGCTGACACAAATCACGCGCGCCAATGTCGCGCAGCTGCAGGTCGCGTGGACCTATCACACCGGCATGCCCGACATGTCGAGCATGTCGCACCGGCCGCCGTCGCTCGAGGTCACACCGATCGTCGTGGACGGGACGATGTACGCGATCACGCCCACGGGCATCGTCGCCGCGCTCGATCCGGCCACGGGGACGGAACGCTGGCGCTACGACGCGGGCGTGAACCCGCATCGCGGCTACGGCGACTTCGCGAGCCGCGGTGTGAGCCTCTGGCGGGACAGCCGGGCAGCAGCCGGAAGCACATGCGCGCGCCGTATTCTGGCGGCTACGATCGATGCGCGATTGGTCGCGCTCGATGCTGCTTCCGGAAAGCCCTGCACGGGATTCGGCTCAGCCGGTGCGGTTGATCTACGCGCGGGGCTTCGTGTGCCGCCGCTCGAGTTCGTGTTCTACGAAGTCACGTCCCCACCCGCTGTTGTCGGAGATCTCGTCATCGTGGGCTCGGCCGTCGCCGACAATACCACGTTCGCGCCGGCCAGTGGCGAGGTCCGCGCCTTCGATGCCCGCACCGGCGCGTGGAGGTGGACGTTCGATCCCGTGCCGCAGGATTCAACTGATCCGGCGTACCGGACCTGGCAGGGCGGCAGCGCGCGGTACACGGGCGCCGCCAACGTCTGGTCCGTCATCGTCGCCGATCCCGCGCGCGACCTGGTGTTTCTGCCCACCTCGAGTCCAGCGCCCGACTACTACGGCGGGTTGCGCCTCGGCGAGAATCGCTACGCCAATTCGATCGTCGCGCTGCGCGCCTCCACGGGGAAGGTCGTTTGGCACTTTCAGAGCGTCCACCACGACCTCTGGGACTACGACAACGCGTCGCCGCCGGCCCTGGTCACCGTGACTCAGAACGGTGTCCGGATTCCCGCGGTCATTCAAACCGGGAAGTCAGCAATGCTGTACGTCCTCGACCGCACGACCGGAAAGCCGATCTTTCCGGTGGAGGAACGGGCCGTCCCGGCCAGCAGCGTCCCCGGCGAGGTCGCCTCGCGCACGCAGCCGTTCACTACCGTCACGCCGCCGCTCTCGCCCCTTCAGTACTCAGCCTCGGACGCCTGGGGGCCGACGCCTGAGGCACAGACGGCGTGCCGCGCGATCCTGGGCGCCCTGCGCAACGAGGGGCCGTTCACGCCTCCGAGTCTCCAGGGAACCCTCGTGGTGCCAGGGAATATCGGGGGCGCCCATTGGGGCGGTGTGGCTATAGATGAAGGAAACGCGATCGCGTTCGTCCCCGTGAACCGCATTCCCGCGATGGTTCAACTGTTTCTCGCTGAAGGATTCAATGGGGACAGCATGCGAACCGTGGATGCCAGCCGCGGCATGACGGATTTCGAGTACACCCGGATGCGTGGCACGCCCTACATCATGCGCCGGCGTCTTATCCTGGGCCCCACGGGACTGCCGTGCACGCCGCCGCCTTTCGGCTCGTTAGTGGCCGTGAATCTGAAGACCGGCGCCATCGCCTGGAACGTGCCGCTGGGAACCATGGGCGGCCACCCGGGATCGCCGAACCTGGGCGGGCCGATCGTCACTGCCGGCGGAATTGTCTTCATCGGCGCGACGCTCGACCGCTCGATTCGAGCGTTCGATACCGAGACGGGCCGGGAGCTATGGAAGGCCGACCTGCCCGCGGGCGCGCGCGCCACACCGATGACCTACGAGGCGGGCGGGCGGCAGTTCGTCGTCATCGCCGCGGGTGGCGGCGGCCCATTCGGCGCCGGCGACGCGATCATCGCGTTTGCACTTCCGAAGTGAGCACCCTAACCTAAGGCGTGCAAACCCTTCCCTCGTCCCCCGTCCCCCTTCCCGTAATCATCGACACCGATCCGGGGATCGATGATTGCCTTGCCCTGCTGCTCGCGCTCAACTCGCCCGAGCTCGACGTCCGCGCGATCTCGATCTCGTACGGCAACGCCGTGGTCGAGAACGCCTATCGCAACGCCGTCGAGATCCTGCGCAAGGCGAAGCAGCCGGTCCGCGTCCCGCTGGGTATCGGCGCCCGCCGGCCACTCAAACGCCAGCTCCAGGTGGCGGACGATACCCACGGTCCGAGCGGCCTGGGCTACGCCGCAGTGCCGCCCGCGGGTGTGATTCTCGATTACGTGCGGCCGCTCGAGCGGCTGCTGGCCGCCCAGCCGGAGCCCGTCACACTGGTGACGCTCGGTCCCGTCACCAGCCTGGCGCTCGTGCTGCGTGCGAATCCCGCTCTGGTTCGCGATAAAGTCAGCCGTCATGTCGCCATGATCGGTAACATCGAGGCGGCGGGAAATCAGACGCGCTTCTCCGAATTCAACGCCTGGTGCGATCCCGAGGCGCTCGCCACCGTGCTTGCCGCCGAGATTCCGACCGAGATGATCGGGCTCGACGTGACGCGGAAGCTCGTGATCAAGGGGAATGAAGTCGAACGGCTCGCGCAGCACTCGCCCTGGCTGTACGATGCCCTGCGGTTCTACGTCGAATTCCACAAGAAGCACGAAGGGCTGGACGGCGCGGTGATCAACGACGTCCTCGCCATTGCGTACCTCCTCCAACCCGAGGTGCTGACGTTCAGCGATCTCCGCCTGGCGGTCGATTTGGACGACGGCCAGAGCCGGGGTCGCACGAAGGTGAAGCCGAAGGGCTCGTTTGTGCGCGTCGCGATGGAGGTCCATCCGCCGCCGGTACGCCGGCTGCTATTCGAGCGCGTGCTGGCGGGTGTGCTCGTCGAGGAGGCGCTGGCGTGACGATTCCTCGCAAGGTCGCCGTGATCGGTGCCGGCGACATCGGCGTCGGCTGGGCCGCGTTGTGCGCGTCGGCCGGATGGCCGGTGGCGATCTTCGACTTGAACCCTGCGATGATGGAACGCGCGTCGGGCGAAGTCGAGCGGCGCACGCGCGCGCTCGTGGCCTTGGGCCGCGCGCCCGAGAGCATCGTCGAGCGCGGCCTGAAGGAACTGGTGCGGGCAAATTTCTTCTCCGAAGCGATCCAGGATGCCGACTGGATCATCGAGGCGATTCACGAGGACGTCGTCGCGAAGCAGAAGCTCCTCGTCGCCATCGAACAGGAGGCGGGGGATGACGCGCTGATCAGCTCGTCATCGAGCGGCCTTCCCCCGAGTGAGATCTTCGGCAGAATGCGCCGGCTCGACCGCTGCCTCGTGACACACCCGCTGAACCCGCCGGAGCTGATTCCCCTCGTCGAGGTCGTGCCCGAGGCCCGGACGTCGGCCGCCAGCATGAATCGCGCGGTGGAGTATCTGCGCTCGCTGGGCCGCTTCCCGATCGTCCTCAAGAAGTCGATTCCGGGGTACGTCGTCGGTCGCGTGTCGGCTGCAGTCTGGAGGGAATGCATCGACCTGGTCTTGCAAGGCGTGATCAGCGTGGACGATCTGGACCGCGCCGTCTCGCTCGGTCCCGCGATCGGCTGGGCTGCCGCCGGCCCGCACCTCACCTACCATCTCGCGGCCGGGGAGGGCGGGATCCGCAGTTTCACGCAGCACCTGCTCGCGAGCTTCGAGAGCTGGTGGCAGCAGCTCGCCCACTGGGCGCAGCTCGATCCCGAGCAGCAGCGGGCGTTGATACAGTCAATTGAACGGGCCTACAAGGGGAAGGTCGAGTTCCTGCGGGAGGCGCGAGACCGCCGCCTGAGCGCGATTCTCAAGTCCCTGGAGCAGGCGCGCGCACCATCAGGATCGGAATCCGGCTGACGTGTCGCAATGCTGTCGCGGTGGTGCCATGAACCACGTCGCTCAGCAACGAGTGCCCGTGGGTCGCCATCGCGATTAGATCGACCTTCTCCCGCTCGGCCGTCGCCGCAATTTCCTTCGCCGGATCCCCGGCTGCCAGCACCGCGTCCACTTCGATGCCCGCCTGCCGCAACTCCTGGGACATCCGCTCCAGATAGGCCCGGTCTTCCTTCATCTCCTGCGACTCCCGCAGGTTGAGCTGCTCCATGTTGCGCGCCGCCCAGCCGTCCGCGACGTGCAGCAGCAGGACCTCGGCGCCGAGGAGCTTCGCGAGGCCGCTGACGTGCTGGAGAATGGCAGCGTCGGCCGGGCCGTTTTCGAGCGGCACGAGAATGCGCTTGTACATCAGCTGACCCAGCCCTTGAACGTCTGCACCAGGAGCCAGGCGTTCAACACCGCGATGAAAACCGCAACCGTGTACGCGAGGACCTTCAGCCACCTGGGATTCACGAACTCCCCCATCTTCAGGCGGTCTAAAGTGAACATCACGAGCGGGAAGA
>Ga0137409_10008518_pt1 | contig 10470 bp, 10 predicted proteins | sample CZODoug1_16funga_FD_122059 | JGI IMG/M metagenome (GOLD analysis project Ga0137409, IMG submission 122059) | Vadose zone soil fungal communities from Angelo Coast Range Reserve, California, USA - CZODoug1_16fungal (Hybrid Assembly) | ecosystem: Environmental > Terrestrial > Soil > Vadose zone... | reverse complement strand
AGAGGGGACAATACGACCAGACGTTGCGACCGTGTACGCACTCCAAGATGCAGCCCAGGCCTGGAAGGACATCGCCGGGAACCTGCCAAGGGTTCATGGGATGCCGCCCAGTGGGCCGGGAACGGCAAGACGCAGGTCACACGGCAAGATCGTGCTTCGTGTGGCCTAGCGGGGTAATGGAGGAGATTGAGTCATGGTCGGCATCGTAGTCGTAACCCGAGCGGCCCTGTTGATCGCTCGGCGCGCCTCCACCTGGACGGTCGACGAACACTTGGCCGGACTGTCGCCCGGATGTGTTGCGGTCGACCTGAACAGCCCGGCCCAAGTGTACTGCGGAACTGCGCGTGCCGGTCTCTTCCGAAGCCGCGACAGCGGCCGGAATTGGGAACCAGTCGGACGGGGCATCGACCACCTGATGGTCACCGCGGTTGATGTGGGTCACGCGGAACAAGCTGACGGGTTCGGCGTCGTCTATGCCGGCACCGAACCAAGTGCGGTGTTTCGCTCCGACAATGGCGGCGATAGCTGGGTGGACCTCGCCGGATTGCGCGCGCTCCCTTCTGCTGACACCTGGAGTTTTCCCCCACGGCCCCAGACGCATCATGTTCGGTGGATCGAAGCCGACGTGAGCGTCGCGGATCGCGTGTTTGTCGCGATCGAGGCTGGCGCGCTCGTGCGCACGTTCGACGGCGGGCGGATATGGCGTGATCGCGTTCGCGGCGGTCCGTACGACACGCACACAGCGATGACGCATCCGTTTGCGCCCGGGCGGATCTACTCGGCCGCCGGCGATGGGTACTATGAAAGCACCGATGCTGGGGACTCGTGGAGATCGCCCGAGGATGGATTGAAGCACCTCTACCTCGTGGGTGTTGCCGTGGATCCTGCTGATCCAGATACCGTGATCGTGTCCGCAACAGACGGACCCGGCTCCGCCTATTCGCCGCGAGGGGCCGAGGCGTACGTGTATAGGAAGACTGGGGTTCAGAGATGGGAACAGTCAATGAGCGGCCTACCCGGGGCGAAGGCCACGACGGTGAGCCGTTTTGCCACTCATGCTGGCGAACCAGGCGTCATCTACGCCGCCAACAACCGCGGCCTCTTCAGATCAGGTGATGCAGGACGGAGGTGGAAGCCTATGGACCTCCCTTGGCCAGGCCCCGGCCTTGCAGATGGCGTGGCGGCGGTTGCCTGCCTTCCGGGGTGATATGGAAAGACGTTCTGCTGTCATGTCCCTGATCGTTGTGCTGCCGGTTCGTCGAGCGAATGAATCTCCGAATTGCCTCTGTTGGCGGCGGAGTTCGAGCATCACTTGGCATCATCCGCCCGCGCCATTTAGACTGAAGCGTAACTCGGCCAAATCTAGGTACGATAAAGGGACGATAAGAGGTGAGATCTGGTATCTTGTGGTATCAAAAGATGTTCGCCGACACCGTTTGATATCAATCGATTACCTGCCATATCGCAAGGCAGCCGACACGACCCGCACATGATCAGAATCGGCGAGAGTGTGTCGCCGCTTAAGACATCGGTGGTGGCGAGCCCACGCGCGCGCCCTGACCTGGCGTGATGGCGACAATGCGGATGTCAGCTCCAGGGTTATTTGATTTGTCGCGAGCCCGTGATGAGGATATCGACGAGCCGCCTCGCGCTTTGCTGCCAATCAGGGCTAGCGGGCACATAAGCGACGCCGATAAGAGCCTTAAGTAGATCGATACCGTGCAGGTCTTTACGTATCTCGCCGCTCTGGATCCCCCGCTTCACCAGAGCACGAATCGCTCCCTGGATCTGAGCGTAAGAAGCTTCGATCACCTTCGCATGACCTCCGACCAGCGCATTCAGTGCCGGGGCGATGATCTTCTTCGCCGCGATGTAATCAATAAACAGCAGCATCCAGGCGCGCAGGGCTTCCACCGGAGGCATGGCCGCAGCAAACTTCCGCTCCGCGGCCGCCAGCTTTTCCACCTCAGATCGATAAACCGCCTCAAGGAGTACGTCGCGCGTGGGAAAGTGGCGATACAAAGTTCCCGGTCCGACATCCGCCTGCTTGGCGATGTCGTCCAAGCTGGTGTCTGCGCCCGACCTGGTGAAGGCTTGCTTCGCCACTTCCAGAATGCGCTCCCGGTTCCGCTGCGCGTCAGCGCGCGGCTTGCGTGGGGCTGGTTTAGAACGCTTGGTCGACATAAAAGAATGTAACCGGAGACATTCTCCGATTATCCAAGCAACCGGAGACATTCTCCACTTTATCGAAGTCACGGCGGTTCGTCAATTTCGGCAAGGAGTACTGGAAAGAATGATGAGGTGATTGGCGTTTCGTTGGCATAAGTAATGTAACCGGAGACAGGCTCCGATTATCTAAGTGTTCGGGGAGACTCTCCGTTGTATTCAAGCGGTGGTTGCCGATAGCGGTTGTGCAAAGTACCGAGCTCGAACAACCTTAGGGAAGCACATAGATAAGCAAATAAGGAGAAAGAGAATGGTAGACGTATTTGGGGCAACCTCAACAACAGACGAGGTTTTGTCGGGCGTGAATCTGCGCGGGAAACGGATCCTCGTAACGGGTGTTTCGGCAGGACTGGGTGTGGAGACGGCGCGGTCCCTGGTCGCGCATGGCGCGCAGGTGGTGGGTGCGGCTCGGGACTTGGCCAAGGCTGAAAGGGCGACCGCGCAGGTGCGAAAGGACTCCGCAGCCAACGGTGGAAGCTTCGAAATGGTTGAACTTGATCTTGCGAGTCTGAAGAGCGTGCGAGCTTGCGCCGACAAGCTGCTCAAAAAGGGCGAACCCTTCGACGTGGTGATCGCTAATGCCGGGGTAATGGCCACGCCATTTGGACAGACACTGGACGGTTTTGAAACGCAGTTCGGGACCAATCATTTGGGCCATTTCGTTTTCGTCAACCGAATCACGCCGCTTATCCGCGCAGGCGGCCGGCTGATCATTCTCTCTTCTGCAGGCCACCGCTATTCCAACGTCGATCTGCAAGACCCGAACTTTGAGCGTACACCGTACGAGCCCTTCGTCGCGTATGGCCGTTCGAAAACGGCGAACATTCTTTTCGCCGTTGCCTTTGACAAGCGGCATCGCGGACGTGGCGTGCGCGCTGCAGCGGTACATCCAGGAGGGATAAGAACTGAACTGGGTCGCTACGCGGATCCAGGCCGGATTGAGAAGCTCGTCGCGCAAATCAATGAGCAGCGCGCCGCACACGGAGAAGGGCCCTTCCAGTGGAAAACGATTCCGCAGGGTGCCGCGACTTCGGTGTGGGCTGGGGTCGTTGCTCCAGCAGATGAAATCGGCGGCCGATACTGCGAGAACTGTCACGCCGGCAACATCGTTCCAGACGATGCCACCATCACGGTGGTCAGCGAAGGAGTGCGAGCCTACGCGCTCGATCCAACGACTGCCGAGGCGCTTTGGAAGAAAAGCGAAGAAATGGTTGGAGAATCTTTCTAACCGTTACGATACCGAACGCGAGGAAGATCGACAAAATGAATCAGGAGAAGGGGAAAAACACGATGACGAAACAGATGGAACTCGGTGGCACCTTTACACTCCCAGGTACCGGATTCAGCCTGCACCGGATGGGCTACGGCGCGATGCAACTTTCCGGCCCTGAAATCTTTGGCCCTCCGCGCGACGTCGATGCTGCAATTGCGGTTCTCCGTGAGGCGATTGCTGCTGGCGTGAACCACATCGACACCAGCGACTACTACGGCCCCCATGTGACCAACCAGATCATCAAGAAGGCCCTTCAGCCCTATCCCGCCGGACTGATGATCGTAACCAAACTGGGCGCCCGGCGCGGTCAGGACAAATCATGGATTCCAGCCCATTCCCGTCAGGAACTGATCGACGGAGCGCATGACAATCTTCGAAATCTTGGTGTGGATCGGCTGGACGTGGTGAACCTGCGCGTCGGTGGAGTCATGAAGCCATCGGAGGGATCGATCGAGGAGCCATTGACGGTGCTTGCTGAATTGAAGAGTCAGGGGCTGGTTCGTCACGTCGGCCTCAGCAACGTCACTCCCCGGCAACTGCAGGAAGGTCAGAGAATCACAGAGATCGTTTGCGTCCAAAACTTCTACAATCTGGCACATCGCGATGACGATGCCTTCGTAGATGCTCTCGCGAAGCAAGGCATAGCGTATGTCCCGTTTTTCCCGTTGGGAGGATTCACGCCGTTACAGTCATCCGTGCTCGACGGGGTCGCGGGGTCCTTGCAAGCTACCCCAATGCAGGTCGCGCTTGCGTGGCTTCTTCAGCGTTCTCCCAACATTCTGCTCATACCCGGCACATCTTCAATAAACCATCTTCGAGAAAATCTTGGTGCGGCGGCGTTGGGACTCCCTTCGGCCACAATCGCCGAGCTCAATGCAATCGCCAAAAATGCCGCGGCGGCGTCACAATCTGCGCACTGATTTTGATTTCCATATGCCGAGAACAAGGAGTGATTTATGAAGATATTCGTCACAGGAGCAACAGGTTTCGTCGGTTCTGCGGTTGTTCAGGAGTTAATCGGTGCGGGGCATAAGGTGATCGGACTTGCTCGCTCCGATGCGGGTGCCAAGTCACTTGTCGCTGCAGGTGTCCAGGTGCATCGCGGTGATCTTACCGACCTGGAAAATCTGCGCAGCGGAGCGGCTGCTGCGGACGGCGTCATTCACACAGGTTTCATCCACGACTTTTCGAAGTTCGCAGAGAACTGCGAGATCGACAAGCGTGCCATCGAGGCTCTCGGCTCGGCTCTCGAAGGCTCCGGTCGGCCACTGCTTGTTACCTCCGGGCTTGGGACGGTGGCGGAGGGTCGGACGCCTACTGAGGAAGATGCTCCTCTCCCTCCTTCTGCCGCGTATCCCCGCGCCTCGGAAGCAGCGCGTGAGACGTTGCTGAAGCGTGGCGTGCGAGCATCGGTGGTGCGCCTTCCCCAGGTCCACAACACAATCAAGCAGGGTCTCGTTACCTATGCAATCGCGGTGGCTCGCGAGAAGGGTGTGTCAGCGTATATGGGCGACGGACTCAACCGCTGGGCAACTGTGCACGTCCTCGACACTGCCCGCCTCTACAGGCTGGCGCTCGAGAAGCAGGAAGCGGGGGCCAGGTATCACGCGGTCGCCGAAGAGGGAGTGCCGGTTCGAGACATCGCTGAGGCCATCGGCCGCGGCCTCAAGGTGCCGGTCGTGTCCAAATCCCCCGAGGAGGCAGCGGCTCATTTCGGTTGGCTGGGGATGTTCGTTGGTCGCGACCTTATCGGTTCGAGCGTGCAAACCCAGCGACGACTGGGATGGCACCCAACCGGGCCCGGACTCATTGCGGATCTTGACGAGGCGAGTTATTTAGAACAGACCGCGCACGCGGCACGGTAGTACCTTAAGGAGGTTGGGGACATATGAGTCGACTCGCCCGTAGTCCGATTGGCGATTGACGGGCAAACCAGAATAATGCCTCCGGGCGCTTGTGTTGACCGGTCTGCCCGCTTGCCAGGTGGTTCGCATTAGCGGCCAATCTCTGGGTACAATAAAGGGACGATAAAGAGGTGACATCTGGCTCCTCAAAACTCACCGAAGCCAACGTGCAATGCGAGAAAGAGGCGTGTGCGATAGATTCTCGCACGCAGAAATAGTCATCCGCGTTGCACAAGTCGTTGCACAAAAACGAGCCAGCGTATCCCGCTAGGTCCAACGGTTGCCGACTACCGCACGTCTAACCTACTGATTCTGTGTGTGCCAGCGATTGAAAGGCCAACTGTCACGGCAGAGGCCGCGAGTTCGAGTCTCGTCGTCCCCGCCATTTCTTTTCAAGAAGTTACCGGACGTGACACCGGAAACTCCAACTCACAGTATTTAATTCACCGTACTGCTCATCCCCACGGCGGTCAGGAATTCTCCCTGCGCGATACGGCGCTGCGCGACATTGCGGGCCTCGTCGAAAGCGGGGTCCTTATCCGCAATCCCGGTGGAGGACGCAGCACAAGTTACACGCTCGCGAGATTCGGGAAACTCGGAAGTGGAGAAGCGCAAAAGACCACAGCATAACTGCTAGCCAGACAAGCAGGTGATTGTGACTGTTCGGTGAGACCAGTGACAAGGCGCAATCTACTTTGATACGGTCGTTGGCGTCGGACCTCTGGGCAGGTTTATTGTCTCGCTGATCGTTGCATTCGAAGTTCTGTTGCAGTTGAGCCTCGCGAGTGTGGACGAAGTGATTTGCCAAATTCATGCAGGGCACTAGTGGTTCCATCAAGTGGGCGTAGGAAGGCAGGAATATGGGGGAGCGAAAGGCGCTTGATGTCGTTGCGCATTTTTTGGCTAGCCTTTCGCACACCGGCCACTCAGGGTTTGAAGGGCTAACAGCCGCTCTGCTGTACCTTTCCTTCATTGCTGTTGACATCTTCCTAAGGATGGCTCAGTATCGCGGCGCGTTATCCAGTCAAGAAGCAGAATTGACCCTAAGCCGGCGAGGTAAGTCGCGTGGCGAATCAACAGCTGGGGAAATACTCTCCCTGTGTTACTTGCGCTCGGTGATTCGTTATGGCGCGCGGCATCAGGACCCACTGTAGTCTGTTCTTCTGGAATGCTGTGGCAGGCTCTGGAAATTGTAGGCCTCCTCCCTCATATCCGATTTGGGTACCACAAAATCAGACGGCTCAATCTGTCCCAGGAGGCAACCGCGCCAGCGCCTTCTCTCTCTGGTTTTTCTATTTCACCTTATCACTGGTTGATCTTCCCTGCTTTGCCTTTGCTATAAGAACGCGTTAGTATCAGGCCATGCCGGTCGGGTGGAAAAACCACATTGCGAGCGACCCCGAGGTTCTGCGTGGCAAACCACGCCTAAAGGGAACACGTATTCCTGTAGGCCTTGTGCTCGGCTACCTGGCCGCTGGCAAAACCGCTGAAGACATTATCGCGGAATTTCCTGATCTCACGCGCGACCAAATCGCCGCATGCCTGGACTATGCGCGCGAACTGGCCGAATTTGAGGCCGTCGTCTGATGGCCCTGCGGTTCTTGGCCGACCACTGTGTCTCGAACTCCACCGTCCAAAGCTTACGAGAAGCGAATCATGAGGTTTTGCGGTTGAAGGACGTTTTACCGGTGGAATCACCGGACCTGGTCGTCATCACGAAGGCCCAGGAAATCGACGCCATTCTGCTGTCCTTGAACGGGGACTTCTCCCATATCGTCAACTATCCACCCAAGAAATACAAAGGAATTGTCGCGTTGCAGATGCACAATCACGCAGAGATTCTTCCTGAACTCATCGCCAGATTGACAGCGTATCTGAAGGTGAATACCACGATGGACCATTACCGCGGGAAGTTGCTCGTCGTCGAAGTTGATCGTATCCGCATTCGGGAATAAGGGCCCGGGTCCGATTTTATTGTCTTGGTCCACGAAACAAGCAAATTCGCGAAAGCCGACTTCATTGATCTGGGTGCAATTAGGGTGCAATAAGACTTCCTAAGAGTTCCTTAGAGCGCCGAGAGTGGCGATCGGTGCCGTGAAATTACAACCAGTTACGTCTGGACGCTGCTGTCACGGCAGAGGTCGCGAGTTCGAGTCTCGTCGTCCCCGCCATTCCTAATCAAGCACTTACGCCAGTGGAAGAATTTTCGCGTGGGCACAAAAAGGTACAAATTCCGCGCACAGCTCCCCTATAACAATTTTTTCAGTTCAACCCCGGCCTAGCGGGCTGATCGCTCCCGAGCAGCTAGTGTGCCGTCTCGGAAATAATTAGCCACGATCACATGGACGTCCAGCTCTAACGGAACGTTCTTCTCAATCTGTCGTAAGAAATCCAGATACTCCTGATGCCGATGCCGCATGCGGCATTGCGTGCGGGAGTCGTTGCGCGGTCGTGGGAACCTAAGCTTCGACAACTACATGGAGGGTTTGTGGGAGGTACTTCATCGCGTCGGAATCATGGGCGTCGAGAAGCGAGCAGCGCACCAAGGCTATGCGGGTACGTCCTTCAACTTTGATGCAGCACCACCGGATTTGAAACTCGCGCCAATCGAAGCCTTTGCGTACCTAGAACACAATCTCTTCGTCCTGCGTCCGCCTCCGACTAACGTTGCATCGCTACTATCCCAACTATCCCAACTATCCCATATCGAATGCGGACATGCCGGAAAACGAATGGCTCCTTTCTCGAAACTGCACAAATTCCGCGCGAGAGAAGACGCTCCCGTGCTCTTGCGGTGAAAGCAGACGAAAGTAAACGAGTTGCTTTGGGTTCCTGACGGGAAGCAGCTTCAACAACACTGCATCGGTCACGCTGAAGATCGCTGCATTGGCGCCGATTCCGAGAGCAAGCGTGAGGATGGCTACGGCGGTGAATCCGGGGGATCTGCGCAGCATACGTAGTCCGTACCGAAAATCTCGTAACAAAGTATCGGCAAGATGGTTCACCCGATATACCTTCTGATGCATAGGTAGTGACCACTCGGCAATGCGTTGCTGTCGGACATCAACAGTGCTATACAACTAGTCCATGGGAGAGGCAGCACAAACCCGGACGCCTGAGAGTCAGCTTTTCCATGATGTTTTCAACGCGAGTCCCATCGGGATTGCAGTGGAGAACTTGGAAGGTCAGCCGCTCTTCGTGAATCCAGCCTTTTGCTCGTTCCTCGGCTTCAGCGAGGAGGAATTGCGTAACAAACACTGTGTAGATTTTTCTCCTCGTGAAGATGCGGAGAAGGACTGGGCGCTTTTTCAGCAATTGCGAGCGGGTGTGATAGATCACTACCAATTAGAAAAGCGCTATTTTCAGCGAGACGGCTCCTTGGTCTGGGGTCGCTTGATTATCTCTCTATTGAAGAGTCGCCCATCTCCACTCGTACTGGCGATGGTGGAGGACATCACGGACAAAAAGAAGGCAGAGGAAGCGCGGTTTAGGCATGCCGTAGTTATCGAATCGTCTGACGATGCGATTGCTTCGGCGACTCTGGATGGAATTATCGTAAGTTGGAACACAGGTGCGCAGAAGACTTACGGGTACACGGAGGCCGAAGCCGTTGGTAAGCCGATTAACATGCTTGTCCCGCCTGAGCTACCGGATGAGGAGAACAAGATTCTTGGAATTTTGAGAGCGGGGGGGCGCATCCAGCAGTTTGAAACGGTTCGTGTTACCAAAACGGGGAAAAGAATTAACGTATCCCTAACTATTTCGCCGATTAAGGATTCAAGTGGAAGAATTGTGGGCTGTTCTGGCATCGCCCGTGACATCAGCGAGCGAAAGCTGGCAGAAGAGGCACTACGCGCCAGCGAGGAGCGGCTGCGATTAGCACAGCAAGCGGCTCGCATAGGAACTTTTGACTGGAATATTCGGACTGGAGTGAATACTTGGACGCCGGAACTGGAGGCAGTGTACGGTTTGCCGCCGGGCGGTTTTGGCGGGACACAGACTGCATTCGAGAATCTCGTTCACCCCGATGACCGCGCAGGAGTCATCAAGTTGGTTGACGCCGCGATGAAAAGCGGACAACCAACTAAGGGTGAATGGCGGGTGGTCTGGGCTGACCGGAGCGTTCATTGGATCGCAGGGCGCTGGCAAGTTTTCATGGATGCGTCTGGCGAGCCTTCAAAGATGATCGGCGTCAACGTAGATGTCACGGAGCGCAAGCTGGCAGAAGAGGCGCGTTTGGAAGTGAACCGCGCCTTAGAAGCGCAGGCGGCATTACTGCAATCGCGGGAGGAACTGCTGAAAATCTTTGTTAAACATGTACCTGCCGCAGTAGCGATGCTCGACCGTGACATGCGCTATCTCCAAGTAAGCGACCGCTGGTGCGTGGATTTCTCACTCGACAGTTCGCAACTGTTAGGACGTTCGCATTACGAAATCTTCCCTGACATTCCGGATCGGTGGAAGCAACTTCATCGCCGCGCTCTTGCGGGAGAAACGTTGCGAGCCGATGAAGACCGTTGGGATCGCGAGGGCGGCACCACATGGCTCCGATGGGAGATTCGCCCTTGGCAGAATCTCGACGGGCTGCCGAGAGGGGTTCTCATTTTCTCGGAGGACATTACCGACCGCAAGCATGCTGAAGAGGCGCTTTTAGGCATGGGCCGAAAGCTGATCGAAGCACACGAGCAGGAACGTACCCGGATTGGGAGAGACCTGCATGACGACTTCGTCCAACGACTCGCGCTTCTCTCGATAGAACTCGGAGCAGTTCAGCAAGATGTCCCTGATGCGGTATCGGAACTCCGCACCCGAATCGGAGCGCTCCGAGACCAAACCACGCAAATAACAAACGATGTTCAATTGTTGTCGCACGAACTGCACTCTTCGAAACTGGAATACTTGGGCATCGTTGGGGCGACGAAGAACTTCTGCCAAGAGTTTAGTGAGCGCCAGAAGGTGGAAATTGATTTCCAGAGTCGCGATCTACCTGCAGCCTTGCCAACCGAACTTTCTCTTTCTCTATTCCGAGTTCTACAAGAAGCCCTGCGCAATGCCATGAAGCATAGT
>Ga0137409_10008516_pt1 | contig 10471 bp, 9 predicted proteins | sample CZODoug1_16funga_FD_122059 | JGI IMG/M metagenome (GOLD analysis project Ga0137409, IMG submission 122059) | Vadose zone soil fungal communities from Angelo Coast Range Reserve, California, USA - CZODoug1_16fungal (Hybrid Assembly) | ecosystem: Environmental > Terrestrial > Soil > Vadose zone... | reverse complement strand
ATCGTGCGCTACGTCACCACGCCCGACGGCACGCATCACGTCATCTGCCAGGGGCAGCAGCGCTTCCGCGTGGTCGAATATCTCGAGGGCTACCCGTTCATGGTGGCGCGTGTCGGGCGCATCGAAGAGCCCGAGGCCGCCGGCAACGAGATCGAAGCGCGGTTCGTGCAGTTGAAGGAGCGCGCGCTCCAGGTCCTCGAGCTCCTGCCGCAGGCGCCGCCGGAGCTGGTCGCCGGCATCCAGGGCATGTCCTCGCCCGGGGCCCTCGCCGACCTCGTCGCGGGCGTCATGGATATCGAGGTCGCGGAGAAGCAGGCGCTGCTCGAGACGGTGGACCTGCAAAAGCGCCTGGACGGCGTGCTCGAGCTGCTCGCACACCGGCTGCAGGTGCTCAAGCTCTCGCGCGAGATCGACGAGCGCACCAAGACTAGCCTGGACGAGACCCAGCGCAAGTACCTCCTGCGCGAGCAGATGAAGTCGATCCAGAAGGAGCTGGGCGAAGGCAACGAAGGCCAGGCCGCCGAGATCGAGGAGCTCAAGAAAGCCATCGCCGAGGCCGGCATGCCGGAGGAGGTCGAGAAGCAGGCGACGAAGGAATTGAAGCGCCTGGAGCGCATGTCGGACGCCTCGGGCGAGCACTCGATGGTGCGCACTTATCTCGACTGGCTGACCGAGCTGCCGTGGAAGAGCCCCGCGCCCGACGCGATCGACATGGCGGAGGCGCGGCGCATCCTCGACGCGGATCATTTCGGCCTCGAGCAAGTGAAGAAGCGCATCCTCGAATACCTCGCGGTGCGCAAGCTCAACCCGGAAGGCAACGCGCCGATCCTGTGCTTCGTCGGCCCGCCCGGGGTCGGCAAGACCTCGCTCGGCCAGAGCGTCGCCAAGGCGCTCGGGCGCAAGTTCGTGCGGGTGTCGCTGGGCGGCGTGCACGACGAGGCGGAGATACGCGGGCACCGGCGCACCTACATCGGCGCGCTCCCCGGGAACATCGTCCAGGCGCTCAAGAAAGCCGGAACGCGCGGCTGCGTGATGATGCTCGACGAGATCGACAAGCTCGGCGCGGGTTTCCACGGAGACCCGTCCTCGGCGCTGCTCGAAGTGCTCGACCCGGCGCAGAACAACACGTTCCGCGACAACTACCTCGCGGTGCCCTACGACCTCTCGCGCGTGCTCTTCATCACCACGGCGAACGTGCTCGACACGATCCCCGGGCCCTTGCGCGACCGCATGGAGATCATCCAGCTCCCCGGCTACACGCAGGAGGAAAAGCGCGAGATCGCGCGCCGCTACCTCCTCGCCCGCCAGCTCAAGGAGAACGGCCTCAAGCCCGAGCAGCTCGAGATCACCGACGCGGCGCTGACCGCGATCATCCGCGACTACACGCGCGAGGCGGGCGTGCGCTCGCTCGAGCGCCAGATCGGCGCGGTGTCCCGGCGCGCCGCGGTGCGGATCGCCGAGGGTGCGGCGCAGAAAGTGACGATCGACGAAAAGGACCTGGCGGAGATTCTCGGACCGACGAAATTCGAGAACGAGGTGGCGCTGCGCACGGCCATGCCGGGCGTCGCCACGGGGCTTGCATGGACGCCGGTCGGCGGAGACATCCTCTTCATCGAGGCGAGCCGCACGCCGGGCAGCGGAAAGCTCATTCTCACCGGGCAGCTGGGCGATGTGATGAAGGAATCCGCGCAGGCGGCGCTGACGCTCGTGAAATCGCGCGCGGCCTTGCTCGGCATCGACGCGGCCGCGTTCGAGAAGACCGACGTGCACGTCCACGTGCCGGCGGGCGCGATCCCGAAGGACGGGCCGAGCGCGGGAGTCGCGATGTTCACCGCGCTCGCCTCGCTCTTCATGGAGCGCTCCGTGCGCGCCGACACGGCGATGACCGGGGAGATCAGCCTGCGGGGCCTGGTGCTCCCGGTGGGCGGCATCAAGGAAAAGGTGCTCGCCGCGATGCGCGCCGGGATCCACCGCGTGATGCTGCCCGCGCGCAACCGCAAGGACCTCGAGGAAGTGCCGGCCGAGGCGAAGGAAAAAATCGAGTTCGTGTTCCTGCAGGACGTGGACGAGGCGGTGCGTACCGTAATTGGGCCGCGAGAAGCATAGAAGCGCCTACCGGCGCGGCTCCGATCCAATGAAGGGTGCTTCAGCCGTCAGCGCGTTTGCGCGAGCACACGTCGCCCCCACGCTGTGGCAACAGTACCGAACGCGAGACTGCCGAGCGCCCCCACCGCTGTTCGGCCAGTCGTCAGTCCCTGTCAACAGTTGCCGCAGCGATGTTGCAGCACGTGGACTGAGCTTGCAAACCACTCAGTTGCCGGTTCTGCCGTGTTCGGCGATCCTTTTCCAGGTGCGCGCGCCGTCCGTGGACAGATAGACGCTTCGTGCGAAAGTCGCGATCGCATATTCGGATCGCGCGGCCGGATTCTGGGCGATATAGGCGACGCCGTCCCGCTCGAGCGGAGGCAAATCGACCGGGACGCTCGCCCTGCCGCCGAGCTGCACGCGCGAAAGCCGCGCCTGCCCGTCGAACGTTCCATACCAGAGATTCGTCCCGTCCAGATCGAAGTAGACGGATAGGCCTTCGGCGCCGTCGGCAAGCCGATCGAAGCGATCGCCCGAATCGCGCGATAGAAATATTCCACCCGAGGTCGCGATGGCAACGATGGCGGCATTGTCCGGATGAACCGCCAGCGCGCGCGGCTCGCCACCGAGGCCGGAGGAGCGCGCCGGTTTCCACGCCCCCCCGCTGTCGAGGGTGTAGTGCAGCCCTGGCTGTTTCATGCGAGAGCTGGGCGCCGGGTTCCAGACGTATACCGCGTTTGCGTTCCAACTCGTCGCGAGAAGGTGGAAATCGCTCTCGCCTTCGAGGCCGAGCTTCTCCCATGTCTTGCCGCCGTCGCGGCTGCGCAAGAGCCCGAACGGATTGATCAGGCCCGAACCGGGCGCCGGATGGCCGCTGCTGTAGAGACTTTTCCCGGTCGCCGAGAAGCCCATGTAATCGTGCTGCGGTCCGGACGCCTTCGACCATTTCCCGCTTTCGTACACCGCGAGACCGTGATGGCTCGGGATCATCAGCCGTTTTCCGTCGGCGCTGTAGGCGAGGCCGTGCACATGCATGAGCGTGACTTGCGCTGCGGCCTGCGCAGCGACCGCCGACGCGAGACCGACAAGGATCCAATGTGTCGCTTTCATCGCCTCTCCTCGTTACGTGTCATTTCGGCGCGCGCGTCCAAAACTGCCCGCGATCTCCAATGGCTTTTGATATAGGCGAGCACCGCCCAGATTTCCTCGTCGGACAGCTTGCCGCCGAACGCCGGCATGTCGCTTTCATAGTTCTTCGGGGCATAGGGCGGCACCAGCCCATTCTTGCTGATGGCGAAGAGCACGCGGTCCGGATGGTGCCAAGTGTGCCCGCTCTCATCGTGAGGCGGTGCCGGCAAGCGCCCGTTGGACCCGCGCGTACGCCAGTTCTCCTGGCCTTCGAGCTTGGCCCCGTGGCAGCTGGAGCAGTGCTGCGCGTAGACCTTCGCGCCGAGCGCAACCCTGGCGGCGTCGCGAGGGTCTGCGCGAGGGTCGTCGCCGCCCGGTGCGCCGGCTTCGCTGCAGGCCGCGAGCAGAACGAACCCCGCCGCGGCCAAGTCACGGGCAAGACGGTTTGATGAACTCACTGATTTCCTTTGGCGACGCGAAGACCACGGAGGCGCGGTCGCCTTGCATGCCGGCACCGACTGCGACCGGTTTGCCTGGAAGCGGCCCAAACCCGCTCGAGTCGGTCTTAAACCGCAGATTGAATTCCCAGATCTTCTGGCTCTTGCCGTCCGCCGTGGCTACCGTGTAGGTGTCGCCGCAAAAGGTGATGGCGGTCACTCGACCTCCGGGTGGCGCCTCGCGAAGATCGAGTTTTTCGGGGCGCATTCCCGTCATTCCGCGCCCGCCTTGCTGCGCTCGGGGAGCTTTGCCTTCAGAGACCGCTTTCAGGTACGCAATCACGTCCTGCCGGTCCTTAGCTTCCCTGATTCCGGAAAACGTCATGCTCGTTCCGGGAAGCAGCTTTCCAGGGTTGACGAGCCACCTGTCGAGCGTCGCCTCGGTCCACACCACATCGGCGCGCTTCAGCGTCTCCGAATAACGCGAAAACCCATCGACATGCCCGGCCTTTTTCTCCCATATTGTGGCGAGGCTGGGGCCCGTCATGTGCTCGCCGGGCACGACCGAATGACAGGCCGCGCATTGCCCGAATACTCGCGAACCGCGCGTCGGGTCGCCCGCTCCGTGAGCGAGCCCGACGAGCCCGACGAGCAGCACGACGCAACCAGAAACCTTCCTAAATATCCGCATTCCATTCTCCGAGATGTGCTCGATTGCTGCGGCCGCCGGCCGCGTTCGAAACCGCGATCGTGCCGCCTGGCCGGCGGCCCGGGAGCTCAGATCAGGAAGGAGTGCAGGAGGATGCGATGCGGTGGTGCGCCCGAGGGCGGCGCATGAAGCCCGGTTCGAGGTGCAGGCGCCGCGCGCGGCAGGGCGACGGCAAGGATCGGACAATCGGCCGGGGACCGGACCATCGCGACGGCGACGCCCGCGGCCTGGAGATCCCACGTACAGTGCAGCGCGCAGAGATTGGCGTTCTGCGGCGACGTTTTTGTCATGGGCATTTCGCAATTGGCACCGGACTCGTCGTTGTCAACGGCCATGACTGTACTCATCGTGCCGCGATCCATTGCACAGCTGGAGAACGCCACGCCCGCCTGCGCGAAGGCGAGCAGCGCCAGAGTGAAAATCGCTACGCGCCGCTTGAGTCTGACTGCCATGAGTCGGAATTCTACTTCGATCTCAGTGACCTGGATGCCGCGCGGCTGAACAAAGGAAAAGCATGGAAGCACACCGGAGCTAGGAGGTCCGGAGCGCGATGGTGGCGGCGGCGACGTAGCCGTCCCCGTCGCGCTTCATCGCCCACATCACCAGGGACTTGTCGGCGATCGGCCCTAGGAAGCGATCGGTGGCGTTTGTGGTGTCGCGGTTCGGGTGACGATTGTACGGCGCGCGCGCGTAGACGGCGTTCGTGACCTCGTCGGGAAAATAGAGCTGGGTGGTAGCCACTTTAGTGCCGACGCGAAGCTTCAGGTGCACGTGCGGGGTGCGGCCCAGGTACCAGCCCGGATAGATCGTTCGGAACCCGACGCCGCCGGCGGCGTCCGTCAGCCGTGTGCCCCGCAGAAACGTCTTGTCGTCCACAGGCTCGATGTGCCGCGGTTCGATGGCCACGCCCTCGTAGCCGGAGTAGATGCCGAGCGCATCGCATTGCCAGACATCCACTGCGGCTCTTGAGATCGGCGCACAGGACGCGGAGGACTCGAGCACGCGGAGAACGAGGCTCAGGGGCACTCCGGGCTTGCCTTCGGAGATGTCTTCGCGAATGCGAGCCTGGTCCAGGTAGAACGGGCCTTCGATCTGCTCCGGGGTCAGCGTGCACACGGGTTGCGCGAGCACGCGTCGTCCCCACGCCGAGGCAACTGTGCCGAGCGCGAGACCGCCGAGGGCTCCTACAACTTTTCGCCTGTTCATGTTTTCCCTGCCGCTCATGGTACAGCCCCGAGTCTAGCGAGGTGACGAGGCGCGCTAGCGGGTGTCGCCGGTCGGCGACAGTTCACGTTCCCGATGATGCGCGCCCCGTCGCTCTCCGGCGACATCGAACGCCCGTCAGCGATTTGCAAAGATCTTGGGAATATATTCCCAACTATTCCTGTTAGTCTGATCGCATCAAAGGCAGCATCCGATTCCTTCTCGTGTGTGCAATCGGTCGCCGGCGGCCGAGATCGCGCCGGCGCGTGACTAGGAGACAACCATCATGACCATCCATACCGCGATTCGCAATTCGATCGCCGCGGCGGCTGCGCTGCTTCTGGCCGTAGCCTGCGGTGGCGGAGGCGGCGGCGACATGCCGCAGCCTAATCAGGCTTTCACCCAGGGCACGATCATGGGCTTCGGCTCGGTCATCGTGAACGGCGTTCGCTTCGACGACAGCTCGGCGCAGGTGGTCGACGACGACGGGCAGGCGCACGACAAGAGCGAGCTCAAGCTCGGCATGAACGTCGAGGTCGACAGCTCGAGCATCAACCGCGGATCCAACTCGGCGAAGGCGAACCGCATCCGCTTCGGCGCCGCGATCGTCGGGCCGGTGTCGGCGATCAGCGCGGCAACGACGCCGAAGACGCTCACCGTGCTCGACCAGATCGTCGAGGTCAGCGATACCACCGTGTTCGACAACAGCCTCGCGAACGGCTTCGCCTCGATCAACGTCGGCGACGTGCTCTCGGTGCACGCGCTGCTCGACACCGCGAGCGGCCACTACCTCGCCAAGCGCATCGAGCCCAAGCCGGGCGCGGCCGTGTTCAAGCTGCGCGGCATCGTCGCCGGCCTGGATGCGACGGCGAAGACGTTCACGATCGGCGCGGCCGTGATCGACTTCTCGCAGGTTCCCGCGGCGGGCCTGCCTGCCAACCTGGCAAACGGCCAGAAAGTGCGGGTGCAGCTGCAGACGGCCAAGAACGCGAACGATCAGTGGGTCGCGATCTCGGTGCGCACCGACGAGCGCAAAATGGAGGACGCCAACGAGGCCGAGGTGCACGGCACCATCAGCGACTTCACCTCGACGACGAGCTTCAGCGTCAACGGCCTGCCGGTCGACGCCAGCAAGGCGACGTTCCCGGACGGCACGGCCGGCATCGTGCTCGGTGCCAGCGTCGAAGTCGAGGGCGCCATCGTCAACGGCGTGCTGGTCGCGAGCAAGGTGGAGCTCGAACGCATGCACATGAACGAGGACCGCAACAGGAACGAGTTGCACGGCCCGATCTCGAACCTCGACACGACGGCCAAGACCTTCGTCGTGCGCGGCGTCACGGTGAGCTACGACACCGCGACCGTGTTCAAGGACGGCACCGTGGCCGATCTCGCCAACGGCAAGGACGTGGAAGTGAAGGGCACGCTCAGCGCGGACGGCACTTCGGTCCACGCGACCTCGATCGAGTTCGAGGACGAAAACGAAAACGAGATGGACGACGACGATTGACGGGCAGGCTGCTTGCGAAGCCCGGGGGCTACGATGCTCCCGGGCGGCGGATCGCCATGGCCGTGATGTCGTCCGACTGGGGGACCTCGCCGACGAATTCTGCCAGCCAGGCGATGACCGAGGCGACGACTTCCTTCGAGCTGAGGTCTGCACAGACGGACAGGGCACGCTCGAGTCGCTGCTCGGCGTAGAACTCGCCCGCGCCGTTCATCGCCTCGGTAATGCCGTCGCTGTACACGAACAGCGTTTCGCCTCGCGCGAGCGTGACGCTGACCGTGCGGAACGCGGTATCGGCCTTCACCCCGAGCGGGGCGCTGCGCACTCCATCCAGTACTTTCGTCGCGCCGCCGCCACAGAGCACGTACGGCGGGTTGTGTCCGGCGTTGCAGTAGCGCAGGACGCCGCTGCGCGGGTCGAGCATGCCGAAGAACAGGGTGACGAACATGCAGCTCGCGTTGTTCTGACACAGCTCGGCGTTGACGCAGTCCATGATTTCGTCGGGCCGGGGAAGCGCCCCGTCTTTTCCACGCAGCAGCCGCGTCACCACGCGCACGATGTCCATGGTGCGCGCCATGAATAGCGCCGCGGGCAGGCCCTTGTCGGAGACGTCGCCGACGAGAAAGCACAGCTCGCCCTGGTCGAGGTGGAAGAAGTCGTACAGGTCGCCGCCGACCTCGCGCGCCGGCTCCATCGCCGCCCAGATTTCCAGGGCGGCCGCGCCGGGGGCGACGGGCGCGTGCGCCGGCAGCATGCTCGCCTGGATCTCGCGCGCAAACTGCAGCTCTTTCTGGAGGTGCTCGTAGGCGAGCTGCTGGCGCATGCCCTGCAGCACGGTGTCGTTGTTGCGGCGCATGCGCTCTGTCAGCACCCGCAGCAGATTGCGGGCGACGCCGGGGTTGGGCAGGATCCGCGCCCAGAAAGCCTGCTGCGGCACGATCAGGAGCCGGCAGCCTTGCTCCGCCACGACATACGCCGACACGGGCTTCCCGTCGATGATCGACAGCTCGCCGATGCAGCCGCCCACGTCGATGAGGATCGGGTTGGCGGAATCGAACGCGTCGAGGTGCACCCGCAAGCGGCCCGCGAGGAGCATGTAGATGTGCTCGTTCGTCTCACCGGGGCTGAGCACGATCGTTTCGGCGGCGAACTCGCGCACCGGACAGCTCTCGAGCAGCTCCTGGACGATGTCCGGCGGAATGTCCCGGAACAGCTGCAGGGCGGACTCGTAGCCAAGGCGTCGGCGGTCGACGAGGAGGCGGCGCTCGGCCGCGACGCTAGCTCCCCCCGGAAGGTCGAGCGGAAAGTCGCGCGCGCCAGCCGGTTTCCTGCGCTCGCGTTTGCTGCTGCGATGGGCAAAGCGCCGTTCCACGTACATCGGTCGAGAATACCAGCAAACCGGCCCGGTTTCGCCGCGTTACGTTCCCCGGCGGTGGCGGGTATCATAGCGCCGTCGATTCATCGTCCGCTCCCGTGCCAAACGAAGAAGTCCGCATAGTCAATCAGCTGGCCGAGATCGGCAAGGTCGTAGACCTGCTGGACGCGTTCGGCCGGCGCCACGGGCTGTCGGAGCGTGTGCGCCACGACACGAGCATCGCGGTCGACGAGATCGTCAGCAACATCATCCATCATTCCTACCGGGACGACGCGAGTCACAGCATCAACGTGCGCCTGAGCCTCGTCCCGGACGAGCTGCACGTGGAGATCGTGGACGATGGCGCCCCGTTCGACCCGGCGGCGCACGACGCACCGAGGCCGTCCGGTTCAGTGACGGACAGATCGCCTGGCGGGCTCGGCCTGCACCTGGTGAAGTCCTTGATGGACAACGTCTGCTACTTCCGTCTCGGGGACAGGAATCACGTCACGCTGATCAAGAAGACGACGGGACCGGCGTCCGTGGTGGGCGGGACGAGCGCGCTGCGCCTCTCGGTGACGACCGAGGACGGGGTCACGATCGTCGGAATCAGCGGGAAGTTCGACAGCAGCGTCGCGCGCGAGATCAGGGAGCGCCTGACGCAGCTGATCGGCGCGGGCACCAAGCGAATACTGCTGAACCTGTACGGCCTGGAATACATCAGCAGCGCCGGCTTCTGGGCGCTGCTCGCGATCAGCAGGGAGCTCGAAGCGCGGCGGGGCTGCCTGGTCCTGTACGGGATCGGCGACGAGGTGAAGCGCCTTTTCGATCTCAGCGGCTTCGCCGGAATGTTCACGATATGTCCTTCGCGCGAGCTGGGACTGGGCGTCTTGCGTGAAGCCGCGAACTGAGCGCGGCGCGGTGCCGGGCTCGCGCCCGGCGATACGCGGCACGAGACATTGGGAGGGCAGAGCATGGAAATCACCGAGATTCAGTCAGGAACTGTCACCGCTGTCGCCCTCAAGGGGCGCATCGACGGTGCCACCGCGGGACCCCTCCGGGACCGCCTGTCGAAGCTGATCGCGTCGGGCCTGTCGCGGCTGGTCGTCGATTTCCGCGAGGTGGCGTACATCAGCAGCGCAGGCTTCAGGACCCTGCTCATCATCGCGAAGCAGAGCGAAGATGCCGCCGGCAATCTCGCGCTCTGCGGGATTTCGAGCGAGGTACGGCGCCTCTTCGAGATCGCCGCGTTCACCGATCTGTTCGTCATCCTTCCCAGCCGCGAGGAGGCGATAGCAGCGCTCGCCAAGTCGGGCGGTTCCTGAAGCGCGACGCCCGCTTGAATCGCGTGAGATCCGTCGCGGCGACGGCATGACGCGGCCCGCCAGCCTCGTCTATGCGGTGGATGACGTGCCGCCGCTGCACGTCACCGCGTTCAACGCGGTCCAGCACGTCGGCCTGATCGCCATCAACCTGGTCTATCCGCTTCTGATATTCCATCTGGTCGGCGTGCCGCTGCCGCTGATCGCCAACCTGCTCGCGGTGGGGATGATCGTACTGGGGGCGAGCACGTTGCTCCAGGTGCTGCGCCTGGGGCCGGTTGGTAGCGGTTTCCTGTGCCCGGCCACATTCAGTGCGGCGTACCTGAGCCCGTCGCTGCTGGCGGCGAAGGCGGGCGGGCTGCCGCTGGTGTTCGGCATGACGCTGTTCGCCGGCCTGCTCGAGGCCGCCGTGGCTCGCGCCTTGCCACGCCTGCGCGCGATATTTCCCGTCGAGCTCTCCGGCGTGGTGATATTCATGATCGGCCTGTCCGGCGGCGCGGCGGGGCTGCGCTCGCTGCTCGCGCCGGACGCGGCGCCGATGAGCACCGACGAGTGGCAGGTCGCCTTCTTCACGCTGGTGGTGATGATGGGCCTGAACGTCTGGGGCAAGGGAATGCTGCGCATGCTGTGCGCGTTGATCGGGCTCGCGGCCGGCTACGCCGCGGCGGCGGTCGCGGGACTGCTGGGCGGCGGGCAACTCGGCGACCTGGAAAGACTGCCCTGGATCGC